>Ga0187879_10000110_pt1 | contig 63381 bp, 56 predicted proteins | sample June2016WEW_19_1_FD_132423 | JGI IMG/M metagenome (GOLD analysis project Ga0187879, IMG submission 132423) | Peatland microbial communities from SPRUCE experiment site at the Marcell Experimental Forest, Minnesota, USA - June2016WEW_19_10 | ecosystem: Environmental > Terrestrial > Soil >... | reverse complement strand
GTGCCTTCTCGATGCCGAACGGCCGGCCCCGCAACCGCAAGGTCAACCGCCAACGGGTCGCGGGTTAGAAGTGTCGTGGAGGTACCGGAGCCAAAGTGTCGTGCGGGTACCGGGACTTGACACTCGGGCGCCCGAGTTGGCGTTCCCGCTTCACTGGCTTCGGAGATGAGCGGGGTGGGACCAGACTGGGCTCCAGGTGAGATGGACTGCGGAACTGTCGATCAAAGGCTCCGTTGCGTTCGGTGCCTTCATTCGGTGCTGGCGTTCTACGCTTGGACCGTGCACCCGGTGAGTTCGTATCAAAGTGGTCGCCACGGGTCGGCACGGCGGCGGCTCGCTTCTACTACACGTCTCGCCTGTGCCTCCGCTCTGGAGCGCTAGTCGCACCGGTTTGGATCTTGTGCTTCGTGGTCGTTGTCTTCAATGGCTCCTCTACCTCGAAGGCGGTCGGCGCCATCTCGGGCGGAGTGGACGTTTTGTTGCTCCTTGCTGGATGGATATGCGCCATCGTGTCGTGCAAAGCCATGTCCAGGTTCCTGGGTTTTCAGGTCAGGTTGACGGACTCTCCGACCCTACGCGAGGACTCATTCGTCCGGTGGAGCGAGATGATCCATGGCGACATGCCACAGGCAGGCGACGAAGCGTCCAGCCGCGACAAGGCCTCCGGCCCATGAGTGACCCGTCGAGCGCATCTCTCAACGCCGGTTCGCCACAACGACGGAGCGTTGGGCCGCAGACTGGCGCCCCGAGTCGGCGCTGATCGACCACCCCTCCCGTGCCGTCGTGCTGTCGCGAGAGGCGGACCGAAACTGACCGAAGTTCGGTGCGCGTGTTATGTATGTGCGACTGCCATCTACCGGCACCTTGTGGACAGCGCAGTCCAAGCCGGCCTCGGCCCTCAGGCGAACGGCACGGCGAAGTCGCAGTAGGGGGGCTCGTCTCAGTGACCGGCTCGCTCGCGACGTAGGTAATTCGCACGCCGAGATCCTCGGGCTTGACGGCGAGCTCCTCAGGTTTGATGCCGTGTTCCTCCCACCAGGCACGCAAAGTCTCCGACGCGAGCTGCCATTGCACGCCCGGGTTCCCTCCCGGGCCAGCCGTTAGCGCGTCGTTCGGTATCGCGACGTACGCCTCGCGATGTGCGGGTTCGGTCCGCAAGCTCAACTCCGGGTACTGCGATGCAAGCGCCTGCGCGTCCGATTCAGGGACCGGCTTGCACATCTCGACCGGGCCGTCGCTGTCGGTGCTCACCTCACCCCAGTAGATGGTGAACATCGCGCCTTCGCGCCCCTCCATCTTCGGCAGCGGTCGCTCGCGCGTCGTCGTGGTAGCGATAGCCCGAGGTTTCGTCGACACGCGCGGGAACCAGCACGCCAAGCCCGTCATAGAGACGCAGCGCCTCAACCGACAGACGTGAGCGGACGGCCTGATTGCGCCGCGACTGAAGTCGCGAGGGCTTGACCTGCGACCAGGCGTTCATCATCTGCTGCGCACACGTCACTCGGCGCTGCACCACCACAGCACGAGGAACCTCCGGACCCACGTCATTTCGGGTCGAAGCCCCGTGGCACTCATCTTCGCGATCCGTCTTTGACTCGCTCAATTGACGAGAAAGGCCAACTCCTGCCAGGTGCCGGCATCGCTTCCGTCGCCAGCCGTGCAGACAAAGACTGCGCCATTCGAGTCGAGGTAGATCTCTCCCTTGGAGTGGTCACCAGAGCTGGGGGCGCCGGATGAAGCGCCTGGAACGAGGAAGAGGGGGGCGCGGCCCCCTTGGAAGTATCCACCGATGCCGTTGTCCGATGCGCCATAGACGCCGTGCGAGCCGTTGCCGCTCGCTTGGTCCAGGCCGGCGACGCCACTTGCACCATCCGCATCGGTGAGGCCGTGGACCCCGTCGGCGCCACTTGACATCCCTAGAACTCCGACGTGAGTCGAGGAATCGCCCGTTACCCCGGCGAGTATGGGACCAAGGGAGCTGCTAGCCACAACAACCCCGTAGACGCCACAAACGATACTCAGGCCCATGACACCGGGACTGAGGTAGTCCGAGTCACCGACAACACCGGCATGCAACGCCGTACTGATGCCGCTTTTGCCGAAAGCGACACCGTAAACGCCGTCCCCAGCGCTGCTCAGTCCGAGGACCCCGGCACCGCTCTCGTCGGTGTCGCCAACAACCCCGGCATGCACCCCCGTGCTGATGCGGCTCGTACCGTTGAAGATGCCGTAAACACCATCCCCACCGCCGCTCAGCCCGAGGACTCCGGCGCCATCACCGTCGGTGTCACCGACGACCGCCGACGGGTGGGGGGCGCCGGGGATCCCGCTCTTTGCAGCCTGGATGCCATAGACGGCGTTTCCGCCGCTGCTCATACCGACGACGGCTGGTCCGGCCTTGCCGTTGGTGTCCCCGACGATCGCCCCGATGACATGCTCGATGCCGCTAGCTGCATAGGTCATGGCGTAGAGACCCGCGCCCCCGTGCGAGGTCTCGGTGTTCTCGACGTTCAGCAGCGCAACGCTCTTGACCCTTCCGGTGAGAGCGGTCTGCGCAGACCCGGCATCGTTTGACTCTCCGAACCTCATGTTGCCGGTGGCCGCCGCCGCCGGTTCAGCCCCGAGCACCGTCGAGCCCAACGCCAAGCCCACTCCGCCCGCCGCAGCGACTCCCAGGATCTTGAAGGCTCCGCGTCGGGACACGAAAGGCTCGCGGTCGGCCACGCCGTTGTCATCGTCGTCCGGGCGAGGCGTGGGTCGTACGACCGACGGTCTCGTAGCCCGCGGACCCCACATGCTCTCGACTCGCGCGAGGCGCTGACTTAGTCGGGCGTTCTCTGTCACGAGCTGTGCTTCTCGAACCCTCGCCCGCTCTTCGACTTTCGCAAGTCGCTCGGCGAGTTCTTCGAGAGTCACGGTGCCCATCGCTTTGTCTGTGTCGGACATCTGCGCCCCCTTGTTACCGGCAAGGAACCTCAACGTGCTGACTTGCAATTCTGCTGTGCCACTGAACGAGACGATAGGCCCGTTGTTCTTCCTCCTTATCGCCCCCGGCTCACAGGCGACGAACGTCGATCTGGGCGGCAGCGCCGACACTGTCGGCGGCTGCCGCCTCACCTTGGAGGACGTTCTGTGCTCGACGCACCCAAATCACATCACCCCAATGGATCTATCTGAGCACCCGCTTGCCTAAAGGAGCCGAATGGCGTGCCAAGAGCGAGAGGATCGAGCCGAAAGACGTCGACCGTCCGGGGTCGGGTTACTGTCACGCCGTGCGCCTGACTCCGAGGTACGGCCAGCCCGGCCCGCTGACGATCGATGTTGTGACAGGTGATCCGGCGCTGCCTCTGATCCGGCAGCGGCGTCGGCTGGCAGAGACGCTCGCGACGCTGGAGCCGACGCAATGGACGGCGCCGAGCCGGTGTGAGCTGTGGTCGGTGCAGGATGTCGTCGCCCACCTGTCCGACACGAACGGGTTCTGGACCGCTTCGATGGCAGCGGGGCTGAAGGGTTCGCCCACCAAGATGCTTGCAACGTTCGATCCCGTCGCCACGCCGGAGGCCTTGGTTGATCAGAGGCGGCAGCTATCGCCGGAGGACGTGCTGACGGAGTACGCCGACGGCCTCGGGCTGCTGGCCGAGGTCGTGAACAGCATCACCGGAGACGAGTGGTCGCTGCTGGCCGAGGCGCCGCCCGGACACATCGAGATGCAGGCGGTCGCTCTTCACGCGCTGTGGGACTCCTGGACGCACGAGCGGGACGGCCTGTTGCCTCTCGGCCTGAAGCAGCCGTTCGAGCCCGATGAGGTCAGGGGCTGCCTCGTCTATGCGGCCGCCGTCGGGCCCGCTTTCCTGGCCGCCAGCGGCGAGACGAGGAGGGGGATCATCGGAGTCGAGGCGACTGCACCAGAAGCGTCGTTCGTCGTCAACGTCGGGCCGACGTCGGAGGTACGTGAGCGCCGTCCTGACGACGTCGTCGCCGTCGAACTGCGCGGCGACGCCGTGGAGCTTATCGAGGGTCTGACGTTCCGAGTGCCACTCAACGTCGAAACGCCGTCAGAATACCGCTGGCTGCTCGGAGGGCTGGCTTGCGTCTTCGACCACGCCGAGGGCGGCGAGCTCTGTACGCCAGCCCCCCGGCGCATCGAGTCACCAGGTCGTCTCCGGCCCGCTGCACCGTGCTAGCAAAGGGGACGTGACCGACACGGACGTCCCGAGGGGCGGGGCGGACGCTGCCTTTCCACGGCCAGACCATGACTTCGACTCGATGTACGCTGGTACGCCTCCGTGGGACATCGGCCGGCCCCAGCCGGCGTTTCTTCGTCTGGCCGAGGCGGGAGCTCTGATCAGCCCGGTCCTCGACATCGGCTGCGGGACCGGGGAACACGTCCTGATGGCGTCGGCCCTCGGACTCGAGGCGACCGGGGTGGACACCTCGCCGACGGCGATCTCGAAAGCCGCGCGAAAGGCGTCGGAGCGTGGGCTCACGGCGAGGTTCCTCGTGCAGGATGCTCTCGAGCTCGCGTCGCTCGGCGAGGAATACAGCACTGTTCTCGACTGCGGGCTGTTCCACGTCTTCGACGACGAGGACCGGCCGGGTTTCGTCGTGAGCCTCGGCACCATCATGCGGACCGGATCTCGCTATCACATGCTCTGCTTCAGCGATCGTCAGCCGGGCGACTGGGGGCCGAGGAGGGTGTCGCGCTCCGAGATTCGCGCCAACTTCGCCAGTGGGTGGCGCGTGGAGTCGATCGAGCCGGCCAGGATCGAGGTGACGATCAGCACCGACGGGGCAGAGGCTTGGCTGGCCACGATCCTGCGCACGTGATGGCTCAAGCAAGTCGTCAGGGTCCGCCGGTCCCGCGCTCATCGTCGTGTCTGGTCGTCCCAGACGGAGAAAGCGGACATCACAACCGCCCTTGTGTCCGTGACTTCCGGGCTCTGAGCTAACCGGGTCGCAGTGGTTGCGGTCGCGGACCGTCAGAGCGATCCCAAAGGGCTGCGTCGCGCCCGTTCATCTCGCGACTCACTCGACGGCGGAAGTGCGCACAGAACGAGAGGGTCAACCTGGCAGGGCACCGCACGACATGACAGCGGCGAATGCCGTTGTCAACGGGCGGGCGGCTGCGCCATGCTGCACGGCGTGGTTCAGAGCGCAGAAACCTCGTGGTGGGTGTCCCGCGGGGCCCTCCGGGTTCCGGAGATCACGGTCTACTTCTGGATCGTGAAGGCTCTCTCGACAGCCATGGGGGAGGCGACGTCGGACTATCTCGTTCATGCCATGAACCCCGTTGTTGCCGTCGCCCTCGGTTTCGTCGGATTCGTGGCTGCGCTCGTGCTCCAGTTCTCGATGCGGCGCTACCTCGCATGGACGTACTGGCTGGCGGTCGTGATGGTCGGTGTCTTCGGCACGATGGCCGCTGACGTGCTCCACGTCCGCTTCGGTATTCCCTACATCGTGTCCAGCGTGCTGTACTTCGTCGTGCTGGTAGCGGTCTTCGTCAGCTGGCAGATGACCGAGAAGACGCTCTCGTTCCACACGATCGACACGCCCCGCCGAGAGGCCTTCTACTGGGCCGCGGTTGCCGCCACCTTCGCCTGCGGTACCGCAGTCGGAGACCTGACAGCGACGACGTTCCACCTGGGGTACGGGTTCTCGATTGTGCTCTTCGTCGGGGTGATCGCCCTTCCCGTCATCGGCTTCTGGCGATTCCACTGGAACCCGATCTTCTCCTTCTGGTTCGCCTACGTCGTCACCCGCCCGGTCGGGGCATCGTTCGCCGATTGGGTCAGCAAGCCCCCCAGCGCCAGTGGTCTCGGCTGGGGTGACGGGCGGACCAGCCTCGTGCTCACAGCCGTCATCGCCCTGCTCGTCGCTTACCTCGCTCTCACCCACAAGGACGTGCCGCGCGAAAAGGCGCCGGCACCTGATCCGTCATGATCCCGCCGCCGGAGCCCGAGATGACATCGGCCAAGACCCCATGACTGGCCGGACGGCGCTGTTGATCATGGACGTCCAGGTCGGCGTTGTTGAGCGGTTCGGCGGGGAGGAGGCTCACCTAGGACCGATGGCGACGGCCATCGAGGCAGCTCGCGCTCGCGGGATCCTCGTGGTCTACGTCCGTGTCGCCTTCCGGCCGGGTCTTCCCGAAGTGAGCCGGAGGAACAAAACGTTCTCTGCTCTGGCAGAGACCGCCCAGGCTCGCTTCAGAGAAGACGACGCCTCCACGCGGATTCACCCCGCCATCTCGCCCGAGGACGGAGACATCGTGGTGACCAAGCGTCGCGTGAGCGCCTTCTCGGGGAGTGACTTGGACCTGGTGCTGCGGGCGGCGGAGATCGACACCCTTCGTGCTGGCGGGTATCGCCACGAGCGGCGTGGTGCTCTCTACGACAAGGGAGGCGGCAGACCGGGACTTTCGCCTCGTCGTACTCTCCGATGGATGCCGTGACGCCGACCCGGAGGTCGAGCTGGAGCCGCACCGCGACCCAACCTGGGATCCCTTTGCCGCCATCAACGGGCTCGCCCCGAACTGAGGTGCCAGAACGCATCGGCGGCCCCGCCATACGGTCGCTGGCCGCTCGAGACCGTCTCGTGGAGAGGGGTGCCAAACAGCCCGCTCAGACCGTCTCCATGCCGAAGCGAGCCATGAGGGCTCGTTCTTCGTCGGGCGACGGTGGCTCTGGGCGGTTCCACAAGCCGTGCAGTCCAGCGAAGTAAGCGTCCATGGCGGGGGCATGGATCACGAGGAGGCGGGCTTCGCTCTCGGTGGAGTTGCCGAAGGTATGCGCAGTGCCGCGTGGCACCAGGACGAACCCCTCCGGACCGACGGTCAGTTCCTCACGCTCAACGATGATCGACACGAGCCCATCGAGCACGAAGTAGGCCTCTGAGCAGTTCGTGTGACGATGGGCTGGCGGGCGCCGACCGCCCGGTGGCAGCGTGCGCTCCATCACCGACAAGTCGCCGTTGTCCTGTTCGGCCAGCGCCTTGAAGAGCATCACGCTTCCGCGAGCCGTGTAACGCTGCTGACCCTCGCCGCGTCCAGTCACTCGGGTGATGATCGCAACCTCCCCTTGGATGCCCGCCGCGTTGGCGATGCCGGCTGGCTTATTCGAGCACAAGCTCCTGGCCCGTGCGTCGGACTACCGGCCATGATGGAGCGGTGGGCAAGCTGGACACGTACCGCTCAAAGCGTGATGCCGCCCGCACGCCAGAGCCCATGGGGACGAGCGGGCCGGCAGCCTCCTCGAAGTCCACGGGCGGGCCGAAAGCGCCGGCTGAACAGCGCCGGAGCTTCGTCATCCAGGAGCACCACGCCAGCTCGCTGCACTGGGACTTCCGCCTGGAACGGGACGGCGTGCTCGTCTCCTGGGCGGTGCCGAAGGGCCTGCCGATGGACCCGACCACGAACCATCTCGCCGTCCACGTGGAGGACCATCCCTTGGAATACGGGGGTTTCGAGGGAACCATCCCGGAAGGCGAGTACGGCGGCGGCGGCGTGACGATCTGGGACCGCGGAACCTACGACGAGGAGAAGTGGACCGACCGCGAGGTGAAGATCGTGCTTCACGGCAAGCGAGTCAAGGGTCGTTACGTCCTGTTCGCTACAAGGGGCCGCAACTGGATGATCCACCGGATGGACGACGCCCCGGCTGGCTGGGAGCTGCTGCCCGATCTCATCCCGCCGATGCTGGCCGTCGGCGGCAGGTTGCCCAGAGACGACGGCTGGGCCTATGAGTTCAAGTGGGATGGGGTCCGCGCCGTCGCCTACGTCGAGGGTGGACGTGGGCGCCTTCTCGACCGGCACGGCAACGACTTGACGGCGTCCTTCCCGGAGCTGCGGCCCCTCGGCGAGGCGCTGGGGGCTCGCCCAGCGATCCTCGACGGCGAGATCGTAGCGTTTGACGACGCCGGCCGATCGACCGTCCAGCTGCTGCAGTCCCGCCTGCAAAGCGGCGATGGCGGCACGGGCAAGCAAGCCCGCACCCGCGGGCACTCCGCTGGTCGTCCTTCGGCGCGGGTCGTCTTCGTGCTCTTCGACGTGCTCCATCTAGACGGGGCCCCTCGGCTCGCCGAGCCGTACTCGAGGCGGCGCCAGCTCCTCGAGTCGCTCCGGCTCGCCAAAGGGGCCAACTGGACGCTCAGCCCGAGCTTTGCAGGCCCTGGCGCCGACGTGCTCGCCGCCAGTCTGCAGGAGGGCCTCGACGGCATCGTCGCCAAGCGAGCGGACTCGACGTACCAGCCAGGCCGACGCTCACCCGACTGGCGGACGGTCAAGAACCTTCCAAGCAAAGGAGCTCGTCGTGCACGGACTCACTAGTCGTTCCAGCCGCCTGCTGGGCGGTCTGCGATCGGCTGCTCGAAGACCTACGCCGAGCGCTGGCGACCGTGAGGGCGTCCGCCACGACGGCGATCTCGACCTCAGGCTGGTGTCAGCTCCGCCAAGATGTGCTCACGGGTGGCGTCGTGGTCGTGTGAGCCGCGGGCGTGCTCTTGCACGGCGGCGACGAGGTGATCGAGGGCGTCGTCATTCTCGATCCGGAAGGACACTCCGCACGGGCAGGCCGCCACTCGGGCCTCTCCTTGCAACGATCCGGCAAAATCGAGGATCACGCACGGCTCGTCGCCGACCACCCAGGCGTCGTGTCCCGGGCCGACGACATGGGCATCGCCCGGACCGAGATCGCCTTCTTCGCCGTCGTCCATCTGAACGTGGAAGCGTCCCGAGACGATGACGGCCAGGTGGGCGGCCTGACAGGAGTCCGTGCCGGCGAGCGGCTTGATGTCCTCAGACCAGCGCCAGCCGGGTCGAAGCTCCGCCCGGGCGAACGTCACCCCTCCAAGGGTGACGGCGTGAAGGTCCCCGTGCACGAAGCTGCGCTTCTCGTCGGGCGTGTCGAGGTTCTTCGTCAGCAGCATGATGTCCTCCATGTGTTCGTCGGCTCCCGGTCAGCTTGCCGATCGGGATTACGACCCGCATCGGTAGGACCACGTAGAGCGCCGCCGGCGGCGAGGCCGGCTACGTAGGCGTCCGCTGAGCGCGCCTTTCGGCCACGGCCACGAGTTGAGTGCGCGAGCGGGCGTCCAGCTTGCGGAGCAATGCCTCGACGTGCTTCTCCACCGTGCGGGGCGAGAGCGAGAGGCGGGCGGCAATCTCCTTGTTCGCGAGGCCTTCGACGACGAGGCTGAGCACGTCAGCTTCGCGAGCGGTGATGGCAAGAGCCGCCCAGCGCTGTCGTCCTCCGGCCAGCTGGCGGCAGCGCTCGGCGAGGCGCGGCAGCCCATACCCCGACAAACGGTCATCGACGCCGAGCAGCCACCATCCCGGTTCGTCCCACCCGCTGTCGGCTGCGGACTCTGCTGCCAGCCAGCGGGCCACATCGGCCCAGGGCGTGCAGTTGACGAAATCTCGCTCTGACGACCCGACCAAGCGGCGAGCCGACGCCCGCTCCCCGTTACGGCCGGCGTTGATGGCATCAGCATACGTGAGGAGCCCGAAATTGAGGCGAAAGGCGCCAAGACCGAGCCGGCGTGCCTCCCGCAGCGCCTCCGCGGCGCGCCGATCGCCCATCGAGGCGAGCAGGACGGGCCACATGGCCCGAAAGCACGCCGGCTCGGCATGGGGCATCGATGCGAGCATGATCGTGGCGCGGCTGAGGTGCTCGACGGCAACGGAAGGCTCGCCGTGCAGCAGCTCTCGCATGCCGCGGGCGCCCCAGGCGAAGGCAGCCAGCATGCGGTCCTCCGGAGCGGTGGCCGTCATGAGACCGATGAACCGCTCCATCGCCTCCCGGTCGCCGCGCCAGGCGCTGTTCTCCGCCAGCATCGCCAGAGCCTTGGCACAGACCTGTTCGAGTCCCAGTCGCTCGCCGAGGGCGAGCGCCGAGCGGGCGTGCTCCGCCGCCGGGTCGAGCTCGAAGCGGCTGTGCCCCACCGCCGTGAGCTGCAGATCGACGACGGCGGCTGTGCTGAGGGCACCAAACTCGCCCGCCGCCTGGCGCGCCTCCAGCAGGCGGTCGGTGCCGGCGTGGTCGAACATGTCGATCGTGCCGAGCTCGTGCATCGCCCGCACCTGCCACAGCGGAAGGTCGTGCTCTCGGGCGATGGAGAGCGCCTGCTCGAACAGGACCTGGGCTGCTCTCTGGTCGGAGAGTCGCTCGACCCGCCCGAGAACCTCCAGCCCATGGCAGCGAACCTCGGGACTGGCGGCGGCCGCCGAGACGGCCTCCGCCGCCAACCGGCGGGCCTGGTCGACGTCATCGGCGGCGAGGGCGACCTCCGCCTCCAACACCACGGCCGAGGCCCGCAGGGCGGCGTCCGATTCGCTGGCAAGGAGTTCCGCCGCCGCCTGCAGGTGATGGGTGGCCATCAGCCATCGCGCAGCCGCCACGGCGGCATGAGCCAAGCGCAAATGCACCTCGGCCGCCTCGATCGGCCGGCTCACTCCCACGATGACCGCTTCACCGATCGCGCCCGCCTCGTCCACCCGGCCAGCAAGGGCGAGCGCCTCGACGAGGACGGGCCCTGCCTGCGAGTGCCCGAGGGCGTGCGCCCGTCCTAGGGCGTCGACCGCCGTGGCAAGGGCGCCCCGCTCGATCGCTGACCGGCCGGACATGACGAGCAGGGCAGCCGCCCGCTCGTCGTCTCCGGATCGCAAGGCCAGGTCAGCGGCAAGATCTCGCCACGTCCCCTCGAGCTGCGGTTGGGCGGCGTCGACCGCCTTCAGGGCAGCGCCCGCCAGGTGTCGACGTGTTTGCGGTAGGAGCCTCTCCAGGATCGCCTCGCGGGTGAGAGCGTGCCGAAACGAGAACGTTTCCCCCTCGAGCCGCAGGAGCTGACGGTCCACACCCCGCTCCAGCGCACGGGCGACGACGTCGGACGGCTGGTCGGTTGCCTCCAGCAGCAGACGCCAGTCGAAGTGTCGACCGAAGACGGCGGCGGTGGACAGGACCAGGCGCTCCTCGTCCGGGAAGTCGGCGAGCCTGGCGCGCACGGTCTCGCGAAAAGAGGCCGGCACGCCTGGCGAGGCCAGCACCTCCTCGACGAGGAAGGGGATCCCATCGGCCGTGCGCTGCACCCGGCGGACGACCTCGTCGTCCACCGTCGACCCGCAGGCACGCACCATCTTCACCACGCCGGCGGCATCGAGGCGCTCCAGCGCAAGGCGCCGGGCGCTGCGGCTCGCCACGAGCCTGCCGATGACGTCGTCCGCCACCGAGGAGACGCCGTCCCGGCACGTAGCCACGCACAGGACCCGGGTTCGGGCGAGGTTGTCACCGAGGTACTCGACGACGGCCAAGGTGTCGGGGTCCGCCCAATGCAGATCCTCCAACACGACGACCAAGCCGTCGTCGTCGGCCAGCCGGCGAAGGAGCTGGATGACCGCCTCGGCTCGCACCGGCGGCGGAGTGTCCCCGTGGATCTCGGTGGCCAGTGTTGGCAGGATGCCGCCGAGGGCGGCCAGCCAGGGGAGGAGATCAGGGTCGGAGGGAAGCGGCCGGTGCCGCAGGCAGTGCAGCAACGCCTCGGTCAGAGGTCGGTAGGGCGTCGTCGCCCCGCTCGGGACGCCTCGGCCGACCGCGACGATGGCACCGCGGGCGCGGGCCGAGCCGACGAGCTCTCGCGCCAGCCTCGACTTACCGATCCCGGCCTCACCGGTCAAGAAGAGCACGCTGCCGTCGCTATCGAGGGCGGCGTCCAAGGCGGCGCCGAGCGTGGCGAGCTGTTCGTCCCGCCCTACGACGATCGGACACAGCACGTGGGCCACGGTGCAAGTGTGCCCCACGGGGACGACACCGTCAGGGGTGCAGCGTCACCTCTGAGGCTCAGCTGCTCTCTGGCGCCTGCGGCTCATGTGCTGGCTCATGTCCTCGAACTGCGAACGTTCAAGCGACCCGGAGCCATCAGCCGCCACGGGCCTGGCTGACTGCCGAAGGAAAGTATGGGAATCGACCGCGGCCGCGGGTACGCTTTGACATCCGGAAGGCGGCCGGCGCCTTCGGCTGTGCGAAAAAGGGGCGGACAACGATGTCTTCAAGCTTTCGTGGGGGCGCTCGGGCGTTCCAGCAGCACGCAAGTCGCTCATCCTCGGACTGGCGACAGGTGCACAGGTCGGTCAGATCTCTACGAGCCGTGCTGGCCCTCGTTCTCGGCGGTGGGCTGGCCGGCGCAGGCGCCCTCGGCATTGGCGCCGCCGCCGCGAGCCCGGCGCTGGCGAGCACGCCTTCGCAGCGGCCGATAGCGGCCCAGGCGGCGAGGCCCGGAGGGCGCCTCGAGCATGCGAAGCATGTCATTCCGGCGAGGCCCGTCTCGAGGCCGGCTCCGCGATTCCGGTCGTCGCCCGCGGCGGTGACGACCTTCACCGTCAACTCGACCGTGGACGCAGGCCTTGCTTCTTTGACCGGCACGACCTGTGTGGACTCGGAGGTCACACCGAAATGCTCCCTGCGAGCCGCCGTCGAAGCCGCTGACAACCTCGCCAAGCCGGTGAAGGTCGTCCTGAAATCCGCGACTTACAACCTGACGCTCGGGACGCTCGAGGTCACTGACGGCGAGGGACTGTCCATCACAGGGACCTCGGAGGGCTCAACGACGATTTCGGTGCCGGGGTCGACCTCCGGCATTTTCGTGGTCGAGCGAGCCGCGTCGAACCCCGCCGGCTCCCTGTTCCTCTCCGACCTGTCGCTCAGCGGGGGGTTGGCGAGCGACGGAGGCGCGCTCTATGCGTACTACGGTGCATCGGCGGTGCTGGACAAGGTCGCCTTGACACACGACACGGCCAGCGGAGACGGCGGCGCGATCTATGACTATGAGGCAAGCGTGTGGGTGTACGACTCCTTCATGGCGGACGACGTCGCCGACGAAGGCGGCGCAATCTGGGAGTACTACGGCAACGTCTACCTCACCGATGATTCCATCGTGAACGACTCGACCGGCAGCACCGGCGGTGACGGTGCAGGCATCTATGTCTACTACGGCGATGTGACCATCGTCGGTGGCATGGTCAACTTCGACACGGCGGGAACGGCCACGGCCAGCGGAGACGGCGGGGGGATCTACAACGAGTACGGCCTCGTCAGCATCACTGGCGCGGAGCTCAACAATGACTTGGCTCAGGATGACGGGAACGGCGGGGCCTACTTCGGCTACCTCGGCCAACTGACCATGACCGGCGGGTCCATGTCGCATGACCGGGCGACTGGAACCGATGCCTCAGGAGGCGGAATATACGCCGAGTACGGCAGCGATACCGCCCTTCACGGCGTGAAGATGACCTCTGACAGCGCGACTGGAGGCAGCATCTATTACGGCGGCGGTGCCATCTACGACTACAGCTACGAATACGCCACCTCCCTCACCATCGACCAGCACAGTTCGATCACGGACGCGAGCGGTCCAGCCGTTCTCGGATATTCGTATTATGGCGGGCAGAGCTGGTGGATCAGCGATTCGACGTTCTCCGGCAACACCGCTTCTGCGGCGGAGGACTGTGGGGGCGCCATCTGTGCCTTAGGCTACGAATACGGGCCGATCGACGTGAGCCTCCTCGACGACGTCTTCTCGCATAACACGGCGGCCGGTGACTTCACGGCCGGCGCTGTCGAGAGCTATGGCTATTACTACAGCGCAGTCGCTTTGACGCTCGACCACGACCTGTTTTCCGACAACCACGATTCAGGTGAAGCGTCCTCCGGAGCGGCCCTGCTGTTCTCCGACGAATACGCCTTAGGCACACTTGAGTCAACCGACTCGACCTTCCTGGGCAACACGGCGCCCGACGAGGGTTTCGGCGGGGCGGTCGACGCCTACGCCGAGGACGAGTACGCGCCCGTGAACGTCAGCCTCACGGGCGACCTGTTCAAGCAGAACCGGGCGGGGTCGACGGCATCTGGTGAGGAAGGCAGCGGCGGCGCTCTCTATCTCGGGGGCTACGGGACGTCCTCGGACGTCGGGTCGACGTTCCTCGACAACTCGGCCATCGGGACTTCCTCAGAGGGCGGAAGCGGTGGCGCCGTCGATATCGTCAACAGCCAGAGTTCGCGCTGGGACGCCACGGTCTTTAAGCACAACACCGCAACCGGTGACGACTCGATCGGTGGCGCTCTCATCACCGAGGACTACTACGCCGGCGAAGCCTTTGATCACGCCACGTTCGCAGGTAACTCGGCGGACTACGGGGGTGCGTTCTACGACGAGACCTACGCAACCCGGGTCACGGCTTCGACGTTCTCCGACAACACGGCAGGAATGGCCGGAACCGCCGGCTACGGCGGCGCCATCTACGATGACTACGGGCCGATCACGGTGACGAACTCCACATTCACCGGCAACACAGCCCGAAGCGGGACGTCGACTCCCGGCGAGGGCGGCGCTATCGACATGGACTACGGGCCGCTCAACCTCGAGTACTCGACCGTGTCCGGCAACGTCGCCGCCCAGGGTGGCGGGGTGTACGAAGGCGAGCCCGGGGGAGGTATCGGCGGGAGCATCGTCTCGGGCAACCTCTCGGCTGCCAAGCACACGGCTGGTTCGCACGAGAGCGACTGCGCGGCGACGAGCCCCGAGTATGTGTTCGTCTCGCTCGGCAACAACGTCTTCGGACAGTCGAGCTGTGTGACGGCCCGCTGGTCGAGCGACCGCCTCTCAACGAATCCAAAGCTCGGGCCGCTTGCCTTCAACGGCGGCCCAACCGAGACGATGGCGCTCTTGAAGCACTCCGCGGCGATCGGCAACGGCGGCACGACGTTCTGCCCCTCGACCGATGAACGGGGCGTTGCCCGGCCGCAAGGGCCGAAGGCGTGTGACTCGGGCGCCTACGAGCTCACCAAGAAGCACTAGGTCGGTCGCAGGGGGGACGAACCCCGGGCGGTGGTCGCCGCCAGCACGGCGGCGGCCACCGCCATCGACAGGAGCTCGAAGCGGGCGGTAAGCCGGGACAGCTCGCCAGGCAGCCGGACGGCGGCGACACAACAAGGGAGACCTCCGCCGGATAGCTTTCCCTCCGTGCCCCCGCCTCGGTCGACCCTCACACACCTCGAGCGCGCCGTGCTCGGCAATGGACTGCGCGTCATCGCGGCGGCGGATCATGCCAGCCCACTCGTCGGCGTGGCGGTCATCTACGACGTCGGCTTCCGCTCGGAGCCGGAAGGACGCACCGGTTTTGCTCACCTGTTCGAGCACCTCATGTTCCAAGGGTCGGCCAACGTCGGCAAGTTCGAGCACGTGCAGCTGGTTCAAAGCGCCGGCGGGCTCGTGAACGGGCACACCCTGCCGGATTTGACCGCCTACTACGAAGCTCTCCCAGCTTCCGAGCTCGAGCTCGCCCTTTGGCTGGAGGCCGACCGCATGGCCTCGCTCGCCCTCACCGAGGAGAACCTGCGCAACCAGGTGGCCGTCGTGGAGGAAGAGATCAAGGTCAACGTCCTCAATCGGCCCTACGGTGGCTTCCCATTCATCTCGCTACCTGCGCTCGCCTTCACGACCTACCCGAACGCCCACAACGGCTATGGGGACTTCGCCCACCTCGAGGAAGCCACGGTCGAGGATGCCGCCGACTTCCGTGCCAAGTACTACTCGCCGTCCAACGCCGTCCTCGTCGTCTGCGGCGACTGCGAGCCCGACGAGGTCTTCAAGCTGGCGGATCGGCATTTCGGGACCATCGCCAGCCGGCCGGTTCCACCACACGGGCCGTACCCCGAGGCGGCACCCGCCTCGGAGCTCCACCGGGTCATCGAGGATGCGCTGATCCCTCAAGCGGCCTTCGCCACCGGATACCGCACCCCCGACCCGGTCAGCCGCCTCGACGACTACGCGACCTACGTCGTGCTGGCGAGCGTGCTCTCCGACGGCGATGCCAGCCGGCTCAGAAGGCGCCTCGTCTTCCAGGACCACTTGGTCACCGACGTCGGCTGCATGCTCGGCATCTTCGGCGGCGACACGTTCTTCATGCGCGATCCGGTCCTGTTCCAAATCGTCGTGTTTCATCCCGGCATCGCCACGACCGACGATCTGCGAGCCGTGATCGACAGCGAGCTCACCCGACTCGCCAGTGCCGGCCCCTCGGCTGACGAGCTGGCTCGCGTTGCGGCCGGCTTGGTCGCCAGCCACTGGCGGTCGGTCGATCCGGTGCTGGAGCGCACCCTCAGCCTCGCCTCCATAGAAACGATCCACGGTCGCGCCGAGCTCGTCGCCGAGTTGCCCGAACGCCTGGCCGCAGTCCGGCCGGCGGCCATCGCGACGGCCGCCTCGGAGTTGTTGGCTCAGCATGCCGCCGTCCTCGAGCTGCAGCCGGTCGGTGCCCAATGAACAGGCCGGAGCCGGGGCGTCTGCGGCTGCCAAAGGCGCCCGCGGTGCTCGAGGACGAGTTGCCCGGTGGCCTTCCCTTTGTCGGCGTCCGACGACGTGGAGTCCCCCTCGTTGAGTTGCGTCTCGTGTTCGCCATGGCCGCCGAGAACGTCACGAAAGCCGCCGGGGCGAGCGTGCTGGCCGAGTCGATTCTCGCCGGCACCGACCTGCACGATCGCCAGGAGCTCGCCGAGGCGGTCGAACGCCTCGGCGGTCGCCTCGGGGCGGGTCAGCACGAGGACCGCTTCGTCTTGAGCGCCTCCGTGCTGGCGCCCAACCTCCGCCAGCTGCTCGAGCTGCTGGCCGAAGTGCTCGGCGGCGCCACCTATCCGACCGTGGAGGTACGAGCCGACCGCGAACGGCTCGCCAACGAGACCCTCATGGCCCTCAGCCAGCCCGAGGTCATCGCGGACGAGGCGCTCAGCCGGCGCCTGTACGCCGGCCACCCGTACGCAGCCGGGCTGCCGCGCCCGAGCGCCCTGCGACGGGTGGGAGCCGAAGGTCTTCGCAGCCTGCACCCCGCTCTGCTCGAGCCTGCGGCCGCCCGCCTCGTCCTTGTCGGCGACCTCGATCCCCGGCGGGGTGTATCGATGGTCTCCGACGAGCTCGCTCCCTGGCTGGCCACGTCCGCTGGAGGCGACCCGACTCTGCCCGCCGTCCCTCCGGTGCGGCGCGGCCCCATCGAGCTCGTCGCCCGGAAGGCGAGTGTGCAGAGCAATGTCCGCCTCGGCGGGCGTGCCCCGACTCGATCCGACGCTGACTGGCCGGCAGCCGCCGTCGCCAACCTCATCTTCGGCGGCATGTTCGCCTCCCGACTCGTGGAAAACCTCCGCGAGCGCAACGGCTACACCTACTCACCGCGGAGCTCTATCCGTCACGCCCGAGCTGGCTCATCGCTCGTGGTGACGGCCGATGTCGGCAAGGAGGTGACGGCAGCCGCCCTCGTCGAGATGCGCTACGAGCTCGGGCGCCTTGCCGTCGGCGGTGTGAGCGATGCCGAGCTCGACTCCGCCCGTCGCTACGCCATCGGGACCTTCACGTTCCTCACGGCCACGCAATCGGGGCTGGCGGACACGCTCGCAGCCCTCCTACTGGACGGGGTCGGTCCCGGCTACCTCGTCAGCCACCCGGCGGCCATTGCAAAGACGACAAAGGCAGAGGTCGAGGCGGCCGCGCGTCGCTATCTCGCCCCAGCCGAGCTGGTCACCGTCGTGGTCGGTGACGCCGACGAGGTCGCCCGGCCGCTCTCGATGATCGACGCCCTCCGGATCACGTGAGCTGGCACGCGGCTCGTCTTCACCGAGCAGGGGGCGTTTCTCGACGGTCACGACGACCTCCATGAGCGCGAACGGGGCACTCGCGACCTGCGCGACTCCCCTCGAGGCCGAGTTGCAGCGACAGCCGGCAGAGGCGCCCTGAATCAACCTCGGTCCTTGCCCTGGTCATCACGCCGGCCGTGGTGAAGGATGGGAGCCTGGCCACGAATTCGGGAGGTTGACCGATGCCCCTGCACGCTCACGAGGACGCTTCCGCATCCGCCGCACACCTGAGCTTCCGCCCGCAATTCGGGCTCGAGCTCGAGGACGACGTACCTGTGCTCCGCCTTCCCGACTGCGGCATGTCCCCGACGACGGCCTACCAGATCATCCATGACGAGTTGATGCTCGATGGCAACGCCCGCCTCAACCTCGCCACGTTCGTGACGACCTGGATGGAACCCGAGGCGGAGCGGCTCATGTCGGAGTGCTCGCCGAAGAACATGATCGACAAGGACGAGTACCCCCAGACCGCCGAGATGGAGCGCCGTTGCGTCAACATGCTGGCGCGTCTGTGGCACTCCCCGGGGGACGGCGAGGCTACCGGTTGCTCGACGACGGGCTCGAGCGAGGCCTGCATGCTCGGCGGCCTGGCGCTGAAGTGGCGCTGGCGTGAGCGGGAGCGCGCCGCCGGCCTCCCGGCTGATCGTCCCAACCTCGTCATGGGAACGAACGTCCAAGTCTGTTGGGAAAAGTTCTGCCGTTACTTCGACGTCGAGCCGCGCCTCGTGCCCGTCGGACCGAAAGTGCCTCACCTCACCGCCAAGGCGGCGGCGGCGGCCTGCGACGCCAACACGATCGGGGTCGTCGCCATCCTCGGCTCGACGTACGACGGGTGCTACGAGCCGGTCGCCGAGATCGCCAATGCGCTCGACAAGCTCGCCGCCCGGCGTGGTGGTCCCGACGTCCCCGTCCACGTCGACGGTGCCAGCGGCGCCATGGTGGCTCCCTTCATCGATCCCAAGCTCCTCTGGGACTTCCGCCTCCCACGCGTCCAGTCGATCAACACCTCCGGCCACAAGTACGGCCTCGTCTATCCGGGAGTTGGCTGGATCATCTGGCGGGACAACGACGCCCTCCCGGCGGACCTCGTCTTCAAGGTGGACTACCTCGGCGGCGAGATGCCGACGTTCGCCCTCAACTTCTCCCGCCCGGGCGCGCAGGTCGTGGCCCAGTACTTCAACTTCCTCCGCCTCGGCAACGACGGGTACACCCAGGTACAGCAGGCCTGTCGCAACACGGCCAAGTGGCTCGCTTCCGAGATTGCCAAGCTCGGGCCGTACCTGCTGATCTCCAAGGGCGACGAGCTCCCCGTCTTCGCCTTCCGCACCCGGGAAGAAACCATCTTCTCCGTCTATGACGTCTCGGCCGCCCTACGCGCGCACGGCTGGCTCGTGCCCGCCTACCCGATGCCGGAGGGCATGGAGGACATCTCGGTGCTCCGGATCGTCGTTCGCAACGGGCTCAGTCGCGATCTCGCCCACATGCTCCTCAATGACATCCGTCAGGTGACCGAGCGGCTCACGCAAGTGTCCTCCCGCATGGAGCCGCATGCGGCGGCCGACCTCGAGAGAGACATCCGGAAGCGGGCGCGCACGGGTTTCCACCATTGAGCTCCCGCCCACCCTCCCTCTGGCAGGGCACCGTCTCGGCGCGGAGGAAGACTCCCGAAGCCGGCCGCCCCGAGCTCAGTCGTCGCTGTCGACCGAGACCTGGGCGACGGCTGCCACTGACTGACCGTCGTCGAGGTTCATGACTCGGACACCGGTGGCGTCGCGTCCCTGAGCCGGGATGTCACGCACCGCTGTGCGGATCACGACGCCGCCGGAAGCCACGATGAGCACCTCGTCGTCGAGCGAGGCCATCAGCGCCGCCACGACCCAGCCGCGGCGTTGCGTCAAACGGATGCCACGGACTCCTTGTCCGCCGCGCGCCTGGCTGTTGAAGTGGTCGATCTTCGTCCGTTTGCCAAAGCCGGCATCAGTGACGATGAGCAGATCGACGCCTTCGCGAGCGACGTCGCACGAGACGAGCTCGTCACCGGCTCGCAGCCGCATGCCCCGCACGCCGGCGGCCGACCGTCCCATCGCTCGCACCTCGGACTCCTTGAAACGGATCGCCATGCCCGCCTTGCTCACGAGCAAGAGGTCGTCCTCGCCGCTCGTGCGGATGACGCGCACGAGCTCGTCACCCTGGTTCAAGTTGATGGCGATGAACCCTTCGCGGCGTGACTTGTCGTACTCGCTCATGGCGGTCTTCTTGACCTGACCCGACCGAGTGGCGAAGAGGAGGAACTCCTCACCCTCGAAGGCGTTGGCGTCGATGACCGCCTGGATGCTCTCATCCGGCTCGAGCGGCAGCAGGTTGACCGCCGGCGTGCCGCGGGCGTTGCGCTCCTTGATCGGGATCTCGTGCGCCCGCAGCCGATAGACCTTGCCACGGTTCGAGAAGAACAGCAGGTGGGCATGGGCGGTCGTGTGGACGACCTCCCGGACGAGGTCCTCCTCCTTCAAACGGGAGCCCTGGATCCCCCGACCGCCCCGCCCCTGGGTGCGGAAGGCATCCGCCGACACCGCCTTCACGTAACCCGCCCGCGTGACCGTGACGATCATCTCCTCGTCGTCGATGAGGTCTTCGACGTTCAGGTCGCCCGGATCGTGGATGAGACGGGTGCGGCGGGCGTCGGCGAACTTCTCGCGCACGGCGCCGAGCTCCTCGGCAATGACACCTCGAAGACGAACGGGGTCCCCGAGGATGGCCTCCAGCTCGGCGATCGTGTCTCGCAGCGCGAGCATCTCCTCCTCGAGCTCCGAGCGGCCCAGCCGGGTGAGGCGACCGAGGGTCATGTCAAGGATGTGGTTCGCCTGGATCTCGGAGAACACGAACGGCTCGGCCATGAGGGCGCCGCGGGCGGCTGCACGGTCTTCGGAACCCCGGATCGTGGCGATGACCTGGTCGAGCATGTCGAGAGCCCTCAAGAGTCCTTCGACGATGTGCGCCCGCGCCCGGGCTTTGTCGAGCCGGTACTGCGAGCGTCGCGTGACGACTTCGATCTGGTGGTCGACGTAGGCCCTCACAGCCTGGGCGAGGTTCAGCAGTCGGGGGACCCCGTCGACGAGCGCCAGCATGTTGACGCCGAAGCTCGTCTGGAGCGGGGTGTGCTTGTAGAGGTTGTTGAGGACGACGTTGGCGTTGGCGTCCCGCTTGAGTGTGATCACGAGCCGCGTCGTCTCGCCGGCGGAGAGGTTCTCGATGTTGTCGATCCCGGGTACGTCGCCGGCGCTGAAGGCCTCGAAGACTCGCTTGGCGATAACGTCGACCGAAGTCTGATACGGGATCTCCGTCACGATGATCTGTGCCTTGCCGTTGCGACCTTCTTCGATCTCGGCGACGGCACGCAGTTTCACCGACCCCCGGCCCGTGCGGTAGGCGTCCAGGATGCCTGCCCGCCCGAGGATGAGGGCGCCTGTTGGGAAGTCCGGGCCTTTCACGAAGCGCATGAGGTCTTCGGGCGTCGCCTCCGGGTTCTCGAGCACGTGCAGGACGGCGTCGATGACCTCGCCGAGGTTGTGAGGCGGGATGTTGGTTGCCATGCCGACGGCGATCCCCTGCGAGCCGTTCACGAGGAGGTTGGGGAAGCGTGCCGGCAACACCGTTGGCTGTTCGGTGGATCCGTCGTAGTTTGGCATCATGTCGACGGTGTTCTCGTCAATGCCGTCGAGCAGCGCCATGGCGAGAGGTGCGAGCCGACATTCGGTGTAGCGGGCCGCTGCGGGCCCCATGGTGGGCCCGGGAGCGCCGAAGTCGCCGTGCCCGGAGATCAACGGGTACCGCAGGCTGAAATCCTGCACCATGCGGGCGAGGGCGTCGTAGATAGCCATGTCGCCGTGCGGATGGAACGTCTTCATGACCTCGCCGACGACGGCGGCGCTCTTGACGAAGGGCCGGTCCGGGCGAAGGTTCTCCTCACTCATGGCATAGAGGATCCGCCGGTGCACCGGCTTCAGCCCGTCACGAACATCCGGGAGGGCACGCTGGACGATGACGGACATGGAGTACTCGAGGAACGAGCGCTCCATCTCCTCTTGGATCTCGATGGGCACGATGCCGACGGCGAGCGCACCGCCGTCGACGGGGCTTTGTCCCTCTGCGCCTGTCCCGCCGTTGCCGTCTGATGCGGCCATGTCGTGTCGTTCCTCCAGATTCGTTGCCCTCGCCGCTTGGGCGGGGCACTACGGCTCGTCGATCAGATGTCGAGGAAGCGGATGTCTTTTGCGTTCATCTGGATGAAATGGCGACGTTGTTCGACGTCGTCACCCATCAGCACCGAGCAGACCTCGTCGGCGATGCTCGCGACCTCCATGTTGATCTGAAGAAGAGAGCGCTTCGATGCCTCGATCGTGGTCTCCTTCAGCTCCTGCCAGTTCATCTCCCCGAGCCCCTTCAGGCGCTGGAACTCCTTTGAGTAGCCCGGGTGCTCTTCGAGGAACCTCGCCCGGGCGGCGTCGTCTTTCAGGTAGACCTTCGAGGTCCCGACTTCGGCCGAGTACAGCGGTGGTTGGGCCGCATACACGTGGCCGGCCTCGATGAGCGGCTTCATCTGCCGGAGAAAGAACGTCAACAGCAAGGTGCGGATGTGGGAGCCGTCGACATCGGCGTCGGCGAGGATGATCACCTTGCCGTAGCGGATCTTCGCCAAGTCGAACTCCTCGGCCAAGCCAGCCCCGATCGCCATGATGAGCGCTTGGATCTCCTCGTTCTTCAACATCTTGTCGACACGGGCGCGCTCGACGTTCAGGATCTTGCCGCGGATGGGCAGAATGGCCTGCGTCCTCGGATCGCGGGCCTTCACGGCCGAGCCGGCGGCGGAGTTGCCCTCCACGATGAACAGCTCAGACTCGCGGGCGTCCCGCGACGAGCAGTCGTAGAGCTTGCCGGGCAGGCCGGCACCGTCGAGGGCGCTCTTTCGCCGCGTGAGATCTCGGGCCTGGTTGGCAGCCATGCGAGCTCGTTGGGCGAGGAGCGCCTTCTGGACGATCTGACGGCCCTCCTTCGGGTTCTCGTCAAACCACTCACTCAGCTTGGCATTCGTCGCCCGTTCCACGAGCGACCGCGTCGAGGTGTTGCCGAGCTTGCCCTTCGTCTGGCCTTCGAACTGCGGGTTCGTGAGGCGAACGGACACGATGCCGGTGAGGCCCTCCCGGATGTCGCGGCCGTCGAGTGTCTCGGCGCCCTCGCGCACGAGGTTCCACACCTTGCCGTACTTGTTGACGACGTTCGTGAGCGACTTGCGCAGCCCCTCCTCGTGCATGCCGCCCTCGATGGTGGCGATCCCATTGGCGAAGGAGTAGATGCTCTCGTAGAAGCCGGTGTTCCACTGCAGGGCGACCTCCACCTCTTGGTCGTCCTCGGACTGCGTGAAGAAGGCCACCTTGCGGAACAGCGCCTCTTTGGCGGCGTTGAGGTGCTTCACGTAGTCGACGATGCCGCCCGTGTAGCGGAAGGTCTCCTCGGCCTGGCGCCCCGGGCGCTCGTCCTTGAAGCGGATCTCGAGGGCGCGGTTGAGGAAAGCCATGATCTGCAGGCGCTCGAGCACCGTCTGGGCACGGAACTCGACCTCGTCGAAGATGGAGGCGTCCGGCCAGAAAGACACGATCGTGCCCGTGCGACCCGGCGGCGCCTCCCCGATGACCTTGAGGGCACCGGTGGGCGATCCGCCGTCGCGGAATTCCATCCCGTAGCGCTTGCCGTCCCGATCGATCTCGAGCACGAGGCGGCTCGAAAGGGCGTTCACCACCGAGACGCCGACTCCGTGCAGACCGCCGGAGACCTTGTAGCCGCTCCCGCCGAATTTGCCGCCAGCGTGCAGCATCGTGAGCACGATCTCTGCGGCCGTCTTGTCCTTGTACTGCGGATGGCGGTCCACGGGGATGCCGCGCCCGTTGTCGACGACCCGACATCCGCCGTCGGCGAGCAGCGTGACGTCGATCCGGGTGCAGTAACCGGCCATCGCCTCGTCGACGGCGTTGTCGACGACCTCCCACACGAGATGGTGAAGCCCGCTCGGCCCGGTCGATCCGATGTACATGCCAGGTCGGAGCCGGACGGGTTCGAGCCCCTCCAAGATGGTGATGTCACTCGCGTCGTACGACGCCGTCACCGACATTCGATCTCTGTTCTCGGTCTCCAGCACCACGGGCGCGGCCTTCCAACGGGGGTAAACGGCAAGGGCCGACGACTACCCGCGACGAGGGAAGCAGGAGACTCGGCGATGCACTCCATTGTACCCGCTAGAGCAACCGGATCCGGGCACAAAGAGGCGGGTTTCTTTGGACTTTCTCGGTCAACTCCGCCAACCCGAGCGGCCGGGAGCACCCCGTGCCACTCGTAGGCTCAAACTCGTCGGAGTACGTTCACCCAGGCGCTCCGACAGCCCGCGCAAGATGCTGGCGGAGAGGAACTGGATCTGGGTCGCCCAAGCCGGATCGTCAACCTCGACCGTCAGTGTGGAGGCATGCAGCGCCCGCGGCTGCGCGTGAGCGGCCACCAGAGGACCGACGATCTCGCCCCATGCGGAAGCGACGTCACCCAACGTCACGGTCGCCTCGAGGCCGCGGGCGCGCAGCAAGCGTCGGGTCGCCTCGCCGATCGGCAGCCCGACGGGACCCGTGCCGGCATCGTTCACGACAGGACTCCCTTCTCCAAGCGAACGACGAGATCTGGTGTCGCCCCTGGCGGCAGCGCCCCGGCTGTCGTCAACAGCGCCTGCGTCGACGGCAGCTCGTTCACGAGGGCCCTCGCCGTCGGCTCATCGAGCTCGGAGAAGGCGTCGTCGAGCAGCAACACGGGCGTGGTCCCGGTGACCCCCGTGACGTGGCGGTGGGTGGCAAGGCGGAGGGCGAGGGCCACACACCGCTGTCGGCCTTGCGAGAGCCGAGTGCGGGCGTCAAGCCCACCGGCGACGATCTCCAGCTCGTCGCGTTGCGGGCCGACAGTGGTCAGCTGCCGACGGAGGTCGTCGGGGCGAGCGGCGGCCAGAGCTGAAGCGAGGGTGCCTTCGTAGGAACAGACGTAGTGGAGCTCGAGGGCACCGGCACCAGGAGCCAGAGCGGCAAAGGCCTCGCGGGCGAGGGGAACGAGATCATCGGTCAGCTCAGTACGTGCGACGGCGACACGCTCGCCCGTCTCTGCTAGGCGCTCGTCCCACACATCGAGCGTTGCCGCTGCGGTGTCGTCGAGGCGGCCGCCGAGCTGGCGCAGCAAGGCGTTGCGCTGGCGGAGGATGCGGTCGAGGTTCATCCGCTCGGCGCCGAGCCGAGGTCGGGTGGCCGCGATCACGTCGTCGAGGAGATCACGGCGCAGGGAGGGCGATCCCTTCGCCAGCTCGAGATCGTCCGGTGTGAACAAGGTCGTTCGCAGAACCTCGAGCAACTGGCGGGACCCGTCGATCCGCTGGCGGTTGCGCTCGGCCCGGTCCCGCCGACCGGCCAGGATGTCGACATCAATGTCGACACGACGGGTCCCGTAGTGGAGCTCACAGCGGACGGAGGCCTGATCTGCTCCGGTACGGATGACGGCCTCTTTCGGCACACCGCGAAACGAACGCAGCACCGAGCAGTAGACGAGAGCCTCCAGCAAGCTGGTCTTGCCAGCACCGTTGTCTCCCTGGATGACCGTGAGCCCGCTTGTCGAGGGGAGGAGGCGGAGCGACTCGAGATTGCGGAAGTTCTCGACCTCCAAACGGCTGACCACCGTCGTCGCCGGGGCAGGGAGAGTGGCGGCAGTCGTCAGGACACCTTCACGGGCATCAGCAGATAGCGAAACTCGTCCTCGTCCTCACCGGACACGAGTGCCGGCTTACCAGGGTCGGTGACCTTCACCAGGAGCGTGTCCGAACGCACCGCTTCGACGCCCTCGAGGAGGTAGGTGGGGTTGAAGGCCACCATCACGTCCGCACCCTTGAACTCACCCTTGATGCCCTCGACCGCTCTCCCACTCTCCGGAGTGAGGACGGCGAGCTCGACACCTCCCTCGCGGAACGACAACCGCACGGGGGTCGTGATGTCCTTGCTGTCACGCACGAGGAGGCGGACGCGGCGCAAAGCGGAGGCGAACTCCTCCCGTCGGACGCTCAGCTCGTACTCATAGCTCGTGGGGACGAGGCGCTGGACGTCGGGGAACGACCCGCGCAACAAACGGGTCGTGATTCGTACCGAACCGAGGTCGAAGACGGCGTCGAGGTCGCTGTGGCGGAAGACGAGCTCCGACTCGTCGCCGTCCTTCAGTCCGCTGACAAGTCGCTGAACCTCACCGAGAGCCTTCGCCGGCACGAGCACGTGTGAGCCGGGCTCGAGCACGCTCAAGCCTTCGAAGTCGCGAAACGCCAACCGGTAGGAGTCGGTAGCCGTGAGCCGCAAGCCTCTCTCTGTTGCCTCCATGAGGACCCCGGTGAGCTGGGGGGCGCGCGAGTCATCGGCCAGGGCGGCGCGGACCACCTGTCGAAGACCTTCACCGAAGTCCGCGGCTGGCAATTTGATGCCGTCCGACTCAGGAGACCCGAGCCGAGTGATCTCGGCGCCAACGGCCACCCTCACCGTGAACTCGGCTTGACCGGAGGTAAAGCGAACCTCCTCCTCACCGCCGGCGACATTCACCGCACCAGGGTCGAAGGATCTGATGATGTCGGAAACGAGGCGACTGGGCACAAGCACGCTGCCGTCAGAATCACCCGAGACCTGGCAACGCGACTCGATCACGAGGTCGGGGTCGGATCCGACAACCTCCAACTGATCGCCGCGGAGCGACAGCTGCAGCCCCGCGATCCCTCCTGCCATGCCCGATCGTGCTGCCGTTGCCCTGCTGGCTGTGACGACGGCCTCTAGGAGGCTGTCACGGTCCGCTCGGAACCTCACCGTTGGTGACTCCTTCTGGTTTGTTTAAGAATTCGAGACAGTAATAAGGGCTGTGGACTGTGGAGAAGCCTTAAGAAACCCTGCTCACATCATTCCCGTCCCCGCGCGGGATTTCCACGACCATGCACAGCGAGGCGTTGCGAGCTTCTGAGCCTGGGGATGACTTCCTCGGCCATCCCCGCATCGCCGGCCGCGGTCCACATGCAGTTGGCGGGCTGTCCCGCAGCTGTCCCCAGTGTCGTCCACCGTTTGACGGTCATCCGTTATTGCTCTTCAAGCGGACGATGAGCTCGGTGACGGTGTCATAGACGTTGCGGCGTTCTTTCATCAGGCCGGAGATCTTGTCGTAGGCATGAATGACGGTCGTGTGGTCGCGGCCACCAAACTCCCGCCCGATCGCCGGATAGCTGAAGTCCGTCAAGTCCCTGAACAAGTACATGGCGATCTGTCGAGCCATGACGAGGGGCCGGCGACGGCTCGGTCCGCAGAGGTCTTCCATCGAGAAACCGAAGTGGGAGGCGCTCATCTCGAGGATCTGCTGGGCGGTGATCTGGCGAGGTTGGCTGGCGGCCACCATGTCGGCAAGCACGATCTCGGCCGTCTCGCGGGTGAGCGGTTGGCGGTTCAAGCTGGCGAAGGCCGTCACCCGGATGAGTGCCCCCTCGAGCTCCCGGATGTTGTCACGGACGTTGGAGGCGATGAAATCCAGCACCTCGTCACTCACGACAGCGCCCTCATGCTCTGCTTTCGTGCGGAGGATGGCGATCCGCGTCTCGAGCTCCGGCGGCTGAATGTCGGTCGTGAGACCCGAGAGCAGCCGGCTACGGAGCCGGTCCTCGAGCGTGGCAATGGCTTTCGGCGGCCGGTCGGAAGTGAGCACGATCTGCTTGGAAGCTCCGTAGAGGGAGTTGAACGTGTGAAAGAGCTCCTCTTGCAGTGACTCCTTGCGGTCCATGAATTGCACGTCGTCGATGAGGAGGACGTCGCATTCGCGGTATCGCCGGCGGAAGGCACCCATGTCGTCCTTGGCGCGGAGGGTTTCGACGAATTCGTTCATGAACGTCTCGGTCGAGACGTAGCGGACGCGCAGGCGTGGGAAGTTCTCACGTACGTAGTTCCCGATGGCCTGCAGCAAGTGAGTCTTGCCTAGCCCGGCGCTTCCGTATACGAACAGTGGGTTGTACGAGCGCGCCGGCGCTTCCGCCACCGAAAGAGCGGCCGCATGGGCGAACCGGTTGGAGGGCCCGATGACGAAAGCGTCGAAGGTGTAACGGGCGTTGAAAGGGGCATCGGTCCCGCTGGAGAACGACGTCACCTCGCGGCTGCCGTTGCGCGTGGATCGATCCGGCCGCTGGCCGGCAGCACGACCATCCCGCTCCAGTTGCCGGGATGCGTCAAGGCTGCCGGAGTAGCCCATCTGGGGGGCGCCCTCCTCCCCGGCGGGCGCCTCCGCTATCTCGACATCGAAGCGCACCGGGTAGTCCTTGCCCGAGGTGTCGTGGAGGGCGTCCTGCAAGAGGGCGGCGAAGCGACCTTCGAGGCGTTCGCGTACGACAGCGTTTGGCACTCCGAGTACGAGCGTCCCATTGGCTACGGCCAGGGGGCGGATGCCGGAGAACCAGGCTTTCCAGGCAGCTTCTGAGACCTGCGATCTCAGCGCATCTGAGCAGTCGTTCCACAATTGTTGGGCTTCTGTCACCAGCTCGGGCACTCCGGTCGAGATGTTCTCCACACCGGAATCCACAGGTGTGGACGGCGGGCGAAGCCACGCGAACGCGGCATAGTACTGCGCCGCCGGCAAACGTGCCGAGGGACGCCACGGGAAATCCGCGGGGTCTTTTTCCTGCTCAGCCCTACCATCTGCGGCACTCTTGGTTCTTCGCGCGCCATCGGTCGAGAGGAACTCCCTGCTCAGCAGAGCTAGCTACCCTCACGGCTCGATGTCGTCCGTCCGCTTGAATTTTTTCGAACGGTGACAGTAGAGTGACGCCTGTCCTTCGCGACGCCTGGTTTGGCGCGTCTCTATAGCCGAGCCTCCGGCGGAGTGTTTGATGCGCGCACCTGTCCGGTCTCTGCCCGGTGCGTTCGTCCCGTGATTCGCGCACCGCGCCAGAACCGATGAAGAGAGCAAGATGAAGCGCACATTCCAACCGAACAACCGGAAACGTGCCCGCAAGCACGGTTTTCGGCACCGGATGTCGACTCGCGCCGGCCAGGCGATCCTGAAAGCCCGTCGCCGCCGTGGTCGCGCGAAGCTCTCCGCCTGAGACCAACGCCGGCCAGGAGCCGCGTCGGGCCGGAGGAACCCAAGTGCGGGAGGCCGACCGCGGCGAGCTCGTCGCTCGCCACGACGGAGCTCGTGTGCGGCTCGACCCGGTCCGTGGGCGCGCCACGTTCGCGGCTCTTCGGCGCTCAGGCCGACGTGCCCGCTCCGGGCCGGTCGGGGTACACTACGAGCCAGCGCTGCCTGCAGATCAATCCCGTAGGGTCGCCTATTCCGTACCTCGTCGTGTGGGCAGGGCGACGGAGCGTAACCGGTGTCGGCGCCGCCTTCGTGAGGTCGCTCGAGAGGTCGTACCGCAGGTGCCGCCCGGGGCGTACCTCATCGGCGTGGAGCCCGGTGTGCGGAACGTCTCGTTCCAGGAACTGAGGAGACGGGTGACCGAAGCGATGCAACGTGCGAGCGGGGTAGGCGAGCCATGAGTCGACCCACGCGTGCACTCGTCTTTCTCATCCGTCTGTACCAGGGTGCTCGGAAGGGGCGGCTTTCGCCCTGCCGGTTCGTCCCCTCGTGTTCGGAGTACGCCATCGAAGCCGTCAGCGAGCACGGATCAGGCCGCGGCGCGTGGTTGACGATCCGTCGTCTCGCCAGATGCCGCCCGCTGGGCGGTCGCGGGTACGATCCCGTTCCCGCCAAGTGAGCCCTTCATGATCCTCGCCGCCTTCTATACGACCGCTATCACGCCGTTCGCGAAACTGTTCGGCTGGTTGCTGGCGGCCTTCTACAGCATCTCTGGTAACTACGGCATCGCCATCATCTTGCTCACGTTGGTGACGATGATCATCGTCTTCCCGCTCACTCGCAAGGGCACGCGGTCGATGATGCAGATGCAGCTGTTGCAACCCGAGCTGCTGAAGTTGCGCAACAAGTACAAGAAGAAGCCGGGCATGTCGGCCGAGGAGCGGCGGGAGGTCACCACCGCTCAGCAAGAAGAGATGATGGCCCTCTACCGGGAGAACGGCGTCAGCCCGACCGGCGGCTGTCTGCCGATGTTCATGCAGTTCCCTGTCTTCATCGTCCTGTACAACACGATCCGCGGCATGACGAGGCTGACGACGGTCGGGACGGGCAAGGCGGCCCGAGTCGTCGCCGACCCGGAATTCATCGACAAGAAGACCCGCCTCTACGAGAACCTCATCCACAGCGGCGGCAAGATGGAGGCCTTCGGGCTCAACCTGGCGGACTCGGTGCGGTCGCATCAGCTCCACTGGGTCGACGTCATCCCTTACGTCATCGTGATCCTCGTCGCAGTGGCGCTGCAGTACGTGTCGATCTGGCAGATCACGAACCGCAACCCTCAAGCTGGTGCCAACCAGCAGATGCAGCAGATCCAGAAGTTCATGCCGTTGATCTTCGTTTTCATCTACATCGAGTTCCCCGCCGGCGTCGGCCTCTACTTCATCGTCTCGAGCATGTTCCGGGTCGGCCAACAGGAATGGATGTACAAGAAGGACCCGCACATCGTCGAGTCGATGCGGAAGCTGAAAGAGATGAAGCTCAAGAACCCCCCACCGGTCGTGGAGGCACCAAAGGGCTGGCGAGCACGCTTGGCGGCACTGGCGCCACAGGCAGACCCGACGCTGGAACCGTCCGAGGAGGCGGCGCGCAACGCAAAGAAGCCGATCCGCAAGCCCAACCAAGGGGGGCGCCCCGGTCAGAGTGGCCGGCCCGCAGGGTCGAAGCCGCCGCTGGCGAGTCGCAACGGGTCGGCGAGGACGGGCCAGGGTGGCAAGCCAGGACAGGCCAAGCGCCCCGGTCAGCCCCGCCCAGGTCAGCCCCGCTCCAGCCAGCCCAGCAAGCCGGGTCAGACGAACAGGCCGGGCCAGCCCCGCTCAGGGCAGCCCCGCAAGCCGGGCCAAGCGGGCGGCAACGGGCAGGCAGCCAAGGCCCGGTCGGCCCCCACGGGCCAACGTCCCGGCGAGGTGGACGGCAACGGATCGAGGTCAGACAGACCGTCTGCTTCCGGCAACGGGGCACCGAAGTCCAGCCCTGAAACGCCGCCGACGAGTTTCGGGTCGACTCGCCGCCGCGGGAGGCCGCGCTAACGGTGGAGTGGGTCGAGACAACCGGAAAGACCGTTGCGGAGGCGCTCGAGGCTGCCCTTGACCGGCTGGGCGTCGCCGAGGTCGACGCCGAGGTCGTGGTGCTCGAGGAGCCACGTAACGCCATCTTCGGCCTCCGGCGCAGTGGCGCCCGCATTCGAGCCCGGGTGCGACCGGTGCAGGCACGTGCCAAGCGACCCTCCCGCCGTTCGTCCGGGAGCGGCTCGAGCGACGGGCGGCCACGCCGAAATGCCGGCCGGCCAGATGCTCGCGGCGGATCGGCTGGGGATGGTTCAGGTGACAGCGCCAACGGCGAAGACGGTTCACGCAGCCGGTCCGGCGGGAGCAAACCCGCCCGCAACCGTGGTCGGAGCTCTGCTGATGGCCGCGAGGCGGCGAAGGCTCAATCGGACGGGCGATCTCGGTCGCGACCACGAAGCAGTGGCGCCCAGCGGAGCCGACCGGCTGTGACCGAAGAAGAACTCCCGATCCGTGCGACCGGTGCCCCCAAGGAGGAAGAGATGAGTATCGAAGCTCAAGCCGAGCTGGCGGAGACGTTCGTGCGCGGAGTGGTTCATGGCTTCGGCGTGGACGCAACCGTAGAGAGCAGCATCGACGAGGACGTCATTCAGGTTCGAGTCGTGGGCGAGGGTCTTGGTCTGCTTGTCGGGCCTCGTGGCGTCACCGTCGATGCTCTTCAAGAGCTGACTCGCACCGCCGTGCAGCACCGATCAGACGAGCACGCCGGGCGCATTCACGTGGATGTGGCCGGTTACCGCGCCCGTCGGGCGGCTGCCCTGAAGGACTTCGCCCGGCGCGTTGCCGAGGAGGTCGTCGCCAGCGGCCAGCCACAGGCCCTCGAGCCGATGAATGCCGTCGACCGAAAGGCGGTGCACGACGCTGTCGGCGAGATCCCGGCTGCAGCCACGAGCTCGGAAGGTGAGGATCCGCGCCGATACGTCGTCATCCGCCCGGCCGCTCAGCCGACCGGCAGTGACGAGGACCACGGCGACGCCGCTGATGACGAGGACGACGTCGACGACACCGAGTAGCTCCAGGTGCCCTCATCCGTTCCCTTCGACAAGGCGGCGGAGCTGGAGACGCTGCTCTTGCAAGCGCGCGATCGCGGCTATCTGGGCGAGCAGGCGATCGGGCGACAGATCGAACACTCGCTCGGGTTCGTCGCCGTGTGTGAGGCCGTGTTGGCCTCCCGCTCGACAGCAGCTGACGGCTGTGCCCGACCGAACGAGGCGACCGGTACGATCCGCCTGCTCGACCTCGGCAGCGGCGGAGGCATTCCTGGCCTCGTCCTCGCGCTTGCCCCTGTGGCCGTGATCAGCCGCTTCGTGCTGCTGGAGGGTTCCGTTCGCCGGGCCGAGTGGCTGCGGCACTCTCTCGACTCGCTGGCGCTCACCTCCACGGTGGAGGTTCTCGGCGAGCGGGCCGAGCTAGCCGGAAGGAGCCCGCGCTGGCGAGAGCGCTTCGCTGTCGTGGCGGCCCGCTCGTTCGGGCGGCCCGCCGTGACAGCGGAGTGTGCAGCGGCGTTCCTACACCTCGGAGGCTTCTTGATCGTCTCTGAGCCCCCCTTGGTCGAGGACGGACAAGCCGCTGGTACCACGGTCAGCGACCGTGGGGTCCGCCGACTCGGGAGCTCACTCGAATTGGAGGGGCGCTGGCCGTCCGATGGCGTCGCCGAGCTCGGCTTCGGCCCAGCCGTCGCATGGCGAGCCGGCGGATACCGCTATGCCGCCCTCCCGATGAGCTCGCCGTGTCCCGAGCGCTACCCGAGACGCAACGGCATCCCGGCCAAGCGTCCCCTCTTCTGAAGCTGAACGTTCCACGTGATACTAGTCGGTGAAACACCCTGGAGACGGATGAAGATGCCGTTGCTCGTTCTGTGGATCGTCGGCCCGCCAGGCGAGGGTTCCACGTGGTACCTTACGGTGAAACACCCGAATTGTCGATGGGATCACGGTGCGGAAAGGCCGGTGGCAGAGTGGTATCCGAACTCGAGCAGGGCTTGTTGGCCGGGCTCTTGCTGGGCGAAGGTCACTTCGGGGGCGATGGCCGCCAGCCGCAGATCACGCTCCGCATGCATGTACGCCATGAGTCGCTATTCCGCTGGCTGGAGCGGACGTTCCCCGGCGGAAGGTTGTACGGCCCCTACTCCCACGACGGCCGGGAGTACTTCCAATGGATGGTCCGGGGGGTCTACCTGCGCGATGAGATCCTGCCGATGCTGGAGTCGACGATCCAGCCCGAGCTCGATGTCCACACGTACGCTCGGCTGCAACAGATGAAGGCTCGTTACCCGGGGAGACTGCAGGGACCGCAGACGTCCACCTCGGTGACGATCGTCCCGGATCCCGGCCGCCAGATCGATTACGTTACGCCCGGAGGAACTGAAGTGACCGATCCCCATGCGGCGACCGAGACGGGAGACTGATGTCGGACTTGCTTGGCGAGGAGCTCGTGAAATCGCCGGCTCTGGCGGAGACCGGTGACTCCTCGACGCCTGGTCCGCGCGAGCCTACGCCGGACGCCCATTCCGAGACGCCGTCGGTACCCTCGACGCGGCCCGCCAGGGTGATGGCGGTGGCCAACCAGAAGGGGGGCGTCGGCAAGACGACAACGGCGGTGAATCTCGGGGCGGCGCTCGCCGATCTCGGTCACCGCGTCCTCATCGTCGACCTCGATCCGCAGGGAAACGCCAGCACCGGCCTGGGCGTCGATCCTCGGAACTTCGATTACTCCATGTACAACGTCCTGCTTCAGGACGTCGCCATGGATGACTGCATCGAGCCGACGAACATCAAGAACCTGTTTCTCGCCCCCTCGACGCTCGACCTGGCTGGGGCGGAGATCGAGCTCGTACCCGTGCTGAGTCGCGAGCACCGCCTCCGGAAGGCCATCGACGCCATCCGGGACGACTTCGCCTTCGTCTTCATCGATTGCCCACCCTCGCTCGGCCTCCTCACCTTGAACGGACTGACGGCGGCCACCGAGGTACTCGTTCCCATCCAATGCGAGTACTACGCACTCGAAGGCGTGTCGCAGCTCACACGCAACGTGGAGCTCGTCCGCTCGAACCTGAACCCCACTCTGGCGATCACCACGATCGTGCTCACGATGTACGACGCCCGCACGAAGCTCTCCGACTCGGTCGTGTCGGAAGTGCGGGCGCACTTCGGCGACGTCGTCTGCAAGAACATCATTCCGAGGAGCGTCCGCATCTCCGAAGCACCTTCGTTCGGCGAGCCGATCACGACGCACGACCCGACCTCGCGAGGAGCCATCGCCTATCGAGAGTTGGCGAGGGAGGTGGCAGGTGAGTCGTCGTAGCGGGCTCGGACGCGGTTTAGGGGCACTCATCCCCCAAGGCGGACCCGGTCCTGCCTCCTCGGATCTGATCCAGCTTCCTCTCAACCAGATCAAGCCGAACCCGAACCAGCCGAGAAAGCAGTTCGACGAAGAGGCGCTCACTTCCCTCGTCGACTCGATCAAGGCCGTCGGGATCCTCCAGCCGGTCCTCGTGCGACAGACCGCTCCGAGCGAGTACGAGATCATCGCCGGAGAACGCCGCTATCGTGCCGCTCGGAGAGCCGGCCTCGCCACCATCCCGGCCATGCTCCGGGTCGTCGACGACGTCACGAGTTTGGAGCAGGCCCTCGTCGAGAACCTGCAGCGGGAGGATCTGAACCCGCTGGACGAGGCCGGCGCCTATCAACAGCTCATCGAGGACTTCGGTCTTACCCACGACGAGGTGGCGCGGCGCGTCGGCAAGAGCCGAACGGTCGTCACGAATTCCCTTCGCCTCTTCCAACTGCCGCCCGGCGTGCAACGTCAGGTGCGCGACAACCTGCTGACGGCCGGGCACGCCCGCGCCCTCCTCGCCTCGCCCGATCGGGCGCTGCAGGAAAAGCTGGCGCTCGAGGTCGTGCGAGACGGCCTCTCCGTGCGTGTCGTCGAGGACAAGGTGCGGGCCGCACTGCGAGCCGATGCCGCCGTGCTCGAAGAGATGGCTTCGACCGGCCCGGATCCTACGGGCTCGGGAGGGGAGGCACCGCTCGATACTGCCGGCGCACCAGGCCGTCCCGGCCTGCAGCCCTCGCTCGGTGGCGCGCCAGCAACCCGGTTGCGGCCCCCCGGTCTTCTCGATCTGGAGGAGCTCCTGGGTGATTACTTGAACACGAGGGTGGCGGTGGACATGAGCGCCAAGCACGGCCGTGTCGTCATCGAGTTCGCCAACCTCGATGACCTCGAGCGGATCTATCGCCTCATCATCGGAGGGAACACGGCACCCGAATAGGGTCGACCTGAGCTGCAGGCCGAGCCAGCAGACGTCTCGACTGCTGATAAAAGGTGATCCACAACCTGTGCATCAGGTTGTGGACGAGCCCTCCGTCTCCCAGTCCACCATCAACCACTGCTCGAGAGAATTCACGACCGCTTGGGCGAGCTCGGCCACCTTCATGACGACAAGGCTCGGGTCTCCGAGCTCGACGAGCACCGCCGGCATCTGCGTCTCACGGAGGATGCGGACCGCCATTCCCTCCGTCGAGGCGTCCTTGAAACTGAGCCGTTGCGAGATCTGCTCCCTCATCAGATTGGCAAGCAACCGGCTGGTCTCGGACTCGTAGCGGTAGCCCCGGTAGTACATCGTCTTCACGGTCGAATGCTGTGGCTCCAGCCTCAGACCGACATAGCAGTCGACACCGGCTCGGTTGGCCGCTACCGCCTGCTCGGATTCGTCAGGGTGATGGAGTTGGAGAGACTCAGCACCGACACCGGCAAGCGCCCGGGAGACGGCGCCGACACCGGTGGCAAACCCACCCTGTTCGCCGACGGCGATCCTTCTCCCGCGCAGCGTCGCACCTCGCGTTGCGACAATCAAGCGCTCCCGTACCGTGCTCACCAAATCTCCGCCACCGGGACGGATCGTCAGCCTCGTCAGTTCGGCAATCGTCAGATAACCGCAGATCCCGTCGGCCCGCAAGCCGACGTTCCGCTGGAACTCCCCGAGCGCTTCGGCGGTCCGGTCACCGAAGATGCCGTCCACTCCTCCCGGGTCGAAGCCCAACGCACTGAGCCTGCGCTGCAACTCAGCGACGTCGTCCCCGTGGAACATGGGTGCCCGCCGGTAGAGGTTGCGGTCCCCGAGGGCGAACCCGGCCTCCACCACTGCCGCCCACGTCTCCCTCCCGCAGACGCCGTCGCACCTGAGGCCGCGCTGGCGCTGGAAGGCGGCGACGGCATTCGCCGTTGTCGCACCGAAGGTGCCGGTGGCGTCGCCTGCTTGCAGAAGGCCGAGCCGGACGAGACGCGATTGCAGGTCGGCGACGGCTTTCCGAGTGGAGTCGGGGGTGATAGGCAGCACCTCGGCGGATCCTTCGAGCGACGTTCCAAAGAAGGCCGGAGCATTCGCGGCGGGAGACATCCGACCTATCGTACGACCTCCACCGTTCGTTCGGGGCGCGAAATGCCAGAAAAACAAAGGGGTTTTGCAACGCCCGCTCGAGGGGCCCCTCGCGATCTCAGGACAGGTGGGGCTCGACTTCGGAGAGAATCTGGCTCTTCGGGCGGGCGCCCACGATGCGGCTCTGCGGCTCGCCGTCCTTGAACAGCAGCAGCGTCGGGATGCTCATCACCTGGAAGCGCTGAGCCGTGCGCGGGTTGTCGTCCACGTTCACCTTGGCGACGCGCAGGGCGCCCTTCTTGTCATCGGCGATCTCCTCGAGGACGGGGGCGACCATCTTGCATGGCCCACACCATTCGGCCCAGAAGTCGACGAGAACCGGCACGTCCGCGAGCGTGACCTGCTCGTCGAAGGTGTCGTCACTCACGGTGATGATGTTGTCGGCCATTTCCATCTCCTCTATCTCGGCTCGTGCTGTGCCGCCAGATACCGCTCAGCATCTATTGCTGCCATGCAGCCCGAGCCAGCAGCCGTCACGGCCTGGCGGTACTCGTGGTCCTGCACGTCTCCACATGCAAAAACACCGGCGATGCCTGTTTTCGTCCCACCATGGGTGACCAGGTATCCGTTTGCGTTCATGTCGAGCTGCCCGCTGAACAAGCCCGTGTTCGGGGCGTGGCCGATGGCAACGAAGACGCCCTCGACAGGCAACACGCGCTCGTGCCCGGTGCGAACATCCTGCAACCGGACGCCTTCGACCTGCTCGGCGCCCAGGATGTCGCTCACTGCGGAGTCCCAGACGAAGTCGATCTTCTCGTTGCGGAAGGCACGGTCCTGCATGATCCGCGATGCCCGGAGTTCCTTGCGGCGGTGGATGACCGTCACCGACCGGCCGAATTTCGTGAGGAAGAGGGCCTCCTCGAGGGCGGAGTCGCCCCCGCCGACGACAGCGATGGGTTTGTTACGGAAGAAGAACCCGTCGCAGGTGGCACACGTCGACACCCCGTGACCGATGAGGCGCGCTTCGTTGGGCAAGCCGAGTAGCAAGGAGCGTGCGCCGGTGGCGATGATGAGGGTCCTTGACCGTACGGACGGCTCCCCGGCGTCGTCACCGGCCCAGATCTCGACAGGCGACGCCGACAGGTTCACACTTGTGGCCTTTTCGACGACCAGGTCGGCGCCGAAGCGCACAGCTTGGGCGCGCATCTGGAGCATGAGCTCGGGTCCCATGACGCCCTCGGCAAAGCCGGGAAAGTTCTCGACCTCTGTCGTCAGCATCAACTGCCCGCCGGGCTGGTCGCTCGTGGACGATGGCTCGCCTTCCAGCACGAGCGGGTTGAGGTCGGCGCGGGCCGCATAGATGGCGGCCGTCAGCCCGGCCGGTCCGGAACCAAGGATGACGACGTCACGAATTCTTCCTGTTCTCATGGTTCCTCGTTCAGTCAAGTTCGACGCACTGTCCCGCGCGGGATTTACGAGCGCGGATGACGCATCCGTGAGAAGAACAGCCCGAGGCCCGAGAAGATTCCACCGACCACGAGGTAGCTCGCCCAGACGCGGCGGTGGAAGAGGTAGTTGTCGAGCACGCGAACGGCGCCCGTGGCGAGCAGCACCGCCAAGAGCGTCGCGATGAAGACGGCGAGGAGGCCGAAGATGACATAGCGAACAGCCCGGAGCACCGGCGTGACCGTGCGATCACGGATGAGCGAGACGACTTCCTCCACCTTGGCTGTGGCGACCGACGCCCAGTCGCGGCCGCTCCTGTCGTTCGCGCCGTCAATGCCGTCGTCAGAAGACATGTCGGCAGGCTACTGCGGTGCCGTCGGCGGGGCGCTCATCGCTCGGGTGTGGGTCGGCATCGGTGTCACTTCAGCTTGAAGCACACGCCGATACCACCGGCTCCGGAGTGGGTTCCGATCACGGGTCCGATGTAGCTCACCCAGATCTCGTCGCGGGGGAACTGTTCCGCCAGCATGTCGACGAACCCGTTCACGTCGGCGGCGGCCGCATGGACGACAGCGAGCTGCTCGAGCTCACCGGCACCTTTGACTTTCTCCGCCAGGTACTCGAGCGACCGGCTGCGGGTTCGTTGGCGCGACTCTGCTTCGACGACGCCCTCCCGCACCTCGATGACCGGCTTGATGGCGAGCAGGGACCCGAAGATGGCCTGGGCTCCGCCGATCCGCCCGCCCTTGCGGAGGTTGTCGAGGGTGTCGAGTGCCCCGTAGACGCGGATGGACTCCAGGTCGTGCTTGGTCGCCTCCGCGATCTCGTCGAGGTCGCCTCCCGCCCGCGCCGACGCGGCGGCGGCGAGAGCCAGCAGTCCCTCTCCCATGGTGACCGACAGCGAGTCGACGACCCGCACGGGGATGCGCTCTGCCACCTCGACGGCTCCGGCGGTGGCCGCCTGATAGGTGGCGGACAGCTTGGAGGAGATCGTGATGCACACGACACCGTCGCACCCGTCGGTCAGGGCACGCAGGTAGGCGTCCACGAAGGCGCCGGGAGACGGCGCCGATGTCTCGGGCAAGTGAGAACTCTTGGCGCATTCCTGCCAAAACTGTTCGGGAGTCCAATTCCGCGTCGTTTCCGGGCCGATATCCCCCAGGCGCACGTCGAGGTCGACGATGGCGATGCCCTGCTCGGCGGCGACGGACGGGTCGAGATCGGCGGCGCTGTCAGTGACGACTCGGATCGTAGCCATGTGCTCCCCTCCTGGCGCCAGGGCGCCGCTTTCGTGCAGTCTGCCAGCCTGAGACCGTACCCGCGAGACCGGCGGCGGCGCCGTAGGTCAGCACCCCGGCGAGAATGCCGGCGCTCACCCGCAGCAGGAGCCCCGTCTCGCTCGCAGACACGACGGCGGTCGTTACCACTGCGACGGCCGCCGCCATCGTCAAGGTGAGGGCGAGCGAGCGGGCGACGTAGCGCCCGACGCGGCGCCCCCCGAGCCCCCCCATGCGCTTGCGCACGATGACGAGGGCGACGACGGCGGCCAGGCTGTAGGCGACCGAGAGCGAGACCGAGAGGCCACGGGCCCCGATATGTCCTGACAGCACGATTGCCAATACAATGTTTATGCCGTTCTCGAACAGGTAGAGGAAGAACGCCGTGCGCGTGTCCCGCATCGCCTGTAGGGCGCTGATGCACAGGAGGTACGTGCAGTAGCCCGGCAAACCGACGGCGAGCAGCGCAAGGAGTTGACCCGTTTCGTGGCTGCTGGCCGTCCCGAAGGCGCCGTGGCGGAGCAGGAGGGCGACGAGCGGCCCGGCCAGGAGGAGGTATCCGGCTGTCGCCGGCAAGATGCCTGCCATCATCCGCCGCAAGCCCAGCCCGAACTGGTGAGCCATCTCCGGAAGGTCATGCGTGCTGTAGCGGTAGGCGAGCTCGGGTATCACGGTGCTCATGACCGAGACGGCGATCATGCCGAAGGGGAGCTGGAAGAACTGATAGGCGTACGAGTAGTCGGTCACGCGAGAGGCCCCGAGCCCCACGGCGATGGCGAGCACGACGAAGACGGCAACCTGGTTGGCGAAGACGAAGCCGAAGGTCCAACCGGAGAGCGACAGGATCTCCTTGATGGCCGGATCCTGCGGCCTCCACACGAAGCGCAACCTCAGGCCGGACCGCATCGTCGCCGGCAGGAGGGCGAGTGCTTGCACGACGACACCGGCGCTCGTCCCGAGGCCGAGGAGCAGGAGCACGCCATGGTCGTGCTGCACGCGGGCGAGGCTCGGGTGGCGCCCGACCACGTGGGCGAACTCGAGGAGTACGGCGATGGCGACGATGTTGTTGAGGACGGCCACGTAGGCGACGAGGAGGAAGCGTCGAGCCGTGTTCAACACCGCCCCCATCAAGCTGATCGCCCCGTAGGCGACGAGCTGGATGGCAAAGAGCCGGAGGAGGTCAGTCGCCACCTGCCGCTCGGCGGCGAGGGAGGGACTGTGGGCGCCGATGGAATAGAGGTCGATCACGTACGGCGCCAGGAGGAGGAACACAACGGTGGCGCCGAGGAGCACGACGCTCGAGAGCGAGACGACGGCCGAGATGGACTCGAGGGCCTCCTCGCGCGGCCGAGTCGCCAGGCGGTGCACGAATTGGGGCACGAACGTGGCCGACAGCACGCCTCCGAGCACGAGGTCGTGGATGATGTTGGGCGTGTTGTTGGCGAGATTGAAGGCATCCGACAAGCGGTTGCCGCCGAGGGCATAAGCGGCGACGAGGAGGCGGAGCAGCCCGGTCAGGCGCGAGAGCAGAGTGCCCCCGGCCATGAGGGCGGTCACCCGCCCGAGCCCGGAGCCGGCGCCCATCCCAGCCGCGGGGGTCTCCGACTCCCCTTCGCCGCCGGGGGCGCTCACGCGCCGGAGACGCTCGCGGGCACGGCGCCGGCTGCCAGTGCAGCGCCCCGCTGCTTGTGCTTCTTTCGCCGCTTCGTGAGGATCGACCGCATCCACCACACGACGAGGAAGGCGGCGGCCCCGATGGACAGAGCCACGGCGACGCCGGAGATCGCCGTAGAGCGGATCGTCATGTCACCGCGTTGGATGATGAAGCCAGTCCGTGTCGCCAGGGTCAGCTCGAGGGGGAAGTCACCCGACGTACGTGCCGTCAGGTGGACGGTCACGATGTTCGTCTGCGGGGAGATCTTGACGAGCCAGGTGTGGCCGCTCTGAAAGCCGAGATCCGGGCTCGCCACGCTGAATTGGGCCATGAACGGAGCGCGGGCGTGCGAGACGATGGAGATGGGGATGGCCGCTTTCACCGACGTCACCGTGATCGTCCGGCCGAACGGCAGGCTGACGAGGCCGGCGAGGGCGCTCGCCTGCGAATCGATGGTTTGCAGGTAGGCAAGCCGCTCGCCGGTCGACTCGCCGGATCCCTCGGCCAGGAGCACGAGGTCTCCGAGCGGCGCCTTTCCCGGCGGGTGAAGGGAGTTGGGCAGCACCGAGCCGAGGGCGGCGATGCCTTCTTGGGCGGTGGCGATGTCGGTGGCGGAGATGAGCCCTGTGGTCGCGGCCGTCGCCGTACTGAGCGAGCGCTTCGTGGGTGAGGTGGTGCTCGAGGCGGGCGACACGGCGTCGAAGGCGGCCGACAGGCTGACGGCGTGCACGATGGAACTCTCCGACAGACCTGTCAGCAGCGCCTGCAGGAAGGTGGCGTTCGTGTAGGTTCCAAGAGGGGACTCGACGGCCATCGCCTGCGGGGCGCCCGGGTTGTCGAAGTACTGGATGGAGAGATCAGCCAGCATCTGCTCGGCCTTCAGGGCGGGACTGGCCGTGCTGGCGAGGTCCTCCTCTAGTCCCGGGTCGGAGGCCATCGCCTCGACGGCCGAGTCGGGCAGGAGGAAGGGGGCCGTCGGCGTCCATTGCGAGAAGGGGTAGGTCAGCGGCTGCACGCCCCCGCTCGGGACGATGAGCCGCGTGATCCCGTTGCGAAGCCCGAGAAGGGCCAGAGACGCCTGGTCGATCGGGCCGTTGGCGGCGTACTCGTCCGTCCCGAAGTCGAAGCCGCCGGTCTGCAGCACCTGGCGGGCCCGCTCCAGCTGTGCCGACACGGCCGTCGAGAGCCCGGAGGCGACGAGGGCGTCGAGATCGACCGGGACAAACGAACCCGGGATGATGGTCCCTTGCCCGCCTGGCTCGGCGAGGGACCGCAGGTCGAGCATGGCGGCCAGTGACATCGCGCTGGAGCTGTCCTCCAGCGACTCGACGAATTGGGGAAACAGGTCGAGAGAGACGGCGGCGTTCGGGGCGGCCTCGAGGGCCGAATAGAGCGAGTCGAGCTCGGTGATGTCCGACGAGTCCTGCTCTGGCGCCCCGGTCGCCGACATCGCCGGTGATGAGCCAATCGGTATCACCCAGGCGAAACGCAGCGGGTGCCCGTGAGCGCGTTCGGCCGGCGGAGTGACGATCAGAAAGGTCGTGAAGGAGGCGACCGGCGTGACACCGTCTTCGAGGAGGGATACCTGCAGCGGGTAGACGCCGCCACAGTCGGGGGCGCAATTCCCGAGCGACAGCGAGACCCCGCCGGTGCCCGAGCCGAGGGCACCAGGTAGATCGGGGGCCGACACCGGTAATTGGAGCGTCACCTCCTTGCCGGGGGCCCACGCCAGCTTCTTCAGGTCGAGCGGGATGACGCCTGGGTTGCCGAGCGGCGTCAGCAGGCTGGGCAGGGAGGCCTCCAACATCTGGCGAAGCGTGTAGCGGGCATCCACGGCCGAGTAAAGGGTGACCTCGAGCGAGAGCCGGGAGGGTGGCAGCGTCGAGCTGACCGCGATGCCGAGGTTCACCCCGCTCTGCCTCGATACGAAGGCGGGCGACTGAGACTGGAGGGTCAGGCCACCCGGTGGGACGGCCGGAGCCGCCCGGGCGGGGCCGACCTCCGGAATTGCTACGAAGAAAGCAGTGCCGAGCACTGCCGCCACGACGAGGGCGAGGGCATTGGCGCGTCGGGGAACGTGCTGGAAGGGCGCGCGCACGACGACTCAGCGTACTGGCCGGCGGCGCGTCCCTCCCGGCGCGGTACCGTCGTGGCGATGACCGTGTTGCTCGGCCGGCACGACGCCTTCGCTCTTCACGACACAGGGCGGCATCATCCTGAGGGGCCCGACCGCCTCACCGCCGTGAACAAGGGCGTCGTCGTCTCGGGCGTGGGTGAGGCCATCGTGGACTTCCAACCCCGTCTCGCCACCCGCGAAGAACTCGTCCGCGTCCACGAGGGCGCCTACGTCGACGCGCTCGGGGACTTCTGCGCCGAGGGCGGCGGCATGATCGACGCCGACACGAGCGCTTCGGGTGGGTCCTACGAGGCGGCCCTGCGAGCGGCGGGTGCCGGGCCCGACGCCGCCGCTCGTCTGCAAGCCGGTGAGGCAGAGGCTGCTTTCTTGGCAGTGAGGCCGCCGGGTCATCACGCTCTCGGGGCAAGGGCGATGGGCTTTTGCCTGTTCAACAACGTCGCCGTGGCGGCGGCGTCGCTGGCGGCGGCAGGCGAGCGCGTCCTCATCGTCGATTTCGACGCCCACCACGGCAACGGGACGCAGGACATCTTCTACGAGCAGGCCGACGTCTGTTACGTCTCCTTGCACCAGTACCCCTTCTACCCGGGGACGGGAGCACTGTTGGAGGTGGGACGTGGTGAGGGACGCGGCGCCACGGTCAACCTCCCGATGCCGGAGGGCACGGGCGGCGACGCCTACCGGGCCGCCTTCGACTCGGTCATCGAGCCGGTCGCCGAGCGGTTCAACCCTGCGTGGGTCCTCATCTCGGCCGGCTTCGACGGCCATCGGGACGATCCCCTCACTGATCTCGGTCTCTCGGCGGGCGATTTCTCGGACCTGACCTGGCGATCGCTGCGCCTTGCACCCCCCGGGCGGCGCATCGCCTTCCTCGAGGGCGGCTACGACCTCGATGCGTTGGCGGCCTGCACGGCCGCCTGCGTCGCCGCCCTCGCCGGCGAAACGCTCCGACCCGAGCCCGCCTCCGGGGCTGGTCCCGCCGGCGCGCACGCTCTCGAAGTCGTCAGCGCCGCCCGTCGGCTCCATCTCGACGAAGCACCCAGGTGACGCCCCCTAGGCCGCTACCCTCACCGATTGTGGTGCCCGAGCGTCTCCTGCCCGTGCTGGAGGTGTCGGCGCCGCTCGCCGAGCAGTTCGTTCTTGCTGGCAAGCGGATCTATCTCGTCGGCGGGACCGTGCGCGATGCAATTGCCGGCCGCCCCGGTGGCGTCGCCGCCGACGACTCCGTGGACATCGACCTCACGACGGACGCCCTTCCCGACGAGATCGAGGAGATCGTTTCCGGCCTGGCCGAGACGACCTGGACGCAAGGCAAGCGGTTCGGAACGATCGGCCTGCTCTTCTGCGGCAGGCGCTTCGAGATCACGACCCACCGGGCGGAGGCGTACGACCCTGACTCGAGGCGGCCCTCGGTCAGTTTCGGCGACGACGTCTTGGTCGACCTATCGCGGCGCGACTTCACCGTGAATGCCATGGCGCTGAGCCTGCCGGATCTGGAGCTGCTCGATCCCTACTCGGGCCTGGACGACCTCGCCGCCAAGGCTCTGCGCACGCCGCTCGATCCCGAGACGTCGTTCAGCGACGATCCGTTGCGGATGCTCCGAGCCGCTCGCTTCCTGGCCGGCTACGAGCTCGAGCCCGATGCCGCCCTCGTGTCGGCTGTCACGGTCATGTCCGACCGGCTCGCCATCGTCTCGGCAGAGCGCATACGCGACGAGCTCGACAAGCTGATCACGCTGCCAGCACCCACCGCCGGGTTGTGGTTCATCGTGTCCACGGGACTGGCTGGCCAGTTCCTCCCGGAGTTGCCGGCCCTCGCCCTCGAACAGGATCCCGTCCATCGCCATAAGGACGTGCTGGCGCACACGATTGCCGTTGTCGCAAAGACGCCCCCGGACAAGGTGCTGCGCCTCGCCGCCCTCTTCCACGACGTCGGCAAGCCGAGGACGCGCGCCGTCGGGCCGGACGGGGTGTCGTTCCACCATCACGACGTCGTGGGTGCCCGCATGACGCGGGAGCGGATGAAGGCGTTGCGCTACCCGTCCGACGAGATCGAGGCCGTCTCTCGTCTCGTGGAGCTGCACTTGCGATTTCACACTTACCAGATGGGCTGGACCGACAGCGCACTGCGGCGCTACGCCCGCGACGCCGGCGGGTTGCTGGCTCAGCTCAACGAGCTGACGCGGGCGGACTGCACGACTCGCAACGCCGCTCGGGCGCGCGCCCTCGCCGAGCGCATGGACGAGCTGGAGCGACGCCTTGCCGAGATGCGGGCGAAGGAGGAGCTTGATGCCCTCCGCCCAGAGCTCGACGGCGTCGAGGTCATGGAGCTGCTGGGCATACCACCCGGGCGCCTTGTGGGCGAAGCGCTTGCGTTCTTGTTGGAGGTCCGCCTGGAGGAGGGCGTCATCGGCAAGGACGAGGCCAAGCGACGGCTCGGGTCGTGGTGGCGAGAGCGCAGCCCGTAAGGCAGGGTGCTGCCCGCACGTTGCTGATGAACCCCCGGTTGCACGCGGCGGCTGAGTAGTCTCGCAAACGGGCTCTTGGCTGAGGCGTACCCACCGGGAGGACGGGCTTCGATGGTCGCACCGACGGCAGGAGGCGGTCCCGACGATCGCGTCCGAGTCGAGGCGCTCGTAGAGCATTCCCTTGACGCCATCATCGTCACGGACGCCTTCGGCGTCGTCAACTATGCCTCGCCGGGCGTGCGTGCCGCCCTCGGCTGCGAGCCCGGCGAGCTGATCGGACGCCAGCAGGCGGAGCTCTTCCCGGCAGACGAGCTCGACGATGGGTTTGCTGCCATGGCGCAGCTGCACGAGACGCCTGGCGCCATGATGAGCGTGAGCTTCCATGGCCGTCACGTCGACGGCTCGCTCCGGGCCTTGCGGGGCGTTGCCCGCAACCTGCTGCACGTGCCCTCCGTCGCCGGCATCGTCATCAATGTGTCCGACGTCACCGAGCACCTGAGAGCGGAGCGGTCACTGCGGGAGATGTCGGCCGCCATTGAGTCTTCGGCCGATGCCATCTTCGGCTCGACGTTGGACGGCCTCATCACGAGCTGGAACCGCGCGGCGGCGACGCTCAGCGGTTACGCCGCCCACGAGGCGATCGGCGCCGCCTTGTCCGTCCTCTTCCCGCCGGAACGGGGGGGCGAGGCGGAGCTCATCATCGGACGGGTGCGCGAGGGCGAGACGGTGCGGGAGCACCAGACCCTGTGGCGACGGCGTGACGGCTCCAGAGTCCACGTGTCCTGCACGGCCTCACCGGTGCGCGATGAGCGGGGAATAGTGAGCGGGATGTCGATGATCGTGCAGGACGCCACTGAGCGCCGCCAGGCGGCGGAGGCGCTGCGGCATGCCACCTTGCACGACCCGCTCACACGCTTGCCGAACCGAGACCTGCTGATGGACCGGCTCCGTACGGCATTGGCGCAGTCACAACGCCGGGGCAAGCGGGTGGCCGTCCTCATTGTCGACCTCGACAGCTTCAAGGACGTGAACGACTCACTCGGCCACGCCACCGGGGACCTCGTCCTTGCCGAGATGGCCGGTCGCCTGGCCGGGGCCGTTCGCGCCGGCGACACCGTCGCCCGCTTTGGCGGCGACGAGCTCGTGATTGTTCGAGAAACGGCCGACGAGGAGGAGACGAGTCGTTTTGCCGCCCGCCTGCTCGAGTGCATGACCGAACCCGTCGAGCTGGAGACCGGTTCCGAGATCTTCATCTCGGCCTGCATCGGCGCCGCCATCGCCCGACCGGGCATCGCCGCGGAGGATCTCGTCGGGGAGGCCGACGCCGCTCTCTACCGAGCAAAGGAGCGGGGCCGCTCGGTCATCGAGTTCTTCGACGAGGATCTGCGCTCGCGGGCGCGCGCACGCGTCGATCTAGGTGCCGCCCTTCGCCGCGCCCTCGAGCGAGGAGAGCTCTTCCTCGTGCATCAACCGGTCGTCACCCTTGGCAACGTCACCTTGCGGGGCTCAGAGGCGCTCATCCGTTGGGCGCACCCCGAGCGTGGCGTCATCTCGCCGCTGGACTTCATCCCGCTCGCCGAAGAGACCGGGCTCATCGTGCCCGTGGGCGAGTGGGTGCTCTCCGAAGCCCTCCGTCAGATCTCACGCTGGCGGAGACGCTTTCCGCTCTCGGGCGACTATGCCGTGAGCGTCAACCTCTCGGCCAGGCAGCTGGCCTCGCCGGATCTCGTCGCTGTCGTCGCCAGGGCTCTCGCGTCCTCGGCCGTGCCGGCAAGCTGTGTCTATCTCGAGATCACGGAGACGACGCTGCTGTCGCAGGTCGCTTCGAACCTCGACACGCTCCGGTTGCTCCGCGGCCTCGGGGTGCACCTGGCCGTTGACGACTTCGGAACGGGTTACTCGTCGCTCAGCTACCTGCGCCAGCTGCCGATCGATTCGCTCAAGATCGACCGCTCCTTCATCGACGGGCTCGGGGTCGACTCCCACGACACGGCGATCGTCGAAGCGGTCATCGGGTTGGCCAAGGTTCTCGAGCTCGACGTCGTCGCCGAAGGCGTGGAGACGCGAAGACAACTTCAGCTGCTGAGGGAGATGGGCTGTCGGACGGGGCAGGGTTTCTTGTTCTCCGAGCCCCTCGACACGAGCGAGATGGAGCTCTTCCTCTCGGCCGCCTCCGCCTCCGCCGGCCGGCTGACGACGGCCGGCTAGCCGCAGCAGTCTGTCAGCCGCCGAGGGCGAACTCCTCCACGAGTCGGTGTGCCTCCTCGTCGCGGAATTGCACCGGCGGAGACTTCATGAAGTAGGCCGACGGGCCGACGAGCGGCCCGCCGATGCCGCGGTCGAGACCGAGGCGGGCACAGCGGAGGGCATCGATGATGACGCCGGCAGAGTTTGGCGAGTCCCAGACTTCGAGCTTCAGCTCCAAGTTGAGGGGAACGTCCCCGAAGTTGCGCCCCTCCATACGGATGTAGGCCCACTTGCGGTCCTCGAGCCAGGGCACGTGGTCGGACGGCCCGATGTGGATGTCGTTCTCGCTGAGGGCCCGGTCCAGCTGGCTCGTGACGGCCTGGGTCTTCGAGATCTTCTTCGACTCGAGCCGCTCGCGTTCCAACATGTTGCGGAAGTCCATGTTGCCCCCGACGTTGAGCTGGTACGTGCGATCGAGCACCATGCCGCGGTCTTCGAAGAGCCGCGTGAGGACCCGGTGCACGATGGTCGAGCCAACCTGGCTCTTGATGTCGTCGCCGATGATGGGCACGCCGGCATCCTCGAACCGCTTCGCCCACTGCGGGTTGCTGGCGATGAAGACCGGGATGGCGTTGACGAAGGCGACCCCCGCCTCGAGGGCGGCGGCGGCGTAATGCTTCTGGGCCTCGTCCGAGCCGACCGGCAGGTAGGCGATGAGCACCTCGGCGCCACTCGAGCGCAGCACCTCGGCGATGTCGACCGGTGCGGCAGGCGACTCCTCGATGACCTGGCGGTAGTAGCGGCCGAGGCCGTCGAAGGTCGGCCCCCGCTCGACGGTGACCCCTAGCGTCGGGACGTCGGCGAAACGGATCGTGTTGTTCCGGCCCGACCAGATCGCCTTGCTCAAGTCGAGACCGACCTTCTCTGCGTCGACGTCGAAGGCAGCCACGATCTCGGTGTCGCCGACGTGGTATCCGCCGAGCACGACGTGCATGAGACCGGGCACGGTCTCGGAGGGATCGGCGTTGCGGTAGTACTCGATCCCCTGCAGCAGTGAGCTGGCGCAGTTGCCGACTCCTGCGATGGCGACCTTGATCGTCTTGCTGGTCATTCGTCGTTCCTTTGACTCGTCAATGTGTGGAGCGTGTCTCTTGCTGAGGTTGCGTGACAACTCAGGGAGGCGAGGAGGTCACGACACCTCGGCTGCTGGTTCTCTGCGTGACTCACCACTGCTATCGGGTCGGGCCGCCCGTTCGGCGGCGATGAGGCGTTCGATCCAGTCGAACTCGAACTGGACGGCAGCGCTCGAGTGCTCGACGAGGGAGCGCTCGAAGCGATCGAGCGGTCGCGGGGGAGAATCGGCCACCCGGCAGGCAAGCGAGCGGCGCTCCTCCAGCTGGCGCTTGCGGCGCTCCAGCAACCGCATGCGGGCATCGGGCGTCAAATGCCTGGCGAAGGCCCAGCGGAGGGCGAAGGTCTTCCCGTCCTTGTCGTCCGCTCCGTCGTCGGTGAGGAGCCGCTCGAAGAGCTGCTCTCCGCTCGGAGTCAACTCGTAGACCTTGCGCGTCCTCGAGCTCGTGACGGCGCGAGTGGCACGGGCACTCGCCGGGTTGCTGCGAGCGGCCAGGCGGGCACGAAACGCCGCCCGCTCTCCCGCCAAGGACCCCGTGAAGGCAACCACCTCGGCCGAGGGGGTCGGCGGCGCCCCGGCGACTTCCCGCACCGCCCCGTCGTGCTCCAAGCGAGCGAGCGCCGGGTAGAGCGACCCGAAGGAGAGGCTCGAGAGCAGGCCGAAGTCGTTACGGAGACGTTTGCGCAGGTCATAGCCGTGCATTGGCTGCCGCTTCAAGAGACCGAGGATCGCCATCTCCAACACGGGAGTGATTGTAGCACGGCCGACATATCGTGTCGATATGTCGAGATGACGAATCACGTCCGGGCGCCGTCATCATCTCGTTGCCGCCTTGCCCTCTACGCTGGTGGTGACATGGCCGAGTTCCGTCAGCCGCCCGGCAGCGGTGGGACCGCCAACCCAGGTTGGTACCGGGATCCCTGGGGCCGGTCGGCTTGGCGCTGGTGGGATGGCTGGAAGTGGACCGGGTGGATCTCTCCGCCCGAGGGAGTCGGCCCCGCCCTCGTTCGCCGGCTCGTCGTTGAGCCTTCGCCGATGTCGCCGGCGCCTCCTGAAGCGCCCGGGAGGGAGCGGCTGCCCGGCGGTGCCCCAGCCGGAGTGGGACCTCTGGATGCCCCGTACGGCGCCGCCCCGCCTCCGCCGGCGGCTTCGCTCACGAGCCCGGCTGTGCCCGCCGAGCCCGCACGGCCTGCTGCAAAAGGGGATCGGCGGCGCCTCGTCATCGAGCTCGTCATCGTGCTCGCCATCTTCCCGTTCCCCTACGTCGTCTCGGCGGTGCAGGCGCTTGTCGCCTACCTCCTTGGGGAGGGGCCGGGGAAGCGCCTACCGATCCTCTTCGCCGGTCACACGGGCGCAGGCTTCCCGTTCATTCTCCTCGATGTGCTGCTGCCGCTGGCCGCCGCCGCCCTCGTGCTCTACTTGCTGTCATTGCCGGGCGGCGACGGAGGCCCGGCTGCCATCGGGCTCGATCGCAAGCAGATGCGGGCAGATCTCGCCCTTTTGCTGCCGGTCTTCGTTCTCTGTGACCTCATCCCCATCGCCGGCGGCGGCCTCCTGCTGACCGCCCTCGGCGTTCACGGCCCTTCGCCTGCCACTGGCGGCCTACCGGCCTATTACAGCGTCGCCTATGTGGCGATGGCGGTCGTCGCCGGTGTCGTCGAGGAGCTGGTGGTGCTCGGCTACCTCGTGCGGCGCTTGGAGCAGCTCGGCCTGAGACCGCTCTGGGTGGTGGTCATCGCCGTGACGGTACGCGGCTCCTATCACCTCTACTACGGCTGGGGGGTCCTTCCCATCCTCGCTTGGGCAACGGTCAGTGTCCTCGTGTACCGCCGCTTCCGCCGTTTGGCCCCATTTGTCGTCGTCCACGCCCTGTGGGACACCGGGCTCTTCCTTCTCGGGCACTTCCTGTTGTTGGAGATCATCATCCTCACGCCTCTCACGATTGTCTTCACATCGATGTGGTGGCACTACCTGCCACCGAAAGCGCCTCCTCCCTCCGGCGGGAGAACAGAGCCGGAAGCGTGGTCGGCCCATTAGCCTGTCTGGCGATGACAGGCGTCGGCAGTGGGTCGCAGAGCTTCTGGGGTGCGGGCGGCCCGCCGCACCCCGGGCGTATCGAGTACCGGCTGATGCGGGAGTCCGCCCTCCGTGAGTACCGCCGCGGCAGGCTCGGCCGCCCCGACGTGTGTGACGCCCAGCCCGAACTGCTGCGAGTGGCGCGCAATCTCGGACGCCAGACCAACACGAAGTGCCCGATCTGCGAGGAGTCGGAGCTCGTTCACGTCTCGTTCGCCTTCGGACCGCGTCTTCCCTCGAGTGGACGGGCGCTGGCACAAGGCGAGATCACGAAGCTCACCCGCAACAGCGCCGAGCTTGCGTGCTATGTGGTCGAGGTCTGTGTGGACTGCTGCTGGAACCACCTGCTGCGGATGTTCACGGTCGGCGGGCAGGGCAGGGCGCGAATGCCGAACTGATCGATCGAGGGGACTGCGGGGCAAGAGACTGGCGAGCAGCATCACCGAGCTGGAGGCAGCGAAAAGGCCCGACGACACCGCCGGCAGCCGTGAGGCGCTGGACGGAAGGGAGAGCAACATGAGTGAGCACGTCACCGTGCCGTGGGTCCAAGGCCGCAAGTGCCGCGACGGCGCCGAACCCCTCGTGATGATCACTGCCTACGACGAACCGTGGGCCCGGCTCGTCGACGCCGCCGGAGTCGACATCATCCTTGTGGGCGACACGCTCGCTGAGATCGTCCTCGGCTACGAGGACACCCTCAGCATCGGGGTCGAGGAGATGGTGCACCACATCGGAGCGGTGTCGCGCGCCCGACCGCGGGCCCTCGTCGTCGGGGATCTGCCGTGGATGAGCTACCACACGGAGGTCTTTGACGCCGTGCGCAACGCTGCCAGGCTCGTGCGCGCCGGCGCCGGCGCCGTGAAGCTCGAGGGCGGGCGGCGCCGGTTGCCAGTGGTCCGGGCGATCATCGAGGCGGAGATACCCGTGATGGCGCATCTGGGGCTCACGCCGCAGTCCGTCCACGCCATGGGTGGCTACAAGGTCCAGGGCCGCCAGGTGTCCGATGCTGAGGTGCTCGTGGGTGACGCCGTCGCCCTGGCGGAGGCGGGCTGCTTCGCGATCGTGCTGGAGGGAGTGCCGGACGTCGTGGCTGACCGCGTTACGGCGGACGTGAGTGTCCCGACAATCGGAATCGGCGCCGGCGCCGGCTGCGACGGGCAGGTCCTCGTGCTGCACGACCTGCTTGGGCTCTCGAAGGGCCCGGTGCCGAAGTTCGTGCGCCGCTACGCCGACGTCGGGTCGATCGTGACGAAGGCCGTGTCGCAGTATGCCGCAGACGTCCGAACGGGCGCCTTTCCCTCCGCCGCCGAGTCGTACCACGGCTCGAGCGAGTTGCGGGAGGCGCTCGTCATCCCGTCCTGACGGTCGTGACACAGCCTCGTGCGCATACTTGACCGATGCCAGCCGTGTCGGACACCGTCGCTGCCGGAGCCACCGGAGCGGTGGGCTACCATGACCGAGTCCTATCTGCCCCTGCCCCGGTCGCACCGGGGCCCCGAGCGCTCGGCGCCGGGTCCGGAGGAGGTGCATGCCGCTATGCGGCCTTATGAAGTCATGGTCATTTTCGATGTCGACCTCGAAGAGGGCGATATTCGCCAGCGGATCGAGCGTGTCCACGAGCTCGTGCGCTCGAAGGGCGGAACCCCCGGGAGCGTCAGCCATTGGGGCCGCCGGACGTTCGCCTACGAGATCAAGCACCGCTCCGAGGGGTACTACGTCGTCCTCGAGGCGACGGCGGAGCCGGCCGCCATGGCCGATGTGGACCGTTATCTCGCCCTCGAGGATGCCGTACTTCGCCACAAGGTCATCCGCCAACCGGACGATGTCGCCGGCCGAGCGGCTTCACACGCCCGCCGGCGGCCACCGCCTCGCACCACCGCCCCGCCGCCAGCAGCCACGTCTGGCGGCGCCTCGGCGGAGGACGGGAAGGACGCCGCTGCGCATGCAGTGCCGATCGCGGCAGAAGCCGCCGAGAACTCTGGCCCGGACGTCTCCGGCTTCTCTGCCGACGAGCCCGCCGCCAGCTGAGCGACATGACGACACAGGAGAACTGAAATGTCCAACGGGAACACCATCGTGCTGGTCGGGAACGTCACGCGCGACCCTGAGCTCCGTTTCACGCCAAGCGGGCAACCGACGACCACTTTCGGCTTGGCCGTCAACCGCCGTTGGCAGAACCGGCAGACCCAGGAGTGGGAAGAGGCAACGTCATTCTTCGACGTTGTGTGCTGGCGAGAGCTTGCCGAGAACGCCAGCGAGAGCTTGCGTCGTGGCTCGCGGGTCATCGTGACAGGCCGGCTGGAGCAGCGCAGCTGGGAGACGAGCGATAACGAGAAGCGCTCGAAGGTGGAGGTCGTCGCCGACGAGCTCGGCCCCAGTCTGCGTTGGGCGAGCGCCGTCGTCACGAAGAACGAGCGGAAGGGCCCCGGCGAAGGCGGAGGCGGCCGGCCGGCCGCTCCGGCGGCGCGCCCATCGACTCCTGAGGCGGAGGCACCCTATGCGAGCTATGACGAGGAGCCGTTCTGATGGCACGGAACAATGATCGCGATCGTGGGACGCGGCGAGCGCCGAAAGAGACGGCCCGCCGCGGGAAGAAGAAGGTCTGCATCTTCTGCAAAGAGCACATCACCTGGGTTGACTACAAGGAGATCGGCTTGCTGCGAAAGTTCATGTCTGATCGAGGCAAGATCCGCGCCCGTCGAGTGTCGGGCAATTGCGCCCAACACCAGCGCGATGTCGCCCTTGCCATCAAGACAGCACGCGAGCTCGCTCTGCTGCCCTACACCCAGCGGACGACGAGTGACCGGCCCTCGCCGCGCGGGCCGGGCCGGGGCGGCCGAGGCGCACCGGCTCCGGACGCGCCCGGCGCACCTGAGGCTGACGACGCCGCCACACTCGACGGCGAGCTGCCCGAAGACGAGGACCTTCTCGGTGACGAGGACCTCGACGTGGAGGAGCTCGTCTTGACGCCGGGCGCAGAGGACGAGTCATGAAGCTCGTCCTCCGATCCGACGTCAACGGTCTCGGCAAGCGTGGTGACATCATCGACGTGGCCGACGGGTATGCCCGCAACAGCCTCATCCCAGACGGTCAGGCGATCCCGGCAACGCCGAAGATCGAGCAGCAGGCCCAGGCGATGCGCCGCTCCCGCGATGTGAAAGACGCCCGCGACCGGGAGGGAGCAGAGGCCGTGGCGCGAAAGCTCGTGCCCATGGTGATCAAGATCCCGGCGCGAGCCGGTGCGGAGGGTCGCCTCTTCGGCTCCGTCACGACCCAGGACGTCGTCGAGGCCGTTCAGCAACAGGCGGCCGTCACACTCGACCGTCGCCGACTCACGACCGAGGAGGCCATCCGCTCGATCGGGGTGCACGAGGTGGGGGTCCGGCTTCATCCCGAGGTCGAATTCCGCATCACCGTCGAGGTCGTTCCGGCGGGCTGAGGCAGATGGCCGGCATGGACCCGTTCCGTGATTCGCCGGCAGAAGCATGCAGGAGAGGTAGGACGGCCGCTGGCTTCGTCGCGGCCGCGCGGCCGGAGGCCGGCGGTGCCGCGTCGACGGCCGGATGGGGCGGCCCGGCGCAGCGGGCGGGGCGGCCCCGGAGCTCGCTGTGTGTTCTACAAGGTTGCCCACAGGCTTACCCCCAAGCCGTGGTCCGTATTCCACATGTTCTTGCTCTAGCCACCCCCAGGCGAGAACGGGCATTCTGAGGCTGCTCATGGCGACCGTCCCTCCCATCCCCAACTCCTCCCGCCAGCAGCGTCGCCCGCGCTCGGGATTGACGGACGCCGGCGGCGATGTCGGCAGGGGCGGCCCCGGCGGTGCCGGGACGTCCATCAGCCGCATCCCGCCGCACAGCTTCGAGGCGGAGGAGTCACTCCTCGGGGCGATGCTGCTGTCACGTGATGCCATCGCGGTAGCCGTGGAAGAGGTCTCGGCAGACGACTTCTACAAGCCGTCGCATGCCCACATCTTCTCCGCCGTCACGGCGCTCTACGCTCGGGGGGAACCTGCCGACGCCGTCACCGTCGCCGAGGAGATGCGACGCCATGGAAGTTTGGAGGCCTCCGGCGGCGCCTCCGCTCTCATCTCCTTGCAGGCGAACACGCCCGCCATCTCGAGCGCCAGCCGGTATGCCCGCATCGTGCAAGAGCACGCCGTGCTCCGCCGGCTCATCGGCGTCGCCTACGAGATCGCCGAGATCGGCTACGAGCTGCCTGCCGATGTCGTCGCTGCGGTCGATCGGGCCGAGGCGATGGTGTTCGACGTGGCACAGCGCCGCTCTAGCGACTCGACGCGGTCACTGAAGGACCTATTGGCCGAGAGCCTCGACCACCTCGAGTATCTCGCCAACCTTGGCGAGACGATCACCGGAGTCGCCACGGGTTACCAGGACCTCGATCATGAGCTCTACGGACTGCAGCCGTCGAACCTCGTCGTCGTCGGTGCGCGGCCTTCCATGGGGAAGACGGCGTTCGCCCTCGGGCTGGCGGCCCACGCCGCCCGCATCGGGGTGCCGGTGCTGTTCTTTTCGCTCGAGATGAGCCATCTCGAGCTCGCCCAGCGCGTGCTGTGTGCCGAGGCGCGCGTCGACGCCGGTCGCCTCCGCAACGGGAAGCTCGTCGAGAGTGACTGGTCCAAGATCGCCGGCGCCATCGGACGCATCGGGACGTCGCCGCTCTACATCGACGACAACCCCAACGTCACGGTCATGGACATCCGAGCCAAGGCTCGGCGGATGAAGAGCGCCGAAGGCGGGCTGGGGCTCGTCGTCGTCGACTATCTGCAGCTCATGACCGGGCGATCCTCCGCCGAGAGCCGCCAGGTGGAGATTTCGGAGATCTCGCGCGGCCTCAAGATCCTGGCACGAGAGCTGCAGATTCCAGTCGTCGCCCTCAGCCAGCTGTCGCGCAACCTCGAGTCTCGGGCCGACAAGCGCCCGATGCTCGCCGACCTCCGCGAGTGCCTGACGGGCGACACGGTCGTTTCTCTTGCCGGTGGGGCTTCCCCTCTCACGATCGGTGAGCTGGCGGGCGCCGGCGAGGTCAACGTGCAGGTGTGGTCACTCGACGAGGATTACCGCCTCATCCCCTCCGTCATGGTGCAGGCGTGGGCGACGGGCACGAGACCGGTGTTCGCCGTTCGTCTCGCAGGCGGCCAGCTGTTGCGGGCGACGGCAAACCACCCACTACTGACGGCGGACGGCTGGACCTGTGTGAGCCAGCTCTCCCCCGGCGTTCCCGTCGCCGTCGCCGACTTCTCCTCCGACCGCCCTTTGTCGCTGCCAGTCTCCTCCACTGCGGCGGGCAGAGCATCTGGCGGCGGCACCGGTGGCGCCCCGACAGCGCTGGCGGCACGACAGCTCACCCGTGCATCCACCACGCGCCCTCAGGCCGGTGTCGCCTGGGAGGCCGTGCAGGAGGTCGTGCCCGCTGGCGACGAGGAGGTCTTCGACGCCTACGTGCCCGGCACGCACAGCTTTGTTGCCAACGGCGTCATCTCCCACAACAGTGGAGCGATCGAGCAGGACGCCGACGTCGTCATGTTCATCTACCGGGACGAGATCTACAACCCGGACTCGGCCGATCGGGGCGTCGCCGAGCTCCTCATCGCCAAGCACCGCAACGGTCCTACCGGTCTCGCCAAGCTCAGCTTCATCTCCAATTACGCTCGGTTCGGTGATCTCGCCAAGATGTGAGGGCCGGTCTGCGTTTTCGAGTTGATCCCCTCGTGCGTACCTCCGTGGGCGCCGTCAGCCCGGCACCGGCGCTGTCAGGACGCCTTGCGGCGCTTCGCCGGGGCGCCCGCTCTTGCCCGCTCTCGTTCGCCCTCACCGGTGGTGACGGCTTCCTCGAGCTCTTCCCGGCTCATCTTCGACCGTCCGGCGATGCCTAGCTCGGCTGCCCGCTCGAGCAGCTCGGCCTTCGAGGGGCGGGTTTCGTTGGAGGGCGGAGCCGGGACCGTACCGACGGCAGGCCGGCGCGCCGACCTCTTGGCGGAGAGCGCCGCGGTGTGGTCGGGGTCGCTCGCCTCCGCCGCCGTGGAGGCGGCGGCGACGGCGGTCCGCTTGAGCCGGGCGGCCTCCACACTGGCTCGCAGGGCGTCCATGAGGTCGATGACCGGCGCCGGCTCCGGCACCGGACCACTCGCGGTCACGACCTCGCCGCGGCTCTTCCGTTCGATGAGGTCCTCGACGGCCTCCCGGTAGGTGTCCCGGTAGGCGTCCGGTTGCCACTCGGTGGTCATGGAGTCGACGAGCAGCTTGGCGGTGTCGAGCTCGCGACCCTCGAAGGTGACATCCGCGTCGGGCAGCGTGCCCAGCTCTGTCACCGGGTCGCGCACCTCGTCGGGGAAGTACATGGTCTCGAGTGCCAGCACACGTTCGTCCGGTCGGATCGCCACGAGGTGCTCCTTGCCCCTCATGACGAAGGTGGCGATGCCGACCTTGTTCGTCTCGGACATCGCCTGGCGCAGCAGGGCATACGCGCGCTCGGCGCCCGGACCTTGGGGTGCGAGGTAGTACGTGGACTTGTAGTAGACGGGGTCGATTTCGTCGAGATCGACGAAGTCAGTGATCTCGATGTTGCGGGAGCGTCCCGGCTCCACGGCGTCGAGCTCCTCCGGCTCGATGACGACGTATCGACCGCCCCCGAGGTCGTAGCCCTTCACGATGGCCTCGTAAGGGACCTCCTCGCCTGTGCGCTCGTTGACGCGCTTGTTGCGAACGCGGTCCGACGTGCCGCGCTCGAGTTGGTTGAAGTGAATCGTCTTGTCGTCGGTGGCTGAGTAAACACCCACCGGCACGTTGACGAGGCCAAAGCTCAGTGCTCCGGTCCAGATAGGCCGCGCCATGGGCACTCCCCCTCATTTCCAGGCTCAGAAAGTAAAGCACGATTTCGAGGCTTTGACCAGGGCAGGGCTCCGAGGAGGCAGTTGGAACGATCCGAACCGACCGCCCGCCGGGCTCCGGAGGCAACCGTTCCACCACGCGGCCGGCGTAGCCAGCGCTTGGAAGCGCTCGCCGGACGGCTCGCCCGCCCGGGTCGTTCGAGGTATCCACCACCTTGACACAGCCCTTCGGCACAATTGCCTGATGAGTCCGTGAAAGGAGGTGACGTGGCCGAGACGAGAGAGCGCGAAGTGAGACGGTCGGTGCAGTTCGCCACGGCGCTCGCTCACGGTGTGGCCGACTTCGAAGCCGAAGACCTCGCCCACGGTGCCCTGACCCTCTCCTTCGGCCTCAGCGCCTGGATGCGACGGACGTCGGTTGGGATCGACGAGGCGTGGACCGGTGTGCTCATGCTGCGGGGCGCCCTGCTCGAGGTCGCCGGGCTCGACCGCCGGAGTGAGCCGGTTCCCCTGCGTGCAGGCGACACCAAGACTTCGCTCGTCAGCATGACGGTGTACCTCGACGGGCTCCTCGAGCGAGCCGCCTCCGCCACCCAAAAGGGCCGCTGGGCCGTGGCGGCCGATGCCATCGATCTGCTCTCCAACTGAGCACAGAGGCGCCGGCCGGGCGCTCGAGGCGGGTAGGGACGGAGCCGAGCCGGCGAGGCACCCATCCCCGGCCTCGCTACGATCGCCGTCATATGGGTGCCCTCGCAGGCGCCGCCCTCGCCACGGCGGCCGCTGCTCTCGATGACTGGTCGGTGGAGGCGGGGGAAGCTGCCATCACAAAGCAGTTCGTCTTTGAGAGCTTCCCCAAGGCGTTCGCCTTCATGACGGCAGCAGCCCTAAAGGCCGAGAGCATGAACCACCACCCGGAGTGGGCAAACGTCTATGCCAAGGTCGAGGTTCGTCTCACGAGCCACGACACCGGCGGGGTGACGGAACGGGATCTCACCCTCGCACGCTTCATGGACGAGGTCGCCGCCGGTCTCAGCGTTCAAGCTTGAGAGAGACGGCGGCGAGTCGGCGCACGGCTTCGTCGATGACTTCGGCCTGCTTGCAGAAGGCAAAGCGCACGAGCGGCCGACCGGCTTCCTTGTCGTCGTAGAAGACCTCGGTCGGGATGGCCGCCACGCCGGGGTCGGCCACGAGAGCTCGGCAGAAGGATCGGCCGTCCTCTTCACCGAACTGCCGGATGTCAACGACGGCAAAGTAGGTCGCCTGCGGCCGGGCGAGGCTCCAGCCGAGAGCCGCCAGCCCGTCACAGAGCCGATCACGTCGCCCCCGCAGCGTCGCGGTGGCCGTCGCGAAGTAGTCGTCCCCCAAGGTGAGGGCGGCGGCGACGGCGTACTGGAAGGGCGTGCCGCTGGCGAAGGTCAGGAATTGCTTGACGGCGCGGACAGATTCGACGAGGCGGGCTGGACCGATCACCCAACCGATCTTCCAGCCGGTGGCCGAGAAGGTCTTGCCGGCACTCGAGATCTTGAGGGTGCGCTCACGCATCCCCGGCAAGCTCCCGAGCGGGACGTGAACGCCGTCGAAGACGAGGTGCTCGTACACCTCGTCGGTCACGGCGATGAGGTCGTGCTCGACACACAACCGGGCGACCAACTCGAGCTCCCGCAAGGAGAACACCTTGCCCGTCGGGTTGTGTGGCGAGTTGAGCAGGATGAGCCTCGTTGCGGGCGTGACGGCGCCGGCGAGCTCCTCGGCGTCAAAGCTCCATTCGGGCGATCGCAGCGACACCACCCTCCGCCGCGCACCGGAGAGCTCGATCGTGGCCGCGTAGGAGTCGTAATAGGGCTCGAAGGTGAGCACCTCGTCGCCCGCTTCGCAGAGGGCGAGCACCGTCGCCGCGATCGCCTCCGTGGCGCCGGCGGTGACAAGGATCTCGCTGTCGGGATCGAAGCTCTGCGCCCACCACCGCTCCTCGTGGCGGGCGATCGCCTGCAGGAGCTCAGGCACCCCCCGACCGGGCGGGTACTGGTTGGCGCCCCGCCGAATGGCCTCGACGGCGGCGTCGAGGAGCACGCCGGGGCCATCGGCGTCAGGGAAGCCCTGCCCCAAGTTGATGGCGCCGTGCACGGCCGCCAGGGCCGACATCTCCGCGAACACCGTGGTTCCGTAGGCGGCCAGGCGACCGGAGCGGGCGAGCTTTCCGGTCACCGTCGCAGGTCGGGCAGAAAGTCCAGCCGAGTTGTCCACAAACAGGCACGATAGGGCGGTGCACGAATGGACCGACGCCACTGAGGCCCTGTCGGCCGACGTGATCGCCTACGCGAAGGAGCGACTGCACCTCGACCCGGTCCCCCTCGACGGGCCACGGCCGCTGCAGGAGCTGCAAGTGGATGCCGGCGAAACCATTACGGCGGACGGCATTGGTGGGCCGGCGGCGCTGCGCGTCTTCGCCGAGGTGCTCGCCCCAGCCTGCATCTCCATCGACCACCCGCGCTACTTCTCCTTCATTCCGTGCGCGCCCACTCCGGCGAGCACGCTGTTCGACCTCGTCGTGAGCGCTTCCTCCCTCTACGGGGGCAGCTGGCTGGAGGGGGCAGGCGCCGTCTACGCCGAAAACCAGGCGCTGCGCTGGCTGGCTGATCTGGCCGGGTTTCCCGCCTCGGCGGGCGGCGTGTTCGTACAAGGAGGAACGCTCGGCAACGTCTCGGCCCTCATCGCCGCCCGGCACAGCGCCCGTCACGACCTGGCCGTCACCGGAACCGATCCGCCGGCGCGCTGGGCGGTGGCGGCCAGCGCGGAAGCCCACTCGTCGATCTCGAGCACCGCTGCCGCCATGGACGTCGATCTCCTCGCTATCGAACCGGACGAGCACGGCAGGCTCACCGGACCGGCTCTGGAGGAGACCTTGGCGGCCGAGCGCCGCTCAGGCGCCCGCCGGCGGCCGTTTGCCGTCGTGGCGACGGCGGGCACCACCAACCTCGGGATCGTCGACGACCTGGCGGGAATCGTGGCCATCGCGCAACGCCACGGCCTCTGGACTCATGTGGACGGCGCCTACGGCGGGGCCGCCATGGCGGCTGCGAGCACCCGTCACCTCTACGACGGCATCGAGCAGGCGGACTCCTTTGTCGTCGACCCACACAAGTGGCTCTTCGCGCCCTTCGACTGCGCCGCCCTTCTCTACCGGGAGCCGGAGAAGGCGCGAGCAGCCCATGTGCAACACGCCGGCTACCTCGAGCCCCTGCGGACCGGCGATGACTGGAGCCCGTCGGACTATGCCCTCCACCTCACGAGACGGGCGAGAGGCCTGCCGTTCTGGTTCTCGCTCGCCTCCTACGGGACACGGGCATACGCCGAGGCCATCGAGAGGACGCTCGAGGTGGCGCGCTACGCCGCCAGCCGCGTCCGGCACCACCCCTGCCTCGAGTTGGTGACTGAACCGATGTTGTCCGTGGTGGCCTTCCGTCGCCTCGGCTGGGGTGAGGAGGAGTACTACGGCTGGTCGAAGCGGCTTCTCGAAGCCGGGCAGGCGTTCGTCGTGCCCACGACCCACCACGGAGAAGTCGTCCTCCGCATCGCCGTCGTCAACCCTCGCTCGTCGGAGGCCGACATCGACTTAGTGCTCGACTCATTGGGGGACTGACCGTGGTGCGCGGCCAACCCACGGCCAGTAGCTGAGGCAGGCGACGCTCAGGCGACGCTGCGAGCACTCAAGTGACGCGAGCTCAACGTCGGGTGCCGCCGTCGCGCCCGCTCGAGCTCCGGTGTCATGGCGGACGGGCCGAGGGACGCTCGCCGGCAGGGCCAGCTGAACTCGTCCGCCTCGAGCCCAGGCAAACCTTCGCTTCGACAGGAGGCGTCATAGGCCGACGCCCACTCCTCGTGCCAGGCAGCTTGCCGGATCGTCAGCACTTCCGGGTGCAGCTGACCGCACTCGCTGTAACGGCGCCCGATGCAGCGGGTGAGGGCGACGGCGGCTTCCGCGTCCGCCCCGGCATCGTGCGCCTGCTGCAGGCGGATGTGGTAGTGCTCGCAGAGGGCGTCGAGGCGGCGCTTGCCCGTGCGCTCCCGGTCGACGTGCCGGTCGATCACGAGCGGGTCGAGCAGGGCGTGCCAGGCGAGGGCGGGCAAGCCGAAGGAGGCGAAGAGGCCTTCGGCGATGGTGACGTCAAAGCTGGCGTTCATCGCCACGACCGGGACCCTCCTGGCGGCTGCCCGCCGGATGGCGGCGTGGATCCGCAGTGCGGCCTCGCCGAGCGAGCATCCCTCTGAACGTGCCCGTTCCGTGGTGATGCCGTGGATGGCGATGGCCTCGGCCGGGATGTCACGCCCGGGATCGACGAGGAAGGTGTCAGCCTTGAGGACGCCGTCTGCCGTCGTCCAGACGAGGGCGACCTGAACGGGCAGGTCCCGGGTGGTGTCGATCCCTGTGGTCTCGAGGTCGAATCCAAGGAGGGGACCGTCGCACCAGGCCATGGGCTGAGGGTACGCGGAGGGTGTGTCACATCCGCGGATGCTCGCCTGGCGGCCGGCTCACTCGAGGTGGCACACGTCGTTGAAGCTCCGAAGAAACCACTTGTCACCGCTCACGACGATCGTCGAGATGCCCCCGTTGTCGACGGCGACGAAGGCGAAGGGGCGCGACCCGGTGGCGATCGAGAGCACCATCCCGATGGCGCCCCCGTGCGAGAACGCCACGACGCGGCCGCCGGGCTGGTCGCGGGCGATCCGCTCGATGCCCGCCCGCACGCGAGCAGCCAGCTCTTCGTTCGACTCTGCCCCAGGCACGACGTCCCAGCGTTCGCGCTCGAACATCTCCACCGCCACGGGGTCGAGCGACATGACTTTGTGGCGATAGAGCCCGCCCTCCCATTCCCCGAGCCGGATCTCGCGAAGGTCGGGTTCCACAATGGGTATCAGCCCCGTCTGTTCGGCCAGCGGAGCGGCCGTCTCGAGCGTCCGCCGAAGTGTCGTGACGTAGATGGCGTCGATCTTCGTGCCTGCCAGCCGGCCGGCGACACGCTCCGCCTGCTCGATCCCTTGCGGTGCCAGCTCGGGGTCTCCGTGACCGTCGACGAGCGGGAACGGCTTGGAGGGGTCGGCCGCGATGGTCTCCCCGTGGCGCACGAGCACGATCTCGGTTGCCTCCGCCGGGGCCGAGAAGCGAACCTGCCGATGTCCTCCCACCGGAACCTCTAGCTCATCGTTGGCCATCTGAGGAGACTAGGGCCCGCCAAAGGCAGGGCGGCTGTAGCGTTCAGCCATGATCATCTCGACGATGAACGACCTGCCTGGTTACGAGATCACGGACGTACTCGGGGAGGTCTTCGGGCTGACGGTGCGATCGCGCAACGCCTTCTCGCAGATGGGAGCGGGCTTCAAGTCCCTCCTTGGTGGCGAGTTGAAAGGGATGACGAAGAACCTGGAGACCTCCCGCCAAGAGGTCATCCAGCGAATGGCCGAACGAGCGGCCGAACTGGGCGGGAACGCCGTCGTGGCCATGCGCTTCGACACCTCCGAGATGGGTGACGTCTGGACCGAGCTGTGTGCCTACGGCACGGCGGTGAAGGCGATCAAGCGCTGATTTCGGGTCAGCTGCCGTCTCGGCCGGGCGACCTCTCGGGCGCCAGCACGGCGACCGGCGGCCTTCGCCGATTGGGTTTCAGGACGCCCGGCACGCAAGCGGCCACCTGATCGCGACCGATCGCGGCCGTTTCCGCTGCGTCCCGCGCCCTTGCGATGGGTCTTTTGCCCTCGCAGGTGGGACTTTCGGCACTGGGGATGGCACCTCACGGGCGCCCAGACTGAGTGCAAGGTCGGCGGGAGCCCGACCAGAAAGAAGGAAGTCC
>Ga0187879_10000109_pt1 | contig 63529 bp, 52 predicted proteins | sample June2016WEW_19_1_FD_132423 | JGI IMG/M metagenome (GOLD analysis project Ga0187879, IMG submission 132423) | Peatland microbial communities from SPRUCE experiment site at the Marcell Experimental Forest, Minnesota, USA - June2016WEW_19_10 | ecosystem: Environmental > Terrestrial > Soil >... | reverse complement strand
TCGTGATCATCTGGGCCGCGTTGGCCTTGTTTTCTGCCGAGTGGCTGCTGCGCAGCTGGTGGATCGAGCCGCAAGCGGCGGCGACATCACATGCCCCCACAACCGACTGAACGTCGGCCGCGCCCCGGGGAAGCTTGGCTCGTATCGCCATCGGTGTGCCGGAAATAACCCCGGTGCTGCCGTTGAGAGCGAGCCCTGGCGGTAAGCTCGGCGCAATCGTATAGCTTGAAACGCTGCCGACCACCGTGGGATTGAGGGTGCTAGCTGGGCTACCCACCGTATCGAGGGCAGGGCTCGCGTAGCTGAGACCACTGGGCGCCGAGATCGCGGTGAGACCTGTGGGCGCCGAGATCGAACTGCCATCTCCGCCGCCACCTCCGCCACAAGCGCCCATTGATTTTTGCAACGTCCAACCCTTCCGGCCCAAGCCTTTAGCCCAGCGCCTCCTCCACGGCCGAGCGGGATTGACGCGCTCCCATAGAGGAATGCGCAATAAGCGAGCAAAACCGGACACGCCATCCTAGAGAAACCCTAAAATGAATCGTGCAGCCGATTTGGGGCTAGTTTGACGGGTTGCGGCTCGGCCGCGACGAGTCATATGCGGTCCGAGCCAATTGGATTCTGATTTTCTGGGGACCAGACGGGTTTGGAATGCCAACTACTTTCGCCAAATAAGGAATCGCGGCTTCTTCGTGGTATCCGGCTTCTTCGCGGTGTCCACTTTCTTGGTCCACTCAATTGGACAAGGACGCGTAAATCCATTTCTGCTGCTGATCGAGATCCATATCGCCGAGACCCCGCAGAATTCCGCGCACCACGTTCAGCGGTGACTCTGCAAAGACACCGGTCAGGCGTTCCCTTCGGCTGGTCCAGACATCACAATTGCCCACCGACGCGAAAAATATGGGGATATCGCCGTTGAGCAGATCCCGGCGTTCGGCATCGGCGAGAAGATCCGCGTGCGGTCCGGTCGGCTGCGTCGTCGCCAGGATGTCGAAGACACACGAGTAACTCGTTGAATCCCGCAAATTATCCGGATGATAGGCCTTATCGAGCAACGTGGCATAGGAGCGGGTGGCGCGCCGGATGAAGCGCACTTCATCCCCGGAAAACCGGGCCAGCACTCCCCTCGGCCCCATTAGTTCGTCGCGATTCCGGGCCAGCAGGCGGTAGCAGCTCTCGAATCCGGCGACGAACGCGTCCCGGAATTCCCGGTAGTCGACCTTGTCTGCACAGAGCATGGGCTGACTGCGCACGGTACCCATCGGTATGGCCTGGTCGCGCACGAGGTGCATTGCGTCGGTCCCTGCGCCTTGCCACGACCGCAAGGTTCCTGCCGGGAACGTTTGGCCGCCGCTGGCACCAAGGCCGCTGATGTCGACACCCGTTGCGGTTGCCGAGGCGTAGATTCGCTTCGGAAGCATAAGAACCTGAAGCACAGACGGTTGCGTTGGACCTACTGCGGGATCGTCGCTTTGCACGTCGGGGTGAAAGAGCGCCTCTAAATCGACGGGAACTGGAAATTCGCCCGATGAGATTATATTGTCGAAGTGCATGTCGCAGGCATGCAAAGCGTAGAAGACCGCAAGATAGCCCCCCAGGCGTTGGTAAAACCGCTCGATCTGGTCACGGGAGGTGCAGGGTGAGTGCGCGATGAACTCCGTCCACCCGTATGAGCCGAAATCGAGGATATTCAGTTGCCTGAAACGGGGCGCGAAACCGCGGGCGTTGATCCAGTCGATCAATTGCGCAAAATGCACATCAAGCGAAAGTCGGCGTGGTTTGTAGACGATCTTCAGGCCGCAGGAGAAGGTTACGATGGCGACGGTTCGGCCCCGGGCGTGTGAGTCACCGGCTCCAGCGTCGATCGAAACGACCCGGGACGCGACTCCGACCGCGCCAAAGGTGGCCTTGATCATTTCCCAGTCGGTGGCCAGTCGATCGAGCAGCTCGGCGCTGTAGCTCACCCAGTCAAGCATTCTCAGATACAGCGCCCGAAACATCATGGGGTACTCAGCGATGATCTGCGCGCGCACGGATGGTTGACGAAGTGAATCGCAGAAGCACCGGAATCGATCCTCGCCGCTCGCGCCCGCAAGCGAATTGCGAATCCTAGCAACATTCAATTCCAGGGTCATTGTGCTGATCAGGATGGGCTTTAGCATCCGCAACAAGTTGGGCACAACCAGGCGCTCGACATCCGCCGGATCGAACGGCGCACCGCCGGCTGCAGTGCGCCTCTGGCAAGCACCCAGTCTGGTTTTTGCTTCCTTGACAATCGGGTAGGCAAGCCACAGATACGCGTTAGTTCCTTCCCAGACACAATCGTCAAAGCCGTCGTATAGGCCGTCGCCGTCGACGTGGGCGGAATAGATCCGATTTATTTCGTCAATCCACAGGGAATCGGACGGTGATTCTTTGATTTCTTCTTGCATGTTCCGCTCCGTCGAATGGCCTGGGGATCCGGTCGCTTTCAATTCCAGATCCCCAGGCGTTGACGTGCATCATTTTTGCAGATCCCTTCTCAGCCCCGGAGCAACCAAGCCCTCCGGTGCCGTCTCCGACGGTATGAACTTCGCTGCCAACCTCATTCCGAGACATCGGCTGACAAGTCGGCAATCCGCCCGGATTCTGCGGGGTCATCGCCCATTCAGCCGGCGTCATTAATTTGGGCTCTTGTGAATCGGCCCAAACGTGTCGATAGCGGCGCCACTGACCTCATTCAGTTCTTCGGCGGACAACTCGGCAATCCCCGCGGGGTTCTGCGGGATCATCGCCAGTTCAGTCGCCGTCAGTGTCTTGCGGTACTGCGAGTCCTTCCAAGCGCGGACGATGTCAATAGTCATAAATTTCTCCAGTTGGCAATATGTTAATGGTTCGGTCAGACGGCGCACCAAAAAATGCCCCGTTACTGATATAGACGCAGTCGAGGTGCAGGACCGGACACGTCGCGATGCTTTTTTTGCTTTCCGGGTTGGCTGGGTTGGCGGATCGGAGTGGGCATCAGACGGTCCCCCACGGCGCCTCGCGGTACCCTCGCGACACGACCACGCGGTGTTGGCCCGCGTAAAAGAATCCGGGTCTTTGCCTGATTCAATTGTCCGCTTTGGGATAGAGAATACGTATAGTTCCAGAGCTAGGAGCGAATTAACGGCTTTTTTCAAGCAGGGAGCGATCATCACGAGTTGTGACGACGGCGTTGCCGCTGCACAGCAGCTCTTTACGCGGAAGGACGAGAGGAGAGTCGGGACGGGAAATGGACGCGCATAGTCACGGGCGCGGATCGAGACGATTCGGGGCGTGACATCGACTGGAGTGCCTCAAATGAAACGTACTTACCAACAGCGTCATGCAACCGAGCCAACATCCTCGGCAGCGATTGACCATATTCGCCGTGGACTCTGACAACAACAGTCGCCCGCCGCTGTTCCGGCAAGTCGCTGTTGATGCGGCTGCCGGTTCACAGATTGGCGAAGCGCTCGCGACGCATTGGCGCGGCGTCAGGATATTCACAGCTGCAGCGTTCGCACTGCTCGGCGCACTGATCGCCTTTCTCGCTTCCGTGGATTACGCGCCCAGTCTCCATGTTTACGCGTATACCGATGCCCGCAGCGGCCTCGTGCGCCTGAGGGCGCCGATCGACGGCAGGGTTATTCGGATTGAGGTCAAGGAGGGGCAGAGTGTGCATCAGGGCGACGTGCTCGCAGTCGTCAGCCGTGATCGCGTGCAGGCTAACGGTGCCAGCCAGCATGCCGACTTGCGCTCCGCGCTTGACAAGGAACGGCAGCTCGTCGACGGTGAAATTGGTAACGCACGGCGGGAAGCGACGGAAACGCGGGCGTTGCTCGCCAGCCGCATTTCCGGGCTGCGTTCGGAAAAGGAAACGCTCGAGTCCGATCTTCAGGCAGCCGAGCATCTGCTGGCGAGCCTGAAGACCCAAAGCGATCACTTCAACTCCCTCGTCGAAAAAGGCTTCGTGAGCGAGCTCCAGGCCGCACAGAAGCGCGACGAAGCGACAATGCAGGAAAGTCGCGTCGCCAATGTCCGGGCTGGCCTTGCGCGCGTCAGCCGCGACATCGAGACTTCGGAGCAGGAGCGATCCCTTGTCGAGACGAAGATGTCGGAAACGATATCGGACCGGCAACGCCACGCAAGTGAACTCGATCGGCTGGCCGTGCAAAGCGATGCTGACGCAGGCGAAATCGTCCGGGCGCCGAGTAACGGAACCGTATTCTCGGCCCTGATGGTCAGCGGACAGTCGGTAACGGCAGGACAGGCGCTATTCACGATTTTACCCGTCGATCAATCGCTGGTGCTGCGAGTACTGGTCCCGGCGCGTGCAGCTGCCTCTGTCCGGCCGGGCACCCCGATCAGGATGGTTTTCGAGGCGTACCCGGAAGAAAAATTCGGCCAATTCGCCGCCGTCATCGAAGGCGTGAGCGAGGCGCCCGCAATGTCCGAGGACGTGCCGCACGCGGCCTCCGTCTCTGGACCCGTGTTCATTGCGCTGGCGTCATGGGCGAACGAACTGCACATGCGCGACGGCCATGCGCTCTGGCTGAAACCCGGAATGCTGGCCGATGCCATCGTTCCGCTGGAGCGTCGCTCGATGCTGGAGTGGCTTTTCGAGCCGATTCTACGCGGCCTCAATGAAAGCACGCTGCCAGAGCGAGCGGATTCGCATCAGCCGCCCGGAGCCGGCTGATGCTGCACCTGAATCTGTTCGGAGCGCGCAAGCTCCCCTTCGTCGCGGCGAACGAGCTCAATGAATGCGGCCTCGCATGCCTGGCCAGCATCAGCGAATACTTTGACGGTCCTTTCTCGCTCGCCGACATTCGACGGATGGCGCCGGACAGCAGCCGTGGCGCAACGCTACTCGAACTGCGCGACGTGGCTGAACGCATGGGCCTTGCCGCCCGCGGCCTGCGTGTCAGTCTGGACGCGCTATCGGCGCTCGCGACTCCGGCGATATTACATTGGGACATGAACCACTTCGTCGTGCTCGAACAAGTTACGCGACGTGGCATCGTGATCATGGATCCGGCCGCGGGGCGCGTGACGGTGCCGTGGGGCGACGTCGACCGTTCATTCACCGGAGTTGCGCTCGAAACGAGGATTTCGGCTCATTGGCGCAAGCGCAGCGACCGCGCGAAGAAGGTGTCCGCCATCAAATTCGTCGGGTCCTTCGCGCGCTGGAAAACCGACATCTGGATGATCGTGGCGCTATCGTTGCTGCTCGAGATCCTGGTCCTCGTGGTCCCGATGCAGATACGCCTGTCCGTCGATACGGCGCTACAGAGCGGTGATGGGCGGCTGATCTGGGCGCTGGCGGCGGGGTTTGGCCTCGTGGTATTGCTGCAAGCATCGGTGTCGGTCGTACGCGCGTGGGCGGTCGCGGTATTCGGCACGCGGGTTGGCTACGAGCTCAAGGACCGATTCGTGCGATCCCTACATCGCAAATCCCCGCGATTTTTCCTCAAGCACCACAGTGCCGATATTCTCAGCCGCAGTCATTCCGTCGACATGATCCAGCACATAGTCACCGCGCAGTTGCTTCAGGCGCTGCTCGACCTCGTGATGTCGCTGGCGATCGTCGCGCTGTTGTTCGCCACAGTCCCCGTACTGGCGATCGTTGTGGTGCTCTTCGGCGCCGTAAATCTGGCGGCGACCGGTGGATTACGGCGTGCGGCGATGGAGGTTTCCCGCCGCAGTCTGCGGGTCGCAGCTGCGGCGGATTCGCTGTTTCTGGAGAATGCGCGCGCGGCGCGTGCAATCAGACTGTTCGGCAAGGAAAGCGTGCGCACCAGTGTATGGCGCAACAAGTTCGTCGACCTGACAAATCTTACGCTCGCGGATGGGCGGCTGATGCTGTTCTCGGAGCAGGCGGCGAGGCTCGCCACCGGGCTCGGCAATGTCGCGCTGATCGCGATCGGCACCCACCTCGTGCTGGTCAAGTCGATCACGCTGGGTACGATGTTGATGGTGTTCATGCTCAGCATATTCCTCGCCGAGCGCATCGACAACTGTATCCGGTACGTCATGGAGCTGCGCCATGTGCAGACGCATGCCGAGCGCATCGACGACGTAATGTCGGACGAAGACGGTTCGGATGGCTCCGAAGCGATGCCTCCGTTCAGTGTTGATTCCGGACACGGCGTTTCGATACAGCTGCGCGACGTCTGGTTCCGTTACGGTGAGACGAGTCCCTGGTTGCTGAAAGGCGCGAATATCACGATCTCACCTGGCGAATCGGTCGCGATCGTCGGGCCATCCGGCAGCGGCAAGACGACGCTGATGAATCTCATGCTGGGATTGCTCGAGCCGAGTAAGGGCGAAGTGCTGATCAACGGCCGCAATTTGCGGACGATCCGCTCGCCGGACTACTCGAGGGTCATCGGCACCGTGATGCAGGATGACATGCTGTTCCAGGGCACAGTCGCGGAAAATATCTCGTTCTTCGACTCGCCGATCGATATGCAGCGGGTGGCCGAGGTTGCGCAACGAGCCAACATCTCGCGAGAGATTGAGGCCATGCCTATGCGCTACTACTCGCTCCTGGCGGAGGCGGCCACGGACATCTCAGGCGGCCAGCGGCAGCGGCTGTTCATCGCGCGCGCCCTGTACCACCAGCCCAGGGTCCTATTCCTCGACGAGGCCACCAGCCACCTCGACACGGAGAGCGAGGCGCTCGTGAATCGCGCAATCACCGCAATGAATATCACGCGCGTGTTGATCGCGCATCGCGAGACGACGATCGCTACGGCAGATCGCGTGCTCGCGCTGGACCCGGGATCGGGCCAGCTCGTTCGCGGCTGAGGGCCGACCCTGCGGTGTTGATCGCCTGAAGGTCCATATCTGGTCTCTGGCGTGGACCGCGCCCATGGTTCATGCAGCGGATCAATTTGAATCCGATTTCATAACTGCATGGCACTGAGTCTATTTACCGATGTGCCCGGAATGGACCTATACCGAGCCCACGATCCACGGCAGCAGCACGGCCGCGCAGATTCCGTGCAGGCCCATCGCGAGACTCGCGTATGCGCCCGCTTCCGGATGGACCGCGAATGCGCGCGAGGTGCCGATGCCGTGTGCCGCGACTCCGATCACGAAGCCGCGCTGCCACCAGACGCGGCAGCCCACTGCGTCGAGCAGGTAGCGGCCGAGCACGGCGCCGAGCACGCCGGTGATCACGGCATAAACCGCCGTCAGCGTCGGAGAGGCGCCGATGCGTTCGGCCACGCCCATCGCGATCGGTGTGGTCAGGCTCTTGGCATAGAGTCCGCCCGTGATGAATCGATCGGCGCCGAGCAAGCGTGCGATCGCGACCGCGCTGACGATCGAGGTGACCGCGCCGACGGCCAGAGTGACTCCAAGCGCAAGCATGCGTCCGCGCAGCGCGCCAAGCCCCTGATAGACCGGCACGGCGAGCGAGACCGTCGCCGTGCCCAGCAAGAAATGCACGAATTGCGCGCCCTCGAAGTATTTCGAGTATGGCATGCGGATCGCGGTGATGGTCGCCGCGACGATCACGATCGCGATCGCGACCGGATTCGCGAGCGGATGGCTACCGCAGCGCTCGTGCACCAGCAAGCCGATCTGGTAGGCGCAGAGCGTCAGCGTGAGTGCGAGCAGCGGGCTGCCGGAAAGGTAGACCCAGATTTCGGCGACGTTCGGCATTCAGCGGCCCTCGCCCACTTTCCCGCCGAGCAGGCGCATCACGAGCCCCGCGACCGGGACCGTGATCACGAGACTGCCGACCAGCGCGAGCGCGACCGCATACCAGGCCGAACGCAGCTGCGGCAAGAGCAAGACGACACCGACCGCGGCCGGCACGAACAGGATGCCGAGATAGCGGCTGAAGGCGAAGGCGACCGATGCCAGGTCGGTATTGATGCGCCCGCGCACGATCAGGAACCCGAGCAGCAGCACGAGACCGAGGACGGGACCCGGAATCGTATGCAACACCAGGCGCGAAACGATTTCGCCGAGGCCTTGAAACAGCAGAATTTGTGCGAGTCCAGAGATCATATGGTGTCCAGTAGCGTTTGGCCTACGCGCGCGCCGATCCGCTCGCGACCTGATTCGTTCGCGAAAAGTGGTGAGCCCGCTGACCACCGAATTTACGCGGGAAACGCTAATTGTTACAGGAGTTTCGCCAATGCGAGAATCACAGTCTGAGTATCCTTTAATCGGCCCGGCGCTTTGTTCACAAACTCCGGCGCAGTCACGCCGCCGCTCGTTCGTAGTAGCTCAGCATTCCACCGAGGCGAGTACGGCGACCGACGGATTCGCACCTTGACGGCGGAACGCACAGCGGTACGATCAATTCGTTGGCGAGGCCTTGTTGATTGCGCTCGCGACGATAATGCTCCATGTATTCGCGCATCGCGCGGCGCTGGCCGGATAGCCTCTACGCCCTCGCGGGCGAGAGACATTCCGAATGCTTTCGAGCATTTTGTATCTCGATCCACGATCAAATGCCGTGCACCGCGGAAATATCTTCCCCGTCATCCACCCGGCCGGCCTGCGTCTCGAGGCCGGCGATTTCACAGCGTCAAATACAATCCAGTGCCGCACGCACGTTGCAGAAAGGTGGTTTATCCATCCTATCCGCCGACATTCAATGGCCACTTATCGCGTCCGGACGTCACGTCCATGCGATCCTGAAGTCGCTTGCGAAAACGTCGGCTCAACCGCAATCGAGCCTTGGATTGCAATACGACCTCGTACTCACCATCGTTCTGTAATTCCAGCCCATGAATCCGATCCAGGTTCACGATGACCGAGCGGTGAATGCGAACGAACTTTTCGTCGCCCAAGTCCCGCTCGAGCTCGAACAGCGTCCGACGCAGCAGGTGGGTGCTATTACCCACGTGCAAGCAGGCGTAGTAGTCCGCGGCCTCGATCCAGTCGATGTCCACGACATTCACGAACTGTACCTGGCCCAGACTCTTGACGACCAGTCGTTCTACTGGCCGCGGTTGCGGCGGCGGGTAGTGCGCGAGCTTATCCTTGGCACGATTTAAAGCACGAACGAAGCGCGCGTCGTCGAACGGCTTCAACAGGTAATCGAGCGCGCCGGCGTCGAAGGCGCGCAGCGCGTACTCGTCGTAGGCCGTCACAAAGATGATGGTGGACGGCAATTCGCTCCCCAACAACTCGAGCAAGTCGAAGCCGTCGCATTCGGGCATTTGCACGTCGAGAAACATGAGGTCGGGTTTCGATTGGCGTATTTCCTCCATGGCATGCAACCCGGAGCCGCACTCGGTGACCGATGCAATATCCGGATCACGGCGCAGCAGCACCGTCAGGTTGCGCCGCGCCAAGGGTTCGTCGTCAACCACCAGAACCTTAATGGCTGCAGGTGGTTTGCCCAGCGACACCTTTCACACCTCCCTGAGAGGCAGGGTCACCAATACTTCCACTCCGCCGGTCTCCGTCTGGCGCAGCTGCAATTCGTATTCATTGCCATGGAGGATTTGCAAACGCGTGCGTAGATTGGCGATGCCGATGCCGTTGTGCGCCGCCTGCCAATCCGGCGGCAAGCTCGGGCCGTCGTTGTAAACACTCAGCGAAAGATTGCCATTGCGGCGTACGCCGGCAACGCGGATCGCGCCGCCGGCGACGCGCTTGGCAATGCCATGCTTGATCGCATTTTCCACCAGGGGCTGCAGCAGCAGGCTCGGAACCTGCGCATGCAGAAGTTCTGCCGGAATGTCGACGCCGATCTGAAGACGTTCCCCAAAGCGAACCTTCTGAATGTCAAGATAGCGTTGCAGATACTCAACTTCCTCCGCCAGCGTCACCTGGGATCGGTGGGAATCCTCCGAAGCGCGACGCAGAAACTCACTCAAGCCCACGATCATGCTTACCGCGGCATCGTTTCTATGATCGCGGACCAGTCCAGCGATGGAATTCAGCGTGTTGAAGAGAAAGTGCGGCTCCATTTGCCGGCGTAACGCGCCAAGCTGCGCTCTCGAGAGCTCCTCATTGAGCCTCGCGGTCTCGGTGCGCTGGCGGGCCATGCTCTCGCGTGAGTCCACCACAAAAGTGATGGCCAATATCAGTACGTACACGAAGAGGTATGTCAGAACTTGGTAGAGGAGCGAATGGGGCCACACGTCCATGAACGGACCCGGCGGCGTTGGATGGCCCCACGGGTTAAAGAGCATGTAGAGCAATGCAACCCATGCGGCGGCGATCAGGCTAATGATCGCAAAAGCCGCGAGGTGTACGAGGGCCGTTGGCATCGTCGTCACGCGGACCACCGGGTATCGCCGCGCCAGGCGAATGACGAGCGGAGTCGCCAGCCCCCACGGCAGCCAGGAGGCCAGCTCTGTCCCGAACAAGGGCATCCACGTGCTACTCAAGCCTTCCGCACGCATGATGAGTACGGTTTGAGTCGCGTCAAATAGCGCGCCCGCGCACCAGATCGCGGCAATCCAGAGCCAACGGGTCGAGGGAATGCCGGTGGGGGTCCCGCTCATAGGGGGCATCCTACGCCAAGGTGCTGCCGCAGGCTCATTCATGCAGCGAATCGCCAGCCCGGTGCAGTAAGCGGTCTGGGTCGGTGCGGCGCTGGCCCCTACACTGAGGCCCAAGATTTCCTGCCGCTTCGTTACTGATGTTGATCGACCGGAACAAGCTCTGATGTTATCGACACAGGCCATGTTTCATGCCGCCGCCAGGGCGCGAGGGATCGCATGTGCGCTGGCCGTATTCGTGTTACCTATCAGCTCGCTTCGGGCTCAGCATGCGTCCGACGATCCGGTGGCTTCGGCCAGCGACGGCTTTGGACTCACCCTGGGCCTGGAGAGTATCGGCATGTATAACCCGGGCAGCGTGCGCGGCTTCAACCCGCAGACGGCGGGCAATGTGCGCGTCGATGGGCTGTATTTTGACCAACAAGGGGCCCTGTCCAACCGTGTGGTGGAAGGCTCCACGATACGAGTCGGCGTCAGTGAGATTGGGTATGCTTTCCCGGCGCCGACCGGAATCGTGGACTATGATTTGAGACACCCAGGCAACGGCAAACCGAGTGCCTCGATCGTCGCCAGCGCGGGTCCCTACGAGGCTCATGGCTTGAGCATCGACGGCAATCTGCCGATCAACGGCAGTGAGCTGCAGCTGCCGATGGGCGCGAGCTATCAACTCAGCACGCAAACCCCGCTCGGCGTTGCCAATCCTGGGTACACCTCGACGGTCGCGAACTTCGGCGCGACGCCGCAGTGGAAGCCCAACGAGTGGCTGACGTTTCGCGGAATCTTTGACTGGCAGCAAACCACCCAGGCAAAAACGCTGCCCGTTATCTTCACGGCGGGTGATTACCTCCCCCCGGAGATTCCCCGAGGCTACTACGGTCAAGACTGGGCCGAGGGAAAAAGTCTAACGGAGAACTACGGCGGTATCGTCACGGCGCATCTCAGCACATCCTGGTCGTTAGCCGCTGGGCTATTCCGTTCGATCGCTGACAATCCGATCAGTTACGCCGATCTGTACCTCAATACGCAGCGGAACGGCGCCGCCGAGCAATTTATCGTCGGAAATCCGGACCAGAGGACGTCCTCGACCTCGGGTGAAGCGCGTATCATGGGACATTTTGGAACGGGTTCGTGGCGTCAAGACATCGTATTGCTGGCCCGCGGGCGCGACACGCTCGCCCTCTACGGCGGCTCCGATGTCATTGACGTCGGCCCCGCCGTGATCGACCAGGGCCTCCAGGTGCCAGAACCCGCATTCAGCTACTCCGCACGGACCCACGATCGCACGGAACTGGGGAGCGCGGGAATAGCCTATCGTGCTCAATGGGACGGGCACGGAGACTTCGCATTCGGCGTCCAGCAAGAGAGCTATGACAAGAACGTGACGTTGCCCGCTCTTCCCGAGGCGCGACTGACCGATCACCCGCTGCGCGCCTACGGATCCGCCGCGTTGGCCCTGAATGACCAAGTCACTGCGTATGCGGGTTACACCCAGGGGCTCGAGGATTCCGGGGTAGCGCCAAGCACCGCCGAGAATCGCGGCACCATCCTTCCCGACGCGCGCACCTGGCAAGTAGATGCGGGAGTTCGCTATCTGCTGACGCCGCAAGTGAAACTCATCGCGGGCGTCTTTAAAATTGAAAAACCCTATTTCAATTTCGATACGAGTAGCGTCGATCGTGAACTCGGGCTGCAACGAGCCACCGGCCTTGAACTGTCCGCCTCTGGCGAATTGCTCAAGAATCTCAACGTCGCGGCCGGCGTGTTACTGGGTGAAGTCAAAATTGTGGGGCCAAACTTAAGCACTGAAGGCGTCGGGTCGATCGCCTTCGGCCAGCCTCGCGTACAGTCGGTGATCAATGTCGACTACAAATTTCCAAGGTGGCCCACCCTTTCGGCCGATGCCGCGATTATTCACTTTGGTACGTCTCCGGCCAGCGTCGATAACGTGACGCAAAATCCTGCGCAAACCATACTACTCTTGGGTGCTCGATATCGGTTCACGATGTTGGGTGCCCCGACGACGCTACGCGTGCAGGTGCAGAATCTGACTAATTTCTATTTTTGGAACATGGGCTACAGCCCCGGATTCTCCCAATTCCCGCCGCGTGGTTTTTTCGGCTATCTGACGGTTGATATTTGACCGTGATGGGGCTATCAGGACGGGATTCGCGCGCACTCTTTGTACCGCACCTAGGTGATCGGAATGGACCATCACTCTCCCGGCGCATCTTGCTGCCGAAGCTGCAGCCAGTGCAAGCGACGGGAACAGGTCGTTGAGCTCCGTAATTCAGGACGCATTGCGAGCGCTCGTGCGATCGCGAAGGCTTGATGAATTACGGGAGCTACGGGGTTACTGGGCGAGTCGCGCACGAGCCAAGGGCATACGGTCGCAACAGGCGCTTGGCCGCCTCCTTCGCCGTCGAATCGTCGAACAAGGCCCACTGCGGTAATATTGCGCTACCGGACCTGGAGACGACGCATGGAGCAGCTAAATCGGATCACTCAGCGACCTGAAATCATGGGTGGGAAGGCATGCATCCGCGGATTGGGGGTCACTGTCGGGGTGATCGTCGGACAGACCGGCGCCGCGCGCGGCATCGACGATCTGCTTGCAGAGTACCCTTACCTGGAGCGCGAAGACATCTTGCAGGCGCTTCGGCACGCCGCCCGGCGGGCTGAAGAACGTGAGGTTGAGCTGGCGAAAGCGTGAAGCTACTCATTGGCGGCGTTACGGCAAATGTCGGCGGAGCTGGTCGCTGGTGCGCCGCTCACGGTCGATCCGGTCCGCGCGCGACTTCATGTGCTGCCGCTGCGCACCGACAAACCTTGAGTTTGGCCCCTCGTCGGTTGCACAGACCGCCGTGCCCTGAGCAAATCCCACGAGGATTGCGAACGGCACCGCGCCGAGACACGTAGCCGGGGAGGAGTCGATTTATGCACCAGGATAATCTCACAGAAGGCTCCCGGGACATTGCACACGGTGCCTTGCCCAGTCACGCCCGCGTCGTCGTCATAGGCGGTGGGATCATCGGTTCGTCCGTCGCTTATCACCTCGCAAAGATGGGGTGGAAAGATATTGTGCTTCTGGAACGGGATCGAATAACGTCCGGGACCACGTGGCACGCGGCAGGGCTGATGGTCACTTTCGGATCGACCTCGGAAACATCGACCGAGATTCGCAAATATACGCGTAGGCTGTATGCGCAACTTGAGGCCGAAACTGGTCAAGCAACAGGCTTTTCGCCCATTGGATTCATCGAACTAGCAGCCGATAAAGACCGTCTCGAGGAATACCGGCGCGTGGCTGCGTTCAATCGCCATTGTGGAGTAGATGTTCACGAACTCTCGGCCCAAGAGGTCAAGGGTCTTTTTCCCTTAACGAGCACCGATGGGATCGAAGCAGGCTTTTACGTCAAGGAAGACGGGCGCGTAAATCCCGTCGACGTCACCATGGCGCTTTGCAGGGGCGCGCGCATGCGAGGCGTCAGCATTTTTCAGGGCGTGCCCGTGCAATTCGTTCTACAGAAACGCGGACGCGTCAGCGGCGTGCTGACATCTCACGGCACCATACAAACCGACTACATCGTCAATTGCTGCGGAATGTGGGCACGCCAGATGGGCGAATTAGCGGGAGTTAGCATCCCCAATCAGGCGGCGGAACATTACTACTTGATCACGGAAGCGATCAAGGATTTGCCGCCCAATATGCCGGTCCTTGAGGATCCCGCTTCTTATGGTTACTACCGCGAAGAAGGCGGCGGTCTGATGGTTGGCCTGTTTGAACCCGAGTGTGCCCCATGGAAGGTCGAAGGAATTCCTGCGGACTTCTCATTCGGAGAACTGCCCCCGGACTGGGACCGCATGACGCCCTATCTGGAGCGTGCCATGTCCCGCGTTCCAATCAGCACGCAAGTTGGCATCAAGAAATTCTTCTGTGGCCCCGAGAGTTTCACGCCGGATCTGCGGCCCATTGTCGGTGAGGCACCCGAATTGCGCGGCTACTTCGTCGCCGCGGGCCTGAACTCGGTCGGCGTACTTACCGGCGGGGGCCTGGGGCGCGTCGTGGCGCATTGGCTCATCAATGGCATACCGGATGTCGATGTCACGGGATTCAACATCGATCGCCTACAGACCTACCAGGCCAACCCCGAGTACCGGCGCAAGCGGACCGTCGAATCTCTCGGCATGGTCTACAAATGCCACTACCCCACGATGTCGCCGCAGTCCGCGCGTGGCGCACGAAAATCACCGTTCCACGAGCGACTCGCCGCGGCCGGCGCTTATTTTAGGGAGGTCAGCGGCTGGGAGAGCCCCGATTGGTATGGCACACCGGGCACCGAGCCAGACCCGGGTCCCTTGTCGTGGGGCAGGCCATCCTGGTTTTCCCGATGGCAAACGGAACATCGGGCCGCCCGCGAGAACGTCATCGTCATGGACATGTCCTTCATGGGCAAGTTTCTAGTGCAGGGACGTGATGCGGGGCGTTGTTTGAACCACCTTAGTGGCAATGACGTCGACGGGGCGAGTGGCGTCATTACTTATACGCAGTGGCTCAACGAGCTGGGAAGGCTCGAAGCCGATCTGACGGTGACGAAGCTGAATGACGAAAAGTTTCTCGTCGTTGTCACCGACACCATGGTCAGGCATGCGGAAACCTGGATGAAGCGCAACATTCCCGACGACGCGCACGCATTCGTCACGGACATGACTTCCGCCTACGGTCAGCTCAACGTACAGGGTCCGCGGTCGCGCGAGTTACTGCAGATGATCACAACTCAGGACTTGTCCAACGAGGCTTTCCCGTTCCGCAGCGCTCGTGAAATCGACATCGGTTTGGCACGCGCACTGTGCGTGCGCATTACCTATCTGGGCGAATTGGGATACGAACTCTATGTTCCGTGCGAACAGGCACTGCATGTCTATGATCGAGTGGCCGAGGCCGGCAAGCAGTTCGGCCTCGTACCTGCAGGACTCAAGGCATTGGGCAGTCTACGCATGGAAAAAGCTTATCGCGACTATGGGCATGATGTTGATAACACCGACGATCCGCTGGAGACCGGATTGGGATTCTCGCTGGCGCTGAAAAAACCGGGTGGCTTCATCGGCAAGGAAGCCGTCATCGCCAAGAAGGCTCGCGGGCCGCTGCACCGGCGGCTGGTGCAGGTGTTGGTGAAAGACCCGGAACCGCTCATGTATCACGCCGAAGTGATATGGCGCGATGGCGTGCCGGTAGGTTACGTGCGCTCCGCCTCGTATGGGCATACGCTGGGCGGCGCGGTCGGTCTGGCAATGATCGACGTGAATGTCCCGGTGGACCAAGCATATCTGGACTCAGGTCAATGGGCAGTGGAGATCGCCGGCGCCCGATTTCCGTGCACGGCGTCGGCGACACCGCTCTACGACCCCCTGATGCTGCGTATCAAAGCGTAGCTCTTGTCGACCACAGACCTGGATAACGCCGGAACATCTTGATGTCGAACTCCAACGACGGCCCAGATTTCTTTCGGTTGTCGCATCAAGGGCGCCGTTCGCGATCCCCCGGGGACTCCCGCGGCGAGCGAGACCGCCCCGCCAGGCCGTACGGCGCTCCCGTATGGCTGGCATCGGATTTTAGGATCACGCGAAAGATCAGCGAGGGGAGCGATGGCGCTCGCGTAAGTGAGGCTCGAAAACGGAAAAACATCGATACGACAAAATTATCCCGCGATGCACCAGAGCCGCATAAATGCTCTCGCGCAAAGATGAACTTCAGATCAGACTCTACCGGTAATTCAGGGCTTCCCTGACGATGGGTGATCCAATGAATGCAACCAGCGATTGTTCGGACGCGGCGCCACTCGTTCTTCTCGACCGCGAGGGTGGCGTAGCGACGGTGACTCTCAATCGTCCCGCCCAATACAACGCGCTGTCTGAGGAACTGATGATGGCACTGCATGCCGCGCTTGACGCGCTTGCCAATGATGCATCGGTGCGCGTCGTCGTGCTGGCTGGGGCCGGTAAGGCATTTTGCGCGGGGCACGACCTGCGGCAGATGAAAGCGAACCCAAGCCTCGAGCGCTACCAGCAGCTGTTCGACGACTGCAGCCGATTGATGATGCGGATCCAAACGCTGCCGCAACCGGTCATTGCGCGCGTGCATGGAATTGCCACAGCCGCCGGCTGTCAGCTCGTAGCGATGTGCGACCTCGCAATCGCTGCCGCCGATGCGCGCTTTGCAGTTTCCGGAATCAATGTCGGTCTATTCTGTGGCACGCCATCGGTTGCGCTCACGCGCAATGTGGGGCGCAAGGCCGCTTTCGAAATGCTCGTGACTGGCGAGTTCATCGATGCGCCCACGGCCCTGCAGCGCGGTTTGATCAATCGATGTGTAGCCGCGAATCGTCTGGACGAGGAAATCTCGGCATTGACGGCTGCAATTGTTGCAAAGCCGCAATCTGCAATTGCAAGCGGTAAAGCGCTGTTCTACCGGCAGCTCGAGCTGGGCATCGCGCCGGCCTATCAGCTCGCGGGTCAAGCAATGGCCTGCAACTTGATCGACGACGTTGCGCAGGAGGGAATATCGGCGTTCATTGAGAAGCGCAAGCCGAACTGGCCACCGACCGCACCGCTCCCATCAGGGAAAGGAGAGCGAACAACGCCCTGATGCTGTTGCAAATTCTCTCATTGCCGGCGACACATTTGGTCATTTGTTTCGGCGCGCAGCTTCACTAGAATGAGTCAGGTAAGCCTGGTCTAGTGCCCGATCGACGCACCCGCGAGCTCATCCTATGAACGCCGTATCCATTGCTGCCAAGCCAGTGCCTTATCAGCCCACGAACAAAATTCGATTCGTGACCGCCACTGCGTTGTTCGACGGCCACGACGCCACGGTCAACATCATGCGGCGCGTGCTCCAGGCCTCGGGGGCGGAAGTCATCCATCTGGGTCATAACCGCTCCGTGCAAGAGATCGTCAATGCGGCACTGCAGGAAGACGTGCAGGCGATGGCGATCACTTCCTATCAGGGTGGACACCTCGAATTTTTCAAATACATGATGGACATGCTGCGCGAGAACGGCGGCGAGAATATCAAGGTGTTCGGCGGCGGCGGCGGGGTCATCGTGCCCTCCGAAATTGACGAACTGATGGCGTACGGCGTAACGCGTCTATATTCGCCGCAGGACGGCGCAAGATTGGGCCTGCAAGGAATGATCGATGATGTCATTCGCTCCAGCGATTACGATTTGTCCGCGTTGGCCCCCCTTGAGGCCGATGCCCTTGATGCGTTACGTACGGGTAATCGCAGGCAGCTTGCTCGCGTAATTACCGCGGTTGAAAGTCGGTTTTATTCGATGCGCGTCCGTCAGTCGCTCTTGCAGGCTGCCGCCGGCATCAGGACTCCGATATTGGGCATCACCGGCACCGGCGGCGCGGGTAAATCCTCCATTTGCGACGAACTGATTCTGAGATTGCGGCTCGACCAGAACGATCGCCTGCGGGTCGCCATCATCTCGATCGACCCCTCGCGCAAACGTACCGGAGGCGCTTTGCTCGGCGATCGAATTCGCATGAATGCGATTGATACCGACAAGATATTCATGCGCTCGCTGGCCACGCGCGACACGGGGACCGAGATCTCCGCCGCTCTGCCGGAGGTACTGGCGACCTGCAAGATCAGCGGCTTCGATCTAATCGTCGTGGAGACCTCCGGGATCGGCCAGGGCGAATCGGCCATCGTGCCGCTCGTCGATGCCTCGCTCTATGTGATGACGCCCGAATTCGGTGCGGCCTCACAGTTGGAAAAAATCGATATGCTCGATTTTGCCGACTTTGTCGCCATCAATAAATTCGATCGCAAGGGATCTCAGGACGCGCTTCGCGACGTGCGCAAGCAGTATCAGCGCAACCGGGAATTGTTTGGCGAAGGCCCCGAGAGCATGCCGGTTTATGGCACGGTGGCCTCACGCTTCAACGACGACGGTGTAACTGCGCTGTATCAAGCCATGCTACCGCGATTGCAAGAGAGAGGCCTGACTGTGGGCCCGGGCAAGTTGCCGCCAGTCGTCGTTAAAGCCTCCTCTCGCGGTCGCGCCATCGTGCCGCCGGAGCGTTCGCGCTACCTGGCCGAGATTTCCGACGCCCTGCGTGAGTTCCATCGGTTCATCGGACACGAGTCACGAATTGCGCGCGAGCGCCAATCACTCGAGATTTCGAAGTCTCTATTTGCCGCATCGGACCGTCCGGTCGCGGGCTTCGACGAGCTGATTGTGGCCAAACGTCTGGAAATGGATCCCGCCTCGGTGAAGTTGCTGGAGCAGTGGCCAAAGACGCAGGAACTCTACGCACAGCCGGAGTACGTGGTGAAGAGCCGCGAGAAGGAGATTCGCACCAAGCTCACGTCTGACTCGCTGTCGGGCACCAAGATACGCAAGGTATCGCTGCCGCGCTTCAAGGACGATGGCGAGATACTGCGCTTCCTATGGAAGGAAAATCTACCGGGTTCCTACCCTTACACGGCCGGTGTATTCGCGTTCAAGCGCGAAGGCGAAGACCCGACACGCATGTTCGCCGGCGAAGGCGATGCGTTTAAGACCAATCAGCGTTTCAAACGCTTGTCCGAAGGCATGCCCGCGCACCGGCTGTCGACTGCCTTTGATTCAGTCACTCTCTATGGTTGGGATCCCGACCTACGTCCGGATATCTACGGCAAGGTCGGCAATTCCGGTGTCTCGATCGCAACCCTCGATGACATGAAGGTGCTGTACTCGGGCTTCGACCTGTGTGCTCCGAGCACCTCGGTATCCATGACCATCAATGGCCCGGCACCGATGATTCTGGCCATGTTCATGAACACCGCCATCGATCAGCAAGTGGACAAGTTCAAGAAAAAGAATAGCCGCGATCCGACGCCGCCGGAACTCGAGAAGATCAAGGCTCGGACTTTATCCACGGTGCGCGGCACCGTGCAAGCCGACATATTGAAGGAAGACCAAGGGCAGAACACCTGTATCTTTTCCACCGAGTTCGCTCTCAAAATGATGGGCGACATTCAAGAATATTTTGTGCGCCACAAGGTGCAGAATTTCTACTCGGTCTCGATCTCCGGGTACCACATCGCCGAAGCCGGCGCCAACCCCATCTCGCAGCTGGCGTTTACGCTCGCCAACGGATTCACCTTTGTCGAGGCCTACCTCGCGCGCGGCCTGCACGTCGATGAATTCGCCCCGAACTTGTCGTTCTTCTTTTCCAATGGCATGGATCCGGAATATTCGGTGATCGGCCGCGTCGCGCGTCGTATTTGGGCCGTCGCGATGAAACAGAAGTACGGTGCGAACGAGCGCAGTCAAAAACTCAAGTACCACGTGCAGACTTCAGGCCGTTCATTGCACGCCCAGGAGATGTCTTTCAACGACATTCGCACGACGTTGCAGGCATTGTGCGCCGTCTACGATAATTGCAATAGCCTGCACACCAACGCGTATGACGAGGCGGTCACCACACCCACCGAAGAGAGCGTGCGGCGCGCGATGGCGATTCAGCTGATCATCAATCGCGAATGGGGCCTGGCGAAGAACGAAAATCCCATCCAGGGCAGCTTCATCATCGACGAATTGACGGACTTGGTCGAGGAAGCGGTGCTGCGGGAATTTGATGCGATTGCGGATCGCGGCGGCGTACTCGGCGCAATGGAAACCGGCTATCAGCGCGGCAAGATTCAGGAGGAGTCGCTGTTTTATGAGCGGCAGAAACACGACGGATCGTATCCCATCATCGGCGTCAACACGTTCCGGAATCCGGCCAGCGAAGTGGTCCCGGCTGCGATCCAGCTGGCACGCTCCACGGATGCAGAGAAGCAGTCGCAGCTCAAACGCCTGCAGCAATTTAAGGAGCGCCACGCCCCGCACGCGGCCGAGCTGCTCGAGCGCCTGCGGCGCACGGTCATCGAAGACGGCAATACCTTTGAAGTTCTAATGGAAGCGGTTCGCGGCTGTTCGCTCGGCCAGATCACGCACACCCTGTACGATGTTGGCGGCCGTTATCGGCGCAACATGTAACGCGCAACGAGAACGCTCAACTCTCCCGACGATCGGTGCATGGGGAGCGCAAGAGTGGGCTGAGGCTTTCTCCTGGCGCCGATGCCCGCGAGGTAAATGAACATGAACGATTATCAGGCTCCGCTGGCAGACATGAAGTTCGTGCTGCGAGAGTTGGTGGGCTTTGAGCTGCTCGCACAGCTGCCCGGCTTCGAGGAGTTCACGGTGGACGTGGCCGACGCGGTGCTCGACGAAGCCGCCAAATTCGCGAGCTCGGTTCTCTCACGTCTGAATCGTAGCGGCGATATGGAGCGCGTTCGATGGGCAGACGGTGAAGTGCTGACCGCGGCTGGATGGAAGAAAGCCTACGCACAATTCGTCGCCGGCGGTTGGAACGGCCTGTCGTGTCCATCCGAATTCGGCGGCCAAAATTTGCCCAGAGTCCTATCCGCGCTGGTCGAGGAGATGTGGAACGGCGCAAATCTCGCCTTTGCGCTGTGCCCAATGCTGACGCGCGGAGCGATCGATTCAATCGAACTACGCGGTTCGGCGTTTCAGAAAAGCACGTATCTGCCCAAGATGGTCGCTGGCGAATGGACCGGCACCATGGTACTCACGGAGGCGCAGGCCGGCTCCGACCTGTCGGCCATTCGTACGCGGGCCGTCCCGGACCGCGATGGCCGCTATCTATTGACGGGCCAGAAGATCTTCATCACCTATGGTGAGCACGACCTCGCCGGCAACATCGTACACATGGTGTTGGCGCGCGTTGCCGGCGCTCCCGACGGGGTCAGAGGCATTTCATTGTTCTTGGTGCCCAAGTTTCTCGTCAATGCGGATGGCTCGCTCGGCGCTCGCAACGATGTTCACTGCCTATCGATCGAGGACAAGCTCGGAATCCACGCGAGCCCCACCTGCGTGCTCGCCTTCGGACAGGACGGCGGCGCGGTCGGCGAACTCGTGGGCGAAGAAAATCGCGGACTCGAGTACATGTTCATCATGATGAACGCGGCGCGTTTTTCGGTCGGCCTCGAGGGCATCGGCATCTCGGAACGCGCGTACCAGACCGCACAAGCGTATGCGCGCGAGCGCATCCAAGGCACCGAGGCCGGTGTGCGCGCAGGCCCGCGGGTTCCCATCATCCGCCATCCCGATGTGCGCCGCATGTTGCTGCTGATGAAGTCGCAGGCGGAGGCTATGCGCGCGCTCGCGGGCGTGGTTGCCGTCTCGTTGGATGCCGCCCGCTTGCACCCGCGTGTGGAGGAACGGCAACGCCATCAGGCGGTCGCGGATCTGATGATTCCCGTCGTCAAGGGCTGGTGTACTGAAAACGCGGTCGACATCGCCTCCCTTGGCATCCAGGTGCACGGCGGCGTCGGATTCGTCGAAGAAACCGGCGCCGCGCAATATCTGCGCGATGCACGAATCACGCCGATCTACGAGGGTACCACCGGCATTCAGGCCAACGATTTGATCGGCCGCAAGCTTGCCCGCGACGGTGGTCGCGCAGCGCAGGCTGTCATCGCCGAGATGAGAGGCGTGGCGGCGGAGTTGGCCGCTGCGCCGATTCTCTCGGAGCCCGCCGTGGTGTTTTCGGCCGCGATCGACTCGTTGGAGTTGGCGATTCACTACGTGGTGCAGAACTACGCCACCGATATCCGCGGTGTCTCGGTCGGCGCCGTTCCCATGCTCAAACTGTTTGGGATCGTAGCCGGCGGCTGGCAACTGCTGCGCTCCGCGCTGATTGCGGAACATCGCCTCGCAGCCAAGGACGGTGGTGGAGCCGCGGGTTTCCACGAGGCGAAGATCATGACGGCGCGGTTCTATACGGATTATGTGTTATCACAGGCGGCGGGGCTCGCCCACAGCATCGTGCACGGCGCATCGGCGGCGCTGGCCGAGGGCGTGCTCTAATCGGCCCCATGGACAGCCGATATCCGACGCGCATCATTTGCCTGACCGAGGAACCCACCGAAGTTCTCTACGCGCTGGGGCTCGAGGATCGGATCGTCGGCATCTCCGGCTTCACGGTGCGGCCACCACGAGCGCGTCGCGAAAAGCCTCGGGTGTCGGCGTTTACGAGCGCCAAGCTCGACCGCATTCTTAGCTTGGATCCGGACTTCGTGGTCGGCTTCTCGGATATTCAGGCCGATATCGCGCAGGCGCTGATCAAACGCGGGATCGAGGTCTGGATCAGCAACCACCGCTCGGTCGATGGGATCTTGAGCTATGTGCGCCGGCTTGGCGCCTTGGTCGGCGCCGGCGATCGCGCCGAGCGTTACGCACTCGCACTCGAAGCCCATATCGAGCGCGTACGGCAAGCGGCTTCCTTGCTCCCGCGCCGTCCGCGCGTCTATTTCGAAGAGTGGGATGACCCGCTCATCACCGGCATTCGATGGGTCAGCGAACTCATCGGTATTGCCGGCGGTGATGATGTATTCCCGGAGCGCGCGCTCTGCGCGCTCGGCAGGGATCGCATCCTAGGGGACCCCGGCGAGGTCGTACGCCGTGCTCCCGAGATCATACTCGGCTCCTGGTGTGGCAAACGCTTCCGTGCAGGTCAAGTGGCATCCCGCGTCGGCTGGGACGCCATACCGGCGGTGCGCACCGGTGACTTGCATGAGATTAAATCGCCTGTCATTCTGCAACCCGGCCCCGCAGCGCTCACCGACGGGCTCGATGCCATTCACCAAGTTGTGCAGCGATGGGTAACTCACCATTGAGCGACGGTCGGCGACGGGAAATTCTGCGCGAGCTGCACCTGCGACGCGTTTCACTTACGAGGGATGAGATGTCCGCTTGACGCCTTGCAGCCGAGAGCATGGCTAGGTAACTCGTCCCGTGGCGACTACGATAATGCCATGAATCCGCCGCTATGGTGTTCAAACACATCAAAATGATTAGCCGCGATACCCACACCGGTTCGGGATCCGAGAGTCGAGGCACGGCGGCAGGGCAAGCGGCGGAGCCAGGTACAATTGCTGTCTGTTTCGTTGCCGCAGCATTGCAAAGCTTCCGCGCCCGTCACCTAAACACGGACGAACTGCTGGCGACTGTCGGCCTATCACCATCGCTACTAGAGGTACCGCAGGCGCGAGTCTCAGCGAAAGTGTATGGGGCCTTGTGGCGAGCCATCGCCCGCGCCCTCGACGATGAGTTCTTCGGCCAGGATTCCCGCCGGCTGAAGGCAGGGAGTTTTGCAATGCTGTGTCACTCCGTCATCAATTGCAAAACCTTGGCTCGCGCGCTCGTCCGAAGTGCGCAATTTTACGCGCTGATGTTGGATGATATTTCGGCAAGCGTGCAGCGGGATGCCAAGGAAGCGCGACTGGTTCTGCACGAGCGCCTCGCGGGAGCGAGTCAACGTGTATTTGCCCACGAAACGATATTGATGCTGCTTCATGGCGTGTCATGCTGGCTAGTGGGCCGGCGCATCCCGATCATGCGCGCCGAATTTAGCTATAAAGCGCCCGCGCACAGCGAGGAATATCGACTGATGTATTGCAACGAATTGCGATTTGACCGGCCGAATACGCTGATTGCTTTCGATGCGAGTTACTTAGATCTTCCTCTCGTGCAAGATGAACGCTCGATTCAACATTTCCTGCAACATGCGCCGGAAAACATCCTATTGAAATACAAGAACGCCAGTAGTCTCAGTGCAAGGATTCGCCGGCGGCTTCGACGATGTTTGGGCAGTGAGTTCCCGGACTTTGAGACTCTGGCCGACGAACTGGATATGACGCCCGCGACCGTACGCCGCCGACTTCAAGTGGAAGGCTCATCCTACCAATCGATTAAGGATCATCTACGACGAGATCTTGCGATCAGTTATCTGAGTGATTCGAGCCGAAGTGTAATGGACATTGCCTTGCAACTGGGATTCTCCGAGCGCAGTGCATTCCATCGCGCGTTTACGAAATGGACCGGCGCGTCTCCAGGTGAGTTTCGCCGCACATTACAGGCCTAGGGATGTGAGGCGGTTCTGAGACGCGCGCGCCGAGCAATTGCAGCGTCACTTTATACCGACAATCTCGATCATTTCGGAAATCTCATCCTGGTCGAAGCGCTCCGAGGACTGAACGTACTGCGCAATACTCCGAGGCGCGATCTCCAGTCGAACGTGCTCGATCTCGTGGTCCTTTGCCTCAAGCGCAGCATCACGCTCATGTCGTGCACCATCACGTCATCCGCGCGCACGGATCGTGAGGCTCTGCGTGGCCCTGCCAATAAGACCATGAAGGTCGTAGAGTATCGATTCGGCGAGGCCACAGCCATTTGGACCGAGCCAGGTTCGCGCATCCAGACAAATCCATTCGCCCATAGGCTTGCGCAGCAGATTGATTGTCAGGTCCAAATTGAGAAAACTGTAATGGGCAAAATCAAGAATTGCACTGATACCATTGCCAGAATCAGCGGCGACCGCAACGCGCTGATACACGCTCGGTTCCTCGTTTTCCAACAGAGGGTGGCGCATGCGGAACCAGATCGCACAAGGGCCCCTGAAGAAGACGCCTCGCGCGGTCCGCGTTTCTACCAGATCGGAATACCCAACATGCTTGGCGGCGAACGGGAAGATGGCTGCCGGCGAATCGTCGGGCTCTCGCGGGGCGCGCGGTAGCGGGTGGCCGGGCAGATCGTCGGGCAGCCTCACCTCGTTCTCACGTTGGGCCAGTGCCGTGACGTGCGCAACCTCTTTGTCATCCACTTTGAGCCGAGCGGAAAAATGGCCGGTGTTTCGCCCCACGTAGTTTGTGCTGACCTCGACCGTTAGGTCGCGGAGCGGCACCGGGCGCAGCAAGTTGGCGGTGAGCCGCGAGAGATGCGTAAGCCCGACTTTGTGCGCCGCATTTTCGATGACTCGGCACAGTAGCGCGATCGGTGGACCGGCATGCTGGTGGTCGGGATGCCACGGGCCGCGCGTCAACGAGCTTGGACGATAGGAGGCAGCATCCAACTCCACGTAAGCACTTAAGGGCATCGATTCCGCGGTTTTTCTCATCACTGGTTTCTCGGCCTGACGCCAAATAATCCATCCATGATTGGACCGAAGCGCTAAGACCGCTGTTGGCCCCGGGGTTGAGCGAAATGTTCGTAATAAAAAGCTGATGGATCTTCCAAATCCGCGGCGATCATACTGACCACTCCAGAGCAGGGCGTGCGGTGGCGAACGGCCAGCGGCGGTCGATAATAGCGGATAACTGATTGCCAATCAGCGGAAATTCGCGACCGGCAATCGATGACTGACCGGAACTTGGGGCAAGCATCATAGATAAGAATCCAGCAACAGTGGCGCATTATTGACGACGGCTAAATACAAACGAGGCGGTCGTTTGCGCCGTACTGCTCTTGAATCCACGCCTACGTGCGCCGGCGAACGGAGCATTGCCGTCGATTTGCGGCAATATCCGCTATCGTTGTTCATATTGCGCCTGCACGGGTAAGGCTCGCGCATTCGGTACACCCGATTGCCACGCGGCGCAAGCCTCTAAGCATGGTCAGGATTATTAAGACAATAGAACCTCCTCGCACCACGCCGAAGAGAAATTATGCATGCCAGCTGCCCGACTTCGAACAATTCAGCCTGTCGCCGGCCCGGCGAACCTCTCGCGCTCGCCGTCCCCATACGAGCCTGCCGTGCAAGACCATCCGCAGGAGTCTGTTTCCGGCGCATTGAAGAGGCAAGTCTTCATTGAAAGCTAATTACAGCGCGAAACTCGCGTTTGCGACACTCGGCGCGATCGCTGCGCTGACGGTGGCGTTCTCCTTCCTGACGTACAAAGATCTCCAATCGGTGGCAGGTGCGCGACGCGAGACCTTCGAATCGATCATCAGCGCCGGCGACTTTCTGTCGGACCTGAAAGATGCGGAGACCGGCCAGCGCGGCTTCGCGCTGACCGGCGACGAGGCCTTCCTGGAACCGTATCTCGCGGTTCACGACACGATAAACGCCCGCCTCGAGACGCTGCGCTCGATGATCTCGATCGGCGCCGCGCAAGATCATCTCGACGCAATCGCTGGATTGACAAAGGTGAGATTGGTCGAGTTGGCCGAGAGCATTGAAATGCGCCGCCGCCACGACATCGAAGGGACAATCGCCTTGGTAGCCACCGGACAGGGCAAGCGTACGATGGATGCAATTCGCGCCGAGATGGCCGGCGTCGTGCGCATCGAGCGCGACGCGCTGACCCAGAACGAACAGGTGTTGAAATCAAAAATGCGCGCCCTGTTTGTCATCATCTGCGCCGCCAGCGTTTTCACGTTGCTCGCCCCACTGCTGTTCGCCTACGTTATGTACCGGGAATCGCAAGACAGGGTCAAAGCTCTGGTACATCTCGAGACAGTGCGTCTGCTCGAGGTCCAGGGCGAATTGAACACCCAGCTGCAGCTGGCCAATCTCGCCAAATCGGATTTTCTTTCCAGTATGAGCCATGAGTTGCGCACGCCGCTCAACGCGATCCTCGGATTCGCGCAACTATTGGAAATGGGTTCGCCGTCGCCACCTCAGGAGCGAAGCATCGGCCAGATCCTCAAGGCCGGATGGCATCTGCTGGCGCTGATCAATGAAATCCTCGATCTCTCCCTGATCGAATCCGGAAAGATGTCCTTGTCGCTGGAATCGGTGGCTCTCGCCGATGTGATGCTCGAATGCCAATCAATGATAGAACCGCAGGCGCAGAAGCGTGGAATCCGCGTCGCGTTTCCGCGATTCGACACCCCGGTCTTCGTCAAAGCTGACCGCATGCGCATCAAGCAAGTTCTGATCAACCTGCTTTCCAATGCGATCAAGTACAACAATGCGGACGGCACGGTCAGCGTCAGTTTCGCCACGGACCATGACGGGCGCGTACGCATTTCCGTCAGTGACACCGGCGCCGGGTTGACGCCCGATAACCTGAACCAGCTGTTTCAGCCGTTCAACCGCCTCGGACAGGAGGGGCTGGCCGAAGAAGGCACGGGCGTCGGGCTGGTGGTATGCAAACGGTTGACCGAGTTGATGGGCGGCGCCATCGGTGTCGAGAGCACGGTCGGAAAGGGCTGTGTGTTCTGGATCGACCTGGATGTTGCTGAGGATCCGCATGCCGGCGCCATCGTTGACCTACCCGCTGTGGTTGCACGGCTGAATGCTCGGCCTGATGCACAGCTGCATACGCTGCTCTATGTCGAGGACAATCCGGCCAATCTCATGCTGGTCGAGCAACTGATCGAGCGCCGGCCGGACTTCCGCCTGTTGACGGCGCGCGATGGCCAGCGCGGTGTCGAACTTGCCCGCGCGGCCCGGCCGGCTGTGATCTTCATGGACATTAATTTGCCCGGCATCAGCGGCATCGATGCGCTGAAGATTTTGGCTGCAGACCCGGCAACGGCGCACATTCCAGTGATTGCGCTCAGCGCCAGCGTGATGCCGCGTGACATCGAGCGAGGCATGGAAGCAGGGTTTGTCCGCTATCTTACCAAGCCTATCAAGCTTCCCGAGTTCATGGATGCGCTGGACGCAGCGTTGAAATTTGCTCAAGCCCATCCCGCTTTTGCGAGTGTGGCGCAATTAGCACCACGAAGCAAAATGAAGCAGCACTGAGTCACGAAAAACTTACACGGTTTATCGCGCCGGGTGCGACGTTGCACCTGCCCGCGCATCCAACGGCTAATACTTAACGCTCAACACCTTTGCCAGAGTAACGCGCATCGAGCCCTGCGCTTTCGGCACCTTTGCTGGGCTCACCCCGGAGGTAGCTGGCAAGCCAGAGAAACTACTTGCGCCTATATGCCGCCAGTTTGCTGTGCGTGCGAATTGCATCATCTTCACTCAACGGTATATTTAGCGCCCGAGATTCGCGGATGAGGCGTTCGAAGTCGGCCGCGGGCAACGGCCGGCTGAAGTGATAACCTTGATACTCATCGCAGCCGGCGGCGTTTAAGAATTCGAGCTGTCCGGAGGTCTCGACACCTTCGGCGACTACTTTTAGGCTAAGACTGTGGGCGAGAGACACAATCGCGCGGACGATCGACGCGTCTTCGGGACGATTCACAATTTCGTTGATGAACACGCGATCGATTTTGAGTTTGTCGATCGGGAAGCGGCGCAAATAGCTCATGCTCGAATAGCCGGTTCCAAAATCATCGACTGAAACGAGCACCCCCATGGCGCTCAATTGCTCGAGCACTGCAATCGACTGTTCGGGATCGCTCATGACGGCGCTCTCCGTGAGCTCGACCTCGAGATATCGGGCCTCGAGGTCCGCATCGGCGAGCGCACGACGAATGCTGTCGACCAGCCCGCTGTCGCGGAACTGTGATGCCGACAGATTCACCGACACGCGCAGCGATGGAACACCGTCGTCTTGCCAGACTCGCGCTTGCCGACATGCTTCTCGGATGACCCACTCGCCGATCGTGCCGATCAAACCACAGTCCTCCGCCAGCGGGATGAAATCCGTCGGCGAAATGATTCCGCGTGTCGGGTGCATCCAGCGGATCAGCGCCTCCGCGCTTCGGACCACGCCGCTTCGAGTATCCACCTTCGGTTGGTAGTACAACACGAATTGCTTCTGGGCGACGGCACTGTGCAGATCACTTTCCAGCTGGACTTTGTCCTCCGTTCCGGCATGCATTCCCGGCAAGTAGCACTCTACGTTTCCGCAGCCCCGCAGTTTGGCGGCGTACATGGCGGCGTCGGCATGCGCGAGCAACGTCTCGATGGAACTGCCATCGGTGGGATAGATCGCGATGCCGATGCTCGGGGATGTATGAATATCGATCCCGGCGATCCGCACCGGTGTCTGAAACGCCTCAATGGCGCGGGCCGCCAGTGACATCGCCTCCTCAGCGTCGGCGATGGAGTTGCCCACCAGCACAAACTCATCGCCACCGAAGCGAGCCACCGTGTCCACGGTCCGCACGACTCCGGTGAATCGACGCGCGACTTCCTGCAGGAGCTCATCACCCGCTCGGTGCCCCAATGAGTCGTTGATGAGCTTGAAGCGGTCGAGGTCGCACATCAGCAGTGCGAACGACCGGCCGTCCCGGTCAGCGTGCGCCATCGCCTGTGCCAACCGATCATCAAGCAAGACGCGATTCGGCAGACCCGTAAGCGCGTCGTGGGTGGCTAAATGGCGCAGCTGTCGGTTCGCGGCTTCTAGACCGTGCGTGCGCAGCGTGATCACTTCCTCGAGACGCCCCATTTGGTCTCTGACCAGCCGGTCATTTTCCCATTTTCGGCTCAGTGCGGTGGCGCACTGGAGAATCTCGATCGGTTCGGCTGGTTTGCGCAGCACTAGCAACTTGTCGGAATGCCCCAGCCTAGTGACGACCTCGGTCCAGTCGTAGTCGGTATGGGCCGAACAGATGACGACCTGCACATCGGGATCCTCTGCCCAAAGGTGCTCGATGGTTTCGAGGCCATCCCAACCGGGCGGCATGCGCATGTCGACGAACGCCATCGCGTACGGATGCCCTCGGACGACAGCTTGGCGCGCCATTGCCACACCTTCTTGCCCCTGATGCGCCGAATCGATTTCAAAGTTTGGGCGAGCGGCCACAGTCGCGGGTTCGCCGAAGATGCCTGCCTCCAAGGAGTCTAGCGCCTGCTTCGCGGTGAGCTCGGCATCGGCGCTCAAGACTTTGCGAAAGTCGTGATGAATCGCCACGTTGTCATCGATGATGAGAATGCGGTGGTTGCTAACAACGGTGAAGGACTTAGGCACGTCGCGCCTCTGGGGGCACGCACGGAAGCTCAAGAATGAACGCCGCTCCGCGACCGGGACCGTCACTCTCGGCGTGCAACGATCCGCCGAGCTCCTGGGCCGCGAGCGCGCAACTGTGCAGACCGAAGCCGTGACCAGACTGGCGGGTCGTGAAACCGTGCGTGAATAGGCGCTCCATATTCTCTGCGGAGATCCCCACGCCATTGTCGACGACGGAGATGCGCACACCATTGATCGTGCGCTCGACGCGCAACGTGAGCAATTTATCAGCTCTACCCGATTCGTCGCAGGCGTACTTGGCATTGCGCACCAGGTTCACCAATATCTGCAATACCTTGTGTTTGTCGACGTTAATCGAGGGCACGTCCGAAAATTCGCGGCGAAGCGTCACTCCATGACGCGCAAAAGCGCCGGCGTTGAGGCGCAGACTGTCTTCTACCAGCTCCACGACCGCGATGGTCTCGGTGACGCCGCAGCGCTTGGCGTAACTCTGCTGCATCGCCACGGTGTTTTTGATATGTTCCAGGTTGTCGCGCAGCGATGCGAGCTCCTGCAGCGCCATCTTCTGGTCCGTCATCAGTTGTTCGCCGAGGGTGGCAAGATAGCCCGGTATTCGCTTGCCATGCTCGTCGGAAGTGATGAACGTCCCCACGTGTTGGCCTTTCTCGTGCAGCAGAGTGGCCACGCGGCACAGGCTGGCCGCTTTGGACTGCTTGACGCGCTCGGCCACGAGGCTCGCCGAGATATTGACGCTGTTCAGGATATTGCCGACGTTGTGCAGAACGTTGGTTGCAATTTCGGCCATCCCCGCCTGGCGTGACGCAGTCATCAATTGTTTGTGGACCCGCTCGAGTTCAAGATCGGCAAGCTTGCGTTCGGTAGTGTCTTGGATCACCGCAACGGCGCCTAGAATCTGGCCGTCCGGGCCAGTTAGTTGGCGAGCACTCGACAGGGTGGTGCGCGGCGTCGCGGCGCGCGGCACGACAACGAGTTCGAGATTGCTGATGGTCTCCCCGCGCAGGGCCCGCGCCAGAGGGTGGTCGGTCTCACTCACAGGCGTAAGGCCGTCTGCGAGATAGACTTGCGCCACCAGAAGATGAGGCTCCGATGATCCTTGTCCCGAAGGATGCTGCGTCGGTATGCAGTGTAGGTCTGCCGCGGCGTGATTGTAGTGTGTGATCTGCCCCGCCACGTCGCATGCGAGCAAGGCCACGGGCAAATCGGTGATGACCGCTTCGAGTAGCGTCTTTTGCTGCAGCAACTCAGCCGCCAGATTTCTGCGCATGGAGATATCGCGGAGGAACTCGACCGAGCGCTCAGGTGTAGCGCTGCCTTCCCGAACCAACGCTGTCGTGACGCGGACCCAGAGGATGCTCCCGTCCTTGCGCGTGTACCGCTTCTCGATGTCCACGAAGTCGATCTCACCACTCCAGAGGCGTTCGAGTTCCCTCGAAGTACACGCGACATCCTCGCTGTACGTGAGATCGACGATAGAGCGGTCCTGAAGCTCACCAAGATCGAAGCCCAGCATTGCGCAGAATGCCTGGTTGCAGCGCATAAATCTGCCGCCCCGGTCCGCGTAAGCGATGCCAATGGGCGCCTGCTCGACCGTATCCCGAAACAAGGTCTCCGCCCTTTCCAAATTGCCGCGAGTGGAGACTAGGTCGGTGACATCGTTAATCGCATGGAAGAAGCCGGTAGCACCGGTGCAGGCGTCGGCGGGCGGCGATTGCGTGGCGGTCTGCACTCCCGAAAGCAGCTCAAGCTCGGCGACTCGCGCGCGAAGTTCGACTTGTGCGACGCCTTGCTCAGCCAACAGTATTAGCGACTGGCGCTGCTCAGGCGAGAGCTGGCGCGGTGTAGTGCCGTAAACAGCGAGGGTGCCCAGCACATCGCCGGCGGCTGTTCGGAGTGTGCATCCTGCATAGGAACGGACGGCAAGCGCGCCGGCCACGCACTCGGCGTCGCGAAAGCGCTTGTCCAGCGCGGTGTCCGGAACCTCGAACACCTCCGAGGCTTGAGAGGTATACGGGAAAAAGGGATCATGCCGCGGCTTGGCGCTTAGCGGCACCGTGTCATCTAAACCCCACCACGCTTCACCACACCCGTTGAGCACGACGGAAGCAAATGGCGCCCGGCAAACATTCGCCGCGAGACGGACGAGACCGTCGAACACCGGCTGCAGAGATTCGGCCAAGGGAACGCCGCGCGCGGCTGTGCCCTTCCCGACCGGGAGGCAGACGTTGGGATTCGGGTTCATCGGCCCGACGTTGCCTGTGATGCGATTCTCAATATCAAGAGCCCCCGCAGCAAGTATCTTTGGTAAGGGGCCTTCATTATGAGTTATGTCGCCAACCGGGAGGATGGTGAGGCCATCACAGGATTGCTATCAGTTCAGCGAATTGCGTCGCAACTCCGGCCGGCGACACCAGCAGAGTAGCTGGAAGTTGGGGTGTGCGGCGCACCGGCGTAGGCTGACCCCGAGGCGGAAACTGATCATCATCAACCGCAGATTTACCGGCTGCGAGTGGTCCTGCGCGGCATCAGCCCATTGATCTCGAGGCGGCTACTGGTGCGAAGCGATAGCGCCGTCGCTCAACTCCATCAGGCATTGCAAGTCCCGTTCAGTTGGGAGGATGAGCATCTGAACCGCGTTGGGATCCCGGGCGGTGAATACGCGGTCTACCGTGATGAGGCGGCGTGATGGGCCTCGATGCCTGAAGCGTGCGACTCGACGGCCTGAAGCTACGCGGACTTGAATTTATGTGGTGAGAAAGGGACTCGAACCCTCGACCTCGGCTCTATGAGTGCGGTGTCTGAGTATTCAGACTGAATATTTTCGACAACTTGCCGCGTAATGCCCGTTGCAATTGGCACCATAGAGCACAGTGAAGCACGACAGAGTCACGAAAACTCACTCGCAAGCATTGTACCCATCTACGGCGCGTTGCGACGCTTCTCCGCTTGAGACAAATCCCAAGTCGACTGAAGATTCATCCACAATTGCCTCGAGGTGCCAAGAGCTTCGCCTAGATCGAGCGCCGCGTCCGCGGTCACACCCCGCTTTCCGCGAACAAAATCATTGAGCTGCGCCTTCGTCCAGCCGATCTTCCGAGCAAAGGCCGCCTGCATCATCTTGCCAGGCTGCAGGAATTCCTCCAGTAGAATCTCGCCAGGATGAAACGGATTTGCCGGTTGCGAAGTATTTTTCCTAGCCATATTAGGACCTCAGTCTGCCTCCAGCTTAATGATGATCCACCACTCGAACCTCAGCCGCCTGACCTCCGCTCTAGCGAACCACACGCCGTTGATCATTGATGCGGATGGAATGAAAACCTCGCCATTCGCCGTTTATGGCTTCGAGTCAATCTCCGTGCGGAACTCACAAATCGCCGAGTTCCGAGGCGTCGTACAGATATAGCCAACTTTCGTCGTGCCGGATTTGCGCATTATGTCGGCCGCGTTGCGATCCCAGAAAAACGTAATGGGCGGCATTGTCAAATTCTGACTCTTGATACCACCGGCCGCGGCGCACAGTGCACCGCTCGATCATCCAATTCCCGATCCAGCTACCTGATTTCGATCCAGTGATAAACCGTGTGTCAGCCCACCCCATATCCTGCGCCAAGTAACCGCGATATTCCGGTTGCCGCCCCAGCCGCTCACTGATCAACTGCACCAGTATCGCCGGCAATCTAGAACTGGAGGGCCGGTCTAAGGGATTCCCCCAATTTACGTGGATCCCCCGCCATCTGGCGCGGACTCGGTACTACCCCGTTAGGCACAGGCCGCAATAGAAGTAAGGTGAGGGCCGTTGTGACACCCCCGAGAACGCATCGGCCCAGAGCCTGAGAGATTGACGGCGTGGAGTAAGAACGTTTATGAAGTCCGGTTTTCTCGCCATCAGCAAGCGCAAGCCACATCGCTTTGTGCTGGTTGTCACGAGCATCAGCACTTCGATCAAATCCTCGATTGCTGTCGAACACAATCCAGACGGCTTCGACATCGTCGTGACCGACCTGGTGATGCCGCAGTTGATGGGCCTCGGCCTGCTACAACACCTGCGGGCGCTGTGTGGAGATCCGCCAGCCGTTGATCTGCACTACGTGCAGTCCCTCAACGGCCGAAAACCCGTGTCATTTACGGCCTGACCGTCCATGGAAATCTACCAGCAACTGTTTGAGTCTTCGCCAGACGCTTTCATGGTCGTGGCATCGCGCGGTACGATTCGGCGGGCTAACGCAGCTTCCGCGCGGCTGTTCGGGTTCGCTCCGGACGACGTAGTCGGTTTGCCTGTCGAGGCAGTGCTTCCTGCGTGGCGGCGCGGAAGCCCCGACGCGGCGAGTGCAGCGACGGTCCGTGACCTTGGGCCCGGGCTGACGGGCGACGAGCTGGCGACGATCGGACTGCGGCGGGATGGCAGCACCTTCCCTGCAACCATCTCGCTGACCACATTGGTGGTCGATGACGAACCACTCGTACTGTGCTGCGTGCGCGATGCTACCGCATTGCGGGAGCTGGAAAAGACACTTCGCGCTGCGCAGGAAACGGCCGAACGCGCGGGTCGAGCCAGGACCGAATTTCTCGCTGCAATGAGTCACGAACTCTTGACGCCCATCAGCGTCGTACTCGGCTTCGCGCACGTTCTGCTTGGTTCCAGCCTCGATGCCAAGCAGCGTGACTGCGCAACTGCGGCCCTGAACGCCGCCAGGGATCTTCAGTCAACCATCAATAATATCCTCGACTTCTCGACGCTCGAGGACGACAAGCTCGCACTCGAGAACCACTCATTTAGCCTGCAACAAGCCCTCGATGACGTCCTGGGAGAATTGGCGAGCAAGGCCGATGCGAAGCGGCTCGAGCTTGCACTCTCGATCGCGCCGGAGGTCCCGAGGTGGATCATGGCGGATTCGTGGCGGCTCAAGCGGATCCTCCGGAATCTGATCGATAATGCGATCAATTTCACGAGCAAAGGTCATGTTCGCGTCGGTGTCACCGCGCGAGAAGTTGACGCGCGCACCGTGCTGAGGTTCGCCGTCACGGACACCGGTATCGGCATCCCGGCAATAGGCGGGGCGTCGCTGTTCAAGGCATTCGCGCAGGCCGATATGTCGGCGACACGGCGCCATGGTGGATCGGGTCTAGGCCTCGCCATCTGCCGGCGGCTTGTCGAACGCATGGACGGTTCGATTGGGTTCGATAGCACGATCGGCGAGGGCTCGACATTCTGGTTTTCCGTGCCCGTCACTGTTGCCGCAACGGTCGCCGGGGATTCCGCGCACACTCATGCCCAGTCCTTGCCCCGAGAGGCACGAACTCGGGCGGCGGCTCCGGGCGGGCCGGTTTCGCCAGCCGAAAATCCGCGTGTTGCTCACATCCTCTTGGCCGAGGATCACCCGATGTGCCAGAAAATCGCAGTACGTCTTCTGGAGCGGCTCGGTTGCCGCGTCGATGTCGCCGGCGACGGCGCGCAGGCCGTTGAAATGGCCAGCCAATTCGACTACGACGTTATTCTTATGGACTGCCACATGCCTGCCATGGACGGAATCGAGGCGACACGGGAGATTCGCCACCGCGAGGCGCTTGCCGGGAATCGGCATACTCCGATCGTGGCGTTGACGGCATCCGTGGTTGGCGAAGATCGCCACGGCTGTTACGCCGCAGGTATGGACGCGTTCATCAACAAACCCATACAGCCAAAGGAACTCGGCGACCTCATACAGCGTTACGCGCCGCGCCACATCAGCGGGACCTTGGTGTCGAATCCCGGAATCGTTGCCGACGAGAGGATCAGCGCGAACGATCCTCAAGAATGACGACGGCCAGATCGCGCGAGCGGCCCATGCAATGCACTCGAGGCAGCAGACGACCCGGTGGCGCTACCGCGCAAACTCTCCCCGGTCGGGCCGTGTCCACTAGTCGTCGGAAGACGCGGCAGCGCTCGTCTGGTCCCTCGTTAAGGCTATCTGCCTCGCGAAAACAATGCGTTGAGGGTTGGCAGCAGGTCACTGGCCAGGCACTGCTTTGCAAGAACCGCATCGGCGCCGGCACGCTCGGCCTGCTGACGAAGTTTGTCAGATAGGTAGGCAGAGACCAACAGAATGGGCATGTCGGGGCGGATGGCCTTGATGGCTCGAATCACGTCGAAGCCCGTGTGGCCCGGCATTTTGTAATCGGTCACGATGAGATCAAACGCGTCAGGTTCAACGTGCAGCGCGTCGAGGGCGCTATGCGGACTGGCAAACCCCTGCACTTGGTAGCCATGCTCGGTCAGCAGGCGCTCCACCAAAGCAATGAGCCACTTCTGGTCATCGACAAACAGAATGCGCTGACCAGTGCCTTGCGGCTGCACGCGCCGCTCCGTCTTCTTTCGAGTCTTCGGCGCATCGTCCGCCGCTTCCAGCTCGTCGTTGGACGTGGGAGAAAGGAAGATCGAAACCTTTGCACCCTTCTTTCCGTGGGCCTGGACGGTGAGCCGACCGCCGTGCGCTTGCGCGATCTCCTCGATCGCACGGAGACCGGCGTCCAGCTCTCGTCGCTCCGCATTGCTCGAGCGCCAAGGCTCCGTTAGTTGCGCTTCGGGCGTAATTTCATTGTCTCCGCCGGTATCGGTGACCGAGATGCGCGCGTACAGCCCAGGCTTGAGGGCCTCCCCTTGTTCTTCGCTAGCTCGGGTCGCGCGGACAGCGTCCACTTCGATTTGGATGATGCCTGCGTATCCCGCCATTGCCTGTCCCGCACGGATGCCAAGATTCAGCACGATTTGCTGAATCTGGTTTTCGTCGGCGAGCAGCGGCGGGACGCTGGAGCTGCTGCGAAATTCCACATCATGGCCCGGCTGCAGAGTCGCGCGCAGAAGCGCCGCGGCATCCTCCACTACCTTGGGTAGGGCGAGGGCCCGTCGGCTGGCCGGTTGAGCTCGACCGAACGCAAGAATCTGGCTGGTGAAGGTGCTCGCGCTACGGCAAGCCCGACTACATACGGCCAACGTCTTCAAGACCTTCGGGTTTCGGCGGCCGTCCTTGCGCGCGAGGTCAATGTGGCCCTGAATCGCGACGAGCATGTCATTGAATTCGGCGGCGATGCCTCCGGCGAGGATCCCGAGGGCGTGCATTTTCTGTGACTGGCGCACATGGCCCTCGAGAAGCGCAATCCGTTCGGTGGCAAGCTTACGATCGGTGATGACCCGGCGAGAAATGACTGCCCCATGCCGAGGTCCCGTCAGCGCCGTTGCCTGCACGGATAGCCATCGGCGGTCGCCATTGATGTCGACGACGTATTCCATGGCAAAACGGGCAATCTCGCCACCGAGTACCCCACGAATCCCGGCGTGCAGCTTCACGATGGATTCGCTGTCCACACATTTTTCCAAGCTCATGCAGGTATCGATGAATCTAAGGCCAACAGCGCCGGCGGTCATGCCGGGCGCGCGGTACTGCTCGACATGTCGACTCCAGCCGTCGTTATCGGAGACGATCGTGCCATCCGAATCGAGGACGATGATCTGCTCGTCGAGGGTGTTGATGACGGTTCGGGTGAAGGCTTCGCTGATGCGCAGGGCCTCTTCCGCTCTCGTGCGCCCAGTAGCATCCAGCGTGCAACCCAGAATGTACCGGCAGGTCCCGCTGCCGCCGGGGATGGGCGTCAGCGTCGTTTCCAGGGACCTGAGTCCATTGAGTTCCACGGCTTCGGCGCAGCGAACCGGCCGGCAGCCCTGGACGATCTGCTGGTATCGCTCGAGCATTGCCGGCGTGTCGGGCCACGACATCCCTTTCCCGACGGGCCGGTCAACCGCCGTAGCGGCCGCTACGCCGGTCAGCGTCTCCCAGGACGAGTTGACCGCAACCGTCACAAAGCCATGGTGTGCATCCGCCCGTATGACCCACATCGCCTCGGACGCGGCTTCGAACAACAGTCGCGTCGGTACAAAGTCACAGGGCAAATCGCGAGCGAACGAGGCTTGCGGTGCAGCATCCGAAAGGTCGGCGGGGATTGATACGCGCATAGTGGGAACCAGTCTCAGATCTCCTTAACCCCGGTATGTCGGCGCTTTTGGCCGCTTCGTTAGCGGCCTCGACATAATTAAAGAAGCGCCCGTTAGGTGATTCCCTTAATCGCACCCGATGCGCTGCCAACAGCCACGATGCCTGTGCGCCAACTTTGGAGCCCGCCGAGACAGCGGAAAGAGTCGGCCGATGGTCCGTGGTCAATGACCAATACTGCCGATTGGCCGGATGCATAAACACGTTGCTGCCCACATCGGAGGACTTTCGCCATGACCGCCGCCCAGATCACCGCCGCATCCGCGAGCGCACGCCTCCCCTCTTTCGGAACCTGGAGCCGCCGATGAACTTCCGCAATTCCGTTGCCGCCCGTCTCTTTCTCGGATTCGGCATCGTCATCGTCATGTTTGCCGCCGCGATCACGTTGAGCATTTCGCGATTGTCTGCATTCAACAATGCGGTGACGTCGCTCACGGGCACCGAACTCACGAAGGTGGAGACGGCCGACGCCTGGACACTCGCAGTCGCCGAGACGATGAGCCATACGCGCACGATGCTGATACTGGAGGACAAAGCGAAGATTCAGTCGGAGGTGGAAAAGGTCCGAAAGCTAGCAGAGGACCGTAAGAAATACGCCGACACGATGACCGCCAACATACATTCGGCCGAGGGCAAGGCGCTACTGCAATCTGTGCTCGATACGCGCGCAGCCCTCACTCCCCTTGAAGATGAGATTCTGCGTCAGGTCGAGGCCGGGCAGATCAAGGAGGCGAAAGAGACCTTGCTGGAGCGAGCGCGGCCTCTGCAGAATTCGCTCAAAGATACGCTCAAGAAGTTGAGCGAACACCAAAGGGCCGAAATCCAGGATAGCGCCACTGCGTTGGCCTCCTCCTACCAAAGCAGCAAGTTGTTGCTGCTCCTGTTGTCGCTCGTCGCGTTGACACTAGGCGGCGTGATAGCACTTCTCATCACGCGCGCAATCCGCAATCCCCTCGCGCAGGCCGTTGGCGTGCTCGGCGAAATCGGGCGAGGCAAATACGACACCAGTGTTTCAATCACGTCCAAGGACGAAACAGGTCAAGTGCTGGCCGCCCTCGATGCAATGCAGTGCAGTCTCAAAGAGAGAACGGAGCGCGACCGTGCGGCGGCCATGGAAAACTCCCGAATCCGAACCGCGCTCGACAAGGCTGCAAGCAACGTCATGGTCGCGGATACGGACGGCAAGATTGTCTACATGAATGAATCTGTCGTGTCGATGTTCCGTTCTAACGCCAACGAGATTCGCAGGCACCTGCCGCAGTTCGACCCGGATCGCCTACTTGGTGCCAACTTCGACAGCTTCCATCGAAATCCGTCGCACCAGAGAAACCTGCTCGCCGGACTGCGTGGGGCGCACACCTCTGACATCGTGCTCGGCAACGTATCCCTGCGGATCATTGGTACGCCTGTCATTGGCTCCGACGGACAGCGGGTCGGGACGGTCGTGCAGTGGATCGACAGGACGCAGGAGGTCTCGATCGAGCAGGAAGTACAGGGGGTTGTGACCAAGGCACTCGAAGGTGACTTGACTGCTCGAATTCGCGTCGAGGGCAAGGAGGGGTTTTTCAAGTCCCTGGCGGCCGGCATGAACCAGCTGGTCGACAATGTGGCGGAGCTCGTGCGAACGGTGATCCGCGCCGCTGGCGAGGTCCGCGTTGGCGCGGAGGAGATATCCCAAGGCAATACGAATCTCAGCCAGCGCACAGAGGAACAGGCCTCGAGTCTCGAGGAGACGGCTTCCTCCATGGAAGAAATGACATCGACGGTTAAGAACAATGCCGACAACGCCGCACAGGCCAATCAGCTGGCTTCGGCAGCGCGGGTGCAGGCGGAGAAAGGCGGAGCGGTCGTGAGCTCCGCGGTCGCCGCCATGAATGAAATCAACGTCGCGTCGAACAAGATATCCGACATCATCGGGGTCATCGACGAAATTGCGTTCCAGACAAACCTTCTCGCGCTCAATGCCGCGGTCGAGGCCGCGCGCGCCGGCGACCAGGGCCGGGGCTTCGCCGTCGTCGCCTCAGAAGTCCGCAACCTCGCCTCGCGCAGTGCCGAAGCCGCCAAGCAGATCAAGGGTCTGATTCAGGACTCCGTCGGAAAGGTCTCAGAAGGCGCAAAGCTGGTTGACGATTCTGGCCGGGCGCTCGCTGACATTGTCGTTGGCGTGAAGAAGGTCACCGATGTCATGGCGGAAATCGCGGCCTCGAGCCAGGAACAGGCGGCCGGCGTCGACCAGGTCAACAAGGCGGTCATGTCGATGGACGAGATGACCCAGCAAAACGCGGCCCTCGTCGAAGAGGCGGCCGCTGCAACCCAGGCATTGTCCGCTCAGGCCGTGGAACTCACACAGATGCTTTCACGTTATCGCGTTGGCGACGTGGCCGAGGCAGCTTCGTCGGGCTCGAGCGCCCGACCGGCAGCCACGCGGCCGGCATCCGCCGCCGGACAGGAGCGTCGCAGCCCCACCCGGCCTTGGAGCGGCACGAAGCCAACCGACAAGACGGCGGCGCAGGCCGCTACTCCTGCCCACAAGGCCGCCGCCAACGGCGAGAGAGCATGGAATGAATTCTGAGCATCGGGGCACAGTCGACCGTGGCAACGCGACCCCACAGCAACCGCTCTCGCTCTCGGTCGCTGCCGATTCGGCGTCCGGACAGTACTTGACGTTCGCCCTCGCCGGCGGGTCGTTCGCCATTCCGATCCTCTCGGTCCGCGAGATTCGCCGCTGGGAAGATGTCGCGCACATTCCACGCTCGCCGGACTATGTTCTCGGCGTAATAAATCTGCGCGGTGCCGTGGTGCCCGTTCTCGATCTGCGCGCGCGGCTCGGAATGGAGCTCAGGGAGAGAACGCCGACGTCGGTGGTAATCGTGGTCCGCGTGGTGATCGCCAACGGTAATGAGGTCCTGATCGGCTGCCTCGTCGATGGTGTATCCGACGTGGTGAGCTTCGCCGCCGATAGTGCGCGTCCGACACCCGACGCCTGCGGCACGGTAGACACGCACTTTGTCGCCGGAGTGGCCACCGTAGAGAAGGAACTTGTGATGGTGCTTGACCTAGTGCGTCTGGTCGAGACGAGCAAGACGGCTCGAGCAAGTGACCGCCTCATGATCTGACGTAGCGCATTCGAAACTGCGCAGGGACATACGGCTACGGGCTCGGCGTTGCCAAGCGCGGAACGGATATGGTCACGCTTGTCCCGACATTCCTAGCGTATTGCAGGTGCAGCGTGCCACCGAGCCGGGCAGCACGGAAGCGCATCGTGCGCATGCCGATACCATCACGGGAACCGGCGCGCCCGATCCCAACTCCGTCGTCGCGCACGGTCATGTGAATCATCGCGCCGCTGATCCAAATGTCGATCTCGATGTGCCGGCATTTGGCATGTTTGAGCGCATTGGTTACGGCTTCCTGCGCGATGCGCAGTAATTCGACGCACTGGGGCGACGTCAGCGCAGTGTCCACGCCGGAAGCCGCAGTCAATTGGCATGAAATGCCGGTCGCATTGGTGCCACTCGCGAGGCGCGAAAGCGCGCCGGAAAGCCCGTCGGGGAAATCCTCGGGGCGCCCATGCGACAGATCCCTGCAGATCTTTCCGCACTGCGAGAGCAATGCAGCCAGACGTCTGGCGTCGTCGAGAAGCGCCGGTGCCTGCTCCGCGACAGCGCGTTCCTGCAGCGCGGCCAGCAACGAACTGCCGGCCAGCATCTGGCCCAAATTGTCATGCAGCTCCGATAGCAGCCGATGTCGCTCGTCCGCCGCCGCACGCTCGACCTGCGCGGCCACGAGGCGCCTTTCGGTGATGTCCTCCACAATACCCCGAGCTTCGACCTGACAGTCAGTAACGGCATACACACGGCCCGTCACGCGTATCCAGGTCTCGGCGGTTTCCTCACCCCCGCTAAGCGGTAGGTCAAGGTCAAGTTCGCCGTTGCCGCGGCTGGCCTCGGTGATTGCGACCCGCAATGTATCCGCGCCCACCGGACCTAGCACGTTCACAAGGCTGTTCCAGTCGGGAACGGCGTCCACACGGAGGCCGAAGAGTGCCGAGAATCCGGCGGACCACCAGACCACCTGAGCGGGCACAGTGAGTTGAAACACGCCCACCCGTGCCGTGCGTTCTATTTGGTCCAACTGTTCGAGCAATCGCTGCCGTTGCTCGACGCCCCGTTTGAGCGCCTTAGCGGAACGCAAATTGGCGAGCCCGAGCGAGATGTCCGCCGCGATATCGTCAAGCACGGCCACTTCGTCTGATCCGAATTGCCCGGACCTGCTTTTGTAGACGTTGAGCAGACCGATGACCCGGCCATCACACGTGAGCGGCATCACGGCAGATGCACGAATGTTGTATCGACGAGCAAGCACATGCCAAGGCGCATTGCGCGAGTCCTTCAGAAAATTGTTGCAAATCACGTGCTCTCCGGAACGCAGCACCTGCCCGCTCGGTCCTCGACCATGTGGATCGAAGACATCGACCGACACTTCGATGTCATCGGCATAGCCCTTGGCGGGACCGGCGGCAGCCGTGGACCGAAGACGCCCATCAAGATCGAGCAGACCGACCCAGGCCGCCACGAAACCACCGTGGTCCACAACGATACTGCAGAGGTCCTTCAGAAGTGTCGATTCACAGTCTGCCCGGGCGATCGCCTGGTTGGTGCGTGACAGGGTTTGGTAGAGCCTCCCGAGCTGCCGACTGACTTTCGCATGCTCCGCTGCGGTCGCATTGCGTGGGGTGGATCTGGCGGCGCGTATCATGCAAGCACGAGCTTCGAGACGGTGTCTACCAAGGTCTGTGGCTGAAACGGCTTCGTGATCCACGCCTTGGCGCCTGCGGCCCGGCCTTGGCTCTTCTTGTCCTCGCCGGCCTCCGTGGTCAGCATGATGACTGGCGTGAATTTGTAGCTTGGATGCGCCTTTACTGCTTTCAGGAACTCGAATCCGTTCATTCGCGGCATGTTGAGGTCGGTGATGATCAAGTGCAGTCTGCCACTGAGCTTGCGGAGGCCGTCCTCGCCGTCGTTTGCCTCAACCACCTCGTAACCGGCGTGCGTGAGCGCCACCCCAGCCACTTGCCGCGCGGAGGCGCAATCATCGACGATCAAAATCCGCTTCGACATAAACCCTCGCCTTTCAATAGAACTCGGCAGCCTGCGGCGCAGCTGCTATCGCGTCCGCACCGGAACGAATGCGACGCTGCTCATCGGTGGTGTACGTCTGCGAGATCTCTCGCAGATAGTCGGCCATGCTCTCGTACGAGAGCGGGGTGCGGGGTGCGGGCTGCGATTAATCCACCGTCCCGCATATAAAAGAAGAATGGGCAATCGCCCGTACTTTAGTACGCGCCATTTCCGTTCCTACTCGGTCACATACTCGTGGAAGCCGGCCGCACCGGTCTTAGATATCTCTTCCGCGTGTTTACAGTTGAACCAATCTACGGCAAACCGCATGAGGTGAGTGCCGTTGCGCAGATTGAGTTTGCGCTTGATCCTCTGACGATGTGACTCGATGGTTTTGATACTTAAATTAAGTGAGCGCGCGATCTCGCGAGTGCTCGTCCCGATGCTGACTCCATGCAACACCTGTCGCTCACGATTGCTGAGTCGGTCAACGGGGTTTGCCGACGTCAGCCGACCCCGGGCAGACGCGCCTTGAATTATATTATTGGCAACCGCATCCGACACATAGGTCCCACCATCGATCACGCGACGCAGCGAGCATAAGATTTGCTCGCTCGTAGCCTGTTTCGTCATGTATCCGTTGGCGCCAACGGACAACATATGCTCCGCATAAATATCTTCCTGGTGATTGGACAACACCAGGATGGCGAGCTTTGGATAGCAAGCGCGCACGTCACGCACCAGTCCGATCCCATCGCCTTCGTTGAGACTAATATCAGTAACAATCACATCAGGGCTGGTCTCTTTGATAGCGGTGAGCGCACTTGTCACTGTGTCGGCCTCCGCGCATACGACCAAGTCGCGCGCCTGTTCGATGATCGACCGTAATCCTTCACGCACAATGGGATGGTTGTCGACAATCAGTATTCGAGCAATTCGACGCTGGCCGGTGACGGGCGCCGGAGGGGAAGAGAAACGTGTCCGCTCATTACTTAATTCCACGATAATTCCTTCGAAATTAGACGCTAATCATCCAGGTGGCCGATGGCGCCGCAACCAGTTGGGCACGATGCGCGATTTCTGCGTACTTATTCACTGGGGCGCCTGCGCAATGGCTTCGGCCCGCGTAAGCCGCGAGGACTCCGTGCCGTGTACCTCGCACTCGCGCGGCATCGCCGGCAGATCGATCCTCACTGTCGTCCCCGCGCCCAATTGACTGTCGAGCCGAAGTCGTCCTCCATGGGATCGGACCATACGATGCACGATCCCGAGGCCTAAACCGGCTTCGTCCGAAGCGACCGGCGAATCGGCTAGACGCCGCCGCCAATTGTCCAGCGCCGCGTCGTCCATGCCGCCGCCGTTGTCAGCGACGGTGATACGCACGAATCTCGGGCAGCCGTCGGCGCCTTCCATGCCGGCCACTCCGATCTCGATGACACCGTCCGGCCGCCGGATTGCCCGAGACGCGTTGCATACCAGATTCAGCAGCGCGCGTTGTACGGCGATGGGATCAGTTTCCACCAACGGGGCTTCTGCATCGATCGCGAGGCGCAGCGTGCATGCGCTCCCAACGACCGCGCGCATCAATGGCAGCGCTTCTCGCGCCAAGCTGCCGATCGACAACAATCGCCGCTCGCTGCCCGACTCGTGACTGAAGACCAGCACCTGATCGACCAGATTGCATGCCATCTCAATTATGATGAGCATGGGCCGCAATTGAGCCTGCAATGCCGGGTTACCTTTCGCCTCCGCACGCAGGACCTCAGCGTATTTGGCCGTGGCCAGCAATAGAGATTGCAAATCACGTGCGATGCCGACTGCGAACTCGCCTAGGCTCGAAATGCGCTGGGCGCGCTCGGCATCTTCATCGTTTGTCATATCCTCGTACCCGATCATTGTCGCCACAATTCGGCCTGGGGCACTCTAGGGATGCGGTACCGTCTTGGAAATCGGGAAATTTCCTAGTGAAGCGGATGAGACTATGTAGAGGAGCGCCAGCGGCGCCCCATTTCAGGCGTCGATCAGTTTGTTGCGGATCGCGTAACGCACCAGGTCGGCCAGCGAGCCGAATTCCATCTTGCGCATGACATTGCTGCGGTGCGTTTCAACCGTTTTCACGCTTAAGTGCAGCGCCCGCGCGACATCCTTGTTGTTATTGCCTTCCGCCAGAAGTTGCACGATTTCGCGCTCGCGCGGCGAGAGGGTGGCGGCGGCAGGTGCGTCGGGATGCTCCCCCTGTCGCAGGTAGCCCTGAAGAACGAAGCGCGCAACTTTGGAAGTAAAAAAAGGTCGGTCATCGAGCAGCGCCTCGATGGCTTGCACAAGTATCCGTCCTGCGTCGGACTTCAACACATAGCCCATCGCGCCCGCATCCAGCACTTCGCGAACCAGTTGTTCGGACTCATGCGCGGTGACAATCAAGATGCGCGTCTTGGGCGTCGCGGCTCGTATCTGGCGAGTGGCATCGAGACCGTTTAACTCGGGCATGGTCAAATCCAGCAGGGCGATCTCGGGCGTCAGTTGGGCTGCGAGCTCGCAGGCTTGGCGGCCATCCGCCGCTTCCGCGACGACTCTCCAGTCGGGTCTGTCGGCCAGCGCTGAAACGAGTCCGCGCCTGAACAGTTCATGATCGTCCGCTATCAGAATCCGTACCATGTCGTTGTTCCGTAGTCTCTATAGCGATGCACACTGCGCGGCAGGCGCGGCGGCGGCGCGAACCAGGGCGAACTTGGCCTGTACCGTAGTTCCACGCGGACTGCTGTTCACGCTGAGTGCACCCCCAAGCTGTCGCATTCGTTCGCGCATACCTGCCAGTCCGACACCCAACGCGGTGACATCTTCGACCGTGCCGGCCGAACCGCCGACGAGGATGCCGTGACCTGCGTCCTCCACTTCCAAAATGACCGTATCGTCCTGTTCGAGCAGCCGAATGGTAACCGATGGGCTTTGGGAGTGCCGGTGCACATTCGTCAGCGCTTCCTGAGCCACGCGGAAAATGACCAATTCCTGCTCAGGCGGCAGCCGATTCATTGTCGCAGGTAACTCCAACTCGATCTTTAGATTGCTGCGTTGGCGCAAACCATCAGCCAGCCATCGCAGGGCACTCAGCAAGCCGATTTCATCGAGGAGCGGCGGATGAAGCAAATAGGAAGCCGTGCGAATCTCGGTCGTACACTGCCGCGCCAATGTAACGCATTCGGTCAGTAGCGCATCGGCTGATTTCAAGGACGGTTTTACTAACTGCGCAAGGCGGGTCAGAGCGAGTTCGAGAGCCGCGAGGTTTTGCCCGGTACTATCGTGCAGCTCGCGGCCAATGCGCCGCCTCTCATCATCTTGGAGCTTAACCAGCGTTGCGGCAAGTTCCTGCAATTCCTTGAGCACGCGTTCGCGATCCTGGTCCACGCGTTTGCGCTCAGTGACATCGTGGATAACGACAAGGGTTAGCATTTTGCCGTCGGCGTCGAGACTCGATAGGTCCACCGCCGCAAAAAACGGCGCGCCCGAGTCGGGCCGCTGACAAATCCACTCGAAACTGGCGACCGCAGATTTCAGTTGTTGTCCCCAGAGCACTTCAGACAATGTACCGCCGGGCTGCAATTTCGGTGAGAGATCCGATAGTCGCCGATTAATGAGATCGTTCGGGTTACGCATTCCAAACATCGTGGCGGCGGTTCGATTGGTTTCCCTGATTCGATCGCCTTCAACTACCAAGGCGCCGAAGGCCGCATTGTTAAAAAGCGTCCGGTAGTGAAGCTCTCGGCGTCGCAGCGCCCGCATGAAGTGACTCAGCATCCAGGTGGTTGCGATCACGATAATCGTAACGATACCGCTCAGCAGCACGGTCCACCGTAGTCGCCCATACCAAGGGGCGAGCGTTTCCGCTAGACGCCCCGAAGCGAAAACCTTGATCGGGTATCCAGCGACATTGTTGTAGGCCACGATTATCGGTCTACCGATAAACGGCCCGATGCCTTCCAGCACACCGGAATCGGGCCCGAGCGAAGCCCGCTTAAACAAGTCGAGTTGGCTAAAATTGCTGCCTTCGGCAGCACGCGCCTCCGGCAGCGGGAGCAGCAGCGCGGTGCCATCGTCCGCAAACAATTCGACGCCACTGCCCGATTCAGTTTGGCGATAGACACTCTCCAAGCGTCTAAATGCGATCAGCGCGCCGGCCCAGGTGCCTTGCAATTCCCCGTGAAGTTCCCGCCGCGCTATCGGAACCACCTGTTCGCTCGGGTTATCAGGATCGAGAATCGGGCCGCCGACCCACGCGTCCGACCTGATCGTCAAGGCGGGCAGCAACCACGCGGGAGGCGCCGTCGCGCGATCGGTTTTCTCGAACCGACCGGCTCGGAAATACCCTTGCGCATTGACCAGGAACAGCGATCGAACGTATTCGCCGCCGGTGAGCATGTCTGCCAAAGTTTGCGAATACTGCGCATTGCTTGCGGCCACATCGTGGCGATTTTCCAGTTCATTGACGGCCGCCAGTGCGGCCCCCACGCCGTCACCGAGCATGGCTTCGACTTGAGCTTTGAGCGTCCCGCTGACACTGCGCAAGTGCTCGCGTTCCAGCTGCATGGTCGAACGATAGTCCGTTTGAATATTTTGTGCGGCCAGCCCCCAGGTTCCCGCGCATAGGATGACGGCATAAACGATCAGCGCCCAGTCGACGGCAGCCGGCAAGCGGCGGCGCAACCATGCGCGTGGCATGTCGAGATTCACATTACTAATAACTCACCTAAGATGTCGATAAGTCCTCAGGCGTCATTTTGCGGCGGTCGCAGATGCGTTTAGTTCTGGTCCGAGGCCGCCTAAAAGCGTGCCACGATCTCGCACGCCGAAGTTACTTTAGCTGACGCCGGGCATTTAGTGACCCTGACATGTACTTTGATCGTACACGCACCCGTTCACAAGTGCACGAATCGCCGTAAATCAAGCTGCTTGTTGAAAGAAGGCACGCGATGAGAGCGCCGTGAGTAATCGCGACGCCGTTTTGAGCAGATAGCCCTGCAAACTCGGCTGTGGCTGATGGGGTATCGATGAATATGCAACGATTCCCTCAATTGAAACAACTCGACTTGACGGCAATCATGATCGCCGCCATCGATTGAACCTTGGGGGTCGGTCGTTTGATTGCGTTGGCAAGATTGGAGCGACTGCTACAATAGGTCGATAAATAGTTAATAAACACGGATACTCGCCAGCGCCGTGACGCCGCTCGTTCCCCAGGTCGCCGAGTCAATAGCGCGCAAGGAGTGAGGTTACGCCGTGCACAGTGCGTCGAGCTCATCGTCGGGACTTCCTTTGTCATCGTTATTCGCGCAAGGTAACCTGACATCGACGCCGATTCAATCCAGTGTTTAGGAGGGAGTTCGATGCGACTTCATTGGTTCGGCTCGATGATGGATGCAGCCAACAAGCTTTTGCACGTGTTCATGGCCCTGGCGCTACTCGTCGTTAGTGTTCTCCTCATCTGGCAATTCGTCGCCGATGTCATTCAGACACTCCGATCGGGGCAAGTGGCGCATGGGTTCCTGCAGGCGCTCGGCAACCTTTTCATCCTGTGGGTCCTGTCGTCGCTCATCTCGGCCGAGGTGCGTTATATGCGTAGTGGGCACTTTTCCGTGCTGGTGTTCATTGAGGCCGCACTCATCACGCTGTTGCGCCAGCTCATCATCATCCCTGTGGAAAGCGCGGGTCATCTCGAATCCGCGGCCTGGACCTACGGCCTCATAACCGCTGCCGTCGTTGCGGTGGGTTTTGACCGATTACTTGGTGCGACGCACGCCGGCGTCCAGCAGCAACGATGGATCACGGGACTAAGTGAGGGGAAGAACTCAAGAAGGAACATAGGGATTATCTGGGATGGTCCAATACGAACCCAATAAAAAGATCGGACATGTCGCCACGCTCCATCGCTATCCAGTGAAAGGTTTCACGCCGGAACGAGTTGCGTCGGTGGAGTTGGTTGCGGGCGGCTACTTCCCCTGCGATCGGCTTTTCGCGGTGGAGAACGGACCCTCTGGGTTTGATCCCGCTGCGGCCGCATTCGTGCCCAAAACGCGGTTCACTGTCCTGGCGCAAATTCCGAAGTTGGCGCTGGCGCGGACGTCCTACGATGAAAGGACAGGCGTGCTGAGTGTGAAGGCGGAAGGAAAGGCGCCATTCGCTGGCGATCTCCGGAGTGAAGAGGGCAAAGCGGCGTTGGCCGCATGGCTGACAGATTTTCTGGACCGGGACGATCAGCGCGGTCAGCTAAAGGTGCTGACGGCGCCTCCCCATCGCTTCGCCGACAATCCTCAGGGATTTATCTCGGTAGTGAATCTTGCAAGCGTGCGGGATCTGGAAACCAGGCTCGGCCGGCCTATTGATCCGTTACGGTTTCGGGCGAATGTTTATGTGGACGGTTGGCCAGCGTGGTCGGAACTCGATCTCGCGCCGGAAGCATCGGTAAGACTCGGAACTGCCGCGACCACGCTTGTTACTGATCCGTGCATTAAATAGTGCGTGATATGGTATACTTTTGAGCATGGCAAACAAGAGCGATGCTCGAAAGTTGGACGCGGCGGCGCTGTCGCATGTACGTCGCGCTCTGGTGCAGGCGGTCCGTGGCGGTATGAGCCAGACGGAGGCGTCGAGAGTGTTTGGTGTGAGCCTGCGGGCGGCGAACAAGTGGGTGGCGCTGGACAAGGACGGCGGTCTGCGAGCCTTGAAGCTCAAGCGTCGTGGCCGGCGCAGCGGCGAGGGTCGGCTTAATCCGGCCCGAGCCAAGCGGATTCGGCAAATGATCATTGATGCGCTGCCGGACCAATTGAAATTGCCGTTCTATCTGTGGACACGGGCGGCGGTGGTCAGTTTGATTGAACGGGAGTACGAAATTACCGTCTCCCTGACCACCGTGGGTCGGTATCTGAAGAGTTGGGGTATGAGTCCGCAGAAGCCGGTGCGCCGTGCTTACGAGCGCAACGATGCGGCGATTGCACGTTGGTTGCGGCATGAGTACCCGGCCATTGCGCACCAGGCGAAGCAGGAAAAGGCGGCTATTTACTGGGGCGACGAGATGGGACTGCGTAGCGACCACGTGACCGGAACCAGTTATTCGCTGTTGGGACAGACGCCGCTCGTGCGCGCCACGGGCCAGCGCTTCGGCTGCAACATGATCTCGGCGATCACCAACCGCGGGCATCTGGCTTTCATGGTGTTTCACGGCAAGATTGACGGCCGCTTGTTCGTGCAATTCATGCAGCGGCTGATCAAACAAGCTCCGGGAAAGGTTTATCTGATCGTCGATGGTCACCCGGTACACCGCTCGGTTCTTGCCAAACAGTTTGTTGAGGCGAACGCCAAACAGTTGCGCTTGATCCGCATGCCGGGCTACTGCCCGGAACTGAACCCAGATGAGCTGCTCAATCAGGATGTGAAAACCAATGCTCTCGGGAAAAGCCGTCCGAGCAACCGCGCCGAGATGATGACCGGCGTGCGCAGTCATCTGTATCGACGCCAACGGCAGCCGCAAATCATTCGTAACCTCTTCCAAGAGAAACATGTCCGTTATGCCGCCTGATTCAAATCTACGCACTATTTGCCGGCCGGCTCAGTAAGTTCATTAGGCGCTGCGTTGCTACACACGTCAATCCCGAGACGGGCGAACGTGACGTTGAAATCTTGGCCGCGTTGCGAGACTTATACGGCCACCTATATTGCGGCGTTTATCTGAAAGTCGCCGCCAGTGCACGCGTTAACGAAGGCGATCCCGCGGAGCTTTTGAGTTAGGAATTTCGAAGAGATTGCTTTTGTCGTAATACAATTTCTTCAACCGAATAACCGAGCTTGGTGTTCTGACACTTTTCCCCCATCCTGATTGGGCATGTTTCCGGCTTTCGAATGTCTATTTTCGCGCTTTGAAGCGAACGGTTCTGGTGCAACTGCGGACAAGCAAGACGATCGGAATCCCGTCTCGGCGCCGACAAGCTTATGCGAGCGCCCGATCCCATAGCACTTTCAACGACCGCTCACGGCGCGGTCGGCCGGCGCCAAATGAAAATTGCCGTTTATGAATGCGACGCGCCAGCTCGATTCCAGCAATGGTTATGGCGGCATTGTCGAACGACTTGAAACCAGCCATGGAGGCACATGGCCGTCCAGCATCGAACATCCCTCGGCGGTAGATGGGATCACAGGCGATTGGCTTGATCATTCGGAGCTCTTTTTTTAAGCCCGAATCTTACGCGAAAGTCACCCGATGCACCGGAGCCAAAATTAGGACCGCTTTAAGGGAGGCTCACAGCCGAGCGCAAATTCCCGAGCCCGCGATCACGGCAATTGGGGGCATTCTGCAGAAATCTCGCGCGGCGATGGGATCGCCATGGCGGTCATTGAATCACTAATCTATTCTCCACCTTGGTGACGCCGGGCGCAGCCCACGCGGCCCGTGCGGCATCATCGTGTTCCTGCCAGGTATGAACATGTCCCATGAGCGTGATCGTCGAATCCTCTGCTCTCACCGTGATGTCCTTTGCGTCGAGCGTCGCCTGACGCTTGAATGCTTCCTCGATTTTTCGCTTCACGTCGTCGACCTTGCCGGCCGAAATCACCGTAATGTCATTGATGACTCCCTTGACGCCGATCAGGTGTCGCACCGCGTTTTCCACCGCGGTCTTCTGAAAGCCGAAGCCGACCGTTCCAGTGAGGGTGATCCAACCGTCTTCGACGGCGGGCTTGATCTGTGCGCCGCTCACGGTCACATTCCAATGCAACGCATTGGCAGCCGCCTCCGCAATGTCGGTATCCGTGCGGATACCCGCCATGGGCATCGAGATCTTCAGGTCATTGGCGATCGCCCGTACGCCGCGCACCCGCTTGGCGATATATTCGGCAGCCAACCGAGCCGAGTAATGGCTGACCTCACCCGTCAGTGTCGCAACTCCGTTATGGACGATCACACCGATCCGCGTGCTGTCGATGCTGGGATCCCACTGCAACTCCAATTCCACATCATGCCGAATGTCTGCATCCGTTTTCATGCAAATATCTCCTCGGAAACCGTTCGGACTCATTCGATTGCATCATTGCGCGCAAACGACCAGCGCGCCAGTCGCGGTTGCCGCAGGCGATTACTTGATTTACGTAGGGAGCGGGGGACGCAGCGGCGATCGGTTTGCCGCGGCGATGAATTTCATGAGGGCGAACCGATCGATTCCTGCGGTGAAATCGATCTCACGGTGCCGGCCGGCTCGATGGATTCATTGAGCGTGATCTAGGCGTGGCCGTCTAAACATGACCGCGACTACGGCATTCAAATGGATCGGCTGGTTCAATCATTGGCGCGGTCAGGAGCCTCATGACAAATCGTCTCACGAGGGAATCAAAGGAACCATATTGGAGCAATGTCTTCCTCGGTTCGTGTCATCTCCGCCATTGCTCCGGATCTAGTAGAAAAATGTTCCCATATGCAGTACTGAACGCGCACCAGACACTGATCCGTGGCTGATGTCGACAGATTCGGCACGATTCCACTGAAATGCAGATGCGCGAGCAGCTCGAAACCGCTCCCACGCACAAAATGCGGTTCGCGCAGAGTCTGTGCTGCATTCCAATTCCCGCTATTCACGAGCCGCGGCAGTGGCGCTTCCGAGACGGTGATCAGAAGGCATTTCCGTCCGGCAAGCAGGCCATACGCGAGGACCGTCGCGCGAGTCATAGGCGAAGCCGCGCACGAAAACCCGCTCGACGAACCCTTTCATCATCGCCGGCATCGACATCCGCCAGAGCGGATAGATTAGTGTAAGGACATCGGCGCTACAAATATCGTCCTGCAAGATCTGCACATCGAGTTTCGCCGAACCATCGGGTGCCAGCGGCGACGAGTCCTCTGGGTTCAGCACGGGATTGAATCCCATGCGGTACAAATCGTAGGTCTGTTGCTCATGGCCGAGGTCCTCGAGTTCCGCGCTGTAGGCTCGCGTCAACGCGATCGTAAAACTCTCGGCCGACGGATCAGTGGCTTCAATGAGGTGTTTCATGCTATCTCCCGAGTTATGCGAGCATTTGATTGAGGCGGTCAGCCGACCCACCGAATCTCGGGTTGCTTGCGCGGAACCGCGGCCGGCACCGCGCTCGGATGGCCGACGATGATCGGAGCGACCTGCACCCAAGACTCCGGCAGCCCGAGTCCCTGCTTGCCGGCGGGCGTATTCAAATAACTCTGCGCAAAGCCGATCCAGCAGGTCCCGAGCCCCAGGGAATAGGCCGCGAGCATCAAGTTTTCCGCCGCGAGCGCACAGTCCTCGATGATCCAAGAACCGGGTGCGTTCCCCGATATCAATATCAACACCGGTGCGTGATAGAAGATCTGAAAAGACGGGTCACCGAGCGTGGAGCGAAAGTGCTCGCCGCGAGCGCCCGCGGCCATGTCCGTAGGCATCGTTTCGATCATGTGCGCCTTCGCGTCGCGTGACACCCGATCGAGCCGCGTCTGATCGCGAACGACCGTAAATGTCCACGGCTGCGAGTTGACGGCGTTGGGTGCCTTAATGGCCGCGGCGATGAGGCGACGGATCGTCGTCTCATCGATTGCTTGGTTCGTGTACGCGCGTGTCGAGCGACGGCCTGAAATGGCCTCATTAATGTCCATCAAGAATTCCTCGCGACGAAACTCTCTGATCTCATCGATTTGCCGATCAATGGCAGTCTTTACTTGCTATTTCACGGCATAGCCGCGGCCCTCGAGACACGCGGCCTGGCCACTGAAGTATTCGTTGCGTTTCGCGACCGCCTCGCCCGACGGAACTCCACCGCCGCCCACCGTGGGATCAAATCCGCTTTGACTCACGGCCCAGCGATGGCACTCGTAGCGATCTTTGTCCTGCTGCTCGGCCGACTGCCGGTTCTTTGGGTAGATGAACAACTGATTGCTCGCAGGCGCTTGCGGAATACCGCCCGATTCAATGCCGTCGGGGGGCGCAACGACCTGGTACTGATTCTGATCGTCGTTCCAGAGGTAATAGGTGTCATTGGCATAGTAATAAGGAATGCCATCCCACCACACGGTCGTAAAGTAGAACGGCAAGAACGGCACGAACAGGCCTATGGGTGCGCCCCATACCGCCCACCCGCCACGATCCCAGCGGTACCAATGCCCGCCATGGAACCAGTAGCGGCCACCGTCGGGGCCGTGAAACTCGCCCTGTCCGCCCGCGGGCGGGCTGTGGACCCGGTAGCCGCGGTTGTAGTAGTACTGGTTGTGCGAATATCGCCCGTCAAAATGTTGATGTGCGCCGCCCGTCAGGTGTGCGCCGCCCCCGCCGCCTCCGTGAGAGGCCGCATGTTGGCCGAGCGCCGATCCGCTCAGTGTTAGCGCCATCGCGGCGATGAGCACTGCGATGCTCCCGCTGATTTCCTGTGCCTTGGTTCTCATATCTCGATCCTCATGATGGCGGCGAAACTCTCCGCTCGAAGCATTGGTTTTCAGCGCACCGTGTAGCCGCGCCCCTCGAGGCACGCGGCCATGGCGCGCCGGTAATTGCTCGCCATATGTTCGAGCAATGCCGCGCGAGTGTTTGTCGTGTCGGTGCCGTTGGCAGCCGCCGCGCGCTGCTGCTCGAGTCGCTCCGAGTCCGAGATGCCGCCGATCAGCGCACCGGCAATCGCGCCAACGAGTGCTCCCTGACCCGCCTCCCATGGGCGCGAGACCGCGGCGCCGAGCGCGGCGCCCGCTACCGCGCCGACCGCGACGCCGGTCCCGGCGGGCGGCTCGACAGCCGTGACCTGAACTTGCAGATGCGGCGGCACATTCGGCAGGCTCGGATCGAACCCGCTTTGTCTGACGGCCCATTCATTGCACTCATATTTATCCCGGTCCTGTCGGTCTGGCGACTGGCCTTGGCTCGGATAAAAAGTCACGCTCGTGTCGGGCGGCGGAGGTTGCAGCGGAACGCGTTGCGGTGCCGGTGCCGTCGCACACCCAACGCTCAGCGATACGGCCGCGACGCTGCCGATCAAGCGGATCGATCTTCGCGAATGCCAAATCCAATGTTCCATGATGCTCTCTCCTCGCCCGACTCGGGCTCCCGACGCCTCAGGCTCTAGTTGGGCTTCGGCGCCTCGTGCGCGGACCGCCCTTTTTGCCTTGCCGCATCGCGCTTCGCCTGCTCGGCGGCAACGATGCCCGGAATTTTCGCCTGTTGTTCCGAGGTCAGCACCGCATACATCTGCGCTTGAATGTCGGTAATCAGCTGGATGTGCGCGAGTGCGTTCGACTTGGCCGTCTCGGACAATGTCGCATACGCGGCATCACCGGGCGGCGTCGACATTAGCTGCTCGAGGTTGCTGCGTGTGCTTTTCTCGAGCGATTCCATGTTCGGGCGGCCCGTCTCATAGATTGCGTAAATCTTCGATTTTTGATCGGCCGTGAGGTCGAGTTGATGCAAAATCCGCATAAACGGATGCGCACGCGGATAGTGGTGCGCGGGGTGCATGGCCGGAGTCGGTGCTGCCGCGGGCGCCGGCGGCGTCTGCGCGATAGTCACAGCCGATTCCGCCGCTAACGCCAATGCGCCGAGCCCGCGATGAATGGAATGCTTCATATGCATGAACCCCCTTTGTAAAGTATCAGCAGTTATCCGGCCGCCCGGACGGGAAGCGCCGGGTAGTCCGTATAGCCCGCCGCGCCGCCGCCAAAGAAAGTGTGCCGATCGGGCGTGTTCAGGGGTGCGCGAGTGCGCAAGCGCTCGACGAGGTCGGGATTGGCGATATAGGCCCGCCCGAAAGAAATGAGGTCGGCGAGATTGCGATGGCGCGCTTCGACCGCGAGATCCAAATCGTAGCCATTGTTCGCGATATAAAGACCCTTGAACGACTGGCGCAGGATTTGCAGGTCGAACCCGCCGGGGACCTCGCGAGGTCCCTGGGTCGTGCCCTCGATCACGTGAATGTAGGCGAGGCCCAGCTCGTTGAGGCGGTCGATGACATACAGGTAAGTTCCGGCTGGATCGCCGTCGAGATCGGCGCCGTTGCCGCGATTCAGCGGCGAGAGTCGTATCCCGACACGCTCGGCGCCGCACTCATCGGCCACCGTCTCGGCGACCTCGAGCAGCAGGCGCGCGCGATTCTCGCGCGATCCGCCATAGGCGTCGCTTCGCTTATTCGTGCTGTCGCGCAGAAACTGCTCGAGTAAGTAGCCGTTGGCGGCGTGAATCTCGACGCCGTCGCAGCGGGCGAGATTCGCATTGTGGGCCGCTTGGCGGTATTGCTCGATGATCGCCGGGATTTCATTCGCCTCGAGCGCCCGTGGCGTTACGCAGGGCTCAAAGCCGGGGCTCGTGAATGACGTCGCATCGGGCCGGATCGCCGAGGGAGCGACGGGTAGCGCACGACCCGCCTGCAGCGACGGATGCGAGACGCGCCCAACGTGCCAGAGCTGAGGGAAAATGCGTCCGCCGCGCGCATGCACGGCGAACGTGATCTCTCGCCATCCCTGTACCTGTTCATCGGTGTAGAGCCCCGGCGTGAATGCGTAGCCTCTGCCTTGCGCGGACACGTTAGTTCCCTCGGCGACGATCAATCCCGCCGAGGCTCGCTGCGCGTAGTACTCGACCATCAGGCGACGCGGGACGCCAGCGTCGCTCGCGCGGCTGCGAGTCAGCGGGGCCATCACGATGCGGTTGGTGAGTCGGTATGGCCCCAATTGCACCGAGTCAAACAGATCCGTATCGATCCGGTTTTTGGTGATTGCATTTGCCATCGCAATCCTCGCGCCACTCGCGGTGTTCTACGCGACTCGTCAGGCCGCCGCCGCGATCGGAATGGTCACGACCTTCGTTACGGCTTTCTCCGCAACGATTTTGAGAAGGCCATCCGCGAGCGTTGCGGACACCTTCGCCACATCGATCGGTTCCGCCAACTCGATGCGCCGGTAGACTTCGTTGCTCCGGAATTCCGACCAAAGGAGTTTTCGTTCTTTTTTCGCGGGCTCCTCGCGGCGCTCGCTCTTCGCGCAAGCCTGCACGATGAGTTCACGCGGTGTCGCGGTCACCGAGACTTGGTCGGGCTCGAACCCGGGTAATGCGACCTTGAGGACATAGTTCTTGTCCTCCTCGGTCAGTTCCGTCGCGGGCCAGCACAGCTCGCGCTCCGCCGAGACCCAATCCTCGAGCTCATGGCCCGGGGCAAAGCCGCGACCCGCGAACATCTCGAAGGCGCGCCGCTGAATGCGTCCCAGCATCTCATCGACCTGTTTAAAAATGGGAAGTCCTCGGTCTTCGGTCTTCTCGACTTTCTGTACCTTTATGTCTGCCATGATCTTCTCCTCGGGTGATGGCGTTTCCATTCAATGTGTCATCATGTGAACACTGGCTTTCGGCGCCTGATCGGCGAGGGCGGTCGATTTTGGCGCCGTGAAGCATTCCATCGACCCCAACGCCGGCACACGCCGCTACACCCGGCAGTATTCGCGCGACGATCGAGGAGCGCGATACTCCGAAATGAGGGAATACGCTACCGAAATTCCAGTAGGTAGAAATACCGAGTTGCAGATCGATTGAATCGCGCACCGCAGGCGGCGGACCGCGCGCGACGTGACGCGCAAACTGCGAACTACTCGGCGTATGCCCTCGGCGGGCACCTCTTAAAGTTCGGTGAGACCTTCGCGAAGCGCGTACTTCGTGAGCTCCGCAATCGAATGAAGCTCGAGCTTGCGCATCAGGTTGCGCCGGTGCACATCGACGGTCGTCGGCGCCAAGTGCATCCGCGACGCGATACCGGCCGTTCGGTGCCCCTCGGCAATCAACTTCAGCACCTCGCGTTCCCGTCGCGTGAGCACCGGCCGGCGAAATCCCTCGCCGCTCTGAATCTCGGTCGAGGCGCGCATGACTGCATCCGCGACCTCAGGACATAGGTAGGATTGGCCCCGCATCACGGCGCGAATCGCTCTCAATAACTCGGTACTGGCAGCAGTCTTTACGACAAAGGCGCTTGCGCCGGCCTTGATCATCTCGGTCACGAATCGCCGATCCGAATGCGTCGAGAGCACGATCACCCGGATACTTGGTGAGCGGGTCACGATCGCGGCGGTTGCTTCGATGCCGTTCATATCCGGCATCCCGATGTCGAGTACCAGAACGTCGGGATTCAAGTCCCGCGCGAGGCCGATGGCCTCACGGCCGTTGCCGGCTTCGCCGACGACCTCGATGTCGGCCTCCGCGCACAACATCGTTCGCAATGCCTCGCGAAAGATCGCGTGATCATCGGCGAGTACCAGACGCGTCTTCACATCGCCATCTGCTTAGGACTTCGTCTTGACCGGTGCCGGCACCGGCACCCGCAGGGTGACCCGGCTGCCGTCGCCCGGACTACTCTCACAAGTCATGCTGCCCCCGAGTCCCGCTATACGCTCCCGAACGCTGAATAAGCCAAACCCACGACTGTTCGATCCTGACAATGCCAGCTTTGGATCAAAGCCCTTACCGCCGTCCTTGACGCTCACGACCATTTGGCCGTTTGAGATCCGGCATTCCACACGAGCGACCTTCGCGTTCGCGTGCTTGCCTACGTTGATCAGCAGCTCTCGGACCGCCCGAAACAGAATGGTGCGTATGCGCGGGTCCAGAGTGCGGCGCGAATTCGAGTCAGCGTCGATCGTGACGTTCAAGTTATAGAGCCGCTTCATCTCATCGGCGAGCCATTCGAGCGCGGGCACGAGGCCAATCTCATGGAGAATCGGAGGGCTCAGCTGAAACGTGAGCGATCGGAGTCGATCGCTTGCCTGGAGAAGCAGCGTCGAGGCGCTCTGTAACTCATCGGCGAGCGGTCCCGCTGGCGCCTTGCCGCGAAGCAGGTCAAGGCGAATTTTCAGCAGCGCCAGCAGCTGGCCAATATCATCGTGCAAATCCACCGCGATGGCCCGCCGCTCGCGTTCCTCCGCCATCGCGAGCGCGACCGAAAGCTCGCGCAGCTGCGCGGGCGCCCCGGGCATCTCAAGACCCGGACGCATCGACGCCTTCCGGGCGCGCGATTTTCGTGGCGAGGAAGCGGTGATGGAACGCTTCTTTCTGGTCATTTCGAGCGGAAGTGTGCCACTTGGGGGCCTAAAGTTCTTGGATACCGGTCGCGACGGCTCCGGAAGAGTCCAAATCGTGCGATTCCGAGGCCGCCTTGGCGCAACCCGGCGGCATGCCTACTCAAAAACGGGTAGGCCAAATACCGAATAGCTTGCCTATCCCAAATCGACCGGGCCCTCTAAATTGTATGTGCTCGCATGTGGATCTCGTAAAACCGCTGGGCGCCGATCGATGTGGTGCACGGCCAGGCGGTGATGAACTTGGTCCGGTTGGACCGCGGCGCTTCGTGCGCGGGCGAAACCTGGGTGAGGTAAGTCTGTGAATTCATACGTCGGACCCGCCGCAGCGATGCTCTCGACGCGCTTGAGCATGGCACAAGGCCGGATAAACGTCCTCGATCTGCTGCCGGACGCGCTATTCATCGTCGCCGATGTCGCGGACGGCGGGCGCATCCTCTACGCAAATCCTCGCGCAGCGGAGCTCTTTGGCTACGAAATCGATGAACTCATCGATCAACCGATCGAATTGCTGGTTCCGCAGCGATACGCCGATCAACACCAACATCATCGTCACGAGTATGCGCAGGCACCGCGAATGCGGGCCATGGGAGCAGGCCTTGGCTTGCTTGGCCAGCGGCGCGACGGCGCAGAATTTCCAATTTCAGTCCAGCTCAACTGCGGCGGCGATAAGGCCGATCAGTCAACGATCGCGATCGTACGCGACCTGACCGAGCACATGCGCCTGCAGGACGCGCTCACGCAAGCGCGCGATTCGGCGATCCGGGCCAACGAGGTCAAATCGCGCTTCTTGGCGGCGGCAAGCCACGATCTTCGCCAACCGCTGCAGACTATCGGGAGTCTGCATGCGCTGCTGTCTCGGGTGCATGCCGACACCGAGTATGCGCCCCAATGCGCGCTGCTCGGAGAAGCGGTGCGCAACATGGATCAAATGCTCTCCTCGCTCGTCGATATCAATCGCCTCGAGAGGGGCGCGATCCAACCCGTGATTCGCGACTTTCCGTTGCAGGAAATTCTTCCTCGCCTGCGCTCGGAATTCGGCTATTCGGCCGCCAGCAAGTCGCTCGCATTCGTGGTCGAGGATTCGCCAGAGTTCGCGCGCAGCGATCCGACGCTCTTGCCTGTGATTCTTCGCAATCTGCTCGGCAACGCGATCAAATACACGCAGCACGGGTCGGTCCGGCTGCGCGCCCGTGCAAAGGACACGAATCTGTGCATCGATGTGATCGACAGCGGCCCCGGCATCCCGCCGGAGCATGTGGAGCGCCTGTTCGACGCGTTTTATCAAATCGACAACCCAAGCCACGATCAGCGCCAGGGCGTCGGCCTCGGCCTTTCGATCGTTCAGACGATTTGCCGGCTGCTCGATCACGCGATCACGTTCGAGTCCTCACTCGGCCAAGGGTCGACCTTCTCGGTACAATTGCCTCGAGGCGCGTCCACTGCGCAGGCGCCGATACCTGCTGTCACGTTGCAGCCCCCCGCGCCAACGCCAACGAGCGGCACCAAGGTATTGCACATCGAAGATGACCCCGGCGTGGCCAGATCGATGGCGATGCTGCTGCGGTTGGAGGGCTATGAAGTCGTCGGCGCCGCGTCGCGCGACGAGGCACTCCAGCACGTCAAAGACCACGGACTGCGACCGGACTTAATTCTGTGCGACCACCAGCTACCCATGGGCTTTACGGGTGACCAAATTCTTGCCGAACTCGCGACGCTGCTCGACCTCAAGCCTCCCACGATCCTACTGACCGGCACTGTCGCCTACCAACGCTTGGAGAAATCCAGGGCGATCGCGGACCGCATATTGCCGAAACCGGTCGATGCGACCCTGTTGTTGCGTGAGATGGCGGCACTGCTCGACCGCTCGAAGTGATCACGCATCTTTTTTCGTTGCGGCTGAATGACGAGCCTGCCAAGCATACGGCGTGCGTGCTCAAGTTCCGTACGCGCGTGCGTCGCGAACGAGGCGCTCGGCGGCAGGTGGCGCTTGATCCGTGACCGGCGCGAGCAAGGTGGCGTTGGTCGCCTCGCTTGCGTCAAACGGCGTACCGTGACCGGAACCGCGCACCACGACCCTTTCGACTCGAAGTGGTACGCAATCAATCCTTGGGCGACTGCAGCGGCGGCCGCTATCTCGTATGTGGTGATGTCATCATAGCCGCGTGTGGTAAAGGCTTGAGAGGCGGCCTGGATGATTCGCGCCTGACTTTCTGAGGACCTTTGTTGAAGGCCCCTAATATCGGACTTGAAACTGAGGAGCGATACGCGGCCGAAGTCGATGGTCTTATCAGCGGAGGGATGGAGGCGCTTGGATCTCTCGAGAGCCCGTTTTGGCTTTGGTTCGGCGTGTAACACGGTGCGCTCGCTTCCACTCCTTTCCATAGTGCATGACAGACTTACGACCACTGCGATAACGATGTCATCGAACTGCTATCTCATCTGTATACAGTCTATAGCGGCTCGCCGCTATCGGGGTCCCTCATTTTCCATGCAATAACATACGGCAGGGGGAGGTTCGCTCTCCCGAGCGCCGTGAGGTCGACTTTAGCAAGTGGCTGATTTGAGTGCGTTTTCAGATCCCCGAAACACGATGGAATTTTGCCTCCATTTGGGCCGATCTACCGGTGATTGAATGTCGCCACAGCACTTCCTTCACCGCGTGCGATCGACCTTTGCGCAATATCACGGACGCGCGCTCTCGCGTGGGCTGAATGTTCCGGAGAAGATTCGGCAAATTGATTGACCGCCAGATACGTTGCCCCGTCTTTCTGACTTCCGCCGGCCGTAGATCCTTGAAGTGATGAAAATACGAGGTCGGCCGTTGGAATACTGTTCTCTGGAGTACCGAGAACCGCTCGACGTACCATTGCTCCACATCATTTTCATCCGCATCGAGGTAGACGCTGAAGTCAAAGTAGTCTGCGGCCACCGCGGCATTTTCCCGCGACGACCCCTGCAAGACATTGAGCCCTTCAAGAATCAGGACTTGGGGCTGGTTTATGATTTGAAATTGTCTTGGGACAATATCGTACAACTCATGGGAGTAGACAGGCACCCGAAGCCCCGACTTCCCTTCTTTGAGTCCCGCCAGAAACACTAGCATTCTTTCGAGATCATAGCTTTCTGGAAAGCCCTTGCGTTGCATTAGGTTTCGCTTTTCAAGAATTGCGGTTGGCCACAAGAAGCCGTCCGTCGCGACCAATTCTACGGTTCGGCCTGCCTGCGTCAGCAAGGCGCGCAGAACCCTGGCGAAAGTGCTCTTTCCGACCGCTACGCTGCCGGCCACTGCAATCACGAAAGGAGGTTCGTCATTGGCCGCCAGTTGAATATCAAGGAGTTGGCAAAGAGGTCCAATGACCTCCTCTACCTCCGATATAGACATCGGCTCATTGACACCCTTGAGCAAATTCAGCGCGGCCGGGGCGAGCCGGTAACGTCCCGCATCGAATCGTGCCCACTGCTGTCGAGTGAATAGATCGTAGAAGTATGGCGCCGTGTCCCGTCTCATAGGCTATTTCTGCCCTTTCGGGCAAATAGGTTGGATTATTCCGCCGAGCATATAGGTAAGGTAGCTGAAGATGATGCGACCTTGAAGCCAGACTCGGTTAGTTTGCCAGACATGATTCGGCTGTGTTTTCGTTGGAGGCTGCGGTCGCCGCAGCGGATCGTGTCGAACCGCAATTCCTTTCGGGCATTCCACGCTTCTCTCGACGCACATTGGGGAGTTCGCTCTTCCGCAATCTGAAATATAAAGCCCAATTCCGATTGGCCCGGTCGGCCCGCGCGGCTGAAGCTAGCCGTGTATTAGAGATAGTTGTTTCAGCCCAGCAGTGTCGAGCCTTGCGCTGTCGCGATCGCCGGTTAGAGTTTCGCGGAATTTTCCTGGCGAAACGCTCCCCGCACGTCGCGCACCGATGCGCTACCTTGCGCGGGTGGCAACTAGCGCTGAACAAGAGGATGTCTCGGTGAGTTAAGGACACAGAAGTAGGCACACTGAAACCGCTTCCAGCACCCAGCACCCAGCACCCGCAACCATTGATTTTAGTGGTGAGAGAGGGACTCGAACCCTCGACCTCGGCATTATGAGT
>Ga0187879_10000107_pt1 | contig 64199 bp, 51 predicted proteins | sample June2016WEW_19_1_FD_132423 | JGI IMG/M metagenome (GOLD analysis project Ga0187879, IMG submission 132423) | Peatland microbial communities from SPRUCE experiment site at the Marcell Experimental Forest, Minnesota, USA - June2016WEW_19_10 | ecosystem: Environmental > Terrestrial > Soil >... | reverse complement strand
GGTTCACTGGCATGAGGGACGCTCGCCCGCCTACGGCGACGGCATCACCTTCTGGGCACTTGGCGAGATGGTGCGCATGCGCGCGGGCATCGGCGAGTCAGAAGAGCCCGGCTCCTCGAGGGCCAAGCTCTCGGCTTGTGTGGCCGAGTTCGTCGCTGACGAACGCGACCGCCGCTGGGTGGGGGCGTCCCTCGCCCACCTCCTCGGCATCGGTGAGGCCCCGCCGGGCGACCGCAACGAGCTCTTCTCCGCCTGGCGGAGCTTCTTCGAGGCCGTCGCCGACACGGCGACCACCGTCATGGTCTTCGAGGACTTGCAGTGGGCTGATGCGGGGCTCATCGACTTCGTCGAGTCGATCCTCGAGTGGTCCTCAAACCACCCGATCCTGGTCGTGACCCTCGCCCGACCCGAGCTGCTCGACAGTCGGCCCGCCTGGGGGGCCGGGCAGCACAGCTTCGCCGCCCTTCACCTCGAGCCGCTCTCGGAGACCGAAATGGGCGACCTCCTCCACGGCCTCGTCGAAGGTGTGCCGGACGAGGTGGTCGAAGCCGTGCGGGCACGCTCCGAGGGCGTCCCCCTCTACGGCGTCGAGACGGTGCGCATGCTCGTCGACCGGGGCGTCCTCGTGCGCGAGGACGGCAGCTACCGCCTTGTTGGCGAACTTGGCTCTCTCCAAATCCCAGACACCCTGCACGCCCTTGTCGCCGCCCGCCTCGACGCCCTCTCGCCAGAGGAGCGCTCCCTCCTGCAGGACGCCGCCGTCGTCGGGCGGACCTTTCCGACCGAGGCCCTGGCCGCCCTGCACGGCGGGGAGACCGCCGCCAGCCTCGAGCCTGAGCTGCGGGACCTCGTGCGAAAGGAGTTCCTCTACCTCGAGACCGCCCCCCGCTCACCCCAGCGAGGCCAGCACGGCTTCGTGCAGGGGATCATCGCCGAGGTTGCCGCTGCCACCCTCGCGAGGCACGACCGCAGCGCCAAGCACCTCGCAGTCGCTCGCCACCTTGAATCCCTCGGCGACGAGGAGCTCACCGGCCTCGTGGCCGCCCACTACGTCGAGGCACAGCGGGCCGCCCCGGAAACCGAGGCCACCGAGATCGCCGTCGGTGCCCGTGAGTGGCTCTCGCGGGCAGGAAAGCGCGCCCTCTCCCTCGGCTCGCCCGAGCAGGCGCTCGCCTTCTTCGAACAGGCCCTCGAGATGACACCGGCCGGGCCCGAGCACGCCTTGCTCCTCGAGGCCGCCGGCGAGGCTGGAGGGCGCGCGATGGCCTACGAAAAGGCGATGGCCCGTCTCGAGGAGGCCATTGCCTACTACGACGCGGCCGGCGACCACGATGCCGCCGGTCGTGCCACCGCCGCGCTGGCTCGCGCGCTCGGCGGCTTGGACCGCTACTCGGAGGCCATCGAGCGGGTCGAGCGGGCCTTCGAGGCCCTAGGCGACGAAGGCGAGGAGCGCGTCAGGGCTGGTCTCGCCTGCGAGCTGACGGTCGCTCACGCGAACTCGGGCTCGCCCGCGCGCGCCCTCGAGTGGTCCGAGACCGCCCTCGTCCTCGCCGAGCAGCTCGACGACATTGCCCTCGTGGCACAGACGATCGTCTCCAAGTCGTACGCCTTGTACAACCTCGGTCGCCACCTCGAGGCCGTCATACTCGCTCGAGGGCATGTCGCCCTCGCCGAGGCGGCCGGTTCCCTCCGAGACCTCGCTCTGGCTCAGAGTCTTCTGGGCCTCCTTGTCTTCGAAGAAAACCCCAGAGAGTCGCTGTTCGCCACGATGGAGGCGGCTGATCTGGCGAGGCGGGCTGGGGACCGACTCCTCGAGATGTGGAAGCTGGGCGACACTGCCGAAGGATCGCTTTTCCTAGGCGACTGGGGTCGCGCACGGACCGCCATCGCTGAGCTGGAAGAGCGAGAGCCCACGTCTGTAAGGCGCGTCACGTTGCCCATCCGCAAGGCGATGCTGGCGGCGCTCACCGGAGAGTCCGTCACGGCCGCGGCCGCCCTCAAAGAGGCCGGTGAGCAAGTGGCGGCGTCGAGCGAGTTCCTGGCCGCGCGCACCACGTACTTGGTGGATCGCTCTCTGGTGAGCCTGGCGGCCGGTGACCTCGACGCGGCCCAGCGGGAGGCGGGCGATGCCGTGGCCCTCGAACCGGCTGGGACAAACAGTCGGCATGCTCTAGCGATTCGCGCGCGCGCCTGCCTGTGGCTGCGTGACACCGTCGGTGTGCAAGAGGCTCTTTTGGCGATGAGGCCCTTTCGCGGCCGGTGGATGACGGCCGAGCGCCTGACGATGGAGGCCGGATTGGCTGCGCTCGAAGGTCGAGTGCAGGAGGCGGCCGAGACCTACCGAAAGGCGGTCGAGGCGTGGCGGGCGCTCGACTGTACTCTCGACCTGGCCCTGTGCGAGCTCGACCGCGTCCTGCTCCTCGGTCCCGATCACCCGGACGCCACGATGGCCAAGGAAGCCCGGGACATCTTCACCGAGCTGGGAGCCAAGCCCTTCCTGGAGCGGCTCAACCATGCGGCCAGGCTCGAGCAGGTACCGGACTGAGGGTCGGGGCGCCGCGCTCCTGGCGCCACCAAACTGGCCCTCGTTGGCTCTCTTTCGCAAAGGGCAACCTCTGTCGGAGCGGTGTGCAAGCATGGATCGATCGGGAGATAGCCTGAAACCCGCAGGTCACAAGCTGTATGAATGCCCCCGTAGCTCAGTTGGACAGAGCAGCTGCCTTCTAAGCAGACGGTCGCACGTTCGAGTCGTGCCGGGGGCGCCACTGTGATCTCTCGCGACACCGGAGACGGATGTCGCGAGAGATCGGAGACTGCCGGCAGCGCCGCCGGGCGGCCCGGGCGGACCTGTCACCGAGTTGGTAGTCGGAGATACGCAAGCCGGGTCGCACCTTCCTCGGCAGATACGCTCTATGCGTCCGCGATGGTTCTGGCCAATCACCCCTGCCGTCCGAAGGATCCTGAGGTAAGGCGAGTCGATGAAGACCACCGCAATGCGTGCTCGCCCGTGCGAGCGAGTGGTCGTTCGTCCGGCGCCCGCTGGCGCCGTCTGGGCACGAGGCTGATCGAGACGTGGCCACCGTGCTGCTCGAACGGGAAGAGCCTGCTGCCGCCATTGCCGGGCGGCTGACGGCTGCGTCAGAGGGCCGCGGGTCGCTCGTGCTCGTCGGCGGTGAGGCGGGCGTCGGAAAGAGCGCCCTCGCCGATGTGGCCTCCCGCGATGCGCAGGAACAAGGCATCTCCGTGCTCATTGGAGCCTGCGACGCCTTGGCGACACCGCGGCCACTCGGTCCGTTCCGTGACATTGCCGCCGAGGTCGGCGACGCCAATCTCCTGCAGATCCTCGAAGGAGCACCACGCCGACATGAAGTGTTCGGCGCCTATCTCGAGCTGCTGTCGCGGGCCACTTGCCTCGTCGTGCTCGAGGACTTGCAGTGGGCGGACGCGGCCACACTCGATTTGATCCGCTACCTCGCCCGTCGGATCGGATCGACCCATGCGGTCCTCTTGGGCACGTATCGAAACGACGAACTCGACGAGCACCACCCGCTGCGCGCCCTGCTCGGGGAGCTGTCCGGTGCCGACAGCCTTGTGCGCCTGTCTCTCCACCCCCTCTCCCAGGCGGCCGTCACCGCCCTCGCTGCCGGACACGCTGTTGACGCCGCGGATCTGTGTCGCCGGACGGGAGGCAACCCCTTCTTCGTCACGGAGGTGTTGGCAGCGGGCGGGCAGGAGTTGCCGGAGGCGGTTCGGGACGCCGTGCTCGCTCGGGCGTCACGGCTGTCTCCCGGCGCCCGGGCTGTGCTCGAGGCGGCTGCCGTCGTCCCTCTCCACATCGAGCTCGATCTCCTGCTGACGATGCGACCAGACTCGGAGGCTGCCATCGACGAATGTCAGCGGCGCGGCATGCTCGTCGCCGACGGGTTCGGGCTGCGGTTTCGCCACGAGCTCGCCCGCAGCGCCATCGAATCCGACCTGCCGGCGGCCCGTCGGGCAATGTTGCACCGACAGGCGTTGGCGTGGTTGCGTTCCCGTGGGGACGACCGGGCTTTGCCACGAGTCGTCCACCATGCCATCGGCGCGGGCGACGCTGTTGCCCTGCTCGAGTTCGCCCCATTGGCGGCGCGCCGTGCCGCTGAGCTGGGTGCACACCGAGAAGCCGCCGCCCATTTAGCGGCGGCAGTCGAAGCTGGCGACGGTCGCCTTCTGCCGGCTGAGCTCGCCGGTTTGCTGAGCCGCCAAGCCTATGAGTGCAACGTGAGCGACCAGCACTCGGCGGCGCTGGCGCTCTATCGACGAGCACTGGCCATCTGGGAGGGGCTCCGCGATGCCGCCCAAACCGGTGACACGCTGCAACAGCTTTCTCGCGTGCTGCTGACGTACGGGCACGGAACGGAAGCAAGGCAGGCCGCAGATGCGGCCATCGCCGTGCTCGAGGCTGTTCCGGCCGGGCCGGAGCTCGCCATGGCCCTCAGTACCCGCTCGCGGATCGCCATGAGGGCGAACGAGTACGACGACGTCATCAGTTACGGGGAGCGCGCCGTCGAGCTGGCTGACGAGCTCGGCGAGGAGGCGATCTTGATCTACTCGCTCGTCACTGTCGGGTCGTCGGAATTCGAGCGAACCGGTAACGCCGCCGGACAGCGGCGCCTCGAAGAGGCGATCCTGCGCGCCAAGGTCGCCGGCGAGGAGGAACAGTTCGGCAGGGGCCTGCTCAACCTCGGTGTCGTCCATCTCCTGCACCGTCAGTACACGCTCGCCCGTGCCGCCTTCGACGAAGGCATCGCCTTCTGCGACGAGCGCGGACGGGACGCTTTGGGAATGATGATGCGTGCCGAGCGGGCGCGACTCGATCTCGAGACCGGGAATCTCGAGGTGGCGTCGGCCGCCGCCACTGACTGCCTCCGGCGGACAGAAGCACAGGACACACGTGTGTCAGCGCTCACGGTGCTCGGCCGGGTGAGGACGCTGCGCGGCGACCCCGGCGTGTGGGAGGCGCTCGACGAGGCGTGGGAGTTGGCAGGCCGGCAGGCAGAGGTGCAGTATCTCGGGCCGGTGGCAGTCGCCCGTCTTGAGGCCTGCCTGCTCCTTGGAGTGCGGTCGGAGGACGCCGTACCAGCGGCGGCGGCGACGCTGCGGCTCGCCCAGGAGCGCGCCTCGCCCTGGTTGACCGGCGAGCTCCACGTGTGGCTCGCTCGCGCCGGCGCTCCGATGGAGGTGACGACGCCTGTGGCCGAGCCCTGGCGATTGGAGCTGTGCGGAGACGCCCAGTCGGCGGCGGACGCCTGGCACGCCATTGGTTGTCCTTATGAAGCCGCTGTGGCGCTTGCCTGGAGCGAGGAGGGCGGCGACGCGGAGCGCCGCGGGGCGGTGGAGGAGCTGCAGCGCCTCGGCGCGCGCCTGGCAGCCACCGTGGCGGCAAGACGCCTGCGGGAGCACGGTGTCCGCAGCGTGCCTCGCGGCGCTCGCAAAGAAACCCAGCGCAACCCTTCCCAGCTCACCCGCCGTGAGCTGGAAGTGCTCTACCTCGTTGCAGACGGTTTGACGAACGCGGAGGTAGCCGAGCGGTTGTTCGTCTCCGTGAAGACCGTCGAGCACCACGTGAGTGCGGTGCTGTCGAAGCTCGGGGCCCGCAACCGGACGGCGGCGCTGGCGGAGGCACGCAGGCGCGGGTTTCTCTCGGGCGATGGCGAATCCGAGGGCGGGGCCGGCGGGCGATAGCGCCTCGTGGGTCGAGGACGGGCACGAAACCTAAGGGTAGGCACTCGGAAAAATAGGGGCAGGCCCCGATGTTGCGGGCGCACCGCAATCGTACGGTGACCACTGGCGATTAATGGCTAGGAGGCCCGATGCCCCGTTATCTCATAGAGCGCTCGTTCGACGACGGTCTCCCTCTGCCGGCGGCAGCCGACGGCTACGAAGCCTGTCGAGTCGTCGCCGAGCGCAACGCCCGCGCCGACGTGACCTGGCTGCATTCCTACGTGAGCGCCGACCGTCGCAAGTCGTTTTGCATCTACGACGGTCCTTCGCCGGAGGCCGTGCGCCAGGCGGCAGCCCTCAACCATCTGCCCGTCGACCAGATCACCGAGATCCGCGTTCTCGACCCCTACTTCTACTCGGCGCCATGAACGCGGCGATGACGACGAAGGGCCGAGGCCCGTTGAGCGCTCGAGAGTGCTCCAAAACCGAAGTACGGATGGCGGCACTCCGTCGCCCCAGCAAAGGAGAAACGGTGCAACAGGACAGAGCAACCAAGGTGCCGCCGCGGCTGCGGCCACGAGGAGCCGGTAGGTACGGCGTCCGGGCGGCGAGGGTGGCAACGGCCTCCCTCGCCTGCGTGCTGGTCGTCGCCCTGACGGCCGGTCCGGCGGTGGCCGGCGTCCCGCGCAGCTCGCTCGTGCCGGCGGAGCCGACGGCATGGACGTTGTGGAGCCCGGGGGGTTCCACCGAGCTCGTGGGGATCGACGTCGCGACGGACGCAATCGTCGCGAGCATCCTGATCCCGGACTCCATCGGAGACAACGTCGGCGGGACGGCCGGTGAGCTGGCGATCACCCCGAACGGGCAGACGGCCTACCTCGCCGTCGAGTGGGCGCGCGAGGTGCTGCCCATCGACTTGACGAACCAAACCCTCGGCAACCCGATCAAGGTCGGCAACGAGCCGGTCTCGGTGGCGGTCACGCCGAACGGGTCGCACGCCTACGTGCTCGGTTTTGTGAACCTTCAGCACGCCAGCGTCGTGGCGATCAACACCTCGAACCGCAGCACCGGCAAGGCGGTCCGCGTCGGCCCGCTCGAAAGCGCCGGCGCAGGAGGGCTCGCGATCACCCCCGACGGGCGCACCGTGTGGGTCAGCAGCGCCGAGAACGGCACCGTCACCCCGATCTCGGCGAGGACCGGCAAGGCCGGCAAGCCGATCAGCGTCGGTGCCTTTCCGACGTCGCTGGCGGTGACGCCGAACGGCACAACCCTCTGGGTCGCCAACAGCCTGGACGACGACCTCCTCCCCGTCGATCTGGCGACGTCGAAGGTGGGCAAGAAGGTGAGGCTGGGCGCATCGCCGATCGACCTGTCGATCGCGCCGAACGGTGCCTACGCCTTCGCCGCGCTCGGATCGCCAGCCAACGGAGCGGACCGCGTCACGCTCAGCGGCTCCCATGCCGTCACCAGGATCCCACTGGTCGACCCCACTGACGTACCGTTGCAGGTCGACGCGGGCGCCGTTGAGCCCGCCGGCGGAACCGCCTTCTTCTGTGGCGCTTCCGAGGCGGTCATCGCGCCCGCGGTCGTCGCCACGGCGTCGCCGTCCGCACCGATCGTGCTGGCCGACGGCGTCTCACAGATCTCCGCCATTGCCATCACACCGGATCAGGCACCCAGGGCGGAATTCACCGTGGGAGTCTCCGGCCTCACCGTCAGTCTCAACGCCAGCTCTTCCTCGGCCTGGTTCGGCACGATCGCCCGCTACAGCTGGAGGTTCGGCGACGGGGCGACGTCCCGCCAAGGCCCGACAACCAGCCACACCTATGCCAAGAAGGGCAAGTACACGATCACCCTCGTCGTGACGGACTCGCTCGGCACTTCGACCTCGGTCGTGTTCACGGGTCAGACGGTCAGCCGCAACGGCGGACGCAGGGCGCTGAAGTCCACCGTGATCGACATCGGCTGACCGCCTTCGGAAAAGCTCATCTGCAGGTTCAGTCGGCCCTCAGCCCGTCGTCTCCGCCAGGCGACGGGCGAGGTAGCGGCGTTCCGCCGCCGTCGGCGCCTGCTCGAGCGCTTGGCGATACGCCTCGGCCGCCTCGACAGGGCGGTCGAGGCGACGGAGCAGGTCGGCCCGCGTGGCGGGAAGCAGATGGTATCCGGCGAGCGCACCGGAGACCTCCAGCGACTCGAGGAGGACCAACCCGGCGCGAGGTCCCTCTGCCATGGCGACGGCGACGGCGCGGTTCAACTCGACCACGGGGGAGGGCACCATGACCGCCAGCCGGTCATACAGGGCCGCAATCTCCACCCAGTCGGTCTCGTCCGCTCGTGCGGCGGTGGCGTGGCAGGCGGCGATGGCGGCCTGCACCTGGTACGGACCCGGACGGGCGCGACGGAGCGCCCCGGCCAGCACGGCTAGTCCTTCGTCGATCGAAGCCCGGTCCCAGCGGCTGCGGTCCTGTTCCTCGAGGGGGATGAGATCGCCGGCCGCGTCCACGCGCGAGTTGCGTCGGCCGTCGTGGAGGAGCATGAGAGCGAGCAGGCCGAGCGCCTCCGGTTCGTCCGGCATGAGGCGGGCGAGAACGCGGCCAAGCCGGACGGCTTCGCCCGAGAGGTTCTGGCGCATGAGGTCGGTGCCCGCAGTGGCTGAATAACCCTCGTTGAACAGCAGGTAGAGGACGCCGAGAACGGCTCCGGTGCGTTCAGGCAGCATGTGGCCAGGCGGCACCCGGTAGGGGATGCCGGCGTTGCGGATCTTTCGCTTCGCCCTCACGAGGCGCTGGGCCATCGTGGCCTCGGGCACGAGGAACGCTCGTGCGATCTCGGCGGTGGTCAGCCCCGCGAGGGTTCGAAGTGTGAGGGCGACCTGCGCCTCGATCGACAGGGCCGGGTGACAGCAGGTGAAGATCAGCCGGAGCCGGTCGTCTGCGACACCGCTGTCCTCATCGTCCGGCGCGTCGTTACGAGACGACAAGACCGCCACCTCCTGCAGCTTGGCCGCACCGGTGGCCGCCCTGCGCGCCCGGTCGATGGCGCGGTTGCGGGCTGCGGTTGTGAGCCATGCACCCGTGTTGCGCGGGATGCCGTCGCGCGGCCATCGCTCCAGCGCCAGCGCGAAGGCATCCTGCGTGCACTCCTCGGCCACGTCCCAGTCGCCCGTAGCGCGGATCAGGGTGGCAACCACCCGTCCCCATTCGCCGCTGAAGGCATCGGCAACGGCCGTAGCGACGTCGGCTGCTACGTCATCTCCCAGATAGGCCTCACTTCGATCGATCCCGATTGTGCCCCGGGGATCTTGGACGCCACCTCGATGGCCTCGTCGAGATCCTTGCAGTCCACGACGAAGTAACCACCGACTTGCTCCTTCGTCTCGGCGAATGGGCCGTCGGACGTGATGATGTCGCCATTGCGCACGCGCACCGTCGTGGCGTCGGTTGAAGGCCGCAGGCGCTCGCCACCCTGCAGGACGCCGCGCTGAGCCATCTCCTTGCCGAAGTCCTCGTACCCGCTCGACATGCGGGAGTCGTCCTCCGGGCTCAAGCTCGCCAGGCCGGCCTCGTCGCCACAGATCATCAGTAGGTATCGCATGGATCCTCCTCTAGTCGCTCGTTGCCATCACGACGAACGAGGCGAGGCGATATCGACACCTCGAGAGAAAGACGATCCGAGGCTGGCGCCCGAGGGCTCCTGACTACGAGCTAAGAGATCGTCCGGATCAAGGCCCCGGAACTGGCGTTCATCTCCGTCAGAGACGGGCCGTAGGGCGCATTGAGCCCTCCTTCGTTGACCACCCACAGTGTGCTCCCGGCGACCGCCAAAGCTTGCGGATTGCTGAATTCGTAGGGACCGTTGGTGTTGCACATCATCCAGGGCATCATCACTGTGTTACCTGGTTGGACCCTCGTGATCATGGGGGAGGACCCAGGCGGGCTGGCGGCATAGAAGTTGCCGTCGGCGAAGATGATCGGGCCGGGATTCGGCAGGTTGCCGTCCATGTCCGGAACCACCTTCACGAGTTCGCCGGTGCTGGCGGAGATCACCGTCACCGTCGGGCCCAGGTAGTTGGTGATCCACACGGCTCCGCCGTCAACGGCCATCCCGGTCGGCTCTTCGAACTGATACCTGGAAGCTTTCAGGGTGTTCGACGTCATGGTGGTGGCGTCGATCTCGGTGACGGAGTTGCCCCTGCTGTTCGTCACGAACAGCTCGGTGCCAACCGAGACGATTGCTGTCGGCACATCGAACCGGAACTTGGCCACGCTCATCTTCCCGGTGCCCGCGGCGAGCTTGGTGACCGAGCCCGACCCGCCGGCATTAAGGACGTACACGTTGGAGCCGTCCGTGGCGAGGGCGACCGCGCCCGAGAAGTACCTGGCGCCCCGGAATGTTCGCACGAGAGCACCGTTGCTGATGGCGAGCTCGGTCACGCCAGCCTTCGCGTTCGCCACGAAGAGGTCCTTGCCGAGCACGAGCAGGGCGCTTGGTTCGTCAAAGCGGTATCTCGAGCCTTCGATGAGCCTGACGAAGGCTCCGTTGGAGGCCCTCACCTCGGTGATGGAGTTACCCATCCTGTTGGCGACGAACAGGTCCGCGCCGGCGACTGCGGCTGCGTCAGGGGCGTTGAAGCGGTAGTCGCCTGGCCTCTTCGAGCTGGGATGGGTGCTTCGAAGCGCCGCGCCGGCGGGACTCGCCGCCACGAGCGCACCGAGGAGCAAGCCCGCAGTCAGGGTCGACGCCGCCACCGACTGCCTCTTGCGCCGCCGTGCCCGTTCCGAACGGCTCGTCGTTGCATGCGACATCGGTACCGCCTCCTTTTGCGCCAACACTCGACCCGAGGAAGGCCGAGGCGCTCCCAAACGGTAGCTCAGTCAGATCATCAAGCTGTTGCGGTCGCCCGGAGCCGGAACCGACGTCCTCGCCGCCCGCTCGTCAGTGGCCATTGACATGGTCCCGCCCGCTTGACAGTGTCCAGGTCAACAGGGCCCAGGAAACGTTCGCCTCGGGCTCTTCCCACCTCGAGGAAGAGGAGCACCGGATGAGCGACACGATCGAAGCCGCCTATGCCCCGTTCATCGCGAGCCTGCGAGCGGGCTCCTTCAACACGCCGGAGGAGGGCTGGCCCGCAGGGCTCATCGCCGCCCACGTGGCTGTGAACAACGACCTCATCGCCGAGGTGGCCGAGCGGGTGATGGCAGGGGAGCATCCGAGCTACGACAACGCCCCAGCGGTCGACGACGACCGACTGCAGGCACTGGCTTCCGGCGGGCTCGGCGAGCTGGCCGACGCTGTCGAGCGCTCCGCCGCCCGCCTGGCCGCCGCCCACACCGCCCTCGGCGCGAAGGCGACGACGCCAGTGCCGGCGATGATTCGGGACGGGGGAGTGGTCGTGGTCGATCAGCCGACGCCGATCGGGTCTCTCTGCGAGGGCAACGCAAGCTTCCACCTGGATCTTCACCGGGAGCAGCTTCGCGCGCTGGAAGTGCTGCAGCCCGGGGAGCCGCCCGCCGACTTCGACCGCTATGAGCTCGTCCTTCTCATCCGCCCCGACGATCTCCCCGACGAGTCCGAGGAGGAGCTGGCATCGTTGCAGAGCCTGCACCTAGGGCATCTCGCCAAGATGCGAGCGGCTGGCTACCTGCGTGTGGCCGGCCCACTTGCGGGCGAAGACGGCGAGTCCATGCGCGGTATCGGCCTGTACGAGACCGGATCGCGGGAAACGGCCCGCCTGCTGGCGGAGGACGATCCGGCCGTTCGGGCGGGAAGGCTCGTCGTGAAGGTGCTCGACTGGTACACCAGCAAAGGAGCCGTAATCTTCGGAGCGTGACCCTCCCGGCGGCGATGCCCGACAGCGTGCCGGGAAGCGGCGACCAGGAGCGACGGTGCGGAGTCGACAGCGTGCCTTCCTCCCCCGGTACTCTTGCGCCCGTGGGCATACCGGCGCCCGAGAGCGAAGGCTCGGGCGGCTCCTCTGTGCAAATGGCTCAGCTTGACGCCGCGCGCCCGCATTCAGGCAGCTCGGAGGGCAATCAGCTACTGAAACAGGGCATCGCTCTGCAGCCGCTGCTGGAGATCGGCGACCGGAGCGCCGTCGGCTACGAGGTGCTGCGCCGACCTCTGCACGGCCCGTCGCAGCCCGTCGAGGACTTCGCCCGGGCGCTCGAGCTCGTGCCGATCGTGAACCCGGCCGTCCTGGTGGTGCCGGCGGACGAGCGGCTGTTCTTGGACGTGGGAGAGGACCTGCCTGCCATGACGGCGGCTGCGGGCGTCATGCCGGCTGAGCTCGTGTGGCTGCTGCCGGCGAGGCGGCCCGATGAGTCGCCTGCTCGGAGCCTCGAGCGGGCGCACTGGCTCTCGAAGATGGGTTTCGCCTTGGCCCTCGACGAGATCGACGTGTCGTCGCTCGCCAGTGCCGAGGTGGCGGAATTGCAGCCGGCCTTTGCCATGCTGCAGGGCAGCTTTGCTGACCGGATCCGCGCCGAGCCGCGGGCACGAGCCGAGGTGGCGGCGCTCATGTCGTATTTCGGCCGGCTCGGGACGAGGATCGTCGTGCGCAAGGTGGACGACGAGCACGCCGCCCAGCTCTGGATCGAGCTGGGCCAGCAAGTCGGCATCGGCACCTACCTGCACCCACCTGTGGTGCTCGATCCGTGGCTCGCCGAGGCTGGCGACCAGGTCGTCAATCGATCGTGGTTCCGTGAGCGTTCGGTGCGCGTGCTCGGGCGGCACGACCGGGAGCGGATTCCCGTCTCCTACTCCCCCCTGTCGAGCTCGAAGGTTGCCGCCGACGATCGTGAGTTCGCCCGCGCCCTTGGCAATGCGGCGCGGACCTTGCAAGCCGAGCACGATCCGCTCCACATTCTCGAGACCGTCGCCGAATTGCTGCCCCGCGTGCTGCCCGTCGACCGCTTGGCGATCTTCGAGGCTGACTGGAACCACTACACGCTGCGCCCCCTCGTTGTGAAAGGCGAGGGGTTGGAGGGGCTCGCCGACGTCGACGACCTCATGGATACGGGCATCACGGGCTGGGCGTTTCTCCGGGGCGAGCCCTACAACTGCGGCGACACGTTCACCCATGCGGAGGCCGCCCACATCCCCGGCAGCACCGGCGGACGTTATGACGAGTCGATCGTGGTCATCCCGTTGATCGCCGGCGACCAGCGGCTCGGAGCGCTCGACGTCTGGCGCGACGGCCTCGACCGCTTCAGCGAGGAAGAGGTCGAGCGCTGCGCTCTCATCGGATACTTGGCCGCAGCCGCGTGGCGGAATGCCCAGCTCTACTCCGAGCTCGAGCAGCGAGTCCTCACCGACAAGCTGACGGGCCTCCTCAACAAGCGCTGGTGGGACGAGCTGGCGCCCAGAGAAGCCGCCCAGGCGCTGCGCATGGGCTCCGAGCTGGCCATCCTCCTCGTGGATCTCGATCACTTCAAGCGCGTGAACGACACCTGCGGGCACGCCGTGGGAGACGTGACGCTGCGCAACGCCGCCCGCGTGCTGGCCGGCGCCGTGCGGTCGGGTGATGCTGCCGTGCGCTTCGGCGGCGACGAGTTCCTGCTCGTGTTGCACGGCGCTGATGCCCGCGGGGCTGAGCGCGTGGCCGAAATGGTACGCAAGACCTTGGCTGCCCTCCCGCCCACCTGCGCGGGGCTTGGGAGCGTGACCGCCTCGATCGGCGTGGCGCTCTTCCCGACGCACGGTCCGTCGCTGGAGGAAGTCGTGCACGAGGCGGACCTGGCGATGTACCGCGCCAAGGCGCGGGGTCGCGACCAGGTCGTCGTCTTCAGGCCTGACTGATCCGAGCGGCGGCCTGGCCTGCCGGAGCAGACGACGGACGCTCTCACCGGCCGAGAGCGGGCTCCGGGCGGGGAGATGGCGACACTGACAGCCCGCACGCGGCAACATGGGGCAATGGAAGTACTCGTGATCGCAGGTCAGGCGACGGTGCCCGACTTCCTTATCGCCCGCAACACCCGCGTCGTCGATCTGCCCGACGCCGAGGTGTCGCCGCTCGTCATGACGGACCTGCGGGCACGCCTGCCAAAGCGCGTCACTGTCGTGGGTCCCTTCGCCCCGGAGGTGGCGGCTCGTCTGCACCGCGCCGGGCTGCCGGTACGCCTGCATACCGACGAGGACGTCACCGGCCGGCCGAGCCTCGCCGGCGTCGAGGTGCTCCCGCTCAGCGACCGCGGGGCGCCCATGGACGTGGTCGGCTCGTTGCTCGAGCTGGTCGGCAACACGCCGCTCGTCCGACTCGATCGCATCGGCAAGGACCTCCCGTGCCCGCTCCTGGCCAAGCTCGAGCACCTCAACCCCGGGGGAAGCGTGAAAGACCGGCCCGCCCTGGCGATGATCGATCAAGCCGAGCGCGACGGCCTCCTCAAGCCGGGGGGCACCATCATCGAGGGCACCTCGGGCAACACCGGCGTCGGCCTTGCCATCGTGGCAGCACGCCGTCGTTACCACTGCATCTTCGTGATGCCGGACAAGATGTCGGCGGAGAAGATCACCCTCTTGCGCGCCTACGGCGCACAGGTGGTCGTGTGCCCGAGCGCCGTGCCGCCGGACCACCCGGAGTCGTACTACTCGGTGACGGCTCGCCTTGCTGAGGAGATCCCGGGTGCCTATCACCCGGACCAGTACCACAACCCGGAGAACCCGAACTCACATGTACGCACGACCGGCCCGGAGATCTGGCGCCAGACAGCCGGCCGGGTGACGCACTTCGTCGCCGGAATCGGCACGGGCGGCACGATCTGCGGGATCGGCCGCTATCTCAAGTCGGAGAACCCGGACGTGCAGATCATCGGCGCGGACCCGGAGGGCTCGGTCTACTCCGGCGGTTCGGGCCGGCCCTACCTTGTCGAGGGGATCGGCGAGGACTTCTGGCCGACGACCTACGACCCGGACGTCGTCGACCGGGTGATCATGGTGAGGGACACGGACTCCTTCCTGATGGCGAGGCGGGTCGGTGTGGAGGAAGGGATCCTCGTCGGCGGCTCGACGGGCACCGCGCTCTGGGCTGCGTTGCATCTCGCACCCGAGCTGCACGCAGACGACGTCGTCGTCACGTTGATCCCCGACTCCGGCCGCGGCTACCTGTCGAAGCTCTACAACGACGAGTGGATGGCCGACCACGGCTTCCTTCGCGAGATCGGGCAGACGGTGGCAGATCTGTTGGAGCGCAAAGGGGCGACGCTGCCGGAGCTGATCCATGTCCACCCGGACGACTCGGCTAGGGAGGCGATCGGCATCATGCAGGAGTTCGGGGTCTCGCAGTTGGCGGTCGTGCAGGCGGAGCCACCGCTCGCCGAGGCGGAGGTCATCGGGGCCGTGCACGAACGCGAGCTCATGCAGCGTGCCTTCGAGGACGCTTCCCTCCTCGACCGGTCGGTACGCGAGGTCATGAGCGTGCCACTGCCGACCGTCGGCAGTGGCGAGAGCGTCGAGTTGGCCATCCGCCGCCTCGAGGAGGCGCCGGCCGTGCTCGTGATCGACCACGGGCACCCGGTCGGGGTGTTGACGAGAACGGACGCCCTTGGGTTTCTTGCCCAGGCGAACCGGACGGGGGAGAAGGGAAGATGACTGCAGAGCTCGGGTTCGAGACCTTGGCGATCCACGCCGCCCAACCTCCCGATGCAGCCACCGGGGCCGTCATCCCGGCGGTGCATCTGGCGACGACCTATGCCCAGCGTGCCGTCGGCGAGCACAAGGGCTTCGACTACAGCCGGACGGCCAACCCGACGCGCGCCACGCTGGAGGGAACGCTGGCGGCGCTCGAGGGGGCGGCGCACGGCTTCTGCTTCGCGAGCGGGATGGCGGCCGAGGACGCTCTTTTGCGGCGCCTGCGGCCCGGGGACAACCTGCTGATTCCGGAGGACGCCTACGGGGGGACCTGGCGCCTCATTGCCCGCGTCTTTGGCGAGTACGGCATCTCGCACACGCCGGTCGATGTCACCGACCCGGATGCCGTGGCATCCGCCTGGCAGCCGTCGACGAAGCTCGTATGGATCGAGTCCCCTAGCAACCCGACGCTTCGGATCGCCGACATCGAGGCGCTCGCCCACGTCGCTCATTCTCGTCAGGGTTGGTGCGTGGTCGACAACACCTTCGCGACTCCCTACCTCCAGCAGCCGCTCGCGCTCGGGGCTGATGCCGTCGTGCACTCGGCCACGAAGTATCTCGGCGGCCACTCCGACGTCGTCGGTGGGGCCGTGCTCACCAGTGACGCAGCCCTGGCGGAGCACGTGGCGTTCATCCAAAACTCCGCCGGGGCGGTGCCGAGCCCCTTCGACTGTTATCTCGTGCAACGCGGTCTCAAAACCCTCGCCGTCCGCATGGACCGGCAGTGCGCCAACGCTCGTGTCGTGGCTGAGTTCCTCGTCGAGCACCCGGCCGTCTCACGAGTCTGCTACCCGGGTCTCGCCTCCCACCCCGGGCACGACGTCGCCAAGCGCCAGATGCGGGACTTCGGCGCCATGGTGTCGTTCGTACTCGCCGGCGGCGAGGTGACGGCCCTCGAGGTGGCCGCCAGGACGAAGCTGTTCACGCTCGCCGAATCGCTCGGAGCGGTCGAATCCCTCATCGAGCACCCGGCGCGCATGACGCACGCCTCCGTTGCGAGCTCACCGCTCGCCGTCGATGCCGGCCTGCTTCGCTTGTCCGTCGGTCTCGAGTCCGTCGGCGACCTCGTAGCCGATCTCGCGCAGGCGCTCGCCTGAGCGGCCGGCGCTCGGCGGCCGACGCCTGGTCGGTGCGCGCCCGTTCCCCACTCAGCGGCCGACGCCGCCTCCCGAAGCTGGCGCGGGGAGAGTTCTGGTAGTGGGTTTCGGTCGAAATTGGTACCTAACTCACTACCAGGTTGGGTAGGACGGCAGGTTCGCTGGCTCGGTTGCCGTGAGCTACTGCTCTGGGGCGCCCTGTCTGGCGAGGAAGTCTTCCGTAACGAGGGTCGCCGAGTCCCGGTTGAGCGTCTCGCCGCGGAAGAAGGCCGGGGCGATGGCCTTGTAAACGAACATCAGGATGATCCCGACGACGATCGTGAGAACGTCGATCACGAAGACGCCGCTCACCTGTTCGTGTGGCGGGAACGGAAGCGTGAACGACGTGTAGCTGCCGCTACGAGAGGCGCTCCAGTAGTACCAGAAGCTCCAACCGAGGATGAAGAACAGCACCACGCCACCGAAGGCGGGGACGATTCCTCTCATGAAGAGGTTGCGGGTGCTTTCACGCAGCGTCGATCGGTAGTACCAGACGCAAGAGAAGCCGGTGAGTCCGTAGTAGAAGGCGATCCACACGCCGATCGCCGAGACGGCGTCGCCGATGACCCGCCCTTGGGAGAGGTAGTTCATGATGACATAGAGCACGATCGAAACCAGGCCCATGACCAGCGTCGAGAACGTGGGTGTGAGAAAGCGCTTGTGCATCTGGGCGAACTTCGACGGGATGGACCTGTACACCGCCATCGACAACGTCGTGCGTGCCGTGGGCAGGATCGTGGTCTGTGTGGACGCTGCCGCTGAAGACAGAATCATCAGGTACAGCAAGTGGACGGGGATGGAGGCCAGGTGGGAGTGGCCGAAGATGGCCGGCCCGAGGACGGAGAGGACGTCGTTGACATTGTTCGGGTTGCTGAGACCGATTCCCGTCGTACCGAGCCCGGCGAAGGACTGCACCGAGAGGACGACAAGGGCGTAGATGGCGAGCAGTATGAACGTCGAGAGGACGGCAGCCTTGCCGGGCACAGTCTCTGCGTCGGCTGTCTCCTCGTTGCAGGCGACAGCCGTGTCCCACCCCCAGTAGATGAACAGCATGAGCGAGAAGCCGACGATCAGGTTGCTGACGTGGTCGTCGAGCGGGTTGAACCAGCTCCAGGCGGGCGTGAGGTGCCCGACCGGGGCAGAGCCGTTACCTACTTTGACAAGGGCGAACACCGACATCAGCGTCAACATCGTCAGCTCGATGCCGAGGAGAGCCTTCTGGAAGTTGGCCGACACTTCGATTCCGACGTAGCAGATCGCCGTCATGAGGACGATCCAGAGGATGCCGACGAGTAGCACCCAGCCGCTCGAGGGGACGTCGCCGATGCTCGTGGTGTTGAAGAGGTCGAAGACGTACTGACCGGCGATCTGAGCGAGGCTGGCCATGACGATGACGTCGGCAGCGATGATGCCCCAACCGCCCCACCAGCCCGTCTTCGGCCCGAAGGCTCTCGTCGCCCACGTGAAGGTCGTACCGCAGTCCGGGTCGGCCTTGTTGAGCTCGTTGTAGCCGACCGAGATGCACCACATCGGGATGAAGGCCAGGATCGTGACGATGGGCGCCTGGAAGCCGATGACGGCCACGACGAATCCGAGCGTGGCCGCCAGGCTGTACGCCGGGGCCGTCGAGGCGACGCCGATGACGACGCTCGAGATGAGCCCGAGCGCTCCGCCCTTCAGGCCCTTCTTCGGTGCTTCACTGGCGGGTTCCACCACAACTGAAGCCACTTCGCCCCTCCCCCTGCGACGCGAGATCAGGTGTGACTCGGCCGTGCCACGGCACGCTCGTTCCGCTCACCCCTGGAGTTCCGGGAAACCATAGCCCGCCCGACCGGCGCCGTCACGTGAAAAACGCAGAGAAGTGCGCGCCGGGCCTTCGGATTCCGTTGAATTGCACATTGCGGACGACTGATTCGGCAATCGCAGCCGTCGCAGCCGTTCGAGCCCGTCCTTGCCAGTGCGGGCGATCGGTCTGAGGTCCTATCGTCACGGTGTGCCACAGGCCTCGAGGATGATCCGGTTGCTCGGTCGGCGCCTTCGCGGCGGAACCGTCGTGGTCGAGGACGGCCGCGATCACTGGAAACTCGGGGACGGCGAACCAGTCGTCAACGTCACCATCCACGACGAACGGGCGTGGTCGGGTCTGCTCAGGAAGGGCTCCGTCGGGCTTGGAGAGGGCTACGTAGAGGGCTGGTGGGATGCCGATGACCTCACCGATCTCGTGCGAATCCTCATCGTCAACACCTCGACGCTCCGGTCGGCCCTCGACGGTCTCGGGCAGGCGGCCACGCCGCTCGTGGATCAGCTGGCGAAGCTGCGCCCGCGGACGGCCGCCCAGGACCGCAGCAACGTGCAGGCTCACTACGACCTCCCGGGCGAACTGTTCGAAGTCATGCTCGACGAGACGATGGCGTACTCGTGTGCCGTTTTCGAACGACCGGGCGTCACCTTGGCCGAGGCCCAGCGGGCGAAGTTCGACCGGCTCTGCCGCAAGCTGCGACTCCGCCCGGAGGACGATGTCGTCGAGATCGGAACGGGATGGGGTGGTTTCGCCATCCACGCGGCCGAGCGCTACGGCTGCCGGGTGACGACGACGACCATCTCCGACGCCCAGCGGGAGGTGGCCGCCAAGAAGGTGGCAGAAGCGGGGCTAGCGGACCGTGTGACGGTGCTCGGACGCGACTACCGGGAGCTCGAAGGGCGATACGACAAGCTCGTCTCCATCGAGATGATCGAGGCTGTCGACTGGCGCGCGCACGACGCGTTCTTCGGAGCCTGCTCGCGACTGCTGCGCCCGCAGGGGTTGATGGCACTGCAGGCCATCACGATCGCTGACCGTAGCTACGAGCGCGCCAAGCTCCACGACGACTTCATCCGCAAGATGATCTTCCCTGGCGGGTGCATCCCGTCGATCGAGGCGATCGTCCGCTCTGCACGTCGCGCCACGGACCTCATCGTCATCGACCTCGAGGACATCGGCCGCCACTACGCAGAAACCCTCCGCCGTTGGGACATCGCCCTTCGAGCCGGCCGGTCTCGCCTGCGGGATGCTGGGCTCGATGAGCGCTTCCAGCGCCTCTGGGATCTGTACCTGTGCTACTGCGAAGCAGCCTTCCTGGAGCGCCACATCAGCGACGTGCAGATCGTGCTTGCCAAGCCGGGTTGGCGAAGCGAGCCGGCGTTCGAACTGCGCGCGGTCTGAGCGTCTCGCCGCCGGGCGGCAGTGCTGCAAGACGGCTCAGCGGGGGTCCCAGGCGTCCGGTTGGGCGAGCATCTTGCGCACGTGTTCCGGCAGGTCGCCGGTCACCACTTGCTCGAGGCTGACTTCGTCGAGGACGTTACGCAGGCAGGCTCGCACGGCCACCCAGACGGACTGCAGGTGCTCGGCGGCCGCTTCGTAGGTGGTCGCTTCCGGGCGGACTCCGCGCACTTCGGCGAGAGGACCCTCCAGGCGACGAAAGACCTCGCCGATCGTGATCTCCGACGCCGGCCGAGCGAGCTGGTAGCCGCCCTCGTTGCCCCGCTGGCTGGTGACGATGCCGACGCGACGAAGCTCGTTCAGAATGGCTCGCAGGAAGCGTACGGGGAGGCCTTGAGCATTGGCGAGCTCCTCTGCGGTGAGCGGTTCACCGTTTCGGGCAGCGAGGGTACAGAGGGCTCGAAGGGCATATTCGACCCGGGCAGAGATGTGCACACCAGCATTCAACCCGAATTATGTGCACTTGTGCGAGTGGGCGGAGTTGAAGTCTCCTCAGTCGTCGACCATGAGGTGCGAATCGACCATCTCGAGGTAGTTGCCCCAAGCACCCCGCACGGCCTCGCGGTGGGCGTCCAGCTCACCATCGACGGCCGCCCGGTAGGTGTTGCGGGCGTCGTTCACGTTGCGTAGGTAGTCGTCCCTGGCGATCGCCATGTTCTCGTTGTAGGTCTTGCGAACCTGCGCCGCCGTCTCGTTGTAGGTCGCTCTCGCCTGGGCCACGATGTCACGGCGCATGGTCGATGGGGCGTTGGCGACGGCCTGCTTGTACAACGCCCATGCTTCGTCGATCTGCTGGCCGTGCGTGCTCTCGGCCGTCGACTGCATCTGCTCGTAGGCGACTCGGGCGGGATCGAGGGCGGTCTCGAATGCATCCCAGGCCCGCTCGACGGCTTCCCGGTAGATCTCCCAGGCGTCGTCGATGATTCCCAGGTACTGGTTGCGCGCCTCAAGGTCTGCCGCTCTCGTGTCAGCATTCGCCATCCGGCATCCTCCTCCCGATCCCCAACGCTAGCGCGCCACTTGGAGGTCGACCATACGACGCCTCATGCGAGCCCGCCGTACACTCACACATCTACGGCTCTGAGTAGCCGAGCCGTCACTTCGCGTGAACAGCCTACAACCGCCGGACACCCCCGCGGAGAACAATGGGCTGAAGACGCCGGCAAGTGCGCTCGACCGATATCGACGGCGATGCGTCACGCTCCCTCGAGGGCGCGCCGGCTGTCGGCCAGGGCCCGTCGGGCCGCCTCTGGGGCAGCTCTGCGCAAACGCTGCAGATCCCGGTGAGCGGCTTCGATTGCGCAGAGCCAGGGCGAGGGAACACGCGGGATCGGCCCGCTCGAGGCGAAGGAGCGCTCGGCCGCCCACGAGCAATGCAGCTCCTCCTCAGCGCGTGTGCAGGCGACGTACAGCAGCCTGCGCTCTTCGGCGAGGGCGTCAGGATCACGGGCGTGGGCGATGGGGACATAACCGTCCTCGAGGCCGGTGACGAAGACGATGGCCCATTCGAGTCCTTTGGCGCGGTGGAATGTCGTGAGCTCGACGGCATCGCGGCGCACGGGATCCTGCTCGCGCCCGTGGGCGGCCTCGAGCCAATTCCTGAAACCCGCCCCGTTCGCAAAGACATCCTCCGCCAAGTACTCGCCGGCGAGGCGGACCAACGCCGACAGATCGAGCCGAGCGTCGTCTTGAACGGCCTCCTCCTCGTCCGATTGCTCGTCGTCGTGCCCTGCCCTCACGCTCGAGGCGAGGTCGGCGGTCCAGGCGGCGAGCGCAGCCGTGTCCGGCGTATGAGCGGCCGCTCTCACCGCTTCCTGCACCCACGGCTTTCCGAGCAGACCGGCCGCACTGACGACATGGCAGGGAACACCGCGAGAGGAGAACGCCTCCTCGAAGGCGCCCAGTTGGGCGTTCGTGCGCGCCAACACGGCGATCTGCGACCAGGACCGCCCGGGTCGCTTGGCGCGCCGGGCAACCTCGGCCACCCCGGCTGCTTCCGCCCTCTCGTCGGCATAGGAAACGACCGTCGGGATCGGCCCCTCGGGGCGCACCCCTCCCGCCTGCGCCGCCCGTGTCTGCCCGAGGACGGCGCCGGCAACCGTCAGCACCTCGTGTGTGGAGCGGTAGTTGATCGACAGCCGCAGGATCGAGGCCGCCGGGTAGTCCTCGCCGAAATCGGTGATGGCGCGCGGGTTCGACCCGTTCCACGAGTAGATCGCCTGATGTGGATCGCCCACGACGCAGAGATCGTCGTTGGAGCCGAGCCAGGCGCGCAGGAGGCGTTGTTGAGCGTCGTTGACGTCCTGATACTCGTCGACGAACAGGTGCCGGAAGCGCCAGCGAGCGGAGGCGGCGAACTCGTGATCGCTCAGCAGCTGTTGGGTGCAGCGATCGAGCAGGTCCTCGAAATCGAGCACGCCGCGGCGGTGCTTGTGGAGCTCATAGCGCTCCCACACCTCTGCCACCTCCGTGGGGTCCCAGGTGCCCCGTCGACCGGCAAAGGCGGACGCCCGCACGAGCTCGTCGGGACGCAGGCAGCGCGACTTCGCCCATTCGATCTCGGAGGCGAGATCCGCCACGGACCTCTGAGCGCCCCGAGCCGGCGCGCTCCCGGCCGCTCGCCGCTTGGGTGAGGTGCGGGCAGGCATGCCGGCGTCGTCGAGCACGTTCATCAACATGCGCACCTTGGAGCTGAGCACGACCGGCGGACGCCGCCCCTGCTCGGCGGCGAGGCGCTTCAGCTCGGAGAGCGCGACGGAGTGGAACGTCCCGGCCGTGACGGCCTCCGGAAGCCCGAGTGTCGCCAGCCGCGATCGCAGCTCGGTGGCTGCCTTGCGGGTGAAGGTGAGGGCGAGGACATGAGCGGCGGTGGCAGAGCCGTTCGTCACCCGCCAGGCGATCCGTCGGGTGAGCACCCGCGTCTTGCCCGAGCCGGCTCCCGCCAGCACGCACAGCGGCGTCGCCGTGGTGGTGATCGCCTCGATCTGCTCGGGGTCGCATCCGGCGAGGAGGTCGCCCGCCGGGCGCGTCCAGTCGCGAGTGCTCCGATCGTCGGCCACATGATGACGGTACCGCGGGACTGTGTCACCGGGGCGAGGCCTCGCCTCAGGTATGTTCCAAGCGGTGCTGACCTCCTTTGCCGGCGCACAGCTGTTTGGTGAGTCCTACGGGGCCGGTACCCCCGTTGTGCTAGCGCTGCACGGCTGGCGTCGAGACCATCAGGACTTCGTCGCCACGCTCACCGAACCCGAGCCGGCGCTCGACGCTATCGCCCTCGACCTGCCCGGCTTCGGGGGAACGCCACCTCCGGCGGAGGTGTGGGGGTCACCCCGCTACGCAGAGGCGCTCTTGCCGCTGCTCGAGGAGATGCAGGCCCGGGTGGTCGTGATCGGCCATTCGTTCGGCGGGCGGGTGGGTGTCCACCTGGCAGCCATCGCCCCGGAGCGCATCGGCGGCCTCGTGCTCACGGGAGTCCCGCTGTTCCGCTCGGCGGCTGCCCGCCGTTCGCCCCTCCGCTTCAGGGTCGTCAAACGATTGGCAGGTGTCGGCCTCGTCTCGGAAGGGCGCCTCGAGCAGCATCGCCAGCGGTACGGCTCGGCCGACTACAAAGCGGCCAGCGGTGTGATGCGGGACGTCTTCGTGACCCTCGTGCAGGAGGACTACACCGAGGCGCTCTCGCAGATCGCATGTCCCGTCGAGCTCGTGTGGGGTGACGACGACACGGCTGTGCCGCTCGCGGTCGCCCACAAGATCCAAGCCGCCATTCCGGGCGGTGCCCATCTCGTCGTGTGCGAAGGTGCCGGACACATGACGCCGATGAGCGTGCCCGGTGAGCTACGGGCTGCCATCGAACGCCTGCTTCCGTGACGGCGATCACCAGCGTCAGCCTGGCGGTCGCCCTGGCGGGCACCATCGTCGGCTCGCTGAAATGGCTGCGGGTGGCCCAGCGGGAGCACTACTTGGCGGGGTCCGCCACACGTTTCGCCCTCCGCTGGTGGCAGAGCACGCCGGTTGACGCCATCCTCTCGCTCGCCGGCGTCCTCGGCATCGTCGCTTCGGCCTTCGTCGCACCGGCCGCCGTCCTCCCCGCCGCCGTGGCCATGGCCGCACCCCGGCGCCTTGGCGTCCGCGGGCGGACGTCGAGGCTCGTCTGGACGCGTCGGCTCACGGCGCTCGCGTTGGCCGTGGGCCTCCTCGAGGGGTTGGCCGTCGCCCTCGGCGCCGCCATCGCCGGCCTGCACGGAGCGGTCGTTGCGGCCGCATGCCTGTGCCTGCTGGCGCCAGTCGCGCTCGACCTGTCTCTCGCCGTCACGCGCCCGATCGAAACCCGCCTCGCCACGTCCTACGTTCGTCAGGCAACCGCTCGGCTGGAGCGGGTGCACCCGGTCGTCGTCGCCGTCACCGGTTCGTACGGCAAGACGACCACGAAGGGCTACATCGCCCATCTCGTGAGCGCCGCCAAGGACACGCTGGCCAGCCCGCAGAGCTACAACAACCGCGCCGGCTTGTCGCGTACCATCAATGAGCACCTCGGACCGGCCACGGAGGTGCTCGTGGCCGAGATGGGCGCCTACGGGCCAGGTGAGATCGCCGAGCTCTGCACCTGGATGCCGCCGGAGATCGCCGTCATCACGGCGATCGGTCCTGCTCACCTCGAGCGCTTCAAGAGCCTCGATCGCACGCTGAAGGCGAAGGCGGAGATCACCGAGAGGGCACGCGTTGTCGTGCTCAACATCGACGACGAACGGCTCGCCGGCCTGGCCAAGCAGCTCGTGAGCGCCGGCAAGCACGTCGTGGGCGCCTCCGGCTGCAGCTCGGAAGCCGACGTCGCCGTGCTGGCGGTGCCGGACGGCATCGAGCTTCGCGTTGGCGGGCGGCGCCTCGGGACGGCCATGACAGCGGTGGCGGACCGGCCGACGGCCCTTTCGAACGCCGCCTGCGCCGCCGGCGTCGCTCTGGAGCTGGGTGTCGAGGCGGAGACGCTGTTGCCGAGGCTGGCCACCCTGCCCGTGCCGGCCAACCGGCTGCAGCGCTACGTCGCCGAGGCCGGCTATGTCGTGCTCGATGACACCTTCAACTCGAATCCGGCGGGCGCCCGCCTCGCTCTTGCCCGCTTGCAGCTCGAGGCACCGCGGGGCCGCCGAGTGCTCGCGACGCCCGGCATGGTGGAGCTCGGCAGGCAGCAGGCCTACGAGAATGCCGCCCTGGCCGAGGCCGCCGCCGCTGTCGTCTCCGACCTTGTCGTCGTGGCACGCACGAACCGCCGGGCGCTGTCCGAAGGGGCACGCCGCCGAGCCGATGGCGCCTCGGTGCTTCTTGTCGATCGACTCGACGAAGCGGTCGCCTGGGCCCGCCAGAATCTCGGCCCTGGAGACGCCGTCCTTTACGAGAACGATCTGCCCGATCACTTCCCCTGATCGCCCTCGTCAGCCCGCATCTCGTCGTCCGTCCGAAACCCCCCGAGACGCCCTTTCGATCCCCTTACAACCTGCTAGCTGCCGCTAGAGTGAGCGCCGCAATGGGTTTGAACAGGGGCCGCCGGCTCACCTTCGACGAACGCGGCGCGCTCGGGATCACGGGGGCGGTCGGGCTTCGCAGCGGAGGGGCGCTCGCTCGGATCGCCGTCGTCTTCGGCGGGCCGTCCCCGGAGCACGACGTCTCGATCCTGACGGGCCTGCAGGTGTTGCGGGGCTTCAACCAGGTGCCCAACATCGGTGAGCTGCACTCTTTCTACTGGTCGAAGACGGGCGAGTGGTTCGAGGTGCCCACGAACCTCGAGGCGTCTGCCTTCGTTCAGGGCGTACCCGCCGGTGCCGGGCCGTTGCGGCTGGTGGTGGGGGCGGGTGGGGGTTTCTTCGCTCAGCGGGGAGGACGCTTCGGATCGAAGGAGCAGCTCATCGAAGTCGACGCCGTGCTGGTCTGCTGCCACGGGGGACCCGGTGAGGATGGCTCGTTGCAGGGGGCGCTCGACATGATCGGCCTGCCGTACACGGGCCCAAACATGGCCGGGGCCCTCATCGGGATGGACAAGCTCGTGTTCAGCGCCATGGCCGCCTCCGCCTGGATGCAGATGCTTCCCAGGGTCCCGTTGTCCGAGGCCGTCCCCCCGCCCAGCTTTCCCGGGCCTTACATCGTGAAGCCCCGCTTCGGTGGCTCGTCGATCGGCGTCGAGGTCGTGGCGGACTACGAGACGGCCCGTGCACGCCTGCGGGTGAACCCGCACTTGAAACGCGGGGCGGTCCTCGAGCCGTACCAACCGGAGCTGTTCGACCTGCAGATCGGAGTGCGCCTCTGGCCCGAAGTGCAGCTCTCGGCGATCGAGAAGCCGTTGCGGACGCGAGCCGGCGAGATCCTCGCCTACTCGGACAAGTACGTCGGGCCGGAGGGGATGACGACGGCGCCGCGCGAGCTACCCGCGCGCATCAGCCCCGAGCTCGAACGAGAGCTCCGTACCATCGCGCCCGAGGTGGCGCATCTTGTCGGCGTGCGCGGTGTCGCCCGCATCGACTTCCTGTCCGACGGCGAGGCGGTCTTCGTGAACGAGGTGAACACGATCCCGGGCTCGCTCGCCCGCTATCTCTGGATCGACCCGCCCGTGCCGTTCGCCAGGTTGCTGCTCGATCTGCTGGGGGAGGCGATCGCAAGGCCGTCGGTGAGTTTCTCGGTCGCAGGGGCCGACGGGACGGTGCTGCGGGGCGCCGGTGCGATCTCCGGCAAGCTCGGCTGAGCGAAGAGACAGCCCAATGGCCTTTCCTCGCAAGCTCCTCGCCCCGGGCGAGGACATCGTCCTTGAGGCGCACCCGAACTGGTCGATCCTCGTCCCTCGCGTGTCGCTGTTCCTGCTGGTCGTCGCCGCCTCTGTCACCGTCGTGGTGGAGTGGACACATGCTCCACTGTGGGTGGGCTGGGTGCTTCTCGGCATCGCCGGTGTGTTCTTCCTCTGGGTGCTCGGCAAGATCGGCGTGTGGCGCTCCACCACGCTCGTGCTCACGAACCGGCGGGTCGTGTATCGAACGGGTGTCCTGCGCCGTCTCGGTCGTGAGATCCCCCTCGACCGCGTGCAAGACGTGACGTACTCGCAGAGCATCGTCGAGCGCCTCGTGGGTGCCGGCAGCCTGACGATTCAGTCAGCCGGCGCCGGAGGCGAGGAGCCGTTCCCGGACATACGGCATCCCGCCGCCGTTCAGTCGCTGATGAACCGGCTGATCTCGCCCCCAGCGGCGGGCTACGGCGCTGGCGCGTACCCACCCCAGGGCGCCTACGAGCAGCCCCAGTACGCCCCGCCCAACCCGCAACCCCAGTACCAGCCGGCACAGTACCAGCCGCCCCAGTACCAACCACCCCGGTACGAGCCAGCGCAGCACCCGGTGCAACCGCAACCTCCGACCTACCCGACGCCGTCACCGCTACCCGAGCAACCCTCGCCCCAGTACCCGCAGCAGCAGGTGTCCCAGCAGTACGCCCCGCCTCCGGTCGCGCCTCCAGCCGCCCAGCCGGTTCCGGCGCCGGCTGACTCGCTGCCGTCATCGTCGAGTGAGGAGCTGACGCGGCTCGACGAGCTGCTCCGGCTAGGGGTGATCACGAACGCCGAGTACGAAACCAAGCGGCGGGAGCTGCTCGAAGGTCGCTGACGGGCGAGTCCTCCCGCCTTGGTCTACGAGCGTCGCCGCGCAGCCTCGGACGGAAGAGTCCGCCACGCCTGCACGCCTCGCAGCGGCAGCCGGACAGAGCCGCGCTCGGCCAGGGCGACGACACAGCCGCCGAATCCGGCCCCGGTCATCCTCGCCCCGAACACCCCACTCATCGACCGGAGTCGCTCGGCCAACCCGTCGAGCTCCGGGATCGATGCCTCGAAGTCGGCGGCGAGGCTGGCGTGGCTGTCGTTCATGAGCTGGCCGGCAGCGCGGAGGTCGTTCCGCTGGAGGGCTGCGACGAACTGGCGCACGCGGGCGTTCTCGCTCACGACGTGGCGCGCACGGCGCCGGAGGACGGGGTCGGACAGCCGGTCCACCTCCCACGGCGTCGCCGAGCGGAGCGGTCCGACCAGGCGCTCGGCCGCCTCGCACTCCGCCCTGCGTTCGGCGTAGGCCGATGCGACGATGGATCGCACGACGCCGCAATGGGCGACGATGACCTCGACTTCCTCGGGGATCGCCACCGCCGTCGCCCGCAGCGTGGAGCAGTCGAGCAGCATGGCGTGACCCGCCTCCGCCAGGGTGATCGCCAGCTGATCGACGATGCCAGTGCGGACACCCGAAGCTACCTGCTGGGCGAGTTGGCAAGCTTGCGCGAGGGAGAGGGCGTCGCCCGCATAACCGAGCGCCAGCGCTACGGCGATCTCGAGGGCGGCGCTCGAGGAGAGGCCCGCCCCGACCGGCAGCGTCGTGGTGATCGTGCCCTTGCCGCCGTACCGCGGGCGCACGATCGAAGCGATCGCGCCGACGTGGCGACCCCACTCCGGCAGGATCATCCCCAGATCCCAAGGGTTGGCAGGGACGGCGAGCGGGATGCGGGCGCTCTCCGGCTCGAGGGAGGAGGAGAGCTCGATGCAGTCGGCGGTGGCATCCGGGTGGAAGACGACCTCGGTGCCGAGGTTGATCGCGATCGGCAGGGCGAGACCACCGGTGTAGTCGGTGTGATCGCCGATGAGGGTGACCCGCCCGGGTGCGAACGCCGTCACGGCCTCGATCGGGCCGTCGCCGCGACCGTCTGACCTCGGCTCGCGTGCCTGCATCGCCGGGCTACCGGTCGCTGAGCACGGAGGTATCGCCGGCTCGCAGTCCCTCGATGATCCGCCGGTACGCACCGGCCGAGTCCTTACCCATCGAATCAAGTTCGTCCCATCGGCAGGACCGTTCCCGGTCGATGCCATATATGCCGAATCGGGGCTCGTAGCTACCCCACTCGTAGTTATCGGCCAAACACCAGTGCCAATAACCAGAAATTGGGATCCCGGCGGAAATTGATGTCAGAACAGCCGCCAGGTTCTCCCGGAGATAGCGGGGACGGTCCCATCCGTCGAGGCGGGGAAAAGCGCGGCCACGGCGCACGCGGTTGCAGAGACCGTTCTCGACGATCCAGAGGTCGAGGTCAGTTTCGGTGTTGACGGCGCAGTAGGCCGACAGCCCGGGCGGGTTGGCAGGGTCGTCCCAGAGGGGGCGCTGCGGCAGAGGCCATCGCCCGCCCGCCGTCGGCATGAAGGGGGGCTGCAGATGGCTCGCGGTCTCGGGGTCGTAATAGTCGAGCTGGGTGACGTCGAGCGTGCGCTCGTGTGGGCTGGCGTAGACAGCTTCGATCGTCCGGGCGAAGGCCTGCACCGGGTGCACGAGCTGCCGGGCGAGACGTCGGAGCGCCTCCTCGCCCGTCGCCCAGCGGCGCGTGCTCCCGCTCGGGCCGGGTACTCCCTTGCCGGCATCGCTGGCGTAGAAGTCGGTGCGGCGCTCGGCGAGGTGGGCATCGAGGTCGTCGCGGTCGACCCCGCGTGAGCGAGCGAGCAGCAGGTCGATGAGGAGTCGGTCGAGCTCGTAGATCGAGAAGCTGCAGTTGTTCGTGCTCACGACGCCGGCGGGTTGCAGCCGCTTGATGCGCTCGTAGGCGAGGACGTGGGCCGACAAGAGGAGGTCGGCCGCCTTGAGGGTGGTCGGTCCGTCGAGGCGCCTCCCGGGCGGGAAACCACCGAGGAAGAAGCTCATGAGGGCGAGGACGTTGATCTCGTTCAGGGTCACCCAGTTCTGGCACTCCGACGACAGCCGTGTCACCGCCTCGGCTGCGAAGCCCGCGTAGCGTTCCGCAGAATCGGCCCTCGACCAGAAGTCCACGCCTAGCCAGGCCGGATGGGTGAAGTGCAGCAGTGTCAATAGCGGTTCCATCCCGCGCTCCCGGCAGGCGGTGAGGATGCTGCGGTAGCGCTCGAAGGCATCGTCGTCGTAGCGGCCCTCGCTCGGCTCACACCTTGCCCACTCGAGCGACAGCCGAAACGAGTCGATGCCGAGGGCGGCGGCCTGATCGAGGTGGTGCTCGAACTGGTTCCAGAAGTCGAGAGCGATCCCCGACACCTCGACGCGTCCTTCGGTCTCCCACTCGTACCAGTTGTTGCGCGGTTCGCCTGGACCGTTGAAACCGCCCTCGACCTGAAAGCCCGCCGTGGCCACCCCGAAACGGAACGAATCGCCGAGCAAGCCGGGCATCGACACATCGTGCCACGGTCGGTCGATCTTGCCGGGCGCCCAAGCGGGCGGCCGCCAGCTTGACCGCTTCGCCGCTGCAGGGAAGCATTCCGTCATGCCGACTGCCCACGTGAACGGGATCGATCTCTACTACGAGACCGCCGGAGACGAGTCTCATCCACCGCTGCTGTTGATCTGTGGCCTCGGCATGCAGATGGTCAGTTGGGGCTCCGATTGGATCAGCAACGTGGCCGCCAAGGGCTACTTCGTCGTCGCCTTCGACAATCGCGACGCTGGCCTGTCCACCCACCTCGTCGAGTGCGGCGTGCCCGACCTGCTGGCGCTGCTGAGGGGCGAGGACCCCAACATCGCTTACCTCTTGAGCGACATGGCCGACGACGTCGCCGGACTGCTCGACGCGCTTGGGATCGAGTCGATCCACGTCCTTGGGATCTCGATGGGTGGCATGATCGCTCAGCAGCTCGCCATCGATCACCCGGCGAAGGTGCGCAGCCTCACCTCGATCATGTCGACCACAGGCAACCCCCACGTCGGGCAGCCCTCCCAAGCCGCCGCCGAAGCCCTCCTCTCCCTCAACCCAACTTCGAGGGAGGAATCGATCGATCTCGCCACGAAGGTGTTCGAGATCATCGGATCACCCGGCTTCCCTCCCGACGAGGACCGACTGCGTCGCTTGGCGGCGGAGGCCTACGACCGTTCGAGCGAGCCGACCGGCATCTCCCGGCAGATGGGTGCGATCCTGGGCTCGCCCGACCGCACTCATGGCCTCGCTACGGTGTCGGTGCCGACAGTCGTCATTCACGGAACCGCCGATCCTCTCGTCAACCCGTCCGGCGGCGAGGCGACGGCGAAGGCCATTGCGGGCGCCAAGCTCGTGATGATCGAAGGTATGGGGCACGACCTTCCTGAGCAGGTCTGGGATCAGATTCTCGATGAGGTCGACGGCAACGCCCGCAAGGGGGAGGCGCAGCGGTCGGGCCCCGTCGCTGCGCCCTCGTGAGCGGACCGCTGAGCGGGCTGCGCGTCGTCGAGCTCGCCGGGATCGGACCGTGCCCCTTCGGGGCGATGGTGCTCGCCGACCTCGGCGCGGACGTGCTGCGGATCGAACGCTCCGGTGCCGTGCCGGCGGCCCGACCGGAAGGAAGCTCCTGGGATCTACTCCAGCGGGGGAAGCGTTCGATCGGGGCGGATCTGAAGCAGGGTGACGGCGTCGAGCTCGTGCTCGCATTGGCGGAGCAGGCGGACGCGCTCGTGGAGGGGTTTCGGCCGGGCGTGACCGAACGTCTCGGGCTCGGCCCGGACGCCTGCCTGGCTCGAAACCCGCGGCTCGTCTACGGGCGCATGACCGGTTGGGGGCAAGCCGGGCCCTTGGCCGATCGCGCCGGGCACGACATCGACTACATCTCCGTGGGCGGCGTGCTCGAGTCGATCGGCCGCACCGGCGAGCGACCGGTGCCTCCGCTCAACCTCGTTGGGGATTTCGGCGGCGGCGGCATGCTGCTGGCGCTCGGGGTCATGGCAGGCGTCTGGTCGGCCCAGCGGACGGGGAAGGGGGACGTCATCGACGTCGCCATGGTGGACGGGGCGGCGCTGCTCATGACGATGACCTGGGCGTTCCGGGCTCTCGGGGTCTGGCGGGACGAGCGCGGCAGCAACCTGTTGGACACTGGGGCGCCCTTCTACGACACCTACGAGTGCGCGGACGGGAAGATGGTCGCAGTCGGCGCTCTCGAACCGCAGTTCTTCGCCCAGCTGCTCGCGGTCATGGGCCTTCCGGCCGACGCTGAGCCGCCCCAGATGGACCGTTCGCACTGGCCGGAGACGAAGCGGCGCTACGCCGAGGTCTTCCGCCGCAAGACGCGCGACGAGTGGGCGGAATTGGCGGCCGGCAAGGACGCATGCCTGGCGCCCGTCCTGTCCATGACGGAGGCGGCCGCCTACCCCCACAACCTCGCCCGCGGCACCTTTGTCGACGTCGACGGCGTCGTGCAGCCGGCGCCGGCGCCCCGCTTCCGGCGGCAACCGGCGACGGTCCCCGCCGGTCCCGGCTGGCCCGGGGAAGGCGGTGTCGCCGCCCTCCTCGACTGGGGTGTGCCAGAGAGCCGGGTCGAGTCGCTGCGCCACAGCGGGGTCATCGCCACGCTCTGAGCGGCGCGTGCGGACCCTGAGGTGGCGGCTGGTCGGCGGGGGCATCGGGTGGCCCGGCCAGGGGGGTAGCCTCGTGCAGTGGCCCAACGCTTCTTCATCGCGACCTTGGGCTGCCCGAAGAACGACGTCGACTCGGACAAGCTCGTCGGGCTGCTCGAGTCCGAGGGGTACCTCGAGACGTCCGAGCCCGGTGACGCCGATCTCGTCGTCGTCAACACGTGCGCCTTCATCGAGCCTGCACGAGAGGAGTCGATCAACACGATCCTCGAGCTCAGCCAGATCCGGCGACCTGGGGCGCGCCTGGCGGTGACGGGCTGCCTGGCAGAGCGGAGCGGGCCCGAGCTGGCTGCAGCCCTGCCCGAGGTCGACGTCGTGGCCGGATTCGGCGTGGACTTCCTCCAGCGTCCGGCTCGGGGGCCTTCGCCGACCCGCCTGCACGAGACCACGAAACGCCAACCGGTGCGCCTCCTTCGCCGCGGCGAAGTACCCTCGTTCGACCTCCTCGAGCTGCCCCGCCCGCCGGCGACGGCGCCATGGGCGTACGTCAAGGTGGCCGAAGGGTGTGACCGCAAGTGCGGCTTCTGCGCCATTCCATCGTTTCGAGGCAAGCAGCGTTCCCGCACGATGGCATCGATCCTTTCGGAGGTCGAGTCCCTGCGAGCACGCGAGATCGTCCTTGTCGCGCAGGATCTCGCATCGTTCGGTCGCGATCAGTCGAGGGCGGTCGGCACGTCGGTTGACAGCGACATCGTGCAGCTCGTGGAAGCGGTCTCGGCCCGCACCGAGCGAGTACGTCTGCTCTATCTCTACCCGTCGTCGCTCAGTGACAGGTTGATCGACACGATCCTCGGCACCGGCGTGCCCTACTTCGACCTCTCCCTCCAGCACGTCTCCGTCCCATTGCTGCGGAGGATGCGCCGCTGGGGGAACGGGGAGCGCTTTCTCGAGCGGATCGGGAGGATTCGGGCGATGGCCCCCGAGGCGGCCCTGCGCTCCTCGTTCATTCTCGGCTACCCGGGCGAGACCGAGGAGGATCACGACGAGTTGCTCGCCTTCCTGGGGGAGGCGGAGCTGGACTGGGCGGGTTTCTTCACGTTCTCGAGGGAGGCCGGAACCTACGCCGCCGGTCTCGACCGGCAGATCGCACCCGAGCTCGCCCTCGAGCGCATGCGGGAGTGCTCCGAGTTGCAGGACTTCGTCACGGCCCGGCGGCGGCGCCGGCTCGTGGGCTCGACCGTGTCCGTGCTCGTCGACCGCCCGGGCGTCGGCCGCAGCTTCCGGGAGGCGCCGGAGATCGACGGGATCGTCCGTGTGCCGGAGCACCTCGCCGTCGGCGGTTTCGTCGACGTGGTCGTCACCGCGGCGGAAGGCCCCGATCTGATCGGCGATCGGCCCACGCTCGACATGGGACGCCTGAGTCCTGTCACGATGGTGGTGTCGTGAGCACCGCCGAGAAGCCAACGTCGACCTTCGGCCCGTCCGCCCTCGCCACGCCGGCGAACGTACTGACGCTCGCGCGCCTGCTGGCAACCCCGGTGCTGGTGGCCATGGTCGTGTTGACCGGCCCGGCGACGTGGACCCTGTTCGGGGTGTGGTTCGTGTGCGCCAGCTCCGACGGCCTCGACGGTTACGTGGCGCGGCGGCAGGGGACGACGAGGTCGGGGGCGTTTCTCGACCCGTTGGCAGACAAGTTCCTCGTCCTCGGAGTGCTCGCGGCGCTCGCCTCGATTCATGAGCTCTCCTGGCTCCCGGTCATTCTGATCGGCATCCGGGAAGTCGCCATGAGCGTCTTCCGGGCGTACGCGGCGAGACGAGGCGTGTCGATCCCGGCTCGCCAGACGGCGAAGGTGAAGACGCTGCTGCAGGACATCGTCGTCGGGCTCGCCCTCATGCCGCTCGTAGGCGAGCACCACATCGCCCTCGTGAGGGGGTTGCTCTGGGTCGCGGTGGCAATCACGCTGTACACCGGTCTCGAGTACCTGCACGATGGGCGGCGCTTGCTCGCCGGGGCCGCCGGCCCCGCCGGCGCCGCCTGATCCACCGCCACTGCCGGCCGAGTGCGCACCGAGATCGTCGCTGTCGGGACCGAGCTCTTGCTCGGACAGATCGTCGATACGAACTCCGCCTACATCGCCGAGCAACTGGCGGCCTCGGGCCTCGACTGCCACTTCCAGACGTCAGTCGGAGACAACCTCTCCCGCATCGTGCTGGCGTTGCGGACAGCGCTTGCCCGCAGTGAGGCCGTCATCGTGTGCGGGGGCCTCGGCCCCACGCAAGACGACATCACCCGGGAGGCGATCGCCGAGGTCATGAACGTCCCCCTCCGGCGCGATCCGGAGGTGCTCGAGCGCATCCGGGCGATGTTCGCCTCGCGGCGGCGGGAGATGCCGGCCAACAACGGCCGGCAGGCCGACGTGCCCGAAGGGGCGACTCTCATCCCCCAGACGATGGGCACGGCGCCGGGTCTCATCTGTCCGGTCGGCCTGAAGGTCGTCTATGCCATGCCGGGCGTTCCCTACGAGATGCACGAGATGCTGGAGCGGGCGGTCCTGCCGGATCTGCGTGCACGGGCCGGCGAGACCGCCGTCATCGCCAGCCGCACGCTGCGTACCTGGGGGATGTCGGAGTCGGGCCTGGCCGAGGTGCTCGGCCCCCGCATCGAGAAGCTCGGCGAGGGTGCGATCGGCGTGCCCACGATCGCCTTTCTCGCCAGCGGCATCGAGGGTCTGAAGGTCCGCCTCACGGTGAAGGCAGCCGATGGAGCGAGCGCCTCGGCGGCGCTCGACGCCGAAGCCGCCGAGATCAAGTCGTTGCTCGGCCGCACGGTCTTCGGTGTCGACGGCGACACGATGGAGTCGGTCGTGGGTCAGCTGCTGGTCGATCGCGGTTGGACGATCGGGCTCGCCGAGTCGCTGACGGGTGGGCTCGTCGCCTCCCGCATCGTGTCGGTGCCTGGGGCCTCGGTGTGGTTCCGCGGTTCGGCCGTGACCTACGCGACCGAAGTGAAGCGGTCGCTCCTCGGCGTCAGCGAGGGCCCCGTCGTCTCCGAGTCCGCCGCTCGCGAGATGGCCTCGGCGGCGTGCCGGGTACTCGGGGCTGACGTTGGGCTGGCGGTGACCGGCGTGGCCGGGCCGACCTCCCAGGACGACCAGCCCCCGGGGACGGTGTACGCCGGCGTGGCGCTGCCGGGGCGCGAGCCGGAGGCGGTCCTGTTGCGGGTGCCGGGCGATCGTGACCGGATACGGCAGATGGCGACGATCTCGGTGCTCGACGTCGTGCGCCAGCGGCTGCTCGACCTCGACTGAGCGCCGCCGCCGCCGCGGCCGCCGGCCGGGCCGCCGGCCTGCCGCCGCCTCCTTCTGGACGCAGTTAGGGACGCTATGTGTCCCTTTCACCCACCCAGAAGCGGCGTGACACAGCCATGCGGGATGATGCCGGCGTGGACGAAGCGCAGTCGGTTCGGCAACCGTTGAAGCTGCTCGCGGACGCGGCCGGCGGTTCACGAGGCATTGTCACGACGACCGCCGCCTCCGCCCTCGGTATCAGTCGGAAGCGACTTCAGCGACTCGTGACCAAGGGAGCGCTGATTAGAGAGGCCCACGGTGTCTACCGCCTCGTCGGTTCCGAGGTGGGGCTCGCCGAACGCGCGCTCGTCGCGACGACCCACACCAGCGGGGTCATCTCCCACCAGACTGCCGCCCAGCTGTGGGGATACCGCGGGGCGGGTTTCGAAGGCGAGGCGATTCACGTGACCGTACGACACGGATGCCACCCGTGCCGGCGGCCGGGCATGATCGTTCACCTGACGCGCCGCACCCTCGAAGGGCTTACGACGAGACGCGCTGGAGTTGAGGTCACGCGACCCCTGCGCACAATGCTCGACATCGCCGGCGAGGCACTCGACGACAAGCAGTTACAGGGGTTCCTCGACTATTGCGTGGCCGAGCACTTGCTGAGCATTCGCAGCCTCGAGAGGTACGTGTCATCTACGGGACGGGGCATAAAGGGGCTCGCCCGTCTTCGGCGAGTGGTCGAACGTCTGTGTGAGGTCGACAGCGTGGCGGAAGCCAGGCTGGTCGACCTGCTTGTGACCGCCGGCGTCGAGCGTCCGGAGACGCAGTACTCGATCCGCCTCGGCGGGCGTTTCTTGGGCCGCGTCGACCTGGCGTGGCCCGACCGGCGGGTAGCGCTCGAGCTCGACGGCTATCGCTACCACTCAGACTCACGGACATTTGTCAACGACCGAGAGCGGGGCAACCGGATCGTGGCGAGCGGATGGATACTGCTCCGGACCACGCCAGCTTCGGTTCACGAAGCACCGCATCTGGTCGTCTCGGATCTGAAGGCGGTACTCGGTCGGTCGAGCACCGTGGCCTGAGGAGTCATCGCCAGCCTTCTGGACGCACTTTGGGACAGCGACGGTCCCTTTCACCCACCCAGAATCGAGCGAAACGGTCTGAGCTTCCCGGCTCAGCCGTCCGGCCCCGGCCCCGGCCCCGGCTCCGGCTCGTCCCAATCGTCGGGTCGGACACGGGGCGCGTCCCGAACAGGAGCGTCGTGCTCGTGAAAGAGCGGCGAGCGCCGCGTCGACCCCTGGTTGATCCCGCCGTAGCCGGAGAGGATGCCCCGCGGCCGTGGCGCCAGCTCGGAGCCGAGCAAGGGTGCGTCGCCCGCTGCCCCGTCCGATTTGAGAGCAGCGCCGGCCGCCTCGAACGCCGCCACCGTGGGCGAGGGGACCGAGCCCTCGCCGGCAAGATCGAGCTCCTCCAAGGGAGCGAGCTGCTCGGCGACGTTGTGAGGCCGCCCCGGGTTGCCAGGCACACCCGTGCGGCGAAGGAGCTTGCGACCCGCGGGCGTGAGCCCGAGGCACCCTTCGACGAACTCCACGAGCCCCGCCTCGCACAACAAGGCGCAGGACTGCGCGTAGGCCTCCGGCTCCATCTGCCGGTCGAACAAAGTCTCGAAAGCGACGAGCACCTGTTCGAGACCGGACAGCTCGCCACCGTTGGCACCCTCGACGGCGAGCAGCATGGCCGCCTCCGGGCGGCCGAGCAGGGGAGCGGTCACGATGGCGCCGGGTGTCAGGTTCCCGGGTCCTGCGGCTCGCGCCGCATCGTCCACAGCGGCGGGCCGTTCTTGACAGGTCTCAGCTCCTCCACGACCTCGTAGCCGAAGCGCCGGTAGTACGGCAGGTTGTCCGGGTTCTGGGTTTCGACGTAGCACGCCAGGCCGTCCTCGTCGGCTCGCGCCAGCCCTGGGCGTTGCAAGAGGGAGCCAAGGCCATGCCGCTGGAATGGTGGATCGACCACGAGGAGCTGCAGGTACCAGAGCCGCTCCTTCGGATGGACCTTGTCGATCGCCCGCAGGTACTTCGTCCCATCGACGAGCGCCCTCGGCCGGCTGGAGAGCGCCCAGACGGCAGTTCCCATCTGCCGAAGCTGGGCCGAAACCGGGACGGGGTAGTGACCCGGCCGCACCCACGCCGCCACACCGACGAGCCGCCCGCCAGCCTGCCGGGCGCCGAGCACGTAGCCGGCATCACCGAGCACCGAGACGTAGGCCCGGCAGAACAACGAAAGGCCGCGCGCCCGCTGCACCGGCCGGGGACCGAGGAACACGAAGAACGGGTCGTGGTGGAACGCGTGTGCCCCGACGATGCCGGCATCGTCGTAGTCCTTGCGGGTCTGGCCGAGCAGGTCGATCTCGATACCAGACAAGGTCATGCGAGCAGCCTTTCGTAGAGTGCGAAGGTCTCCGAGTCAAAGGCGACGAGACGAGCAAGCCTGACGTTCGTCGGCGTCGAGCGCAAGGTGTCGACGGCGATGCGAGCCGCCTCGCGCGGCGGGTAACCGAAGGCGCCTGTCGAGATGGCCGGGAAAGCGATCGAAACCGCCCTGACCTCGTCGGCCAGCTCGAGGCTGCGCCGGTAGCAGCTGGCGAGGAGCTCGGCCTCACCCCGGTCCCCGCCCCGCCACACGGGGCCGACGGCATGAGCGATCCACGTCGCCTTCAAGGCGAAACCCCCCGTCAGTTTCACCTCACCCGTCGCGCACCCACCGAGGGCCGCGCAGGCGGCATGCAGTTGAGCGGCGCCGGCCGCGCGGTGGATGGCTCCGTCCACGCCGCCGCCCCCCATGAGCGACGAGTTAGCGGCGTTGACGACGACGTCGGTCTCCTCGGCGGTGATGTCGCCCCGGACAGGGACGATCAGGAGCGAGTTCTCCGGCGACGTCACGGCCGTCATTCTGCCCGAAGGCTCGATCCAGCCGAGCACCCGATCCCCAGGACAATCGGCTTGCCCTGCTCAGCACAGGTATGAGGGGTGTCGGGGGGAATCCACCACCGAACAGGTGTTTGGAACTACAGTGCTGTGAGCACCGTTCGAGGAGCTGCCAGAGGGCAATGACACACCCCATACGTATGGTTCCGGACATCGGATCGCCCGGAGCCGAACAGAGCGGGACCGGACCGAGACCACACGTAGAGCACAGAGGAGAACTGACGGCGATGGAGCGTGACAAAGCACTCGACATGGCACTCGGCCAGATCGAAAAGCAGTTCGGTAAGGGGTCCATCATGCGGATGGGTGAGCACGCCGGAGTTGGTGTGGCGGCAATCTCGACCGGGGCGATGGCACTGGACCTGGCCCTCGGGATCGGAGGCTTGCCTCGCGGCCGGATCGTCGAGATCTTCGGCCCGGAGTCATCAGGCAAGTCCACTCTCGCCCTCCACGTCGTCGCCGAGGCGCAGCGGAACGGTGGCATCTGCGCCTACATCGATGCAGAGCACGCCATGGATCCCGTCTATGCCAAGGCACTCGGCGTCGACATCGACGAGCTCCTGATCTCTCAGCCGGACACGGGCGAGCAAGGCCTGGAGATCACCGACATGCTCATCCGATCGGGTGCGATCGACGTCGTGGTGATCGACTCGGTCGCAGCCCTGACGCCTCGGGCAGAGATCGAAGGCGAAATGGGTGACACCCACGTCGGCCTGCAGGCGCGCCTCATGTCTCAAGCTCTGCGGAAGCTGACCGGAACGCTGTCGAAGTCGAACACGATCGCCATCTTCATCAACCAGCTGCGAGAGAAGATCGGCATCTCCTACGGGTCGCCCGAAGTCACGACAGGCGGCCGCGCGCTCAAGTTCTACTCGTCCATCCGCCTCGAGATCCGCCGGGTGGAGTCCATCAAGGACGGTGCCGAGATGACCGGCAACCGCACGCGGGTGAAGGTCGTGAAGAACAAGTGCGCTCCGCCGTTCCGTTCGGCAGAGTTCGACATCATGTACGGCAAGGGCATCAGCCGGGAAGGTTCGATTCTCGACGTTTCGGTCGACTTCGGCATCGTGAAGAAGTCGGGCGCTTGGTACACCTACGAGGGTGAGCAGCTCGGCCAGGGCAGGGAGAACGCCAAGCAGTTCCTCTGCTCGACGCCCGAAATGATGATCGAGCTCGATCAGCGGGTTCGGGAGATGGTGGGCGTGCAGGGCGAGCCGGCCATTATCTCGGCCGACGAGGAGTTCAACGGTGAGCTCGACGAGGACGCACCCATCTCGTTGGGCTAGTCGTGGGATCTGGTGGGGACCCGGCTGTCGGTGAGGGCCAACGGGCAGGAGGCCGTGCCTGTTTGGCCTCACCGCCTTCCGGGTGACCGCCGCACAAACGCCGACTGCACGAGACGAAGGTTGTAGCTCGCTCTGACGCGGCGACGCGGAGGAGAGCACCTGGGGAGCAAGCGGCGCAATCTCCCTACCAATTATGGGGACACGAGCGCATAATGTTACGGTTGCATGACGACCGGCGGCGGGAGTCAGCCTCGGGCGGCCTCAGGATGGCACCGGACGGTCGAGTCTGAGACCGCCGCCGTCGTCACTGCAGAGGTAGCAGGGTAGCGCCGGATCGCCGCCACGTAGACCGGACGTAGATCCGCCTGAGATCAGGGCCACGGGCTTTTACGCGGGAGCCAGGCATTGATGGTTGCGTTGGACAGAAGAAAGGCGTCCGTGTCCGAGCGCGTCCCATTCGAGACGGTCACCGTCGGCCGGGGCGGCACACGCGATCTCTGCGCTGACCTGTACCGTCCGCCCGCGCCCAAGGGCGCCGGCGTGCTGCTCATTCATGGAGGCGGTTTCGCGCAGGGCGACCGACGCCAGCTTCGTGGCTACTGCATCGCCCTTGGGCGAAGTGGATATACCTGCCTGGCGTGCGAGTATCGGCTGGCCGATGAGGCCAAGTGGCCGGCGCAGATCGACGACGTCCACACCGCCCTCGGCTACCTTCACGACCAGGCGCCTGCGGAGATCCATATCTTCGACGGCCCGCCCCACGCTTTTGACCTCGTTCCGGAATACGGACGCCAATGCGCGGGCATACTGACGCTGTTTCTGGACTCGCACGTAGCCGACCGCCAGCCGCCTCCGGTGAGCTAACGCTCAGCGTCCGCAAAGGCCTGCCGTAGGCGCACGGCAAGAAGCTTCTCGACGAGCGCCTTCGGTAAGGGACGATCAATCGGGAACTGAAGGGTCCCCTTCGACGTCGCGTAACCAGCAACGTCATCGTGGAGTAGCGGGATCACGGACCCGCTATGAGGGAAGTAGCTCAGGTGGTTCTTGAACGCTGCGAACCCGGCAATCACTTTGCCTCGAAACCTGAAGGCGGGCATGCCGTATGAGATGCACTCTTCAGCCTCTGGAACGATCTCGACGATGATCTGACGCAGGGCGCGCAACGTCGACTGCCCTGGCTCGTCGAGCGCCGCCAGGTACGCCTCCACCTCCTCCTGCGACACGGTCGAGCCCTCGCCGGCTCAGTTCGGGATGGACGTGTGCTTCAGCTCGTTCAGCTCGGGGAACTCCTCGAGCATGCCGAGGATGCGGTCGATCGTGCGCCGCGCAGTCGCGGCCTCACCGTTTGGTCTCGTCATGATTCGGACGAAAGCCGCCTGATTGCCGACGATGAACGTAGGTACACCCCAGACAGCATGCTCGCGTTCGGCGGCGTCGTGCTCCTTGCGGAAGGTGTCGAGCGGCCACCCGCTGGCGATCTCCCCGAAGACGGAGTCGGCGTCGACACCGTTGCTCTCGAGGACGGAGCGAAGCTCCGGCTCCTCGCGGAGGTCACGTCCTTCGTCGTGGCGGAGGGCGAAGAGCCCCCGGTGGACCGCAAGCCATTGCTCCGGTCGGCGGTCACGTACGACGATCCCGACGAGCATGGCGAGGAGATCCCGGTGCCGCGTCGGGTCGTCGAACACAGGTGGTGCTCCCTCTTCGAGATGCATCTGGTTGAGGGAGAAGGGAACGAATGTGACGTCGTAAGGGGCCCCGGCTTCGATGGCGGTGAGCAGATGCTCGTGGGCGTTACGGGCGAACGGGCAGCGGTAGTCCCACGTCACGGAGAACTCTCGGGCGATGGATGGCAAAGTATCGGTCACGTCGAGGTCAACGCCACGCCGGGCCAAGGGATTCCAAGCCGGCGTCCGGATCGGACGATTCGTGCTGCCCTCCAACGGCGGCCGACAGCCGGACAGAGTCGCCCCGTCGGAGGGCCGACGGCGCTCCCGGCACCGGACGGTACTCAATTCGGTTCGGAGTGGGCAGGCCACTACGATCCGGCTGGTGGCTGAGCGCCCCGCTACCGGTGTCGAGGTGCGTCCGGTCCTGCCGGCTGACATCTCGAAGCTGAGCGAGTCGCTGGCGCGGGCCTTTTACGACGACCCGGTGTCGCGCTATCTCTTCCCGGAAGATCACCGCCGCATCAAGCGCCTCGAGCGTTATTTCCGCTTTCAGATCCGGACCATGTTCCTTCCGAGGGGGGAGGCGTGGACGACGCCGAGCCTTGACGCAGCTTCGCTGTGGGTGCCGCCCAACCAATGGCCGCCCTCGATGGCAGAAGGCGTGTCACAACTTCCGGTGGTTGTCATCCTCGGTCGCCGAACCGGCAGGGCGCTCCGCCTCATGCAGGTGCTCGAATCCCACCATCCGCGCGTGCCGCATTTCTACCTCGGCACCGTCGGGACAGATCCAGCCGTGCAACGGAAGGGCTACGGATCTGCGCTGTTGCGGGTCGTTCTCAGCCGATGCGACAACGAGTCGATCCCGAGCTATCTCGAATCGTCCAAGCAAGAGAACCTTGCCTTCTACCACGAGCACGGGTACGAGATCGTCGAGGAGGTTCTCGTCCCTCGGACCGAGACGAAACTCTGGCTCATGTGGCGGGAGCCGGGCGGGGGCTGACCGAGCCGGGCCTGACCCGATCCGGCGGCACAGGGCGCAGCCCCCAGGGCAGCACCCCGATGTCGAAGACGAGCTCGGTGAGCATGTCGAGGGCGGCTCGTACGGGTGCCGAAGGCAGGGTGCGGGGACGCTGGGCCACGCCGACGATCCGCGGGGGGATCTCGCGAATCCGCACCGTCGCCCAGCGATCCTCCAAGTACTTGGGCACCGCCGTCGCCGGCAGGATCGCCGGGCCATAGCCTTCGAAGGTGAGCGAGGCGATGAGCCGCGTGGAGTCGACCTCGGCGCGAGGAACGAGCGTCATGCCGAGCGGGGCGACGGCATCGTCGAGCTCCTGGCGGAAGGCCGTTCCTCGATAAGGCAGCAGGATGGGAATGTCGCGCAGTTGGCGGACGCTGATCTCCTTGGCCGCAGCCAGTGGGTGGTCGAGAGACGTCACGAGCACGAGCTCCTCCTCGAACAGCGGCGTGAGCAACAGATCGTGGGAGGTATGGGGCAGGTTGAGGACGGCGATGTCGACGTAACCGCTGTCGAGCTGGGACTCGAGGGTCGTCGTCGTCGACTCGACGAAGATGAGCCGAAGGTCTGGAAACCTCGCGGGGGCGACATCGAGCAGTTGCGGGACGAGCCAGCGGGCGGTGGTCCCGATGATGCCGATGCGAACGGTGCCGGCGACCTCATGCTGAAGGGCTCGGACGTCGGCCTCGAGGGCGTCGATCTCGGCCTGGATCCGCCTCGCCCGGGCAACGGCGAGGTCACCGGTGCTCGTCAGGCTTCCTGTCGAGCGGTCGATGAGGGTCGTGTTGAGCTCGCGCTCCAACTTCTTGATGTGAGCCGAGACATTCGACTGCACGGTGAGCAAGGCGTCCGCGGCGGCGGAGAAAGAACCGTGGTCGGCGATTGCGACGAGGGCGTTGAGTTGGCGAAGTTCCATCGGAAAAAACGATACTCGATATCGCCCTCATATCCTTGACGGATTGTGAAGGAAAGCGCAAACTAGTTGGCGTACAGACCACAGGATCACGTCGGACCCCCCCTCCGACCCTGCTGAGTCTTGAGAAGGGGTCGGCACCCCCCCCGCCGGCCCCTTCTTCGCGTCCGGGCTCGATCAGGAGCGGGTATCCAGCAGCTTGACCAGGCGTTTTGGAGCCACTAAGCGGTAGCTCTCCTCGATCCAGTCGCTCAGCACGGAAATGGGCGGACCACCGGGGCTCGAGTAGGGCACGGATACCCAACCATGCTTGCCGAGGCCGTAATGCGTCGGCTCGGCTCCCTCCACCGCCAGCGCCGCTTCGCGGGACTCGTCGAGCTTGAGGCTCATGCAGGAAAGCGCGGGTGCATCCGGCGTTCCCGGCTCGGCTCCGAGGAAGACAAATACCTTCTTGTTGACCTTGGCGACGACCTCGCCCCAGGGGAACTCCTCGTAGCTCTCCGGCAAAGAGCGGGCGAACCGGCGAAGCTCCTGGCGGGCGGAAGCGGCCTCGTCCTTCTCGGGTAATTGCCGTGCCATGGCCACATTGTGTCGCGGCGTCGGCCACTACTGTCGTGATCATGGGCCGTACCGCCGCCATCTTCGACCTCGATCGCACGCTGTTGCGCGGCGCGAGCGGACCGCTCATCAACGAGGCTCTCACCGAGCTCGGGCTCCGCAGCACCAAGGTCCCCGGAGAGGGGCTGCTCTACAAGTCCTACGAATTGTTCGGGGAGAACCCGCTCGGCATGGCGTTCGTCCGGGCGGCGGCGCTCGCCGTGCGGGGCTGGCCGGTGGACCGCTTGCGGGCGGCGGGACGCAAGGCTGCCGAGCTGCTCATCAATGACCTGGCCGCTTACGTACCCGGGCTGCTGGAGGAGCACCGGCGAGCGGGTCACGTCCTCGTGCTCGCCACGACGACACCCGAGGACCTGGTTCGGCCCCTCGCCGAGCAGCTCGGCATGGACGACGTCGTCGCCACCCGCTATGCGTGGACCGACGGTGTCTACACGGGGAGGCTGGACGGCGGGTTCGTGTGGGGTTTCGGGAAACTGACTGCGCTGCGGAAGTGGGCTGAGCGCAACGACGTCGACCTCTCAGAGAGCTTCGCCTACTCCGACAGCATCAACGACCTCCCAATGCTGTCGGCCGTCGGACACCCCTCTGCTGTCAACCCCGATCTTGCCCTGCACGCCCTCGCCACCTTGCGGCGCTGGCCCGTGCTTCACCTCGACGTCCCGCCGGGCGTGGCGACGCTCGCCGGGATGGAGGCATTCGACGCCGCCAAGGTGGTCGTTCGCCCCGAGCTGTTCCCCTACGCCCGCTTCGACATCGACGGTGTCGAGAACATCCCCGACACAGGGGGGTTCATCCTCGTCGCCAACCATCGCAGCTATTTCGACGTCGCTGCAGTAGCCCTCGTCGTTCAGAAGAAGGGCCGGCCGACGAGGTTCCTCGGCAAGAAGGAGGTGTTCGACGCCCCGATCGTCGGCCAGATCGCCCGGGCGCTCGGAGGCATCTCGGTCGAGCGAGCCGGCGACCCTGCCAGCTCGCTCGGGCCGGCCGAGCGCGTACTGCGAGCGGGCGAGGGCATCGTCGTGCTCCCGCAGGGGACGATCCCGCGAGGAAAGGCCTTCTTCGAACCCGAGCTGAAGGGAAAGACGGGAGCGGCCCGTTTGGCCGCCAGCACGGGTGCCGCCGTCATCCCCGTCGGGCTCTGGAACACCGAAGCGGTCTGGCCACGCTCCTCGACCCTCCCCCGACTCACCAATGTGCTCTCGCCACCGACGGTGCGTATCCGAGTCGGGCCTGCCGTTGCCGGCCTTGGCCTCGGCCCGAGCGACGCCGTCGCCGACACCGAGAAGATCATGGCGGCCATCGCCGCCCTGCTGCCGGACGAGGCCCGCGAGCTCCACGAGCCGACGGAGGACGAGCTCGCCAGGACCTACCCGAAGGGCAAGGTGGGCGAGGAGCGAGCCGTCGGGCTCGCCCCGGCAGCCTCGCCACGGCACACGGCGCCCGCCGCCAAGCGACCAGCCGCCAAGCGACCCGCCGCCAAGAAGGCAGGTGCGGTGAGCCGGACCGATGCCGCCGCCACCGTGCCCGCCGAGGCGCCGAGACCGCCGAAGCAGGCGCCAGCGAAGACGACTCCAGCGAAGAAGACATCAGGCAGGACGCAGCCAGCGAAGACGGCGCCAGCGAAGAAGACATCAGGCAAAACGCAGCCGGCGAAGAAGGCATCAGCGAAGACGGAGCCGGCCGGACGGGCAACGACCGCGCGGGCGGCCACGCTCGGGCCTGCAGCCCGCAAGCAACAGCCCGCCCGCGTGCCCGCAGCTCGCCGGCCTCGCTGAGCGCTTCGCTCCGTGTGTGGTATCGCCGGTTTCATCGGCCCGCCGGATCATGATCTCCTCACGGCGATGTGCGAGCGGATCGAGCACCGCGGTCCGGACGACGAGGGCTACCTGGAACGGGAGGATGTCAGCCTCGGTCACCGCCGCCTCGCCATCATCGACCTCGAGCACGGCCACGAACCCATGTCGAACGCGGCGGGTTCCGTCCACCTCGTCTACAACGGCGAGGTCTACAACTTCCGCCAGCTTCGAACCGAGCTCGAAGGGCTCGGGCACAGGTTCACGACGTCATGTGACGCCGAGGTAGTCCTCGCCGCCTACGAGCGCTGGGGAGTCGAGTGCTTCCCGCGTTTCAACGGCATGTGGGCCCTCGCCATCCTCGACGAGCGGGAGGCGGAGGCGCGCCTCGTGCTCTGCCGCGACCACCTCGGGATCAAGCCGCTGTACGTCGCCGAGGCGGGCGGCCGCCACCTGTTCGCCTCCGAGATCAAGGCTCTCCTGGCGGCACCGGAGCTGGAGCCGGCGGTCGACACTCGTCGCCTTGCGGAGTACCTCGCTCGGGGCCTGCACGACCACGACGACCGGACCTTCTTCGAAGGCGTCCGGCAGATCCTGCCCGCCACCGTCGTGAGCATCCCCATCGCCGGCGGGCCCCCCAGCGAGCACACCTACTGGCACCCGGCACTCAGCACGGATGCTCCCGCTGACCCGGCCAGGTTCGCCGACGTCTTCACGCGGGCCGTCGAGCGCCGGCTTGTAGCCGATGTCACGGTCGGGACGTGCCTATCGGGCGGACTCGACTCTTCCTCGATCGTGTGCGTCATGAGCAAGCTCCTGGCCGACGGCGTCCCTGACGCCGGCAGCATGGGGGAGCATCTGCGCACCTTCTCTGCCGTGTTCGATGGCGATCCGATCGACGAGCAGGAGTACATCGAGCCTGTCCTCGCCGCCTCCGGTGCGGACAGCGACTTCGTCCGCCCGCAGTCGCGGGATCTCTTCGCCGACCTCCCCCTTCTCGTCTGGCACCAGGACGAGCCGATGGTCTCTTCAGGCCCGTATGCCCAATACCGCGTCATGGAGCTCGCGAAGGGCAAGGCCAAGGTGCTTCTCGACGGCCAAGGAGGCGACGAGCTGTTGGCCGGCTATGTGCCGTACCAGTACGTCTACCTTCGGCAGCTCGCCAAGTCGCGTCACCCCGCCGACATGCGGACGCTTTCGAAGGAAACCCTCCCCACTCGCGACCTACTCACCCCAATTGCCCGGCAGCGCTTCGCCGACCGGCGGCGGTCGGTCGACCCCGCCACCTACTGCCCGTCCCTCCTCGGTGATCCGGCACGAGCGGCTGCCATCGCGGCGGCGGACCACCGCGTGCGCGACGACCTCAAGCAACGTCTGTTGCAGGACCTCACCCAGTACAGCCTGCCGTCTCTATTGCGCTACGAGGACCGCAACTCGATGGCACATTCCATCGAGTCGAGGCCGCCGTTTCTCGATCAGGAGCTCGTCGAGCTCGTGCTGTCGTTGCCGGCGGACGCCATCGTGCGCGACGGGTGGAGCCGTTGGATCTTCCGGGAAGCCATGCGGGGTGTCTTGCCGGAGAAGATTCGCCTCCGGCGGAAGAAGATCGGTTTCACCACGCCGGAGATGCGCTGGCTGCGGGCGCAGCGTGCCACCGTGCAGGGCATCTTCCGGTCACCCTCGTTCTGCTCGCGCCCGTACTGGGATGCTCCGGCTGTCGCGCGGGCGTTCAAGGCCGCCTGCGAAGGCAAGCTGGAAGAGTCCCCGTTGTTCTGGCGGATCCTGAACATCGAGGCGTGGTTGCGGGTGTTCCACGGCCAAGCCCCGATGGCGCCCTGCGGTCGCCGCCCCGTCATCGGCCGCTCCCTCGAGGCCGCTGGGGACGCCGAGTGCGCCCAGATGCTCGGTGGCGAGGCGGCCGCCTGGGCGACCATCGCGGTCAACAACGGCCGCCACGTCTTCTGCTGCGGTCCGGACGGTCGCAACGTTTACGGTCGGGCCCCCGTGCGGACGCCTCGCATCGAAGCAGGCGACGATCTCGATCGCGTCGTGGTGGACTCGATCCTGGCCGTGGAGGGCGGCCGCCTCGGATTGGAGGAGGGCGACATCATCGCTGTCTCCGAAAAGGCCGTTGCCGTGAGCCAGGGCCGGTCGTACCCGGTGTCGTCCATTCGGCCGACTTTGCTCGCCCGGACGTTGTGCCGTTTCGTCGCGAAGGGCCCGGCTGGCATCGGTCTCGGCATCCCTGCGACGATGCAGCTGGCGCTCGATGAGGCGGGTGCAGGTCGCATCCTGCTGGCGACGGCGGCCGCCGGTATGACGCGTCTCGTCGGCCGCCACGGCACCTTCTACCGGGTCGCCGGCGCCCGCGTGGCGGCCATCGACGGGCCCACGAACGGGACGCTGCCGCCTTTCGACACTCATGCCAAGCTGCCTCCGGCGGATCCGGACGGCGTGGCCGATCGGCTCGCTCGCCGCCTGGCTGAGGAGGCCGGGGGTCCCGTGCACGTGGCCGTCGTCGATGCCAACGATCGAGGCGTCGTCGTGCTCGGCGGCAGCCGGGGACTCGACCGGCGTCTCATCGCCTGGCTGTTCGGGGACAACCCCTTGGGTCAAGGTGCCGAGCAGACCCCTGTGGCGCTGATCCGCTACGTCGGCCGTGTCATCCCGCAGCACTTGAGCCGGTAGTAGAGCGCTACGGCTTGTACCTGAACCTCACGGCGTTCGAGCGCCCGCCGAGTCCGAGAGCGCTGATCCCCCCACGCAGGTACCTGGTGCCGGCGTCGAGGGCCGGCAAGGTGGCGAACAGCGTGATCCGTGTGTCTGTCAGGGTGCTGAAGGTCGAGTAGTTGTCGGCGGCTAGCGAGCCCAGGCCGACGTTGACCCAGTCGAGGGTGAGCACGTTGAATCCGGTGCCTTTGATCACGATAGGACCCGAGCCGGACTCGCTGTAGGGCTGCGGGCCGACCGAGGTGATCTTCGGGCGGGGGGCGTAGTCGTACTCGCTCGGGGCCGGATCGATCTCGGTCCCGGCCGTCGGCACGACGATGCCCTCGTTGTTGGCGACGAGACTGCCGACATAGGGCGCCAGGATCTTCGAGCTCGGGCTCTTTCCTTTGTTGTTCGTGACGACGACCTGTACCTGGCAGGTGTTGGCGGGGTGAAAGCCCTTGCCCGTGGTGCACGCGGTCGCCTTCGTCTCCGCCGGCACGGTCACCTGCAGCTCAGAGGCGCTGAGGGCCGTCCATTTGGTGGCCGCCACACCGCCGAAAGTGATCGAGGAGACGGCGAACTTCGGCAGCAGGAAGCCGGAGCCGAAGACGTCCACGACGTTGCCGCCGCTCGTCGGTCCGCCGGAGGGGCCGACTCCGCTCACCGACGGTAGCGGCGATGTGCTCGAGCCGGCCGTGTAGATGTAACGGCTCGTGCTGGGGAGCGGTGGCGTGGTCGTGATGCCGGAGGCGGTTTCGACGGTGACGGTGACGTCGACGGGTGTGGGTGTGGCGCTCGTCTCACCGGCGGTGCCGGGCTGCGGCGCCTCCGGCGGGGCGGTGACCGTGATCGAATCGCCCGACTGCGAGACGACTGAGGCCGCCGTCGCCCCGAAGCTGACGGCCTTGACCGTGACACCTGGCCCGGAGAAACCCGTCCCGGTGACCGTGACCGTGTTGCCTCCCTTGACCGACCCGTACTCAGGGCTGAGGCCGGTGATGGCGGGCTGCGGCGTCGAGGGAGTGAGGAGGGCGCAGAGCGATGTCGCCAGCCCGGTGGCGACGGGCGAGCCGAGCCCGGAGGCGAGATCGTATCCCGCCGTCGCCGGGTAGCCGTCGCTGAGCCCGAAGATGTCGTTGTTGCCTGTCGTGATGTCGTTGAAGTCCGCCCCGGGTGCCGCCGTGGCGGCTGCTTCGTAGAGGGCCGGTGCCACGAAACCGAGGTCACGTTCGTGGTTCTGGCTGTTGAGGGCGAGATCGGCGCAGCTCGTGGAGGAGGCGATGTCGGTCGTGATGGCCGCCCACATCGGAGCGGCCGTCGAGGTTCCCCCGATCGTGCCCCAGCCGCCGCCGCTCGCCTGGTAGAAGGACGTCCCCGTGTCCTCGTCGGCATCGATGGTGACGTCGGGCACCTCACGGCACGGAGGCGCCGTGGGCGCTGCAGACGGGTCGCTCTCGCAGAAGCCGTAGGAGGCCTGCTGCGAGTACGAGTTGAGAACGCCGGCGACACCGGAGTCGGCCTGCCAAGCGGGGCTCGGCCAGGTGTCGGAGATGCCTCCGCCACCGCCGCCGCCGAGCGGCCCGTCGTTCCAGACGGTCTCGAGTGGTGGCAGCGAGTCGGAGGTGAGGGTCGTGCCGCCGACGCCCACGACGAACACCTGGCTGGCGGGATCATCGACTTGCACCGGCGAGGGCGAGACGATCGCAGTGGATCCGAAGGCACAGTCGTTCGAGCCGGAGTCGCCGGCAGCGGCGAAGACGGACTGGCCCTGTGCGGCCGCCTCTTCGAAGATCGTGTTCTCGACCTCCTGGGCGCCGGGGGAGGCGACCTGGAAGGCGGGCTCGCACAGACCCCAGCTCGTGGAGATGACGTTGGCGGTGTCCGCGTTCACGATGGAGTTGTAGATGTCGTCGGCGGCGTACTGCGTACCGATGGTGGCGCTCGGCGCCTCGTAGACATCGATAGTGGCGTGGGGTGCGAGGGCGGAGATGTCTTCGACGTCGAGGGCGGCCTCGCCGGTTCCCGGGCCTGACGGGATGCCGCCGTTGACGGCAACGACGTGCAGGCGCTGCAGCATGCCGGCGGCGACGCCGGCTCCGAAGTAGCAGGTGTCGAACGTCTTGATGTCGCCTCTGGAGAACGGCTCGAGCTCGAAGATCGCCACCGTCTCGCCCTGGCCGAGGGCGCCACCTTTGTACAGCCCGGAGACCCCGTAGGCCTTTGCGAGCGCGTTGAAGGTCCAGCCGGTGTCCTTCTCGGCCTTGCTGGCCGCTTGCGCGCAGGCGTTCGGCCCGCCGTTGGGCGTTCGCGGCTGGATGCGGTCGGCGACGTTGCCCTTGCCGGCTGCGGTTGCCCGCGCCCGTGGGCGCTCGATGGTGTCGTGCGGACCGGCGAGGTCGTCGAGGCCGAGGATGGCGGTGACGTCGTCGGCGATGGGGCTCTGGAGCTCGGGTGGCGTGCCTGCCGCCCATCCGGCGGTGTCGCCCGGGAGGCGGTACGCCCGCATGCTCACGTGCAGCGCCCGCTGCACGACGGCGACGCTCGCCGTCACCGGAATGATGAGCCCGTTCGCCGAGGGCGCCGAGACCGAGAAGCCCTCTGCGCGGAGGACCTCTTTTACGGCGGCGATGGTCGCCGGCGTCGGTCCGAATTCACTCCGGAACTGCTGCGGGGTGATGAAGTGGCCGAGGGTCCTCGAACCCGGTGTGTTGACGGCGGTGGCGTATGCCTCGAGCGCCTGCGGGTCGCGGGGAGACAGGGCGATCCCGAGGTGCATGAGGCGGGTCGGGGCAAGGGAACCAAGCGCCCTCGAGCCAGGCGGCGGCACAGCCCGCTTGCCGAGGGCGACAAGGGGGGACTCGAGCAGGGCCGAGAGTGAGAGGTGGTTGGTTTCGGAGGTTGCCGCTGCGCTCGCCAGCGAGCTACCGGAGACGACGCTGAGCACGAGCCCGATGCCGACACATGCCGCCACAACTGTACGAGTCCGTCTCATGGATACCTGCAATGCCTCTTCTCCTTCGTCCACAGGCGCGCTCGATCAGCGGCAGTGGCGACGAACCTGTTCCAGCCTCGCACCGGAGTTACGAGCCTACCTGGCGCCACCGGTCAGCTGGAAACGGCCCTTCGTGGGTAGTGTGCCGGTCGTGGCCGCGCCCGGGGATCTCGCCGTCGTGACGACCAAAGGCGGCGACGAGATCGCCCTCGGCCCGCTGCTCGGCCACGAGAGCGAGCAGCTGTTCAGTTTGTTCGCCGCTGTCGTCGCCAGCGGAGACGGCTTCCCGCAGGCGCCTCCACTCACGCGGGACGTCTTCGAAGCCACATGGATCCGGCCCGTGACGGCCGTGATCGGTGCCCGCCTTGCCGCCGGCGGCCCTCTTCTCGGCGCTTACTACCTGAAGCCGAACTTCGCTGCCCGCGCGGCCCACATCGCCAACGCCGGCTACGTCGCCGCCGCGTCGGCCCGCGGTCGTGGGGTGGGCAGGGCGCTCGTGGAGGATTCCCTCTGGCGGGCGCCGTTGCTCGGCTTCGACGCCATCCAGTTCAATCTCGTCTTCGTCTCCAACCCCGCTCGGGCACTCTACGAAGAGCTCGGGTGGCGAGAGATCGGCCGTATCCCAAACGCCGTCGACGGAGAGGATGCGATCATCTACTGGCGGCGCGTGGGGGAATGAGCCGGCGGCCATGACGGCGCCGGTGCCGGGGGATCTCCCACACGCCATAGCCAGGGTGCTGGCGGAGACGGCGGGCGGTGACCTTGCCCAGGCGGCGAAGGCACTCTCGGAGCGCTACCGGGCTGGCTCCGGACCGTACGTGGCCACCATGAAGGACGCTCTCGCCTACGTGGCGACGCGCCTCCCGGCGACGTACGCGGCGACGCGTTCGGCCGGCGAGCACGTCGCCGAGCTGTGGCCCGCTTTTGCACCCGGCTCACAGCTCGACCTCGGGGCCGGCCCGGGGGCGGCCGCCTGGGCCGCAGCCGCCCTATGGCCGAGCATCCGGGCAGTCATGCTGGCGGACCGGGACGAGCACATGCTCGCGGTGGGAGAGCGCCTTGCCGCCGGCGCCTTTGCGGGCTGGGCATGGCAGCAGATCGACGTGACGAGCGAGCTTGCCGAAGCCGAGCTCGTGACGGCCTGCTATGTGCTCGGAGAGCTCGAGCCGGCAGCGGCTCGCGAGGTCGCTCTCAAGGCGTGGCAGGCCGCCAGGCGCTGTCTGCTGGTCGTCGAGCCGGGTACGCCGGCAGGCTTTCGACTCATTCGCGAGCTTCGCCGCCATCTCCTCGAGGAGGGTGCCAGCCTGCTCGCCCCCTGTCCGGATGAAGGTGCCTGCCCGATCACGGAGGGCGACTGGTGCCACTTCTCCGCCCGCGTCGGCCGTTCCGCCCTCCACCGCAGCCTCAAGGGGGCGGAGCGCTCCTTCGAGGACGAGAAGTTCAGCTACGTGGCCTTCGCCCGAACCGATGCGGCTCGCGCCGGCGGCCGCCTCGTGCGGCGGCCGCTACAGCGGCGCCGCTTCGTCGAGCTGTCGGTCTGTGCCGACGGCGCGATTCGGCGGGCGGGCGTTGGCCAGTCGCAACCCGCCTACCGTGCGGCCTCGAAACTCGCCTGGGGCGCCGCCGTCCCGCCCGAGGTGCTCGAGCTCGTCCGCCGCACGGCGCCGCCGGCCGATCAGTCCTGACCCTTAGGGCGCTGCGTCGGCTGCGGGGCGATCCCGGGAGCGATTACTTGAGCAGGCGGGAGAGGCGACGGTCGGCGAGCGGCTTCCCGCCGGTTTGGCAGGTGGGGCAGTACTGCAGCGATCTCGTGGCGAAGGAGACCTCGCGGACGGTGTCGCCGCAGACTGGGCAGGGAAGGCCCGTGCGGGCGTGCACGCGCATGCCGGCTCGTTTGTCGTCCTTCAGCTCGTCCATCTGCAGTGTCTCGGCCCGCCCGATCGCTTCCCGAAGAACGCCGACGAGGGCCGCGTACAGGCGGGAGACCTCGTCGGGGGAGAGTTTGGCGGCAGGCTTGAAGGGCGAGAGCCGAGCGGCGTGCAGGGCTTCGTCCGAGTAGGCGTTGCCGACGCCGGCGATGACGGACTGGCGGGACAGGCAGCGCTTCAGGTCGCCCTTCTCGGCCGCCAGGATCAGGGCGAAGCGTTCCTGGCTGAACTCGGGATCGAGCGGTTCGGGGCCGAGGGTGGCCACCGCTTCGATGTCGGTCGGACAGTGCGTCGTCCAGATGGCGAGGCGGCGCTCGTGGCCCATCTCGGTGACGTCGAAGCCGCCGCCACCCTCGAAGCCAACTCGCAGCACCAGCGGGCCCCGCCCGATCTTGACGGGGGCAGGGGCGAGCTTGTCGCGCCACTTGATCCAGCCGGCGCGGCCGAGGTGCATGACGAGCCACTCGGGCGGCCTCTCGGCGCCTCCGAGGCGCATGCAGAGGTACTTCCCCCGCCGCCCGCAGCTCTCGAAGGTCCGCCCGAGGAGGGAGCGCAGGGGCGGGTCGAAGGTCTTCAGTGCCGAGATGGAGGCAAGGTCGAGCCGCGTCACCGTTCGCCCGGCGCAGCGCTCGTCGAGTCGGCGGCACAGCAGTTCCACTTCAGGCAGCTCAGGCACCGCATCGGAACGCTAGTGGGCCGGTGCGGGTCAGCTGGCAGGGGCCTGTCGCCCCCCACGAGTGTTGTACTGATGTTCGATTGTCCGTACAACTGCTATCATGGGAGGCGTGCGCAACGGTGAGCTCCTGTGACCCCCCTCGAGCTCGCCGGTCTCCTGTTTGCCGCCTCGGTCTGCGCGGGCCTGTTGGGCTCGCTGCTCGGCCTCGGAGGCGGCTTCGTCGTCATCCCCGTGCTGACGCTCCTGTTCGGCGTCGACATCCGGCTCGCCATCGGCGCCTCCGTCATCGCCGTCGTGGCGACCTCCGTGGCGGCCGCACCCGGGAACCTCGCCAGCGGCTTGTCGAACATCCGAGTAGCCATCTTCCTGGCGATGGCGACCACCGTCGGGGCGCTCAGCGGCGCCTGGATCTCCGGCTGGGTCGACCCACGCGTGCTCTACGTCGTCTTCGGCGCCGTCCTCGTCTTCGCCGGCTACCAGATGGCGCGAAAGCTCGTGAAGACGCGAGCGCTCGCCGCCGGCGGCCACGACGGACGCCCTGGCCTCGAAGGCGAGGACCGGCTCGGCCTGAGTGGTTCGTACCCCGACCTTGAGAGCGGTCGGGACATCGCCTACCAGGTCGTCCACCCTGTCGTCGGACTTGGTCTGATGTATGTCGCCGGGACCGTGGGAGGGCTTCTCGGGATCGGCTCCGGCGTGTTGAAGGTTCCGGCGATGGACGTCGCCATGCGGCTGCCGCTCAAGGTCTCGATGGCGACGAGCAACCTCCTCATCGGCGTGACGGCAGCGAGTGCCTCGCTCGTCTACCTGCTACGGGGCGACGTCGACCCGTTCCTGGCCGGACCGGTCGCCGCCGGCGTCCTCCTCGGTGCCTGGTCGGGCGGACGGTTGCTCCCGCGGTTGCGGGTGGCCGCGCTGACGTGGGGGTTTCTCGTCGTGATGGCTGTCGTCGCCATCGAGATGCTGTGGAAGGGACTCGCGTGAGCGCCCCTGCCGTCGAATCCGTCGTCGCCCGCGTGCTGAAGGTCGGCCTCGCCGTCAGCGCCGTTGTCATCGCTGCCGGCTTGGGAATGCAGGAGTTCGGTATCCGTCATCTGCCGGCAGCCGGCAAGGCCTCCGTCGGCGCTTCCGGCCGCTATCCCCGCGGCGTCGCCGGCGTGGTCTCCGGGCTCGGGCACGGATCGGGCTCGTCCGTGCTGGAGATCGGGTTGGCGCTGCTCGTGTGCACGCCCGTAGCCGCCGTGGCGGCCGCCGCCATCTCCTATCGGCGTCGGGGAGAGGGTCGTTTCGCCCTCGTGGGCGGGATCGTCCTGCTCGTCCTCGCCGTCTCCAGCCTCGTCGGCCTCGGGCTCTTCTGAGCGCCCTCAGCCGCCGCCGTGTCGGCCGCTCGGGGGGAAGAGATCGTTCGGCAGGAAGGCCGACACCACCCAGTTCGGGGCGTCGACCACCTCGCTGATGCGGAGGTCGACGGCGACCGAGCACAAGGCGTACGCCTGCTCGCTGCTCAGTGCGCGGCGACGCTCCAGATGGGCGATCATCGCCTGCACGCTCTGGCGGACCGCTCCCATGAGGTCAGGCCCGATGCCCGTGGTGGCGTGATAACCCGCCGCCGCCGCTCCCAGCCGCTCGAGCGGGCGCCTCACCTCGAACTCCGGTGCGTCGAGACGAAGGTCGCGACGGACGCTGAGCCGGAGGGCGACGCTCATGGCGCCCTCGATGGCTGTGCCGCACACCTCGCCGTCGCCCTGGGCGGCGTGGGTGTCTCCGACTCCGAAGAGGGCGCCTTCGACCTCGACCGGCAGGTAGAGGGTGGCGCCTGGGCCGAGCTGACGGGTGTCGAGGTTGCCGCCGACGCGACGCGGGGGCACGACGCTGTGCAAGCCCGCCTCGGCCGGGGCGACCCCGAGGACGCCGCAGAAGGGCTGCAGGGGCACGCGCACCTGATCGGTGAAGGTGGCGTAACCGCCCTCGAACTCCCAGACATGCAGCCACGGATCGGGGAAGCGGTCGGCAAGCAGGCCGAAACCGGGGATGATCCCGGTCCAACCGTAGGAGCCCGGCTCGACGGCGAGGATGTCGATCTGCAGGGTGTCGCCTGGGTGGGCGCCCTCGACGAAGACCGGGCCGCACACGGGGTTGACGCGCTCGAAGTCGAGCGCTCGCACCGATTCGTGCGTCGAGCCTGGGCGGAGCTGTCCGCCGGAGGCATCCTGGGTCTCGAAGGTCACCTCCGAACCGGAGGCAACCGTCAGCAAGGGGACGTGGTCTCTGCTCCAGCCGTAATGGATCTGTTCTCGCAGCAGGTGGAGCGACGTCGTCGTCATGGGCGGCTCCTTCTCCGGCCGGCTCGTCCCGGCCCCCTGGTCCGCTTGAGATCATGCCCCGCCGGGGAGCGCGGCGGAGCTCAAACCCGTCGGCGCAGGCCGTGGCGGTAGCGTCGGCACGGTGGTGACCACCGTGCTCGACCCGCGGCACCCGACACCGCTGTGGGCGCAGCTGGCTGCGGCCCTGCGGGAGCGGTTGAGCCTCGGCGAGTACGGGGAGCGGTTCCCGACCGAGCTCGAGCTCACGAGCGAGTTCGATGTCAGCCGAGCGACGGTGCGGGCGGCCGTCCGGCGTCTCCGCGAAGAGGGCCTGCTCGACGCCCGGCGCGGCAGCGGGACCTTCGTCGTCCGCCGCGAGCTCGACGAACCCGTTCTCGGCACTCCGGAGCTCGCTCGCGCCATCATCGGCGCCGGCCTCAAGGAGGAGAGTCGCGTACGGCATTTCGCCGAAGGGCCCGCCGGTCCGGCCGCCGCCGCTGCTCTCCAAGTCGCCGCCGACGCGATCGTCGTGTGGATCGAGCGGCTCCGAGTCGCCGGCGGACACCCCCTCGCACTCGACCGCTCCGCCGTCACCCTCTCGGCCACATGCCGACGCGCCCTGCTGCGCGCCGATCTGGCGAGCGGGTCGCTCTACGAGGCGCTGGCGGAGGGTTGCGGCGTCCGCGTCACCGGCGGACGCGAGCTGGTGCGAGCGGTCGAGTGCTCAGCCGACGACCGTCAGACGCTGGAGCTCGCCAGCGGGGAGGGCGTCCTCGAGGTGGAACGGCTCGCCTACGCCGGCCAGCGCCCGGTCGAGTGGCGGCGCAGCCTGCTGCGAGGCACGGCCTACGAGCTCACGGCCGGCTGGGGCACCGTTCCGCAGCGCTGACCGCCCGCAGCGCTGACTGCCCGTAGCGCTGACCGCCCGTAGCCCTGACGGGTCCTGGAGCAGAGCGAACGACGCTCAGTCAGCCGTTCGTTGCGGCCATGACGTCGGGGATCGCTTCGGGCGCCACCGTCTCGGCGCCGACGATTCGTCCGGCTCGGCGGTCGACGGTACCCGGCGAGGCGTCGGATCGGCCGACGGCGGCAGCCCCCACGAGCGCCGCCACGGCGATGCCTGCGGGCCCCGGAAGGGCGGTGTCGTGCCTGCGGCCGCCCGGCGGCGCGCCGACCACCAGTCCGTCTCCGCCTCGTCGGCCAACAGGGCGACGGCGCGCTCGATGCGGGCGGCAAAGCGGCGGGCGTCCTCGTCCGTCTCCGGCCAGAGCGGGTCGCCGAAACGCACCTCGGTCGGCCCCGGCCGCAGCGTCGAGGAGCCCTTGGCGATGATCGCCCGCGTGCCGCGGATGTGGACGGGCACGACGGGCACGAGGCAACGCTTGGCGAGGTAAGCGGCTCCGCCCTTGAACTCCTGCCCCCAGCCGTCGGGGGTACGCCCGCCTTCGGGAAAGATGACGAGGCTCCACCCCTCCTCGATCAGCCCGGCGGCGAGATCGGCTGAGCGCCGGTTGACCTTCGTGCGTTCCATCGGGATGGCACCGAGCACGAACGCCCAGGCGGTCGCTTTGAGGCGCCGATCGAAGAAGTAGTCGGCGGCGGCGGCGACGACGGTGTGGTGGCGGATCCGTGTGGGCAGGCAGGAGAGCAGCAGGGCGGTATCGAGATGGCTCGAGTGGTTGGCGGCGAGGATGACGGGCAGCTCGAGAGGGTCGAGGTGGTCCAGGCCGAACACGGTCGGCGCACAGCCGGCACGCAGGAGTGGCCGCGTGACGTCGTCGAGCAGCATCGCCCGCGCCAGGCGCACGGGGTAGCGCCGAGCCCAGGCCGTGTCGTAGCTGGTGCCGAGGCCCCCTTTGACGGGTAAGGGGTCGGCCCCGAGGGGCCGGGTGGGTTTGCGGAGGAGAAAGCGGCTGGGCGGTACGGAGCCGTCCGGGCGAGGGCGCGACGGCAGGGTGGGAGCGCTCACTGCACGTCGGCGAGCAAGAGGGGGGGTGTGTGCAGGTGGGTGATCGACGGGTCGCGGCCGACGACGTCCGATGCCATCTCGAGAGCATCGGCCAAGGTGGACGCCGGCGAGAAGCCCAGCCGCCGCACGGCCGCACGGTCGCCGCCCACGATGATCACCTTGCTGACGTGCTCGAGGGCGTGGGCGCACCAGTACCACATGTAGAACGGGTGGACACCGTGGTAGGCGTAGCTCGTCCGGTAGAGGTGGATGTACCACGGGTCGGTGGCGAAAGCGGTCTCGTACTTCGACTCGACCTCGAGCATGTCGGTCGTTTCCGAGAGGACCTGCTCGAAGAAGTCGATGTAGCTCGGGTGGTGCACGGGGTTGAACGCCCAGGGCGTCGGGTGGGACATGATGACGACCCCGCCCTCGCGCACGAGCGGCCGCCCTCGGTAGAGGTTGAAGAAGTAGCCGAGCCCGAGGCAGGCCACGAGGATCGGGTTCATGATGGAGTTGACGTTGTATGGGCAGATGTAGGGAAGCCCCATCGTCAAGATGTCCGTCTGGCCCTCGACGGGGACGATCTGCTGGCGGAAGACGTTCTCGAGCGTGCGATCGTGCACGGCATCGACTTCGCCCGCCTGCACCGACGTGAGATCGTGGGGTGCCTTCACGGAGTGGAAGATGCGCCTCGCCAGCTCGGGGGGTGTCCGCTCGAGTGCCTTCGAGGTGGCGAAGAAGCTCGCCCGGTCGCGGGCGGTCCACTCCCACTCCCGCCGCTGCAGGAAACGCATCTCGGGCGGGAACGTGTCGGTGTTCAACGTCGTCTCGATCTGGAAGATCTTCACGCCGGCCTCGGCGATGAGCTTGCCCATCCGCCAATTCGACGTGTGCAGCTGGGAGTGGTGGCGGTCCATGAAGGACTTGCTGGCACGCATCGTGCGGACGTTGTGGTGGTGCTTGAGGCTCTTGTAGGAGGCCAAGCCGGTGGCGACGGACTTGTGCCCGCCGTCCATGGCGACGAGGTTGATGTTCACGTAGACGAGGAGGTCGCTCTCGACGGCACGTTTGTTGAGCTCGACATCCTCGCCCTCGTCGGTCTGACCGAGGTCGACGAGGTTGGCGGGGTCCTCCGCATCGTGCTGCACGAGGAGGCCGTGAGGGGCGAAGGCGTCGAAGACGCGCGTCCCGAGGGCATGGCGGAGCTCGTCGTCGGTCATGCGCCGGTGGAGGGCGAGGGCGGCGATGAGGACGACGTCGTCGACGCCTGCCTCCGCCGCCAGGTCGAGCACCGCCTCGATCACCCGCTGGCGGACGTCGGGGGATTTCATGGGCGGCAGCGGCAGGGAGATGTCGTCGAAGGCGATGGTGAGCTTCATGCCGGCATGCAGGAGCGAGCGCAACGGGGCGCTGTCGCCGAGCGGGTGGTCGAGGGCGTGACGGATGGCGGCATCGGGGTCCCTCAGTGCCGCCAGCGGCTCGGGCCCGTAGAGGACACGGCTGCCCGCCGGTAACCGCTCCAGGCCGAAACCCTCCCCCCGCCAGAACAAGGTCTGCGGGGTCGATCGATCCACCTCGAGGACGAAACCAGGCCGCGGGCTCACTCTGCCTCCTCACTGGGCGTGCGACTGCGTGACTTGCGGCGGAGGTCGAAGACGATCTTCACCGATCCGCGGCGGCCGGCGGCGGCGGCGTGCGCCACCGCCTCCTCGTAGCGCTCGAGCGGGTAGGCGGCCGAGACGAGGCGCTCGAGCCGGGCGGAGGCCACGAGCTCGAAGGCGAGCTCGAACGTGGAGCGGGTGCCCTCGGGTCGAGCTTCGGCGCCGTAGGCGTAGGCGCCTCGGAGTCGGACCTCCCGTTGCCAGAGGGGGGCGAGATCCACCCTCGTCACCCCCGGCATGCCGACGAGCACGATGTCGCCGCCGGGGTGGGCGATGGCGAGCGACTGCTCGAGCGACTCGGGGCTGCCGACGCAGTCGTAGACGATGTCGACGCCGCCGGCCAGTCGCTCGATGCGGCCGGCGTCACTGACGAGGGCGAGGGTGCCGGAAAGGCGGCGCGCGGCGCGCACGACCTCGCCGGGCTCGACGACCTGATCAGCGCCGAGATCAGCGGCGAGCTGTCGCTGCGTCGGATGTTTGGCTGCGGCCACGAGGGTCCCGGGTAGGCAGAAGTGTCGGAGGGCAGCAATCGTGCACAGGCCGAGCGTGCCGGCACCGAGCACGACGACGCTGGCTCCGCTCGGCGGTTCTGTCGAGCAGGCAGCGTGCACGGCGCAGGCCGTCGGCTCGACCATGACGGCGGCCTCGTCCGAGAGCGCCTCCGGGACCTCGTGCAGCTGGCTCTCGTGCGCCACGAGGCCGGCGGACCAGCCCCCGCCGGTGTCGGCGCAGTAGCCCGTCTGGAGGCCGGGGGCGAGAGAGCCGAACGCGATGCGCTCGCAGGCGCCCTTGTGGCCGCCGGCACAGGCCGGGCACGGTGGGTCGATGCCTCGTGCCTCGCAGCCGAGGACGGGTTCGAGCACGGCGCGCCGGCCATCGAGCCGGCCGCCCTTCACATCGCCCACGATCTCGTGGCCCGGCACGAAGGGAAAGCTGACGAGGTGCTCGAAGTACCGGGAGGAGCGACCGTCGAGCGTCGCCAGATCGGATCCGCAGATACCGGCGAGGCGCGGTTCGAGGCGCACCCATCCCGGAGCCGGCAGGCTGGGGGGGTCGACCTCCAGCAGCTCCAGTGGGCCGACGCCGACGCCATGGCCGGATCCCGCCACAACCGAGGCCAGGCGGGCGGCGGCGAAACGAGGCAGGTTCCGCTCGAAGACGAGTGCTTTCATGCCGGCCGCCCTGCGCCCACGGTGCGGAGCCCGGGCTGCATCGTCGAGGTGGCGAGGATGCGCCGGGGCCCTCCGGGCGTGCGGCTCCAGTGCTCGATCGACCAACCGCGGCGGCGGGCGATAGCGGCCAACTTCGCTTCCGGGTTGACAGCCACGGGGAGGCCCGCGGCCTCCAGCATCGGCAGGTCGCTCGTCGAGTCGGCATACGCCACGATCTGGTCTCTCTCCACCCCGGCGGTTCGTGCGAGGTCTTCCATCAACAGCGCCCGCGCTTCGCCTGTTGGCGGGGAAGCCACCATCTCGCCGGTGAACTTGCCCCCGCGTTCCCCCAGGCGTCCGCAGACGATCTCGTCGAAGAGGGGCCGCAGGGGCTCGACGACGAAGTCGAGCGCACCCGTGATGAGGACCGTGCGGTGACCGAGCGTGCGGTGCTGACGGAGGCGGGCGAGGCCGTCGGGAAACGCTCGCAGAGCGAGCAGGTCGCTCCACAGCTCGAACCCGTCGAGGCGGAGGCGGTCCACGGGGGCACCCTCGTAGCGCCGGTAGAACGAGCGCAGGAAGTCGCTCCGATCGCGGCGGTCGAGCGCCAGCAGTCGGGGTGCCTCCGCGAGCAGCCCTCCGATGATCTTGGCTCGTTCGGCCCGGTCGAGGTGACGTGTCGCCAGCCAGGCGTAGCTCTCGACGACGTTGGAGGCGATGAGCGTGTTCTCGAGGTCGAACACGGCGATTCGCGGCTCGGATGACAGGATGGCCGCCCGCGAGCGCGACTCACGCGTCCCCAGCACCCGCTTGCCCGGCGAGGTGCGCACGCGGGCGTGCTCGACGACGGAGGGAAGGTGGACGTCTTCGACGTAGTGCCGCCAGTCGATGACGCCGGGATCGAAGCAGAACGCCTTCTGGTCCTCGGCGCTCAGGCCGGCGAAGAGCTCGAGTGTGCGGTCGATGCGAAAGCGCGCTTCGGTCTCGGCGTAAGCGCCATAGAGCTCCACGTAGTCGAGGGCGCGCTCGGCCTGCGAGCGACGATCCTCGATGCGGCCGGCGACCTCGGCGCGCTCACCCCTCACCGGCAGCATGTTGACGATGCGCTCCGCCGTCTTGAGCACGCTGGTCGCCCGCCGGAGCTCCCCTTGCACCTTGCCTCGTCCTGGGAAGGACCACTTCGGGACGACGATCGGCTGTCCGCGGTTGTCGTAGAGCGGTCGGGCGGTGAACCAGAGCTCCGTGAGGTGGACGAGCGTGCCGTAGAGGAGGGGGTTTCTCGTGCCGGAAGCGACCTGGTAGACGGTCGGGCCCTGCGGGTCGGGCCCACGGGCGGCGACGGCGATGATGGCGGCGACGACGAGGTCGACCGGGACGACGTCGACGACCCCCTCCGGCACGCCGGGGAACTGGCGGAGCAGCCCGCGGGCATAGGAGATGATGACCGGCTCGGCCATGCGGAACCCTCGGATCCAGCCTGGGCGGGGCTCGGCGAGGGCGGACTCCACGATGGAGGGGCGGACGAAGGTGACGGCAAGGTCGCCGCGGGTCTCGAGCAGCGCCCGCTCACCGAGCGACTTCGTGTAGGCATAGGCGTCCGGCCAGCCGAGGGCCTGAGCGCGTGCCCGACCGGCCGAGACCATGCGGTCGCGCACCCACTCCTCCCGCAGGTGTTCCGTCTTCTCCGCCAGGAGGGACGTGCCGGCGGCCCCGAGCTCGGCGCGGGCGCCTTTGTGGAAGCCGGCGAGGCGTTCTGGCTTGCGGCTCTCGGCGTCGGCGTCGTCGCGCGTGCGCCGGGCGGCTCTCACCTCCGCTCGCCAGTTCGTCTCGGTGAGCCAGCGGCTGGAGGTGATGAGCTCCTCGAAGGCGTCGCCTTTGTGTCCGCTGTTGACGTACGCCGTCGAGACGGCGATGAGGTGGGGGAGAGGGCTGCCGTGCTCTTCGCTCACCGCCCGCAGCGTCTCTGCCACGCGGCTCGGGCCGAGCAGGTTCACCTCGACGGCACCGTCGAGCGGGGCGTCGAAGCTCACCGTGGCCGCCGAGTGGATGACGACGTCGCAGCTGGCGAGCGCCTGGCGGCCGGCGTCGTCGAGTCCGAGCCCGTCGCGGCCGACGTCTCCGGCGATGGTGGTGAGGCGCCGGCCGACCTCCCCCTCGAAGGAGTCACCCAGCTCGGACCGCAGGCGGTCGAAGCAGTCGTTGCGAAGAACCTCCCGCCCGGTGCGGTCGGCCGCCGAGAGCCGCTGGCCGGGGCGGACGAGGACCACGATCTCGCAGCCAGGGACGCAGCGCAGGAGACGCTCGACGAGGGCGGTGCCTAGGAAACCTGTCGCCCCCGTAACCGCAACCCGCTTCCCGGCGAGATCGTCTGTGATCACAGGCAGGATTACTTCTTCAACCAGGCACTGAGTCGGTTGGTCGGCTCCGGTTCGGGCTGAACGGTCGGTGGGGCGTTTCGCACCGGCTTTGGCGGCGTGTAGCGGCCGGTGGCGTTGCTGCTTGCGAGGCGGCCGTTCCGGCCGATCGTGCGGCCGGGGGCTGTTTTCGACGGCGTGCTCCGGGTCGTGCTCCTGGTCGTGCTCCGCGTGGAGGTCGTTGTGGTGGCGCTCGACCGCCCGCTCGTGGTCGAGCGGGCAGCAGGGCGAGTGCCCGCCCTGCCCGCACCTGCGGCGGCGTTGCGGGGTGACCGTCTCATGGAGCGGAAGATCAGCCAGAAGCCGGTTCCGAGGTAGATGATGCCGACGAGGAAGTCACTGTTGAACAGGGCGACGCCCGCCAACAGGAGCGTGAATCCGACGGCGGCCCGGCGCTTGAAGTACGTCGCCAGGAGGATCAGGAGAGCCAGTACGAGTGTGATCACGAGGATCCAGGGCGCCTCGCGGTGTATCTGGGCCTGCAGCTTCAGGTTCGTCTTGTCGATGTAGTGGCGGTCGACGAAGTAGGAAACGACGGCGAGCGCCATGAGCATGGCGCCGAGGAAGTAACCGATGAGCCGCTCGCGCTTGTCGATGAAGTTGACTTTCTTGGCGTCCTCCGCCGTACCGGTGGCCGGCTGCGCCTTGGTGCGGGAGGACATCCAGGAGCGCCTTACGGCTGCGGCAGCCGAGGGCGGAGTGAACTCCTCGTCTTCCTCCTCCTCGTCCTCGTACTCATCGTCCTCGTCGTACTCGTCCTCGTCGTACTCGGCGTCCTCGTC
>Ga0187879_10000102_pt1 | contig 65546 bp, 64 predicted proteins | sample June2016WEW_19_1_FD_132423 | JGI IMG/M metagenome (GOLD analysis project Ga0187879, IMG submission 132423) | Peatland microbial communities from SPRUCE experiment site at the Marcell Experimental Forest, Minnesota, USA - June2016WEW_19_10 | ecosystem: Environmental > Terrestrial > Soil >... | reverse complement strand
GACGAGTTCGACGAGTTCGACTAGTTCTGGAGCAATTCCGCCAGCCGTTCCGCCGCTCCCGCAAAACCTTCCACCATCTCGAAGACCACCTGTCGCGCCGGCTTGACCGAGTTCATGCGCGAGACGATCTGGCCAACGGGGATGCCCAGCAGCTCGCTCACGTCGGAGCGGGCGATGCGACGCTGGGCGTCTGCGGTGAGCATGTACTGGAGGGGCATCGGCAACGTACCCGGCGACTCGGGCGCTTCCCAGGCTTCTGTCCACGCCGTGCGCAGCTGGCGGGCGGGCTTGCCCGTGAGCGCCCGGGAACGGGCCGTGTCCCTCGAGCCGGCAGACAAGAGCTTGGAGATCAGCTTTGGCGACATGTCGCTCTCGGCCGTCGTCAGCCAGATGGATCCGCACCAGACGCCCTCGGCACCGAGCGCGAGGGCGGCCGCGACCTGGCGGCCGTCACCGATACCGCCGGCCGCCAGCACCGGGATGGGCGCGACGGCATCGACGACGTCGGGCACGAGCACCATGGTCGTGATCTCGCCGGTGTGGCCACCCGCCTCGTAGCCGGAGGCGACGATGATGTCGACGCCGTTGCGTACCTGGCTCTCGGCCTGCGAGACCGACCCGACGAGGGCGGCGACAACGACGCCCTGATCGTGCGCCATCTGCACGACGTCGGGTGGGGGCGGCCCGAGAGCGTTGGCCAAGAGCTTGATCGGGTGCTCGAGGGCGATGTCGACGAGCGGCCGAGCACCCTCGTGGGTCCAGCCGAGCAAGCGGTGGACGTCCTCGTCCGCTGGCAGCGGGGCGACGCCGTAGCGGTCGAGCACCTCCTCGACATAGGCGCGGTGTCCCGCCGGGATGAGCTCGTCGAGGATGGAGGCCAGCTCGGCGTTGGAGGCATCGGCCGGGAGATCGCCGGCGCCGGCGTAAGAAGCCGGCATGACGACATCGACGCCGTAGGGCTTGCCTGCGACGTGAGCGTCGATCCAGTCGAGCTCGATCGCCAGCTGCTCGGGCGTGAAGGCCAACGCCCCCAGCACGCCGAAGCCACCGGCGTTGCTGACGGCCGCCACGACGTCCCGGCAGTGGGAGAAGGCGAAGATCGGGAACTCGATGCCGAGGGACTCGGAGAGTCGGGTCTTCATGGAACCTCCGTGGGCGGATGGGGTGTGTCGGGCTCTGCCAGCGCCCGCGGCGGCGCTGGGGCGGCGGCGGTCACCTCAGCGGCCGACAGGGTCGCTCCCTCGGATGCGACCCGACCTCCGAGGGCGACGTCGAGCGCCCAGCGGTAGTCGGGCTTCCCGGCGGGAGAGCGGACGAATTCATCCACGAGATGGAGCTCTCGGGGCAGCTTGTAACCGGCGATGCGGGTACGGCAGAGCGCTTGGATGGACGCCAGATCCGGGTGCGACCCCTGCCGGGCCTGCACGACGGCGGCCACTCGCTGCCCGTAGAGCGGATCGGGCACGCCCACGATGGTGCAGTCGTACACGTCTGGGTGCGCCTTGACGGCCGCCTCCACCTCCTCGGGGAAGACCTTCTCGCCCCCGGTGTTGATCGAGACCGAGCCGCGGCCGAGCAGGCTGATCGCTCCGTCCTCCTCGAGGAGAGCGAGATCGCCCGTCATCACGTAACGGGTGCCGTCCACTTCGATGAACACCTCGGCCGTCTTGGCCGCATCCTTGTGGTAGCCGATGGGGATGTTGCCGGATCGGGCGAGGCGGCCGATCTCGCCGGTACCGGGCAGGAGGGGTTTGAGGTCGGCGCCGAGCACGACCGAGTCGCGCACGGCGGTCACCGTCGGGCCGCCGCGCATGGCGGTCTCTCCCGCCTTGACGACGACGATGCCGTTGGCGCCGCTCTCCGACGATCCGATGGCGTCGGTCATCATCAGGTTCGGGAAATGGCGGAAGAACGCCTCTTTCACGTCGGGGGAGAAGACCGCCGCCGTCGAGGAGAGCCCGAAGAGCGACGACGTGTCGTAGGGCTCGCCGGCAAGCGCCTTCGCTTCGTACTCCTCGATCAGCGGGCGGGCCATCGCATCACCGGTGAACATGACGAGGTTGACACCCAGCTCGCCGACGAGCCGCCAGACACCCGCCGGATCGAAGCGGTCCACGAGCACGACGCGGTTGCCCTTGAAGCTCTGGCCCATGACCCCCCACTGCGTCGCACCGTGCATGAGGGGGGCGATGGGGAGGAACGTGACGGCGAAATTGTCGGCCACGGCTTTGCGGGCGAGCCCCTCCGGATCCTCGATGCGGATGTTGGTGAGCGGGTCGATGCCGCCGCCGAGGGCGAACAGGACGTCTTCGTGGCGCCAGACGACCCCCTTCGGCAGGCCCGTCGTACCCCCCGTGAAGAGGATGTAGCGGTCGTCGGGCGAGCGCGGGGCGAAGTCCCGCAACGGCGAGTGCGGCTCGAGAGCGGCCTCGTAGCTGGTGACGCTGACCTTCCCGAAACCCGCCACCTCTTCAGTGCCCCCGTCCCCGCCTCCGCTTCCGTCCTCGACGACGAGCACGTGACGCAGCTGCGGGAGAGCGTCCTCGCAGGCCGCCACGAGCGGGGCGAAGCGCCGGTCCACCACCATGGCCACGACGTCGGAGCTGGCGAACAGGTATCGGAGCTCGTCCTCGACGTAGCGGTAGTTGATGTTGATCCAGACGGCGCGCAGCTTGAAGACGGCCCAGAGCGTCTCGACCCACTCGACGCGGTTGTAGGCGTAGATGCCGACGTGGTCTCCCGGGCGGACACCCTCGGAGGCGAGGTGGTGGGCAAGCTGGTTCGCCCGCCCCTCCATCTCCGCATAGGTCCGCCGGACACCATTGGCAACGAGGTACTCGCGCTCGGCAAAGACGTCGACGGCGTGCTCGAACAGGTCGGCCAGGTTGAACTCCACCGGCGGTAAGTAGAACATGTTCTCGTTTTGGCAGCAAGCAAGCGGCAGGCGTCTGAAAGGATGCGTGTCACAACCGCTTCGGGAGGGTGAGATGCCGGTTTCGCTCGACGAGTACCCCGTTCACCAGGTGCCACTCTCGATGGCTTACGTGGCCACGAGTGACCGCAACGCCTACGACCGCTGCTACCTCAACGCTCACAACCGCACTGGCGAGCTGTTCGTGGTCAGCGGCATGGGCGTCTACCCCAACCTCGGGGTCACCGACGCCTTCATCACGGTGATGCGCTCGGGTCGCCAGTGCACCCTGCAGCTGTCCGACGCCCTCGAGGGCGATCGCATGTCCCAGCAGGTCGGCCCCTTTCGGATCGAGGTCGTCGAGCCGTTGCGGCAGGTCCGGCTGGTCTGCGAGCCGGGCGAGCTCGGGATCGGCCTCGACCTGCTCTGGACGGGATCCTTCCCGCCCGTGGACGAGCCCCTGCACACGATCCGTACGGGCGCTCGGAACATCCTCGAGGGCGCCCGTTTCGCCCAGGTGGGAACGTGCGAAGGCATCGTCCACCTCGATGGCGAGGACATCGCCTTCGCGACGGAGTCCTCGGCCGGCACCCGTGACCGCTCCTGGGGAATCCGCCCCGTCGGGGAATCAGAACCCGCTGGCCGGGGTGCCGCCGAGCCTGTGGACGGGTTCGGGTTCTGGTGGACGTACGCACCGCTGCGATTCGACGACTTCGCCATCGTCGTGATCGCCCAGGAGGACGGCGACGGCACCCGGACGACCGCCGAGGCCGTGCGGATCTGGCCGGCCGAGTCAGGGCGGCCGCCTGAGCAGCTCGGCTGGGCCGACATCGCCATCCGCTACCGCTCGGGCACGCGTCTGCCGACTGGGGCGACGATCACGATGTCGAAACGAGGCGCCCCCACTGTCGTCGAGATCGACACCCTCGGCTACGTCCTGCTCAGCGCCGGCCCGGGCTACAACGGCGACCCCGGCTGGTCACATGGACGCTGGCGCGGGCGAGACTGGGCCGCCCGCGTCGACGCCGATCTGAGCGACCCCGACCTCGCCGGCCAGACCGCCTTCGGAGTCATCGATCACGTGGCACGCGCCAGCTGCGACGGGCACGTGGGCTACGGGTTGTTCGAGCACGCCACGTTCGGGCGGCACGTCCCCTCGGGCTTCGAGGGATGGGACAGCGTGACGCCGTGACGGAACCCGGGCCAGTCGGAGCAGAGGTTCCCGAGGCAGGCGGGGCGGTCCAAGCCGGGGCGCAGACAGGGGACACGAGCGATGCCCTCGGGCTCCAGTCCTCCACGAGAGACCGAGATGAGTTGCGGGACGCCCTGGAGAGCTGGCTCTCGGCGTCCGGTCTCGGGACCCGCGTGCTCTCCCTCGAGGTGCCGGAGCACACCGGGGTCTCCAGCCTCTCGGTCCTGCTCGAAGTCGAGGGAACCGGGGCGGCGCCGGCACGACTCGTGGCCCGGCTCGCGCCGGACGATCAGGCCGTGCCGGTGTTCCCGAACTACGACCTCGAGAAGCAGTTCCTCGTCCTCGAGCACCTTGGTCGCCAAGGCGGTGTGCCCGTCCCCCGCGTCCACCGCCTCGAGCTCGACGTGAGGCCGCTCGGTGTGCCCTTCTTCCTGATGGACCGCATCGACGGCGCCATCCCGCCGGACATCCTCCCCTACCCGTTCGGATCCTGGCTGACCGAGGCGGACCGGGTCGACCAGCGGCGCTTGCAGGAAGGCGCTCTCGCCGCCCTGGCCGCCGTCCACCGGGTCGAGCTGCCGCCCGAGCTCGAGGCACGCCTGGCGTTCGACAAGGAAGGCCCAACGGCTCTCCATCGCCACGTCGCTCAAGTTCGCAGCTACTACGAGTGGTGCTCCTCCGATGGGGTGCGGTCGTCGGTCATCGAGGAGGGCTTCTCATGGCTGGAGGACCACTGGCCTGAGGGGGTGGACGATTTCGTCCTCAGCTGGGGCGACTCCCGCATCGGCAACATGGTCTTTCGGGACTTCACGCCGGTGGCGCTGCTCGACTGGGAGATGGTGGGCCTCGCCCCCCGCGAGGTCGACCTCGGCTGGATGATCTACCTGCACCGCTGGTTCGACGACATCACCGCCATGATGGAGATCGAGCCGATGCGGCACTTCATGCGCGTACCCGACGCCGTGGCGACCTATGAGGCCGAGAGCGGGACGACCGTCCGGGACATGAGGTTCTTCCTCTTCTACGCCGCCCTCCACCACGGGATCATCATGTTCCGGGTCACACGTCGGCAGATCGCCTTCGGCCAGGCCGTCATGCCCGACGACCCGAACGATCTCATCCTGCACCGGACGACCCTGGAGCAGATGATGGAGGGGACGTACTGGGAGGGCTTCGAAGCGTGACTGGCTCGCCGGGCGCGACTTCGGGTTCGGGCGCCGCCTACGGTTCGGACTCCAGTTCAGGCGCCAGCGGTTCGGGCGCCGCCGGCGGTTCGGGCGCCGCCGGCGGTTCGGGCGCTAGCGCCGGTTCGAGCGCCGGCTCGGCCCGCGGCCGGCGCCGGTAGGTTCGCCGGCGATGTGCGGTCGTTTCGTGGCCAGCCGGCCCGTGGAGGACATCGCGGCCCTCCTCGATGTCGACGACATCGAGGTCCCCGAGGAGTTGACGGCGCCTCGCTGGAACGTGGCCCCGACCGACGGTGTTCTCGCCGTGGCGACACGTGTCCGCAAGGACGTCGCCGAGCCCCGGCGGCGTCTCACCGACTATCGGTGGGGGCTCGTGCCCTCGTGGGCGAAGGATCCCGCAGTCGGGATGCGGGCGTTCAACGCTCGGGCCGAGTCGCTGTTGGAGCGGCCCGCCTTTCGCACGGCCCTCGCCAAGCGCCGCTGCCTCGTTCCCGCCGACGCCTTCTACGAGTGGGAGAAGGTGGCCGCCGGCGGGCGCGTCGTCAGACGCCAGCCGTGGTGCTTCACAGCCGCCGACGGCGGGCTGCTGGCCTTCGCCGGACTCTGGGAGGCCTGGAGGTCACCCGTCGAGGAGGACCCGCAGGCCTTCGCGCCCGGTGCCGGCTGGCACGACCACTGGCTGCTCTCGTGCACGGTCATCACGACGGCCGCGAACGCCGTCGTCGAGCCCTTGCACGACCGCATGCCCGTGATCCTGCAGCGCCGCGACTGGGCTACGTGGCTCGAGCCGGCACCGCTCGACCGCGGAGATCTCAGCGCACTGCTGCAGCCGGCACCGGCCGAGCTGCTTTGCTCCTATCCCGTCTCACCTGCGGTGAACAACACCCGCTCGGACGGGCCGGAGCTGGTGGCGCCGCTGCTGCCGGCCGGCGCCGCCGGCGATGAGGATGACGGGGACGACGACGGTGGGCAACCTCGCTTGCTCCCGCTGCCCTGACGGCACTGAGCAACGGCGCCGGCTCAGGGGGTCCGATGGTCAGGCCGGGATGAGCGAGAGCCGCCGGGCCGCCGTCACCGTCGAGGCGGCGATGCCGGGACCGTCGAGCCCGAGCCGAGCCAGGATCGCATCCGGCTTGCCGTGGGCGATGTAGGTCGTGGGCACGCCGAGGACCAGCCGCCGCGGCTCGGGCAGCTGGCGAGCGGCGGCGATCGCCTCGGCTTCGCCGCAGAGGTAGGAGCCGGCGCCGCCGTGGGCGAGCCCGTCCTCGGCGGTGACCACGAGCCGGGCCGTCACCATCTGCTCGAGGAGCGCCGGGTCGGCCGGCCGAACGGCGCGCGGGTCGATGACAGTGACGTCGAGGCCTTCAGCTTCGAGCAGGTGGGCGGCCGCCAGACAGGCTCGAGCCAGCTTGCCGATCCCGACGAGCACGATCTCGCCTGAGCCCTCCCGCAGGGTGCGGGCTTCCAAGCCCGATCCCGGCGGCGCCAACGGCCCTGGCGAGGTCGTCTTCGGGTAACGCACGAGGGAAGGGCCCGTGGCAGCGAGCGCCGCCGTCAGGGCCGGCCCGATCTCGGCCGGCTCGGCGGGGGCGAAGATGGCGAGGTTGGGCACTTGCAGCGCCTGCACCATGTCGTACAAGCCATGATGGGAGGGGCCGTCGTCGCCCGTGATGCCAGCACGGTCCGCCACCACGACGACGGGCTGCTGGTGCAAGCCGACGTCGAGGTTCCATTGGTCGACGGCGCGAGCGAGGAACGTCGAGTAGATCGCCACGACGGGATGCAGACCGGTCATCGCCATGCCGGCGGCGGCCGTGAGGGCGTGCTGCTCGGCGATGCCGACGTCGAAGAAGCGCTCCGGGAAGTGGTCCTGGAAGCTGAGCAACCCCGTCGGCCCGGGCATGGCGGCCGTGATCGCAACGATCCGGGGATCGGCCTCTGCTGCAGCCAGGAGCGCCTTCGCGAACGCATCGGTGTAGCTCTCGCCGAGCGGCGTCGGCGCCGGCAAGCCCCCCGGGTCGTCCGTCGGTGCGCCCACGCGCGGGAGCGCCCCGCCGCTCTGGACGGCGGGGGAGTGCCCTCCGGCGGGCGAGGTGTGCGCCGGCGCCGCCCGGAAGTCGTGCAGCTTCTGCACCTCGTCGTCCTCCGCCGGGCCGTAGCCCTTGCCTTTCTTCGTCAGCACGTGCAGCACGATGGGTCCTTCCCAGGCTGCTGCGCGCCGCATCGCCTGCTCCATGGCGGCGATATCGTGGCCGTCGAGCGGTCCGGTGTAGCGGACGCCGAGGGCTTCGAAGAAGACGTGCGGTTCGACGACCTCACGCAGTGCCGAGGTGAAACCGTGGATCGACGTGTAGGCGACGGAGCCGACTCCGGGCAGGTCGCGCAAGCCGTGGCGGACGCGCTCGCGCAACTGCACGTATCGAGGGTCGAGGCGAAGGTGCGTGAGCGATCCGGACAGCTTCGAGATCGTGGGTGCGTAGCTGCGACCGTTGTCGTTCAGGATGATGAGGACACGTGCGCCCGAGTGGCCGAGGTTGTTGAGCGCCTCATAGGCGAGGCCACCGGTGAGGGCGCCGTCGCCGACGACGGCGACGACCCGGCGCTCGCGTTGGGAAGGGTCGGCTTCGGCCTCCAGCCGCAGCGCCGACGCCATCCCGTAGGCGTAGGAGAGGGCTGTCGAGGCGTGCGAGTTCTCGACGAGGTCGTGAGGGGACTCCGCCCGGTTGGGGTAGCCGGAGAGGCCGCCTTCCTGCTTCAGATGCTCGAAACCCGCCTTCCTGCCCGTCAAAAGCTTGTGAACATATGCCTGGTGGCCCGTGTCGAACAGCAGCAAGTCGCGAGGCGAGTCGAAGACGCGGTGAAGTGCGATGGTCAGCTCGACCGCACCCAGGTTGGATCCGAGGTGCCCGCCGGTCTTCGAAACGGAATCGACGAGGAAGTCGCGAATCTCCGCCGCCAGGGTCACACACTCGGCGCTCGAAAGCGCCTTCACGTCGCTGGGAGTATGGATGTGGTCGAGGATCATGGTGGTCGAGAGGGCGCGCCTCACCTCTGTGCGGCGCGCAGATAGAGGCTACCCGGACGGCGGCAACCGCGCCGGTAGCCACCGTGGCGGTCGGACAGGGCCGCGGCGGCGTCATCTCGACGCCCGCCCGCTCGCCCGCCCGCCGGCCCCCTCGGCGGGTAGCGTGTCGGGCCGGAGTCAACGCGGGAGGTACTGCAGTGTCGCAGGGACTGACTGAGAGCGCGAAGTCGTTTCTCCGCGAGCCCGTGTTGGCCCACATCGCCTCCATCGATTCCAAGGGACGGCCCAACATCACGCCCGTCTGGATCGATGTCGACGGTGACGACATCGTCTTCAACACGGCCGAGGGCCGCCTGAAGACGAAGAACCTCCGCGCCAACCCGAACGTGGCCGTGTCGGTCGTCGACCCGGCCGACAACTACCGCGTCATCGCTTTGGGGGGCACGGTCACCGAGATGACCCATGAGGGCGCCGACGAGCACATCGACTCGCTCGCCCGCAAGTACCTCGGGGTCGACTACCCGAACCGCCGCGAAGGTGAGCAGCGCGTCAAGATCCGGATCCGCCCCGAGCGGATCGCGATGCAACCCCAATAGGAGGAGGGCGGAGATGATCATCGGCATTCCGACCGAGGTGAAGACGGCCGAGAACCGTGTGGCGATGACGCCGGACGGCGTGCGTGGGCTCACGGCCCTCGGTCACGAGGTGCGCGTGCAGTCAGGAGCCGGCGTCGGCTCGTCCTTCTCCGATGCCGACTTCATCGCCGCCGGAGGCACGATGGTGACCGTCGAGGAGGCCTGGGCGTCGGAGCTCGTCTGCAAGGTGAAGGAGCCGCAGGAGTACGAGTTTCCGTACCTGCGGGACGATCTCGTGCTGTTCACCTACCTCCACCTCGCCGCCTACCCGGAGGTCGCCAAGGCGCTCTTCGAGGCGAAGACGACCGGAATCGCCTACGAGACGGTGCAGACGGCCAACGGCGACCTTCCGCTGCTGGCGCCCATGAGCGAGGTCGCCGGCCGGATCGCCACCCAGGTGGGGGCATCGCTGCTGGAGAAACGCAACGGCACGCGTGGCATCCTGCTCGGCGGGGTGCCCGGCGTGCGGGCCGCTCGCGTCGTGGTCATCGGAGCCGGCCACGTCGGTTGGAACGCCTCCTGGATCGCCCAGGGCATGGAGGCCGAGGTGCTCCTCCTCGACCGCAACATCGACCGCCTGCGCTGGGTAGACCAGATCCACAGGGGAAGGATCTTGACCCTCGCCTCCAACCGGGGCTCCATCGAGCGGGCGCTGCTGGACGCGGATCTCCTCATCGGTGCTGTTCTCGTCGCCGGAGGCCGCGCCCCGATCGTGGTGAGCGAGGACATGGTGGCGATGATGCGGCCCGGCTCGGTGATCGTCGACGTAGCCGTCGACCAGGGTGGCTGCATCGAGACGACGCACGAGACGACGCACGAGGATCCGACTTACTTCGTGCACGGGGTCCTTCATTACGCAGTCGGCAACATGCCCGCGGCCGTGCCTCACACCTCGACCTACGCCCTCACCAACGCCACCCTCCCCTACGTGCTGGCGCTCGCCGAGCACGGAGTCGCCGGCGCCGTGGCGGGCGATCCCGCCCTGCGAGGCGGTGTCAACACCGTCGATGGCGTCTGCACGAATACCGCCGTCGCCGCCGCCCTCGGCGTCGAAGCAGGTGACCCGCTGCAGCTGCTCGGCGTCTAGGTGGCGGCAGGGCGCTCAGGTCCGGACCCAGGCAGCCCCCTCGCTACGCACGAGCCGGAGCTCCTCCAAGTGGTCGATCGCAAGCGCCACGATGCCGAGATCGAGCCGCGTCCGCAGGCAGACAAGGTCGATCAGCGTGGCCGTGTAGTCGACTGCCTCCAGCACTGCCCGCTCCACCGGAGTCGTCGGGGCGATCGCCTCGGCGCGCGCCGGCCGGCCCCCGTGCGTGCTGGCTGACGGTGACGTACCGGCCATCAGCGAGGGTCCGAGCTCCAGGGCTTGTGGTGTGCCGCCGTGACGGCCGGTGGAGCGGCTCACTGCAGCCGCCGGGGCGGTGGTGCGAGCCTTCGCAGCCGCTTCCGGTCCGCCGGCATCTCGCCGCTGGCCCGACCGGAGTCTCCAGGAGCTGCTCACAGGCCGGGGGCGATCGTCGGCGCTGCGCGCCTGCGAGAACGAGACGGGCGTCCCGTCCTCTTCACAGACCATCGAGAGCACCGCGAGAACGTCGTGCACGTCCAGGGCCACGCCGGCGCCGCCTTCCTGGATGATGGCGTTCGTTCCCTCGGACTGGGGACTGCGCACAGATCCGGGCACTGCCAGCACGGGCACGCCGTAGGCGTCAGCGGCCAGCACCGTGTGGATGGCACCGCCCTGGCGGGAGGACTCCACGACGACCAGTACCTGGCTGAGGGCGGCGATGATCCGGTTGCGGAGAGGGAATCGCCAGCTCTCCGGTGGCGCCCCCGGTGGCGCCTCGGAGAGGACGCCTCCTGTCTCCAGCACTTCCTCCCAGAGCCGTCGGTTCTCCCTCGGGTACACCACGTCGACGCCGCCGCCCACGACGGCGAGCGGCCCCTTCCGTCGAGCGGTCGCCGCCAGCACGCCTCGGTGGGCGGCGGCATCGATGCCGCGCGCCAGACCCGACACGACGGCCACCCCCCGTTCAGCCAACTCACGGCCGAACCCGAAGGCCACTTCGAGCCCGTAATGCGTCGCCCGCCGGGTGCCGACGATCCCGACACACGGCGCCGAAGCCTCGTCGAGCCGCCCGCGCACGTACAGGAGCTCAGGAACTTGGCGGGCGCGCAGCAGCCGGGCCGGGTAGGCGGCGTCACCTCTGCGCACGACGTCGATGCCGCCGGCGCGCAGCTCCTGCCAGCCTCGGGCCACCGGCGTGCGAGCCGCTTCGAGGCGCCACATGCGAAGCGAAGCCTGAGCCTGCGCACGCGCCCGCTCCATCGCACCGAGAGAGCCGGACGCACCCCAGCTCAACTCCATGTCCAGCGCCGTCTGGGCTGACTCCGAGCGTGTTGGCCCACCCAGCCGCGCGAGCCGCTCGCCGAGGGCCGGATCTCCGCCCAGTAGCTGCTCGTAGACCTCTCGAGCCGGGTGTCCCTCCAAGAGCACCCGCAACCGCGCCGGCGTCATCTCGCCAAGGGCAGCCAAGGCGACCGCGTAGGCGACGTCCGGCAGATCCTCCTCGCAGTTGCTCGACCCTCCGGTGCTCTCCACCCTCATGCCACCCACCGCCCTCCGAGGATCGCACGACGACCGGCACGTAGCTCCAACGCTGTTGCCGCCGCCTCCGCCGGCACAGGCCCTTCGACCTGCCCGAGGTCGGCGAGCGTGCGTGCCACGCGGCGCACCCGATCAAGGCCTCGGGCGCTCAACGAGCTCTGGCTCACTCGCCGGCGAAGGAGCGCCGTCGCCTTCGGGTCGAGCGGCGCCAGCTCGTCCAGCCGGTGGGCCGGGATGGCGGCATTGCAGGAGACGCCTCGTCCGCGTGCGATCTCGCGGGCGGCCGCCACGCGAGCGGCCACTGTCGCCGACGACTCACCCGGCACCGTCCCGAACAATTCGCTCGCGCCCAGTCCTTCGACGGCGATGTGGAGGTCGAACCGGTCCAGCAATGGCCCCGACAGCCTCCGGGCGTACCGGTCGAGCTGAGCATCCGAGCACTCGCACGCGAGACGCCGCCCGCCCTGGCCGCAGGGGCAGGGGTTCATCGCAGCCACGAGGAGGAACGCCGCCGGCAAGGTCACTGTCGCCCGCGCCCGGGCGATACGGACGACTCCTTCCTCGAGCGGTTGCCGCAGGGCGTCGAGCACCGTCCCCGGGAACTCGGCGATCTCGTCGAGGAAGAGCACGCCATTCGTCGCCAGGCTGATCTCCCCAGGCCGCAAGTAGGCGGTGCCACCGCCGAGCAGCGCCACGGCCGAGACGGAGTGATGCGGGGCCCGAAACGGCGGCTCGCCGCCGAGCGTGCGCTCGGGAAGTGGCAGCCCGGCAGATGAGTGGATGCGGCACGTCTCGATGACGGCGCTGCGGTCGAGCGGCGGCAGGATGCCCGTGATCCGCGCTGCCAGCATCGTCTTGCCGGAGCCGGGAGGGCCCGACATGAGGAGGTGGTGGCCGCCGGCGGCGGCGACCTCGAGTGCCCGCCGCCCGACGACCTGCCCGCGGATGTCGGCGAGGTCCGGCGGGCGCTCGTCGAGCGAGCCGGCGCCGTGAAGTGCAGCTCGGCGGCGGCCGAAGCCATCCGCCTCCGCCACGTCCGGCCACGGTGCCCGCCCGTTGAGCGCCTCGACGAGCTCGCCGAGCGACCGCGCCGTCCGCACGAGCGGCCCGCCAACGAGATGGGCTTCATGTACAGCGCCCCATGGCACCACGACGGCCTCGGTCCCGACAGCTGCGACGATGGGAAGCACGCCGGGCACGGATCGCAGCGTGCCGTCCAAGCCGAGCTCGCCGACAAAGCCGCAGCCGGCGATCGAGGCCGCTTCCAGCTCGCCGGTGGCGACGAGCACGCCGATGGCGATGGGCAGGTCCAGCCCGGCGCCCGCCTTGCGGATGCCGGATGGCGCCAGGTTGACGGTCACGCGCCGCATCGGCCAAGACAGGCCGCTCGACAGCAAGGCCGCCCGTACCCGGTCGCGAGCCTCCCGGCAGGCGGTGTCGGGAAGACCGACGATCGTGAAGCCCGGCAGCCCATTGGAAACGTGGACCTCGACGAGGATCCTGCGGCCCTCGACTCCGAGCAAGGTTGCGGATGGGACGGCGGCGATCATGGGACAGCTCCCTGCGGACGGGCGGCGCTCTCGGGAGGGTCGAGATGACCTGGCCGGGCCGGATCAGTGACCGCTCGATCTCCCGCGCACACTAGGGGGAGGGTGTGTCACGAAGAGAAGGCCCGGTGATCGTCCCGGGGCTGCGAGATCGCCCCTACAGCTGTCGCACCCGCCCGCCCACGTCGATGTGCCATAGGAGCCAGGCGGCGAACCCGGCGACGAGGACACCCACGACGCGGGCGATCGCCCAGCCCACGACCACGAACAAGAGGGTTGCGACGAGCAGGCTGGCCGTGACGCCGAGACGTTCGGAACTCCACCCGTGCGCCCGCGCGCGGCCGAGCGATAGGAGACCGGCGGACAAGAGGACGAACACCATGACGGCGAGGGCGGAGGCGCCAAGCACGAACATCCCAAGGCCCAGAGTGAGGGCCACGATTCCGCAGACCTGGAGACTCCCCGGGCTCGACGGCTGCCGGGTCATCGCCTCGTTCGGAACGTTCACGGTCTCGCTCGCGCCGGCGCCCGACTCAGGCAGCGCGGCGGGAGCTCGGCTCCGACGTACCGGCTACGAGCTGGCGCCGTGTCCTCGCGCACGGAGCGATCACGACAGGCAGCCAGGAACGGCGCAGGAGGCGTTGCGTGGTCCGCCGGCGGAACACGGAGCCTGGACGCTTGGCGTCAATGATGATCTGGGCGGCGCCGACGTCGGCCGCCTCGCTGAGGATCGCTGCGGGGACGTGCCCGGCGATGGTGCGAAGCATGTGGCCGGTGGCCTCGACGCCCTCGCTCCTGATCTCCGACATCGCCTTCTCGACGAGCTGGCGGGCCTCGTCGGCCGTCTCGGAACTGACGACCGCTCCCCCGTAGACCTGGTGCTCGCGGACGTGGACGACATGGACCCGGGCGTGCTGCTGGCGAGCGAGCGCCGCGCTGAGCTTCACCGCCGGACTCTCGTCGGCTGAGCTGCCGACCGCAACGAGCAAGGTCGTCGCCGACCGGCTGGCGTGCTCAGTGGCGTCTTCGACGGGCTGTTGTGAGCTTGTAGTGGACATCATCGTCATTTCGACTTTCGCTTTCCCAGCACGACCCTCTGACTGATCGGCCTCTCGTGCCTGTGAATTCCTTCACTAGTAAGAGGCTACGGCGGCGGACTGTCGACAATTCGTCAAAAGGGAGCCCTCGGCGTCAACGGGGCGTCAAAGCCACCCCCTGTGACTCGGGCGGAGGCGAGACAACGAAAGACGGTGCTCCCAGCTTGCGTCGCGCGAACGGTCAGGCGAGCCGTTCGCGGGCCACCCATGAGTTCGGCTCAGCAGTCAGCGAGCGGTTCGTCAGGACCCTCGGGAGAGTTGCTTGCCCGTCAGAAGCGGCCATGACCTAGCCGGGTAACGTTCAGTCTGATGGAGGGACCCAAGGCAGAAAATGATGGGGATCCCCGGTCACGTCGTGTCTCGGATCGGGAGCGGGACCACGCCGTCGAGCGGCTGAAGGATGCCGTTTCCGAAGGCCTGATCGATATCGACGAGTTCGGCGAACGGACCTCGCAGGCTCTCGTCGCCCGCACGCGGGGCGAGCTGGTCGCCGTGACCTCAGATCTTCCCGCCGGCGCTGATCCAGGACCGGGAACCGATGACATTGTCGAGCTCAAAGGAGAGATGAGCTCGCTCGAGCGCAAGGGCAACTGGCAGGTGCCACGCAAGCTCGTGCTCCGGCTGCGGATGGGCTCCGCCAAGCTCGACTTCACCGAGGCCAGGATCGTCCATCCGGTGGTCGAGATCGAGCTCGACGTCAAGGGCGGTTCGGTGGAGATGCGCCTGCCGGAAGGGGCGAGTGCTTCGTTGGACGGAGCGGAGGCGCGCTTCGGGAGCATCGAGGACCACAGGCGGGGCGCACCTGCCGTTGGGCGGCCCCATTTCGTCGTGAAAGGCCAGATCAGTCGGGGCTCGGTCGAGCTTCGCGGGCCGCGCCGCTCGACGTTACGGCGCCAGCGAAAAGCCTCGTCCGAGGGCTCGCGCCAGGTTTGACTGGGAACTCGATGGTGCTCGTTCCGTTCACCCTGGCAGTCGTGAGAGTGGACGGGAAGTCGGCGAAGGCACCACTACTCGGTACTGGCGTCGAGGCCGATCGGGTTGACGGAAGGAAACCCGCCCGATCTCACCACGGCCCTCGCCAGCGGCCGCAGCATTTCGGTCAGCCGTTCGCTCTGCTCGGCGCCGATCTCGGCGTACGGCTGGGCTGCGAGGCGGTTCGTGTCCGCCTCGATCGCGGCCCGGAGCTCGAGGCCGGCGGCGGTGGCGGCGCCTGCGGCGAGGAGCCCCCGGTCGCTGAGGCGTTGCTCCGCTGCGGCCCACTCGTCCTCGGGCCAGTTCCGGCTCAAGCGCAGCACGTCTGCCGGCACGGTTCCAACCGCAGCGTGCATGACGAGGGCTTCGCAACCGTCGAGGTCGGCGTGGGTCAGACAGGCGACGTGGCCATCACCGCGATGCTCGCGCAACACCGTCAAGAGCTGCCAGAGGGCTGCGACCGGATCGTCGGGCATGGCGAGGGCTTGGTTGGCGGCCGCCAGGGGCCGGCCGACGCACTCGCAGGCGGAGGCGGCTGCCTGCGCCAGCGGGACGGCCGTGGCGGCAGCCTGCTGCACGCCGTCACCGGCGATGCGGCGGAGGGCGGTGGAGACGGCTGACGCTCGTGTCTGCAGGAGGTTGTCGATCGACGCCAGTGCCCAGGCGTCTGGGATGGCCCGCTCCACTCGTGAGCGGTGGAAGTTGTAGAACGTCGCCCGCACGACGCTCGCCGGCACGGGGCCGAGTGGGGCTGTCCTGAAGGCGAAGTAGCACATCCACCAGCCCTTAAGGCCTACCGAGTCGGCGGCCGCACGAGACTCGTCGGCGAAGTAGGTGGTGGCGTGGATGGGTTCGAAGACCCTCCAGCAGGCGTCGGCCAGGTTGGAGAAATCCTCCTCGGACATGGGTGTCACCCTCCTGCGAACTGGGCGTCTCGCTCTTGCCGGAGCTCCGCCGGTACGGGGGTCTCCACGAAAGCAACATAATTCAGGCCTCGTGGTACCGCCCCGAAGACGCCGAAAAGGCCCAAGCCGACCGCCCCCATCCCGCTCTGTTCGGGAGTCGGGGCGCAGCGGGGCGCGCCGCCCGGGCGCGCCGCCGGAGGGGGCCTCGGGAGATGCCGGCACGGACGGCACGGGTCCGGCTGGCCGCCGTATGCCCTTCATCGAGGACCCGATGACCGGCGGTACAGCAGAGGTGCGCCGTATTCAGCCCTTCGAGGCGCGCAAGGAGTACGTCTGCCCCGGGTGCAATCAGGAGATCCGACGAGGTACGGGCCACGTCGTGATCGTTCCGCTGAACGCCACCGACCTACGGCGCCATTGGCATGCTCCGTGCCTCGCCCGTGCACGCCAGCACGGGATGCCGTGAGCCTCGTCGGCGCCTGGGAAGGCGTGGGCCTGGCTAAGCGTTAGCCTGGTGTAGAGGTGATCATCATGTGGAGCGCCGCTCCGATCCTTGCCGCAGGCACCACCACCCTGAGCTCGGGCCAGATGGACGAGCTCTGGGTGACTGCCGTCGTGTCGGGGGTGCTCGCATACACGTTCGCCGTGTACAGCCGCCGGGCGATCGGGGCCTACCCGTGGCGGGTTCCCCCCCTGTTCTGGGGCCTCTTCGGTGTGCTGCTTCCGGTGCTGAGCCTTCTCGTCGTCGCCGTGGCCCGCTTGACGACACGACCTGTGCAACCGCCCGCAGCCGGGCCCTACCGCACGGGCGGCTTCTTCGGCGCCAACTCCGGCACCGCTCCCGGACAGCCGGATCCGTCGGGGCAGGGGCCCAGTTGGCCACCTCCAACGCAGCCAGGCTCTCAGTGGGAGCCACCGCCTCCGGGCCAGGATCACCTGCCGCCCCCGCCAGGGCAGTGGCAGCAGCCCTCCCCCGCCGGGTGGCAACCGCCGCCGCCGCAATGGCAACCGCCCGTGGCCGGTCAGCAGCCATCGGCAGAGGCGTGGCCGCAGACAGACGCCGGCCAGGCTGGTTCGGGGCCCTGGCAGCCGGGGACACCTGGCGCGCCGGCGGCTCCGCCGTGGCCACCTCCGCTCGGCCCGGACGCATTTCGGCCGCCGGCCGGCCAGGGATACCCACCGGCGCCACCTCCCTACGCAGGTCAGGCGCCGCAGCCTGTCGGCACCTGGCAGCCCTCCGGTGGTCAGAGCTACCCGTCGGCGGCGCAGCCTGCGCTACCGGGTCCTGACGGCTGGGCGCCGCCACCGCCGTATGTGCCGGCTCCGACGCCGCCGCCGCTCTTCGGCTGGTACCCCGACCCGACGGGTCGTCATGAGCAGCGGTACTGGGACGGACGTCACTGGTCCCACCGTGTCTCCGACAACTTGGTTCGCGGGGACGATCCGCTCCTCCCGGCTGCCGACTCGATGGCAGAGGCAGCCGGACCAGGGAACAGTCCTCGAGTGGCACCGGCGGAGTCGCAGGCGGAGCCGGCGGACGACGACACCACGGCCTGACAGCCAGCGCACGATCGCAGCCGGAGCGGCGGAGGACGACACGACCCGCCTGAAAGCCGGCGCCTGATCGCAGGCACTAGAAGGCCTGCGAGATCACCTCGACCTCACGGCCGGTGACACAGGCGACGTCGAAGCGAACAAGCTTCGGTCGGGCCGACTCGAGATCCGCCAGATAGACGGCGGCAAGCTGGCGGATGCGGCGCTGCTTTGCGGGCGTGACCGATTCGGCTGGGCTGCCGAAGCGGTCCGACGTGCGCGTCTTCACCTCGCAGAACACGAGCTCATGACCTTTCCGCAAGACGAGATCGATCTCGCCGCCGGCAACACGCCAGTTTCGCTCCACGACCTCGTAACCGTGCGCCTCGTACCAGTGGGCGGCCAGGTTCTCGCCATGGCCTCCGAGCGCCTGCCGGCCGCTCGGCACGACCGTCAGCCGTCCGTCTCGGGCAGTGCCTCCACGTTCACGTCCTTGTAGGTGACCACCCGGACCGACGACACGAATCGTGCGGGACGGTACATGTCCCACACCCAGGCGTCCCCGAGCTCAACCTCGAAATACGTGGTGCCCGCCTCTGCGTGCGGGGTCACCTTCACGTCGTTCGCCAAGTAGAAACGCCGCTCCGTCTCCACGACGTACTTGAACATGGGGAGCACGGCCCGGTACTCCTGGTACAGGGCGAGCTCGACTTCGGCCTCGAACTGGTCAAGGTCCTCTTCTGCACTCATCGCACTCCTCGGAGTCTGCCGCAGGCAACCGTGAGCAATGCCGACACGATCAGCGGGCTACCCGCTTCTCCTTGATCTTGGCGGCCTTTCCGACGCGGTCACGGAGGTAGTAGAGCTTCGCCCTGCGCACGTCACCCTCGGTGACCCGCTCGATCCTCGAGTACATGGGCGAGTGGATCGGGAACGTCCGCTCCACACCAACCCCGAAGCTCACCTTCCGGACGGTGAACGTCTCACGGACCCCGGAGCCCTGACGGCGGATGACCGCTCCCTGGAACACCTGGATGCGCTCGCGGTTGCCTTCCACGACCCGCACGTGCACCTTGACCGTGTCGCCCGGTGAAAACTCGGGAATGTCGTCACGCAGGTTCGCGCGGTCGACGAGATCGGTTGGGTTCATGACAACGCTCCTCAAGGCGGTCAGCGGGCTGCGGTGCGGGAATCGGTCGAGCGGCGGGTGCTGGGATGCCGAGCGAGGGCAGGCGTTCCGAGCCCGGAGCCGGTGTCTCGACCTGAACTCCTGGTAGGGACAGGATAGCCGGGCGCAGCGACCCCTCGCACCCGCGGCGCCGGATGGATCGAGCTCAGCGCTGAGGTGGACGCAGGCCGAACTCCTCCATCACCTGGCGTTCCGACTCGGAGATGCCCCCGCGCGCCGCAATCAGATCGGGGCGACGCTCCAAGGTGCGCTGCAGCGATTCGGCCAACCTCCAGCGGGCCACCCTGGCGTGATCGCCGCTCCGCAGCACGTCCGGTACGTCCCAGCTTCGAAACGATGCCGGCCTCGTGTAGTGCGGGTGCTCGAGGAGGCCGTTCGTGAAGCTCTCGTCGGTGCTGGACTCGTCGTTTCCGAGCACGCCGGGGACGAGCCGGCAGACGGCCTCGACGATCATGAGCGCCCCGAGCTCGCCGCCGGCAAGCACGAAGTCGCCGACGGACACCTCGCCGTCGACCAGGTGGTCGGCGATCCGCTGGTCGACGCCCTCGTAGCGACCGCACAACAGGCTGAACTGCCCGAGAGCGGCCGTTTCGACGGCCATGGCCTGATCGAACCGACGACCGCTCGGAGACAGCAGCAGGAGGGGTCGGGGTGGCTGGAGCTGCTCCACGGCCGCGAAGACCGGCTCGGGAGCGAGCACCATGCCGGCGCCACCACCGAAAGGAGCGTCATCGACTGACCGGTGTGGATCATGCGCTGCCGTTCGCAAGTCCTGCGCCCTGACGTCGATGATGCCCTCCCGCCGCGCTCGGCCGAGGATGCTCGCCTCGAAGTAGGCGTTCACCACGTCCGGGAAGATCGTGAGGACATCGACTCGGAGAGCGAGGCGCTGGCTCACTCGAAGAGCCCTTCAGGGGCATCGACCACGAGCTGGCGGCCGCGCCGCTCCACGACGAAGCGCAGCGGCACCAACCAGCCCGCCTCTCCAACGAGCAGGTCGCTGGCGGGGTTGGCCTCCACGGCGGCGACGACGCCATGGGAGGCACCCCTGAGATCGATCACCTCGCTGCCGATCAGCTCGTGAACGAAGAGGGCCTCCGGGTCCTGCACGGGCGGCGCCAGCAGCTGAGCGCCCCGGAGTGCCTCGGCGCCTTCTCTGGTGGAGACGCCCTCGAAGTAGACGAGGTGACGGTGCTGGAACGGGCGCGATGACCGCACGATCAGCTCGCTCGGCTCGATGGACGGCGAGCCAGCGCGCCGGACCGTGAGCCGCTGACCGGCGGCGATGCGCTCCAGTCGGTTCGTGACGAGATCGACCACGACCTCACCGCGCAGGCCGTGAGCCTTCATCACGTGCCCGATCTCGAGGAGGCGGTCGCCTCCCACGGGCTCCGGCACGGTCGCTACCACCGTCAGTCGACGATGTCGACCGACGCCTCCGTGCCGTCGCTGGCGGCGGCCGCCCGCACGAGCGTCCGGATGGCTTGAGCCGTCCGGCCCTTCCGCCCGATGAGCCGGCCCATGTCGCCCTGGGCGACGTGGACCGAGAAGCGCAAGCCGGACCGGCCCTCGCTCACCTCCACGACGACGGAGTCGGGGTCGTCGACGAGCGCTCGGGTGACGTGCTCGAGCACGGCTCTGGCAGCCGCACCGTGGACCCGGTTGACGGCCTCGATGTCCTCCTCGTCGGCGCCGTCCTCATCCTCGCTGTCGGCGACGTCCTCGTCCTCGTCGGATTCCTCCTCGTCGTCCTGCCCGTCGTCGACTTCATCGGCGAGGTCGTCATCCTCCTCGTCGGTGGCCTCTTCCTCGATCTCGTCGAGGTCGTCCTCGTAACCGTCGTCGGACTCTGCCGACTGAGCGCGGCTGAAATCCGGCTCTTCGAACATCGACCCTTCGTCCATGGCCGTCAACCTTCCTCGGGCTCAGCTGCAGCCGGCGCTGCCTTGGCTGCTGCGGGCTTGCGCTTGGCGGCGCCGGCAGCCTTCTTGGCGGCGACCGCTTTCTTCGTGCCGGCCGACTTCTTGGCGGGGGCACTCGCCGGGGCTCTGCGAGACGGCCGCGTGCGGTCCTTCGCCGCCTTGACCGTTCGCGTCGCCTGGTATTCGCCCCAGACCCCCGAGATCTCGAGGAGCTTGCGCACGGTCTCGGTCGGTTGAGCTCCCTTCGACAACCATTCGAGGGCTTTCTCGCGCTTGACGGTGATCTCGGACGGTTCCGAGCGCGGCCCGTAGGTGCCGACGATCTCGATGAAGCGACCATCGCGAGGCGACCGGCTGTCTGCAGCGACGATGCGGTACGTCGGCTGCTTCTTCTTTCCCACGCGCATGAGGCGGAGCTTGACGGACAAGGGGTTTCTCTTTCTCTTGATTCGAATCGATCAGGGCTCGGACGGAGGCACTTATCCGGCACCCCGGCTCGAGGGAGTGAATCGGCTGCCTTTCTGCTTGCCCTTGCTGGGCTTCTGCTTGGCGCCGTTGACGAGGCGGTTCACCGGCCCCATGGACCGGACCATCTTCTGCATCTCCTTGAACTGCCGGAGGAGGTTGTTGACCTCCGTCGTCGAGGTGCCGCTGCCACGGGCGATCCGGAGACGCCTCGACCCGTCGATGACGGTCACACCGCGACGCTCGCCGGGCGTCATCGACTTGATGATCGCCTCGACCCGACCCACGTCCTTGTCGTCGATCTTCGCATCGCGGAAGTCCTTCGGGACGCCGGGCAGCATGCCGAGCATGCCCTGCAGCGGGCCCATCCGCTTGATCTGCTGCAGCTGCTCGAGGAAGTCCTCGAGTGAGAACTGGCCCTTCATGAGCCGCTCGGTCGCCTTCTCGGCGACACCGCTGTCGTACTCCCGCTCCGCTTTTTCGATGAGGCTGAGCACGTCGCCCATGCCGAGGATGCGGCTTGCAAGCCGGTCCGGGTAGAACGTCTCGAAGTCGGCCGTGCGCTCCCCGGTCGAGACGAAGGCGATGGGTTTGCCCACCACCTGCTTGACCGAGAGGGCGGCGCCCCCGCGTGCATCGCCGTCGACCTTCGTGAGGATGACGCCGTCGAGAGCGAGGGCGTCGTTGAACGCTTCCGCCGTCTGCACGGCGTCCTGCCCCGTCATGGCATCGACGACGAAGAACGTGTAGTCGGGTTTGACCGCCTCCGAGATGGCCTTCATCTCCGCCATGAGGGCGTCGTCGATGGCGAGACGGCCCGCCGTGTCCACGATCACGACATCACGCCCGAGGCGCTCGGCCTCGGCGACGCCCTGGCGCGCGACCCTGACCGGATCGCTCGGCTCGGAGAACACGGTGACGCCGACGTCCAGGCCGAGGACTCGCAGCTGCTCGACGGCGGCGGGACGCTGGAGGTCAGCGGCGACGAGGAGCGGCTGACGCCCCTGCTGCTTGAACCAGCGGGCCAGCTTGGCGGCCGCCGTCGTCTTGCCTGAGCCCTGCAGACCGGCGAGCAGCACGACCGTCGGCGGGCGGGAGGCGTAGTGAATCTTGAGAGGGTCGCCGCCGAGCGTGCTCGTGAGCTCCTCGTTGACAACCTTGATGACTTGCTGAGCAGGGGTCAGGCTCTTCGACAGCTGCGCCCCGCTGCATCGGGCGCGGATGCGCTCGACGAGATCCCTGACGACGTTCAGATTGACGTCGGCCTCGAGGAGCGCCACCCGGATCTCTCGGAGGACCTCGTTGACCTCGGCGTCGCCAAGGCGCCCACGGCTCCGTAGCCGCGTGAGAATCCCATCGAATCGGTCTGTCAGCGTCTCGAACATGAGCCTTGCCAGGTTAGTCGGGGCGGAGGCCGGCCCCGGGACCGTCAGCCGAAGAGGGCCGCCACGAACTCGGCCGGATCGAAGTCGACGAGGTCGCCGACCCCCTCGCCGACACCGACGAGCTTGATCGGCAGCCCGAGCTCGCTGCGGATGGCAAGCACGACGCCGCCCTTGGCCGTGCCATCCAGCTTGGTGAGGACGATGCCGGTGACGCCGACTGCCTCGGTGAACTGTTTCGCCTGTGCGAGACCGTTCTGACCCGTCGTGGCGTCGAGGACGAGGAGGACCTCGGTGAGCTGACCCGGGGGCCGCTCGGCCACCCGCCGGACCTTGCGCAGCTCTTCCATGAGGTTGACCTTCGTGTGCAGGCGGCCGGCCGTGTCGGCGAGCACGAGGTCGGTGCCCCGTGCCGCCGCGTGAGCGACGGCATCGAAGATGACCGAGGAAGGGTCGGCTCCGTCGGAACCCCTGATGAGGGTGACGCCGGCACGCTCGGCCCAGGTCTCGAGCTGCTCACCCGCGGCCGCCCGAAACGTGTCCCCTGCTGCCAGCACGACCTTGTGCCCCTCGGCCCGCTCGCGGGCGGCCACCTTGCCGATCGTCGTCGTCTTGCCGACGCCGTTCACGCCGACAAAGAGCCACACCGTCGGGCGGTCCTGCTCACCGAAGGCAAGCGCCGGCTCATCGCCCTCGAACATCGCCTCCAGGTCCGCCCGCAACGCCGCCAAGAGGGCGTCGGGCGTCTGTTCGACCTCGCCAGAGCGCACCTTGGCCCGCAGGTCGTCGAGCACCCTTGTGGTCGTGGCGACACCGGCATCCGCCAGGAGGAGTGCCTCCTCGAGCTCGTCGAAGGTGGCGGCGTCAAAGGCCCTTCCCCGGATTCCATCGAGGTAGCCGCCGAGGAGCTGGCGAGCCTTGCCGAGCCGGTCGCGCAGAGCAGGGCGCTCGGCGATCGCTTCGGGCTCGAGCGCCGCCTCTGCGGGCACCTGGCCGGTCGGCGTCGGGACGGCCAGGCCGCCCGGCCGAGCGACGGCAGCTGGGGCGGTGCCTCCTGAGCGACGCCGGCGGGACCGCGTCGAGGCCACGAGGCCGACGCCGGCCAGCGCGAGGACGACGACGGCGACAAGGACGATGACGAGCACCATGGCTCGGCGAGCCTACTGGCGACGCCCTCGAATCGAATTCGCCGTCTGGGGTGTGCGGAGCGACGGCTCCTTCGAAGAAACCCTCCGCCCCTCTGCCGACGGGCGCCCGCCGCCCGTTACCCGGTGCGGGAAGTCTGGCGCGATCCGAGGCGCTCGCTCACGACCTTCGAAGCGCCCCCTGGCTGCAGCGAGACGCCGTAGAGGATGTCGGCGGACTCCATCGTGCGCTTCTGATGGGAGACGACGAGGAGCTGCGCCTCGCTGCGGAATTCGTCCATCAGGTCGAGGAAGCGGTGGAGGTTGATGTCGTCGAGGGCAGCCTCGACTTCGTCCATGAGGTAGAAGGGCGACGGCCGGCTCCGGAAGACGGCGAATAGGTAAGCGAGGGCGACGAGGGAGCGTTCGCCCCCGGAGAGAAGCGAGAGACGACGGACGTTGCGCCCGGCCGGCCGGGCTTCGATCTCGACGCCGGTCGAGAGCAGCTCACCGGGGTCGACGAGGGTGAGGCGACCGGTCCCACCGGGGAACAGCGTCGCGAAGAGCACCTCGAAATGGCGGGCGACGTCGGCGAAGGCCTCCGTGAACCCGTTGACGATCTCCTCGTCGACCGCCCGCACGACCCTGCCCAGCTCCCTGCGTGCGGCCCGCACGTCATCCAGCTGGGCGGCGAGGAAGCCGTCCCGCTCCTCGAGTGCCGCCAGCTCCTCGAGGGCGAGAGGGTTGACGGGACCGAGCAGGCGGAGCTCACGCTCGAGCTCTCGCGCTCGGGCGGCAGGCGGCGTCCCCGGCGGCAGCTCTGGGCACCCGGCCGCCATCGCCTCGGCCGGCTCGGTCTCGAGGTCGTGCCGGAGCGTCTGAACCGCCGCCTCCAGCCGCACGCGCAACTCGGCCAGCTCGAGCTCGACGCGCTGGAACTTCTCGCGCAGCCCTGCAAGCTCGCGCTCGGCGACACCGCGGGCGGAGCGGGCATCCGACAGACGGCCGCTGATCGAGGCGACGGCGGCTGCGTGCGCCGCCCGTCGTTCCCGCAGGGTAGCAACGACGATCTCGAGCTCTTGCCGGAGCGCATCGATGACAGCGGCGAGCCGCTCGAGCGCCCGCGTGGCCGTTTCGTGCGCCTGGCGGCGCCCGGCCGCCTCCGAACGCGCTGCCTCGTACCCGCCGAGGCTGGCCTCGATCTGGCGGCGGCGCTCGGTCAGCATGTTGCGCCGCTCGTCGAGCCCGGCCGAGCGCACCTCCCACTCCGACCGGCGAAAGGCGAGCGATCGCGCCCATTCGTCGAGGCGGCGCCTCTCGCCGGCGGCCACCTCCGCTACGTCGGCGATCTCGCGGGCGAACTCCTCCGCCACGGCCAGCTCGGCCTCGCCCGACTCGAGGGTGGCGCCGAGCACCGACACCTGACGCCGCAGCTCCGCCAGAGCGGCCGAAGCGGGCGGTGCCTGCTCGCGCAGCAGCTGCACCCGGCGGGCTAGGTCCTCTCCCTGCAGCCTCAGCTGACGTTCCTCGGCGGCGGCGGTGGCGAACAGGCGACCGGCCTCGGAGGCGGCGACCCGGGCGGTGGCATGCGCCTGCCGTGCGATCTCGGCGACCTCGCCGGCGCCAACGGCCTCGGAGTCGGCGAGCACCGCCTCGAGGCGCACGACCTCGAGGGCGGCCTTCGTAGCTCCGGCGCGGCCGGCGCCGAGACGCCACTCGTCGGCGGAGAATCGGTCCCCCTCGAGGGTGACGACGACGGCATCGGCCGGGAGGCTGCCGAGGAGGTCGAGAGCGGCGCCTAGGTCGCGCCGGCAGAGGATCACCCCGGCGAGGAGGCGGTCGAGGAGCGGGGCGACGCCAGCATGGGTGGCCCGGACGCACGCCCGCAGCAACTCGGCGCCAACCGGCAGGACGGGGCTCGGGGGAGGAGGTGAGCCAGGGTCGGCCCGCACGACCGAGCCGTCGATGCCCGAGGCGCGCAGGTGCTCGATGGCGCTGCGGGCCTCCGCCGATCCCTCGACGACGACCGCTCGCACCGCATTGGCGACGCCCGCCTCAAAGGCCAGCTCGCAGCCCCCGTCGAGCTCCACGACGTCGAGGAGCGTTCCGAGGACCCCGGGTTGCCCGGCGAGGTGCTCCACACCGGCACGGGCATGGGCTTCGTCGAGTGCCAGCTGGAGGGCATGGGCACGGGCCGCCAGCCCCTGGGAACGCTCGACCGCCTCCCGAGCGGTCGCCTCCGTCGTCATCACGGCGGAGGCGGCTTGACGCTCGGCCTCCTCGGCGGCGGCGAGGCGGGATCGCACCTCGTCGGTGGCGGCCCGGCGGCCCTCGGCGTCGACGCCTGCCTGGACGACAGCAACCTCGAGATCGCCGATCTGATGAGCGAGGGCTGCCTCGCGCTCAGCCGCCCCTGCGACGGCTTCGCGAGCCGCTGCCAGCTCGTCGCGGGTGCCGTCGCACAGGCGGCGCAGGCGCGCCACCTCGCCCGAAGCCTCGGCGGCCGTGGAGCTTCCGCCTGAGCGCCCGCGACCGGACCAGGCGGTCTCCTCGGCGGCGAGCTCATCCGTTTCTGCCTCGAGCGCTTCCCGCTCAGGAGCCAGCTCGCCGGCCAGCACGGAAGCGTCGGCCAGCTCGGCTTCGATGCGGGCAACCTCGGACTCGAGTGAGGCCACGACGTCGGCTTGGGCGCCTTGCGCGAGGGCGAGCGCCACGCTCCGACGTCGCTCGGAGATGACGTTGGCCACGCCGCGGGCGCGCTCCGACAACCGCTCGGCCACCGCCAGCACGGAGGCGACGTCGTCCGCCTGCTCGATGCCGAGGGCGGCCTCGGTGACGACGACGAGCTCGTCGAGACGAGCAAGCTCGGCCTTGAGACGCCCGTCCCCGGCTTCGAACGACAGGCGGGAGGCCTCCGCCTCCGACAACCGCTGCTGCAGCGACCTGAGCTCATTGCCGGCAACGTGCAGCTGCAGCGCCCGCAGCTCGGCGGCGAGGGAGTCGTGCCGACGGGAGGCCTCTGCCTGGCGCTCGAGCGGCCGTAGCTGGCGGCGCACCTCGCGGTGGAGATCCTGCAGGCGTAGGAGGTTCGCCTCCGTCGCCTCGATCCGCCGTTCGGCCCGCTCGCGCCGGCGGCGGAACTTGAGGATGCCGGCCGCCTCCTCGATGACGGCCCGCCGGTCCTCCGGACGCGCCTGCAAGATGGCGTCGAGCTGCCCCTGGCCCATGATGACGTGCTGTTGGCGGCCCACACCGGCATCCGACAGGAGCTCCTGGATGTCCAGCAGCCGGCAGGCGGCCCCGTTCATCGAGTACTCGCTCTCGCCGGTTCGAAACAGCGTTCGGGTGATCGTCACCTCCGCCAAGTCCACCGGCAGCCGGCGAGACGAGTTGTCGATCGTGAGCGACACCTCCGCCCGCCCGAGCGCCGGTCGTTTGGAGGTACCCGCGAAGATGACGTCGTCCATCTTGGACGATCGGACCACGCGTGGGCCCTGGGCGCCGAGCACCCAGGCGACGGCGTCGACGACGTTCGACTTGCCTGACCCGTTCGGCCCCACGATGACCGTGACGCCAGGCTCGAAGTCGAGCGTCGTCGGATCCGCGAACGACTTGAAGCCTCTGAGGGAAAGAGATTTGAGGTACACGGCGGGGTTCACGCTACCCGGCGGGAGCGCCCGTTCCGGGGATGCCGCCGGGCGGCGAAACCACCTGCCGGCGGCGATGATTCAGCCACCGTTCACTGTTGGCAACCCTCGCAACAGTAGGCAACACGAGCCCCAAAGCGAACACGCGAGATAGGCGTTCCACAGCGCCCGCAGGGCTGCCCGAGGCGGTCGTAGACGCTGTGGTGCAGCTGGTAGGAGCCGAGGCCGCCCATGAGATCGCGGTAGCGCTCGTCCCGCAGGGACGAGCCGCCCAGCTGCACGGCCTTTGCGAGCAAGCCCGAGGTCGCCCGGGACAGGCGGGCGGTCTCGCCGCGCAGGAGGGTGTCGGTGCGACGGTCGGGGCGGACGCGGGCGGCAAAGCAGATCTCGTCGGCGTAGATGCTCCCGATGCCCGAGATGACTCGTTGGTCCGTGAGGGCAGCCTTGAGGGCGACCCGGTGGCCGGCGAGTCGCTGTCGGAGCACGTTCACCGTCAGGCCGTCGACGAGTGGATCGGGCCCGAAGCGGGCGAAGTCGGCGGGCAGCCCGTCCGGTCCGATGTCGTCCGTGACGTACCACTCTCCGAAGGTCCGCGGGTCGACGAAGCGCAGCTCACTGCCGTCGCCGAGCCTCGCCGTGACGTGGGTGTGGGCGGGCGCCTGCGGGAGCGATACGTCGTCTGGGTCTGCCAGCCAGAGCAGCTGGCCGCTCATGCGGAGGTGGATCACCAGCACCTGGTCGTCGTCGAGGACGAGGGCGAGGAACTTTCCCTTCCGCCGGGCGGCGACGACGGTTCGGCCACGTAGCCGCTCCACCAGCTCGGACGGCGGCTGCCGGCGCACGGTACGACGCCCCGTCACCGTGACATCGACGAAGCGCTCGCCGACGAGCCGCTCCTCGAGCCCGCGGCGAACCGTCTCGACCTCGGGCAGCTCAGGCAGTGTGGCGTCCTCGCCAGTCCGATGCCCGCCAAGCCGGACGGCCGTTCTCAGGCACCGCCACCGCTCAGCGCGCTCGGGTCTCTCAGCACGGGCGTCGCTGCATGCCAACGCTCCAAGAGCACGCCGAGCGCCTCCTCGGCCGCCCGCCGCTCGGCGTCTTTCTTGGACCGCCCCTCTCCCGTGCCGAGGTGCTCCCCACCAAGGACGGCTTGGGCGGTGAACTGCTTGGCGTGGTCCGGGCCCCGCTCCCGCACGACATAGAGCGGCACCCCGAGCATCATCTGGGCGGCGAGCTCCTGCAGGCGGTTCTTCGGATCGCCGAGGCGAGCCTCCGAAGCAACGGCGGCGATGCCCGGCCCGAGCAGTTCCAGCACGAACTGACTGGCACCGGCGATGCCGGCAGAGAGGTAGACGGCGCCGATGAGGGCCTCCAGGCAGTCGGCGAGGATCGAGGACTTGTGTCGACCGCCGGAGCTTTCCTCGCCTTTTCCCAGCAGGAGCGCATCACCGACCCCGAGCGACTCCGCCACCGGTGCGAGGGCAAGCGTGCTCACGACGGCGGCCCGCACCCGCGCCAGATCGCCTTCGGGCAACTCGGGGAACGAGACGAACAAGTGGTCCGTGACGACGAGGCCGAGGACAGCGTCGCCGAGCAGCTCGAGGCGCTCGTTGGAGAGTTGCGGGGGCGACTCGGCGCAATAGGAGCGGTGGGAGAGAGCCTGGCGCATCAATTCGGGCGGGATCCCGAAGGCGGCGAGACGCTCCGCGAAGGGTTGAACGGCAGCGCCCTCCACGTGGCTGCCCGCCGGCTCAGGCAGCGTCGAGCTTGGCCGTGACGTAGTCGACCGCATCCCGGACAGTGCGCAGGTCCTCGAGATCCTCGTCGTCGATCCGGAAACCTGCAACCCGGTCGCTCAGCTCCTCCTCCAACGCTTCGACGAGCTCGATGAGGGCAAGGGAGTCAGCGTCGAGATCGTCGGAGAACGACGAGGACTCGGTGATGCCGGCGGCATCGATCTCGAGGATCTCTGCCAGCTGATTGCGGACGATCTCGAGCACATCGCTTCGTGTCAGGCCACTGCCGCTTGTCTCGGCCACGTCGGGCTCCTTCTTCGCGTCGATCTTCGGGTCGGATGCTATCGCCGCCGTCGCCTGGCGTTGGGAGCTCGGCCCCGCCGGCCGATCGCCTCGTCCGGGGCCGTCTCAGCCCGGCGCGTCCACGGCCGCCGCCAGCTTGCCCGACAGGTCGCCCTTGGCAAGGTCATGGCCGGCGCGTATGGCGTTCACGATCGCTCGGGACGTGGAGGAGCCGTGGCTGATGATGCACACTCCCTTCAGCCCGAGCAACATGGCGCCGCCCGTGTTCTCCGGGTCGAGCGGCTCGGCTCGCTGCAGGAGCGTCGGGAACAGTACGTCGCCGGCGGCCTTGTTCTCGGGCGTGGCGGCGAAGACCCCGAGAAGGATGTCCATGAAGACTCGCAAGGCGCCCTCGAGGGTCTTGAGAGCGACGTTGCCGGTGAAGCCGTCGGTCACGATGACGTGAACTCCCCCGGCGAGGAGATCGCGGCCCTCGGCGTTGCCGACGAACTCGAATCGTTCCGAATCGAGCGCCGCCAGGAGGGCGTGGGTTTCCTTCGTCAGGGTGTTGCCCTTCGATGACTCCTCGCCGATCGAGAGCATGGCCACCTTCGGTCGCTCGAGGCCGTAGCGCTCGGTGTAGAAGGCTGCTCCCATCTGGGCGAACTGCACGAGCCACTCGCTTTGGCAGTCCGAGTTGGCGCCGGCGTCGACGAGGACGGTGGGGGCGTCGCCGAGGGCCGGGAGAGGCGTCGCGATACAGGGGCGGGAGACGCCCGCCAGGCGGCCCATGCGCAAGAGGGCGCTCGCCATGGTGGCGCCGGTATTGCCTGCGCTCACCATGGCACACGCCTTGCCGTCGCGGACCGCCTCGGCGGCCCGCACGAGGGACGAGTCCTTCTTCGTCCGCACACCCCGGGCGGCGTCTTCGGACATGCCGATGACTTCGCTTGCCGGGATCACCTCGAGGCCGCCCGTGTCCCCGAGGCTGCCGTCGCTCGGCCCGACAAGGACGACGGGAATGCCCAGCTCCTCGAAGGCCCGGCGGGCGCCGGCGACGATCTCGTCGGGGGCGCGGTCTCCACCCATGGCGTCCACCGCGACGGGCAGGTCAACCATGGCCACTACCTGCTTGGTCCATCAGTTCGGTCGCCCGCCGGCACGCTCGATGCGGGCCGAGACGCCGCAGACGGTCGTGATGCCTCGCCGGCGACGGTCCCCCGACCAGCCGAAACGGTCAATCGACTTCTATCGCCTGCCGCCCGTGGTACCAGCCACAGTGCGGGCAGACGACGTGCGGGAGCTTGGTGCGACGGCACTGCGGGCAGATGCTGCGCGGCGGCTCCTTGAGCGTCCAAGCTGCGGCGCGGCGGCTCCGGCTCTTCGACTTCGAGGTCTTCTTCTTGGGGACGGCCATCGTCGTTTCCTTAATCGGTCCGAGGGTCGGGCGCCTCGCACGAGCAGGTCTCGTGGTTGCGGTTCGCACCGCACTCCGGGCACAAACCCCGGCAGTCATCCTGACAGAGTGGTGCGAGCGGCAGGTCCAGGATACAAGCATCATGGACGATGGGTTCCAAGTCGAGAAAATCGCCCCCGATGCCGTAGCCGAGGTCCGGGTCCGGGTGGTCGGTGCAGACTTCGTCGACGACGGCGACGATGTGACCGCGGGCGGTCCCGAGGCAGCGGCGACAGGTGCCCTCAAAAGGGGCGCGTACGAGGCCCTTCACGGTCAGGCCACCGATGACGGACTCGACGGTGCCGTCGAAGGCCACCGGGACACCGTCCGGCACCCAGGAGTCGCTGATGGCCAGGTCGGCGATGACGGCGGACACCTCTGTCTCGTGCACCGATCCGGGATGGCGGCGAAGGCTGGCAACGGGCACGAGCCACGGGTGGCCCCTCGACCGCTGAGCCACTAAGCGTCCTGGTCGAAGAGCCCGTCGTCGGAATCTGGCTCACCTTCCGGCGCCAGAAACCCCCCTTCCTCCGACTCGTCCTGCGGGTCGTCGGGCACGGCCGCCAATCGCTCACGCCCCGAGCGCACTGTCTTCATCGTCCGGTCGAGCACGATCTCGAAACCGGCCAGCTTCTGATCGATGTAGTCCTCGGCCTCGTGCCGCAGCCGCCGACCTTCTGCCTCGGCGTCCTCCACCAGTCTGACGGCGCGGTGCTCGGCCTGGCGGACGATCTCGGTCCGCTGCACCATCCGCTCGGCGTGCACGCGGGCGTCCTCGATGATCTCGGCCGCCTCCCGCCGGGCGGCGGCAACGACCTCGTCGCGATCCTTCAGGAGGCGCCGGGCGCGACGGAGCTCCTCGGGGAACTCGTCGCGGGCAGCTTCCAGCAGTTCGAGCACTTCGTCTCTGGCCACCATGACCGAGGACGACAGCGGCACGGACTTCGCCGTCGAGACGATGTCAATCAGCTCGTCGAGGACACCTTCTACACCGCCATCGGGCTCGGTCGCCTCCTCGACCTCGGAGTCCGGATCGACGGACGTCGGGTCGCTCACCGGAGCGCCTTCAAGCGACGGTTGACCGGCTCGGGCACGAAGCTGCTGACGTCGCCCCCGAATCGCGCCACTTCACGGATGAGACGGCTCGAGATATAGGCGTACTGCGCTCCGGTCGGGAGGAAGAGGGTCTCGATCCCCGAGAGCTCGCGGTTCATCTGCGCCATCTGCAGCTCGATCTCGAAGTCGGACACGGCCCGCAGCCCCCTCACGATGACCGTGGCGCCGACCTCCCTTGCCATCTCGACGACGAGCGTCGACATCGCCACGATGCGCACCGTCGGTAGGTGGGCGAGCGACTCGGCCAGCATCTCCTCGCGATCCTCGATGGTGAAGAGCGGCTCTGCCTTCTGCGGGTTGCGCAGCGAGGCCACGACGACTTCGTCGAACAGGCTCGTCGCCCGCTCGACGACTTCGAGATGCCCGTTATGGAACGGGTCGAACGAGCCGGGGAACAGGGCGATCTTCAAGCGGTGTCCTTGTCGGGGTCGGGTGAGTCTGATGCGTCGAGCGGGTCGGGGGCATCTGGTTCGGCATCTAGTTCGGCTGGGGCATTTCCTACCGGTACGGCTGGCTCGTCAGGTGTCGCACCTGGCGTGGCCTGGAGCAACGTCACGAGCGTACCGCCGTATCGGTACTCGCGAGAGACGAGGTAGCTCCCCGTCCCGGTGAGGGGGTGGCGGTGCTCGACGAGGACAGTGACGGCCCTGGCTCGCTCGAGGAGCTCGCCCCAGGCATCGAACTTGTACGGAGGATCGGCGAGGGCGAGGTCGGCGGGCTGCCAGCTGTAGGTGGACAACCAGCTGAGCACGTCGGCCCGGGCGATTCTGACACCGCTCGAGGAGAGGTAGCCGGTGACCTCGAGGTTGTGCTCGATGGCGAGCACCGCCCGACGGTCCTGCTCGACGAAGGTCACCCCTGCGGCCCCCCGCGAGAGCGCCTCGATGCCGAGGGCTCCACTCCCGCTGAACAGGTCGAGCACGACGGCGCCCTCGACGAGGTCGCGAGCCTCGAGGATGTCGAACATCGCCTCGCGCACCCGGTCGCTCGTGGGGCGGACGCCTGGGAGATCGGGCGCGACCAGCCGCCGGCCCTTGGCCTCGCCGCCGATCACGCGCAGCACGACGAGCCGGCCTTCAGCTCCGGAAGAGGAACTGGCGCTCCTCCTCGGACACGAACAGCTCCACCTCTTCCCACAGGAGATGGTTCTCCTGGCCAGCCAGCTCCGGGTCGGCGTCCAGCACGCTTGTGGCCACGTCCCGCGCCTTCAGCACCAGGTCGCGATACTGCTTGAGGTTGCCGAGCTTCAAGTCCGAACGTCCCTTTTGCCGCGACCCGAGCACAGTCCCCCCACCGCGCAGGTCGAGATCCGCCTCCGCCAGCTCGAAGCCGTTCTCGGTCCGGACGATGGCTTCCAACCGCCCCGCCGCCAGCTCGGACGCAGGGTCGGCCAGGAGGAAGCAACGCGACTTCGCTTCGCCGCGCCCGACGCGGCCGCGCAGCTGATGGAGCTGGGCGATCCCGAAGCGGTCGGCATCCTCGATCACCATCACGGTGGCATTGGCGACGTCGACGCCCACCTCGACGACCGTCGTGGCCACGAGAACCTGTATCTCGCCGCTCCGGAAGGCCGCCATCACGCCGTCCTTGTCTTTCGAGGGCAGCTGACCGTGCAAGAGCCCGAGGCGATAGCCCGCCAGCTCGGTCGCCGCCAGGCGCTCACGCTCCTCGACAGCAGCCCGGGGAGGCGGACGCTCGATCGCGAGCTCGATGGCGAAGCGGTCCTCGCTCAGCCTGGCGCCGCCGCCGACGATGAGATCCCCATCGTCGGAAAGGTCGCCCTCGTCCAAGCGCTCGGACGCCGTCGGGTCGTCGAGGCCTTCGTCCCATCCCTCCTCCTCCATGGCTCCCCCGCCCACAAGCGGGCATACCACGTACACCTGATGACCGGCGTCCAGCTCCGCCCGGACGTGCTTCCAGACGGCGGATTCCTGATCCCAGCCGAGCAGCCGAGTCGTGATCGGTGAGCGACCCGGCGGCATCTCGTCGAGCGTCGTGTGGTCGAGATCCCCGTAGACGGTCATGACCGCCGTCCGCGGGATGGGCGTGGCCGTCATCACGAGCAGGTCCGGCTCGGCCTGCCCCTTCTCCGAAAGGGCCGCCCGCTGCTCGACACCAAAGCGATGCTGTTCGTCGACAACGGCGACGCCCAACGACGAGAAGGCCACGTCGCCCGTCAACAAGGCGTGCGTGCCCACGATGACGTCTAGTTGACCGGTCGCCAGCAAGCCGAGGAGCCGCCCTCGTTCCCCCGCCGGCGTCCGGCTCGTCAGCAACTCGACCTGCAGTGGCCGCTCACCCCCGAGCCGGCTCGGGTCGCTCACCATGAGGCCGTCCAATAGACGCCGGACCGACAGGTAGTGCTGCTCGGCGAGCACCTCCGTCGGGACCATGAAGGCACCTTGGTGGCCTCCTTGCACGGCGTACAGCAGTGCGGCCACCGCCACGACGGTCTTGCCGGAGCCGACGTCGCCCTGCAGCAGGCGGTTCATCGGGTGCCGCTGCGAGAGGTCGGCGGCGATCTCGCGGATGGCCCGCCGCTGCGCGCCCGTCAGCTCGAAGGGCAGGTGGCGGACGAAGCTCGCCACGAGACCGCCTGGGGTCGTGTCGTGAACGAGCCCGACGGTGGATGAGGCGAGGGCGCGCTTCTTCCGCACGAGGAGGAGCTGGAGCCGGAGGAGCTCGTCGAAGGCCAGCCGGTAGCGAGCTCGTTGCATGTCCGCCAGCTCCTCAGGGGCATGCACGTCGCGGTAGGCCGCCGTGCGGCCCACGAGAGCGAGGTCGCTCAGATGCTGCTCGAGCACCGGGTCGGCGAACTCACCAGCCCGCTCCAAGGCCTCGGTCACATACCGCGAGAGCTCTACCGAGTTGACATTCGCCTTGCCTGACTGCGGGTAGATCGGGACGATACGTCCCGTCTGGTCGCCGACGAGGTCGATCACGGGGTTGGCCATCTGCCGTTGGTGGCGGTAGATACGGACCTTCCCAAAGACCGTGACTCGCTGTCCTTCGGAGAACTGCCGAGCGCGCCAGCCCTGATTGAAGAAAGTGCAGGTCAACGAGGCGGTGCCGTCGTGCAAAACGATCTCGGCCGTCGAGCGGCCACCACGCAGCCTCCGCGTCGTGCTGCGCAGGACGTTGGCGGTCACGACCGCCTCCTCGCCCTCGCTCAGAGCCGCGATCTCGGCCTCCTTTGTTCGATCGGCGTACCGCCGCGGGTAGTGCGTGAGCAGGTCAAGCACCGTCTCGATGCCGAGCGCGCGCAGGCCGGCGACCTTGCGGGGCGAGACGGCTTTCAGCTCCGAGACGGCTTTCCCGCTCAGCGATTTCAGGGAGCGGGGGCTCACTCGACGGCGACGAGGTACGGGTACAGCGGTTGGCCGCCGTCGTGCAGCTCGATGGCCAGGTCGGGACGGTGCTCGGTCAGCCATTCCGTCACACGGCGCGTGTCGGCCGGTTTGGCGCCGGCGCCCTCGATGATGGTGACGATCTCGTGCTGCTCGCGCAGCAGCCGGTCGAGCAGCCGGATGGTCGCATCGGCAACGGTGGCGGCGACGACCTCGATCCCCCGTCGGGACACGCCGATCCAGTCGCCGGCGATAATCTCGCCGACCTCGGTGTCGCTCGCCCTCACCGCCTGGGTGACCTCGCCTGCCACGACGCGGGCGGCCGCAGCCGCCATCGCCTCGGCGTTGGCGTCGGCGCCGACCTCCGGGTCGTACTCCAACAGGGCGGCGAAGCCCTCCTGGATGCCAGCGGTGTCGACGACGCGGGCGGGCTTCTCGCTGAGCTCGCAAGCTTGGGCGGCCACCGCCCGGATGTTCTTGTTGTTCGGGAGCACGATGACCTCGGCTCCCGGGGTGGCTTTCATCACCTGCAGGATCTGCTCGGTGGACGGGTTCATCGACTGCCCGCCGGCGACGATGTGGCGAACGCCGAGGGAGTGGAAGATGCGACCGATGCCGTCGCCCGTGGCCACGGCGACGACGCTCGTCACCGGCGCCGGGCCCAGCTCCTCCTCTACCTCACCGGCGCCGCTGCCCGCCGCTCGGCGGACCCAGGACTCCTCCTCGACCTGCTCCAGGAGATCGGTGACGCGGATGCTGCGGGGGCGTCCGGCGTCGATGGCCGCTTCCACAGCTGCCCCGATGTCGTTCGTGTGGATGTGGCAGTTCCACATGCCCTCGCCGCCGACGACGACGATCGAGTCGCCGATTCCGGCCCAGACGTTCTTGAAGGCCGGTATGGCGTGGTCGGGTGCTTCCAGGAAGTACATGACCTCGTAGCGGAGATCACCGACGTCGCCCTCCCCCGCCACCAGCGGGTCCCCGGGTGCCGCCGCTACTTGGGAGGCGGCCCAGTCGACCCCGTCTGCGATGCGGGCGACGACCTCGTCGGGGAGGGGCAAGTGACTCGGCGGCTCCCGCCCGTCGATCACCTCGAGGAAGGCATCGAAGAGAAGGACGAGGCCGGCACCGCCGGCGTCGACCACGCCGGCGGTGGCAAGGACCGCGAGCTGCTCGGGCGTCCGCCAGAGGGCTTCGACCGCCGCTTGGCGAGCGGCTTCGGCCACGCCGAGGAGGTCGGAGTCCGCCGGCGCCGTGGCAGCTGCAGAAGCCGCTGAGGCCGCCACCGTGAGGATGGTGCCTTCGACGGGTTTCATGACGCCGGCGCGGGCGGCGACATTGGCCTCGGCGAGGCCGGCAACCATCTCTGCCGGCCCGATCATGGCGTCGGCGGTCTCGGCGTGTTGAGCCACGGTTTTGGCGAAGCCACGGAGGATCTGGCACAGGATCACGCCGGAGTTGCCGCGGGCACCCATGAGCGAGCCGTGCGAGATCGCCCTGCAGACCGCCCTCAGGTCGGCGACCGCCTCCAGCCCGGCGAGCTCCTTGCGGACGGACTCGAGCGTGAGGTACATGTTCGTCCCGGTGTCGCCGTCGGGCACGGGATAGACGTTCAAGCGGTTGATGACGTCACGGTGGCGGGCGAGACCGCGTTCAAAGCCCGCCATGACCTCGACGAGATCGGCGGCCCCGAGGGCGTCTCGGATCACGCAGCTGCCTCACGGTGAGGGGCGCGGGTGGTCGGGGCCATGGCGGAGGATGGTAACCTCCAAGCCTGTCCCAGCAGTCTTTCGTCGATCGAGGTGACGCGTCCCCATGGCAGCCGTTCGCGAGCTTTGTGGCAAAGGACCCGGCTTCGGCATGAACGTGTCGCACTCCCACCGCAGGACGAAGCGACGCTTCAACCCGAACATCCAGAAGGTGCGGGCTCTCGTGGGCGGCACGCCGCGACGCCTCTACGTGTGCACGTCGTGCATCCGCGCCGGCAAAGTCATCAAGCCTCCTCGCCGCCGCGTCCCGGCGAAGACGTCCGCCTGAGGGCCTGAAGGGCGCCGACCGGTCCGCCCGGGGTGGCGGTCAGGCGCCAAACGAGTGCTCCCACCCGCGGATCTCGAGTTGGCGGCCCTCGAGCGAGCGTTCGGCGGCGTCGCTTGAGCACACCCCGATCCGGAAGGGCGGCGCCAGCCCGGCCACCTCGAAGGCATCGAGCACCGGCGCCCCCGGTGGGGCTGTGAACGCCAGCTCATAGTCCTCACCGCCGCCGAGGGCCTGCTCGAGGCTCGCCTTCTCGGCCACCGGGACCGAGCTGAGCCGGAAGCCCACCCCTGATTGCACGGCGATGTGGTCGAGGTCCTTCGAGAGCCCGTCGGAGATGTCGATCATGGCGGTGGCGCCGGCGGCGGCGGCGGCCACGCCCTCCCGCAGGCGGGCGATCGGCCGGCGATACGCCTGGATGAGCAAGCGCTCCCCTTCGTCATCGGTCTCCGCGGCACCGCCGCGCGATCGCAGCAGCTGCAGGCCGGCGGCGGAGGCACCGAGCGGTCCACTCAACCAGATCACGTCATCGGCCCGGGCGCCGCTTCGCAGCACGGGGCTGCGATCGTCGCAGGTCCCGGTGATGGCCACCGAGATCACGAGCCGGTCTCCGCCGCTGAGGTCGCCGCCGACGAGAGCGATCCCCTGCGCCGTGCACGCTTCGACCATGCCATCGGCGACGGCGTCGATGTCGGTGTCCGCCGGCGCCGACACGCCGGCCACGGCGTGCAACGGCCGTCCTCCCATGGCGGCGATGTCGCTGGCGTTCACCGAGATCGCCTTCCAGCCGGCGTCGGCGAGCGACCCGAGAGCGAGGTCGACATGAACGCCCTCCACGACGAGGTCGATGGCCAACAGCAGGCGCTTCCCGGGCGGGCGAGCGAGCACGGCGGCGTCGTCGCCCGAGAACACCTCCCCCGGGGCCGGCTGCGGCAGCCCCCGTCCGTCGCGGCCAGCGAGACCAAGGCGCCGCTGAATGCGGGCGATGGCCTCGAACTCGCCACCCGGAACGGTCGTCACGCAGGCGGACGGTAGCCCAAAGTTGCCGGGAGGCGGACTTGGGTCTGCGCGATTGCGGCGCCTAGCATCGGGCACACTCTTTGGCGCCCGGCGCCACCGACCACCGCCGGCCGCAACCCGTCGATATTGTCCGTGCTGAAAGGACCCCCGCCCAACATGCCTCCCACGAGCCATCGAAAACTTCTCGAATGGGTGGATGAGATCGCCGCGCTCACCCAGCCGGCCAGCGTGGAGTGGTGCGACGGGTCGGCCGAGGAGTACGACCGCCTCTGCCGGCTGCTCGTTGATCAGGGCACGTTCACGAAGCTCTCGGATGCCAAGCGCCCGAACAGCTACTGGGCGCACTCCGATGTCCGAGACGTTGCCCGCGTGGAGGGACGTACGTTCGTCGCCCCCGCCAAGCAGGAAGACGCCGGCCCGACGAACAATTGGATCGACCCGCACGAGCTCCGAGACACGCTCACGAGCCTGTTCCGCGGCTGCATGCGCGGGCGCACGATGTACGTCGTCCCCTTCAGCATGGGTCCGCTCGGCTCGCCCATCGCCCACGTCGGCGTCGAGATCACCGACTCGGCCTACGTGGCTGTCAACCTCCGCATCATGACCCGCATGGGCCGCGGGGCCCTCGAGGCCATCGGCGACGAGGGCGAGTTCGTGCCCTGCGTGCACTCCGTCGGCGTCCCCCTGCCCGACGGCACCACCGACTCCGCCTGGCCCTGCAACCCCGAGAAGCTCCACATCGCCCACTTCCCCGAGACCCGCGAGATCTGGTCCTTCGGCTCGGGCTACGGCGGCAACGCCCTCCTCGGCAAGAAGTGCTTCGCCCTCCGCATCGCCTCGGTGATGGCCCGCGACGCCGGCTGGCTGGCCGAGCACATGCTCATCTTGAAGCTCACCTCGCCCGACGGCGATGTGCGCTACGTCACGGGCGCCTTCCCCTCTGCGTGCGGGAAGACGAACCTCGCCATGCTCATTCCGACCATGCCCGGCTGGAAGGTCGAGACGATCGGTGACGACATCTGCTGGATGAAAATCGGACCGGATGGGACCCTGCGAGCGATCAACCCGGAGGCGGGTTTCTTCGGGGTGGCCCCCGGGACGAACGTGGAGACGAACCCGAACGCCGTCCTCACGCTGGCGGCCAACTGCATCTTCACGAATACCGCTCTCACCGACGACGGCGACGTCTGGTGGGAAGGTCTCACATCCGAGCCGCCAGGGCACTGCACGGACTGGACCGGGTCGGAGTGGACGTCGGCGACGGGCAAGCCGGCGGCCCACCCAAACTCGCGTTTCACGGCGCCGGCCAGCCAGGACCCTGCGATCGCGCCCGAGTGGGAGGACCCGGCCGGGGTCCCGATCTCGGCCATCATGTTCGGGGGGCGCAGGGCGTCGGTCGTGCCGCTCGTGCACGAGGCCTTCGACTGGGGCCACGGGGTGTTCCTCGGCTCGATCATGGCGTCCGAGACGACGGCGGCGGCCGCCGGGGCCGTCGGCACGCTCCGCCGAGACCCCTTCGCCATGCTGCCGTTCTGCGGCTACAACATGGCCGACTACTGGGCTCACTGGCTGTCGTTCAAGGGCCGCGTGGAGGCGGACAAGCTCCCGCGCATCTTCTACGTGAATTGGTTCCGGAAGTCGCCCGACGGTCGGTGGCTCTGGCCGGGTTTCGGCGAGAACTCCCGGGTGCTCGAATGGATCTTCAATCGGTGCGCCGGCGTGGGCGAGGCCGTGGCGACGCCGATCGGCTTCCTGCCGGCGCCGGGAGCCATCCCGACGGAGGGCCTCGACGTCTCCAGTGAGGACATGGCCGAGCTGCTGCGCGTCGACGTCGGCGAGTGGCGGGCGGAGGTGCCCGACATCGCCGAGCACTACGCACAGTTCGGCGACCACCTGCCGCCGGAGCTGGCGGCACAGCTGGAGGCGCTGCGGGCGCGCTTGGGCTGAGGGGCGCCTCAGGGGGCGGTCGCCGTCCCGCGGTGGTGGCCGGCGTCGGAGTGCATGAAGGTGTGCCTCATCGAGTAGTGGAACGCAGCCGCGATCGCACAGGCGGCGGCGATGAGGACGTCACCGGAGGCGAACTTGAACGACACGAGGACGGCGATGAGGGCGCTGCCCACCCAACACAGCTGGAGCTGGGTCTCGAAGCGGGCGAACGACCGACCGAGGGCGGCGGGCGGGACGTAGGTCTGGGCGATGGAGTCGAACGCCGGCTTGGCGCCCGTGCTGGCCACTCCGACGGTGAACGCGAGGATCGGCTGCGCCCAGAGCGACCCGAGAATCGCCACCACGACGCCGACGACGGTGGTGAGCACGAGGGCGCTGAGGATGATCTGCTGCTCGCTCAGGCGTCGCCGGACCGACGGGACGGCCATGGAGCCGGCGAGGCCACCGATGCCGCTCGTGAGGAGGATGAGGCCGTACCACCAGGCGGGCTCCCCGAGGTGCTTCAGGGCGAAGGCCAAGAAGAACGTCATGAAACCCATCGTCCCCCGCAACACGGTCATGGCACCGAGGGCGACGGTGACCTCCGGAGCGATCATCGCCAGGCCGAGGCGGCGGCGTTCCTTGGCAACGTCGATGCGGGGAGGGCGGGCCGCCCGGCCGGATCTGCTCCGGTAGATGAGGCCCCCTGGGCGGCCGCTCGTGGACCCCGGCTGCGGTTGTGCCGGCAGGGGGAGAGGTGCGGGCGCCGTCGGTCCGAGGATCGGCCGCCCGTCGTCCAGCTGGCCGAGTGACTTGGGCGACGCCGGCACGGTGTTCGACTTCGGCAGCCGCAGCGCCGCCACGGTGCCGCACACGAAAACGAGGAACGTGAAGCGCAGCACCCACGGTGCGCCCGCCTTCAAGAGGGCGACACCGAACGGCGAGGCGGCAAAGCCGCCGAGCGCCGCCAACACCGCCAGCTTGGCGTTGGCGCTCGCAAGGTCGTCAGTGCTGTCGGTCATCGAGGGCACGAGGGCGGCCTTGCCGACGAGGTAGAGCTTGGAGAGCACGAGGATGCCGAAGGCTTCGGGGAAGAGCAGCAGGCTGTGCAGATCGCGCGACATGAACAGCGCGAGGACGGCGCTGCCGCCGCTGGCAAGCCCGACGGCCGCCCGCCGGGCGGTCACACCCTTGTCGAGGAGGGGGCTGAGCAGAGGCGAGACGATGGCAAAGGGAGCGATGGAGAGCAGGAGGTAGAGCAGGACCTTGTGCTCCGACTGGTTGACGCTCACGGAGAAGAAGAGCGACCCGGCGAGCGAGATCGTCACGAGCGTCGTGCCGGCGGAGAAGATCGTGTGGACGAGCGCCAAGCGGCCGAAGGCGTGGTCCTGGTCGAAGAGGCCCGCGAGGGCATCCCGCAGCTGGCGGGTCAGTCGAGCCAAGTGCCCGGGGAACGACACAAGGCCATCGTACGGCCATGGTCGGACCGGCCCGAGGCGACTACGCTGCGGCGGAAGCGAGACGACGAGGAGGTCGCCGTGTCAGTTCGGGCATACGTGCTGATCCAGACCGAGGTGGGCAAAGCGGCGTCGGTGGCGACGAAGGTGGCCGAAATCCCTGGCGTACTGCTGGCCGACGACGTGACCGGGCCTTACGACGTGATCGTGCAGGCGGAGGCCGACTCGGTCGACGAGCTCGGCAAGATGGTCGTGAGCCGCGTACAGCTGATCGAGGGCATCACGCGCACCCTCACATGCCCGGTGGTGCACCTGTAGCGGAGGTTCCCGCTCCGGTGGCGGCCACACTCTCGCGGTAGCCCGCGTAGCCGGTGTCCTCGAGCTCCTCCGCCAGCTCCGGACCGCCGGAGCGGACGATCTTCCCCTGCGAGAGCACGTGCACGACGTCCGGCCTGAGCTCATGGAGCAGGCGCCGGTAGTGGGTGATGGCGATGACACCGAGTGGTGGGTCGCTCTCGAGCCTCGCCTGCTCGATCCGTCGAGCGACCGAGGAAAGGGCGTCGACGTCGAGGCCCGAGTCGAGCTCGTCGAGCACGGCGAAGCGCGGGTGGAGGAGGGCGAGCTGCAGCGTCTCGTTGCGCTTCTTCTCGCCGCCGGAGAGGTCGACGTTCATGTGGCGGGCAAGCAGCTCCGGGTTGGTGCCGAGCGCCTCCGCCTCAGCCGCCATCTGACTGGCGAGCGTGCCGTCGGCCGGGCGCCCCATCGCCGCCAACGCCTCCCGCAGGACGTTCAGGACCGGGACGCCGGGGACTTCGATCGGGTACTGGAAGGCGAGGAACAAACCGGCCTTTGCCCGCTCCCACGGCTCGAGGTCGAGCAGCTCGACGTTGTCGATGGTGAAGCTGCCACCGGTGACCTCGTAGCCCGGCCGGCCCATGAGGGCGTGCGCCAGCGTGCTCTTGCCCGAGCCGTTCGGGCCCATGACAGCATGGATCTCGCCACTCTCGACGCGCAGATCGACGCCGCGCAGGATCTCCCGGCCGGCGACGGCTACGCGCAGGCCCCTGATCTCGAGCGTGCTCACGGCAGTTCCACGAACACGTCGCCGTCGACGATCTCGAGGTCGAGGACGGTGATCGGCCTCGTGGCCGGCAAGCTCTGGGGAGCACCGTCGAGGAGGGAGAACGTGCTCCCGTGGCGCAAGCACTCGATCTCGCACACGTCGGCGAACACCTCCCCCTCCGACAGCGGGTAGTCCTCGTGACTGCAGTTGTCGAGGACGGCGTGCAAGCCGCCGTCGCACTTGGCAAGGGCCACGGCGGGTGCTCCCTCGGGCGCGAAGCGCTTGACGCGGCCGAGCTCCACCTCGTCGGCCCGGCACAGCCGCACCTTCGTCATGGCGCCACCGTCTGCGTGCGCTCGGCGATGCTCGCCAGCACGAACTCGCCCACCGACGGGTTCACCCGCTCGAACAATTCGGCGAAGAAACCCAACAGGATCAGGCGCTCCGCCACCGCTCGCGGAACGCCTCGCGATTCCAGGTAGAACCGCTGCTCCTCGTCCACGGGCCCGACGGCGGAGGCATGCGAGCAGCGGACGTCGTTCTCCTGGATGTCGAGGGTGGGCACGGAGTCGGCGTGGGCGCCGTCCGAGAGCACGAGGTTGCGGTTCGTCTGGAAGGCGTTGGCGCCCTTCGCACCATGGCGCATGCGGATGAGGCCGTTGTAGACCGACCGCGACGAGCCGGCGACCGCTCCCTTGAAGACGAGGTCGCTCGTCGTGCGAGGTGCGGCGTGCTCCTGCAGGGTGCGGAAGTCGTGCATCTGGTCGCCATCACCGAAGTACGCCGCCAGCAGGTGGGCGGAACCTCCCTGACCGGTGAGGACGGAGTCCGTCTGCACGCGGGCATACGCGCCGCCGAGGGAGGCCTGGAAGCTCCGAAGCGTCGAGTCTCGGCCGGCGGTGGCGGCCAAGCGGCCGATGTGCCAGGCGTTGCGTCCGAGGTGCTGCACGAGGTCGTGCGAGAGACGAGCCCCGGGGGCGGACGACAGCTCGACGCTCGGGAGCACGAGGAGCGTCTCGCCGCCGTCCTCGGACACGAGCAGCTCGACGACGGTCGCCTCTGCGTTCTCCTCCAGCCGGACGAGCGTCCGCGGGAAGACCGCCTTGGCAATACCGCTCGTCGAGTCCACGAGGTGAACGACGAAGATCGGCTGCGAGAGCTCGCAGCCTGCCGGCACGTGCACGAGAACAGGGTCGGGGGCAAAGGCGTCAGCCAGGGCAGCAAAGCCGTCCGTCGTGGAGGATGGGAACTCGCCGAAGACCGAACCGACCAACCCCTCGGCATCTGGGTCGGCTGAAGCGGACCCGAGCCCGAGGCCGCTCGCCTTGGCAGCTTCGGCCAGCTCGGTGCTCACGATGAAGCCGTCGCGGGTGACCACGAGGCCGGTACGGTCTCCGAAGCCGTGGAGGAAGCGGTCGGCTGTCGGCATCAGGCTGCCGTCGCTTGAGGCGGCCTGCGCCACAGGCGAGAACTCCTCGAGATCGAGTTGACCGATGCGGCTGTAGCGCCACGCATCCTCGTCGCCGGTCGGTACCGGTGCCGCCGCGAAGACGTCGAGCGCCTGGCGACGGCGACGTGCCAGCCAGCTCGGGCCTCCGAGTCGCTCGGCAGCTGTCGCGCTGAATGCGCTCAGATGTTGCTCGGTGGTGCTCAGGGCGAGAGTGCTCCTCGGTCGACGGCCTGCGGCGACGGAATGCTAACGGGCGGCCTCAACGGCCAAAACGCCTCCACCACCACTGCGGATCGCGGGCATGGGCGTGGAAGTGGTCGGGAATCTGCCGCATCACGCGGTCGACGGCAAACCCGTCGGCGCCGAAGCGCTCGCCGGCGACGCGTTGCAGCTCGGCGATCATGTGCTCGGCGTCCGCCGCCGGCGGTTGGGCGCCGTGCTGTTTCCAGACGACCATGGGAACGTCGCACACCTCGCAATCAGCCACCCAGCAGACGTCGTCCTCGTAGTGCCACGGGGTGATGCGCGCCGCCTCGCACAGGTCGCAGTCGGCCATGCCCGCAGGCTAGGAGCAGATCGCCGCCACGCGGCCGTCGGCGGGCGTGCCGAGCACGCCTCCGGCCGGTACCGTTCGGGACGTGCCAGACCTTCACGACAAACAGCAACCGGCCGTCCTCACCGTCGAGCGGGACGGCCACGTGGCCACCGTCTTCCTCGACCGGCCGGAGAAGCGCAACGCCATGGGCATGCCCTTTTTCGCCCAACTCCCGCAGGTCATGGGAGAGCTCGGTCGAGACGACGAGGTGAGGGCGGTCGTGATGGCGGCCCGCGGGCCGGCTTTCTCCGTCGGGCTCGATCTGGCGGCGCTCGCCAGCGTGGGCGCCGACGAGCGCGATGGCGACCCTCCGTCGGCGGCCACGGTCGCACGCCGCATCCACGCCGATGTCCTCCGCCTGCAGGGATCCATCAGCTCCGTGGCCGACTGTCCGAAGCCCGTCGTCGTCGCCATCCACGGCTGGTGCATCGGCGGCGGCGTCGACCTCACGTCCGCCTGTGACATCCGCCTGTGCTCGGCCGACGCCGTCTTCTCGGTCCGGGAGACGCGTATGGCCATGGTGGCGGACATCGGCAGCCTTGCGCGCCTCCCCGAGCTCATGTCCTACGGCCACGTCGCCGAGCTCGCCTACACGGGCAAGGACATCGACGCAGCCAGGGCTGAACGGATTGGTTTCGTCAATGAGGTCCTCCCCGATCAGGAAACCACCCTGCAGGCAGCCCGCCAGCTGGCCACCGAGATCGCCGCCAACTCTCCCCTCGCCGTGCAGGGCACGAAGGCGGTGCTCGCGGAGGGGCGAAGAGCCCGCATCGAGGCAGGGTTGCGGTTCGTGGCGGCCTGGAACGCTGGCCAGCTGCGCTCGGATGACCTCAGTGAGGCGGTGACGGCCTTCTTCGAGCGGAGGTCGCCGAAGTTCAGCGGCAGCTGAGGGCCACTCTGCCGGGGAGCCCCTCAGCTCTTCTGGCGGCTTACTTCTTCTTGCGGCGCAGGAAGCCCTTCTGCTTCTGCTCGCGAGCCCGCGCCTCGGCGAGAGCGCTCGGGGCGGCCTGCTCCACGACGCTCTCGGCGGCGTCGAGGAGGGAAGCGATCTCGTCACCGGGCAACTTCGGCTCCGGCTCGACGGCCGGCTCGACGAGCTTGCCGTGCGTCCAGCCGGCGTCGGCCAGCCGTCGCTCGTAGCAGGGGCAGTTCTCCGGGCAGCGCCACGGCGCCTCCGGGGCAAGGTCGAGGACGCAAAATCGCGCCACCTCGCCGGAGGCGTAGGTCCGCGACTGGAAATGCTTGCACTCTTCCCGCATCGGCATGGCGACAGTCAGCTCAGCCGACGGAACCGTCCATCTGCAACTCGATCAGCCGGCTCCACTCGACGGCGTACTCCATCGGGAGCGTGCGGGTGACGGGTTCGATGAAGCCGTTCACGATCATGCCCATCGCCTGGTTCTCGGAGAGCCCCCGGCTCATGAGGTAGAAGAGCTGGTCGTCGCCGACTTTCGAGACGGTCGCCTCGTGTCCGATCTGTGCGTCACGCTCGGAAACCTCGATGTACGGCTTCGTCTCGGAGACGGACTGCTCGTCGAGGATGAGGGCGTCGCAGCGAACAAACGCCTTCGAGTGCCTGGCACCTTCGTCGACGTGCACCTTGCCTCTGTAGGTGGCGTTGCCGCCGTCCTTCGAGATCGACTTGGACACGATCGTCGAGGTGGTCTCCGGGGCGCAGTGGAACATCTTCGCCCCGGTGTCCTGCTGCTGGCCGGCGCCGGCGTAGGCGACGGAGAGGACTTCGCCGGACGCCTTCGGGCCCATCAGGTAGACGGACGGGTACTTCATCGTCAGGCGTGAACCGATGTTGCCGTCGATCCACTCCACGTGTGCCTCGGCCTCGGCACGGGCGCGCTTAGTGACGAGGTTGTAGACGTTCGACGACCAGTTCTGGATCGTCGTGTAGGTGATGCGGCTGCCCGGGAGGGCGACCAGCTCGACGACGGCCGAGTGGAGCGAGTCGGTCGAGTAGACGGGCGCCGAGCACCCTTCGACGTAGTGCACTTGTGAGCCCTCGTCGGCGATGATGAGCGTCCGCTCGAACTGCCCCATGTTCTCGGCGTTGATTCGGAAGTACGCCTGCAGCGGCATATCGACCTTGACACCGGGCGGGACGTAGATGAACGACCCGCCCGACCAGACGGCCGAGTTGAGGGCGGCGAACTTGTTGTCGTTCGGCGGGATGATCTTGCCGAACCACTCCCGCACGATGTCGGGGTACTCGCGAACGGCCGTGTCCATGTCGCTGAACAGGACACCGAGGCTCTCGAGGTCCTCCCGGTTGCGGTGGTAGACGACCTCGGACTCGTACTGGGCGGTGACGCCGGCGAGGTACTTACGCTCGGCCTCGGGGATTCCGAGCTTGTCCCAGGTCGACTTGACCGAATCCGGCAACTGGTCCCAGTTGCTGACCTGCTTGTCGATCGGCTTGATGTAGTAGTAGATGTCGTCGAAGTTGAGATCGGGCATCTTGCTGGCGAACCAGGGCACCATCGGCTTCTTGTAGAAACGGGCAAGCGCCCGCAGCCGGAACGTGAGCATCCATTCCGGCTCCTTCTTCATCGCCGACATCTCCCGGACGATCTCTTCGTTGAGACCCTTCTTCGGCTTGAAGATGTAGTCCTCTTCGTCGCTCCAGCCCAGCTGATAGCGATCGAGGTCGAGTTCAGTTGTGGACATAGACCTTCACCTCTCGACGGTGGGTCGCGGAGTTTCCACTACGCAGATAGTAACAACTCCGTCCCGGCCGCAGACTCCGGGCCGGAGGGGAGCGGCGCAGCGGGCGTCGTCGCACCTGGCCGCCTTCGGCATCGCAGGCTGCTGCAGCGCCTGGGCCGTGTGGGAAGCTGCTTTTGTGAGCGCCGGCACCGACTCCGCCCCCACCCCGCCCGCCCCCCGGCCAGACGCAGTCCTCGGGCCGCCCGTCGCCGAGCGACGGCCCGTCGAGATCACCGCCCACGGGGACACGCGGATGGACGACTGGTTCTGGGTGCGCGACCGTGAGGACCCCGCCGTCATGGCGCTCCTCGAAGCGGAGAACGCCCACACGGCGGCCGCCACCGAGCACCTCGAGCCGCTCATCGACGACCTCTACGAGGCGATGCTCGCCAAGATCCAGCTGACCGATGTCAGCTACCCCGCCCGGCGGGGGGAGTGGGCGTACTACACGAGGACGATCGAGGGCGAGGAGCACTCGGTCAGCTGCCGGCGGCCCGCATCGGCGCCGCTCCCGAGCCCGGACCCTCGCGAGCACGACGAGTACGAGGTCGTGTTGCTGAACGAGAACGAGATGGCGGAGGGTTTCGACTACTTTGCCGTCGAGTCGACGGCACTCAGTCTCGATCAGCGACTCCTCGCCTACGCCGTCGACACGAACGGAAGTGAGCGCATGGTCGTGCGCGTCCGCGACCTCGAACGGGGCGAGGACCTCGACGACGTCATCGAAGACGCCTACTACGGGCTCGCCTTCGCTCGAGACGGGACGCTCTTCTACACCCGCCCGGACGACGCCATGAGGCCGCACCAGATCTGGCGGCACGCCCTCGGAACGCATGCCGCCACCGACGTGCTCGTGTGGGAGGAGCCGGATGAGCACTTCTTCCTCGGCGTGGGAGAGACGAAGGACGGCGAGTACATCGCTCTACGGGCGGCCAGCAACGTCACGACCGAGCTGCGCCTCATCCCGACGGACAAGGCCGACGCCGAGCCGGTCGTCGTCGAGCCCCGCCGGCACGGCGTCACGTACTCCATCGAGCACCACCGAGGCGAGCTCATCGTGCTTTCGAACGACGGGGCGGAGAACTTCGCGCTCTTCCGTACTCCGGTGGGCGAGCCCGGGCGTGAGAGCTGGCAGGTCCTCCTGCCGCATCGCCCAGACGTCAGGCTCGAGGCCATCGACGTGGTCGATAGCTACGTTCTCGTGGAAGAGCGCGGCCACGCCACGACGTCGATTCGCATCGTCCCACTTCAGTCGCCGCCGACGGAGGCGGCCGGAGGCCTGCCGGGTCGGCTGATCGCGGCACCGGAGGCGGGCGCCGTCTTCCTCGGAAGCAACCTCGACTTCCAGTCCACCGAGGTGCGTTTCGAAACGACGTCGCTCATCATGCCGGTCACACTGCACGCCTTCGACCTGGCAACGGGCACGACGGGGGTTCTCCGCCGGCAGCCGGCACCGGGCTACGACCCTGACCGCTACCTGACCTCCCGCCGGTGGGCGACCTCCACCGACGGCACGACGGTACCGATCACCCTCGCCTGGGCACGTGATCGGCCAGACGGACCGGGACCATGCCTGCTCTACGGCTACGGCTCGTACGAGATCAGCAGCGATCCGACCTTCCGCAACGAGCGCCCGATCCACCCCCTCCTCGACCGGGGCGTCGTCTACGCCATCGCGCACGTGCGTGGCGGCGGCGAGCTCGGCCGACGCTGGTACCTGGACGGCAAGCTGGCCAACAAGCCGCACACCTTCGAGGACTTCGTCGCCGTGGCGCGCTACCTCGTGGACGAGGGCTGGAGCACACCCTCGCAGCTGGCGGCGCTCGGTGGCAGCGCCGGGGGGCTCCTCATGGGTGCCTCGAGCAACCTGGCGCCCGATCTGTTCGCCGGCGTCGTGGCCGAGGTGCCCTTCGTCGACTGCTTGACGACCATGCTCGACGCCAGCCTGCCGCTCACGGTGATCGAGCAGGAGGAATGGGGCGACCCTGTCGCCAACGAGGCGGACTACTGGCTGATCAAGTCGTACGCGCCCTACGACAACATACGTGCGGAGCCGTACCCGAGGATGCTCGTCACGAGCGGGCTCAACGACCCCCGGGTCGGCTACTTCGAGCCGACGAAGTGGGTGCAGAAGCTGCGCACCGCCCACCTTGACAACGCCGGGGCAGGCCGGGTGCTCCTGCGGATGGATCTGTCCGCCGGCCACGCCGGACCGTCCGGTCGCTACCAACTCTGGCGAAAGCGCGCCTTCCTGCTGGCCTTCGTCCTCGATTGCGTCGGCCGGGCGTGAAGGCTCCCGGCCACCTCCCCTACCCGGAGGCGAACACCAGGTTGTAGGTCGTCACGCCCTTCGGGATTTGCACGGGCACTCCGTTGAGCGTGACAGACGACAAGTACTCCGGTGCGCCGAGCACGACCGCGATTGGGCCGAAACCCTTGTAGGAGGCGCTGTTGCCGGCCGGCACGGTCTCGGCCCAGCGGTAGCTGCCACTCCCGAGCATTGTTTCGATGCCGACCCAGCAGGCGCTGCTCGAGGTGGCGAAGGCGAGGGTGTAGTGCCCGGGCGGGATGTTGAACGTGGCGTCGTCGCCGGAACGAGAGACCGGCTTGACGAGCGCTGGCGGTGTCGTCGTCGTCGTGACGCCAGTCGTCGTGGTGGAGGCTCCTGGGCTCGTGTGCTGGTGGTGGGTGTTCTTCGACGATGACTTCGTCGTCCGCCCTCCCCCCGTCACGGCCAGCAGCACGGCCGCCGTGACGATGGCGAGCACGGCGACGACGGCCACGGCGCCGACGGTGACCCTCCGCAGGGGGCTTTGGCGTCGGTACTCGCTGGGTGAGATGGATGGCCGGAAGCGGTCGGCGAAGGGCGGGGGTGCGACCCCGGCGACAGCTCGCTCGGCGGGTTCGCGAAGCGAGCGGCCGGCTGCACCGGCCCACTCCTCGCTGCGGTCCTCGAAGCTCAGATCGCCGGCGGGGAGCGGAATCGACACGACGGGACGACGCCCTGGAGGTCCACTCGGCCGGCGCCCGGCCGGCGCCCTTCCTCCGGCCTCGGGTTCGCTCGTCGGCTGCGTGGCGTCACCGGCCGGCCGATCGCTCGGCGCAACTCCGCCCACTCCAACGCGGCTGCCGGCAGGCACGTCCGTGCGCACGTGGGTGCCGCCGACCGCCTCTCGGGGCAGGACGCGGACACTGGCCGAAGGCCCGGAGCGCTTGGCCACATCGCCGAGCGCCGCCAGCCCATGGCCGTAGCTCTCCATCGAGCGGCGCTCGGAGCGACCTGAGTGAACCTTGGCCCAGACGATGCCGGCGATCACGACCACGACGACTCCGGCGAGAATGAAGGGGGTCACGCTGGTGTCACCCTTGCAGGCCCAAGCGCGGACGCTGACGATCCACGCCTCTATTCAAGCCGGTATCCGTGGAGTTTCAAGCCCGCCCCGACCGGTCCTATGTGGGGACGGCGATGGCGGGGCGGGGCGGGGGAGGGCTACCCGCCTCGAGCTCGATCCGCATGTCCTCAGCGGCCATCACGACCTCGAAGGCGCCTCCCGCCCGCTCGGAGGCCTCCTGGGCAAGCCGGTCGAGCGCTTCGTCGCCGTGAGTCGGATCGTGGTGGAAGAGTGCGAGCCGCCGCACTCCCGCCTGCCCGGCCACCTCGAGGGCATAGGCGACCGTGCTGTGGCCCCAGTGCGCCTTCACGGCGAACTCGGCGTCGGTGTACTGAGCATCGTGGACAAGCAGGTCGACACCGCGGCACAGCTCGAGGGCGGCCTCGGACACCTTCGGGAGCACGAGCCCGTCGCGTGACGGTGCCTGGTGGTCGCCGAGGTAAGCGACGGAAACACCGCCGACCTCGATCCGGTATCCGAGCGTGCGCCCGACGTGGGGCACCTCCCGCGCCTTCACGATGGCGTTGCCCACCCGTGTCTCGCTGCCGTCGGCCAACTCGAAGAAGCCCAACTCCGCTGGCAACTCGCCCACTCCGACCGGAAAGTAAGGCGGCTGCAAGAACGCCGCGAACGCCTCGGAGAGGGAGCCGTCCTGCATCGGTCCGTAGATGTCGAGATGTACATCGCTCTGGAGGGCCGGGCCGAAGAAGGGGAGGCCCTGAACGTGGTCGAAGTGGAGGTGAGTGACGAAGGCGCTCAGGCGCAGGCGAACGTCTCCGTGGGCGACCGGCTCGAGCGGCGGCTCGTGAGCCTCACGAGGCGGTGTTCCCGGGCTGAGCGTCTCGCCCGGGAAGAACCGTTCGAGGAGCGCCTGCCCGAGACGTCGGCATCCGGTTCCGAGATCGAACAGCACGGGCGGCGAGCCTTCGCCGGCATCGACGGTGACACACGCAGTCGAACCGCCGTAGCGCGAGAGGGCAGGGTCCGAGCACGGGCATGAGCCCCGCACGCCATGGAAAGCCACCGACGGCACTGTCACGCCCGCTCCAACTCTGTCGACAACCAAACGCCCGCCCGTGGAGACTACTGGCTCTGCCCTTTCGCCCGTGAAGGCCGACATGAGAGGATCGCGCTGGCGCGCAGCGGGCGCGCCTAGGGGAGGGAGCCGCAGCCCAATGTCCCGACACGGTCTGCTCCGTGAAATCGCTCGCGCGGCCGGCATCGGCACGCTCGCAGCATCGGTTTTCGTCGTGGTCGGCCCGGTCGCTGTCGGATCAGCTCGTCCGACGGCCTCGGCGACCACGTCGAGAGCGGCCGCGCCGGCGACCGCGGCCACCGTCACATTCGACGACATCGCGACCCCGGTCAGGACGACGAACGGGGTCCGCTGGGACCTCGTAGTGAGTTGGACGGAGAACGAAGGAATCAACGCCACCCTGAACGTCGGTCTGCAACGAACCGTCGGCAAGACATACGAGCTCCACAACTGGAGCTTTCCCACCACGGTCTCAACGCTGAACTTCACCGGGGGGAGCAGCGGCACGCTGGACTCCGGCACACAGGCCAGCCCTGTCGCCTCAATCGATCTCAACTTCAAGACCACGTCAAAGGTGCCGCAGAAGTGCGCCAGTGGGAGCGAGATCACCTACAACGGCACCGTGAGCGGCAAGGTGTTGCTCGTCATGGGGTTGAAGGGCGGCGGCACCGTCGGAGGTACGTCACTGCACTTCAGGTTGACGACGCCGCGGATCCTGGAGGATTTCGCTTGCATTCCGCCTGTCAACCAATGTGTCGGTGAGGTCGTCTTCACGGCGGGGAGCTTGAAGCCCGGCTCCGTATTGATCGCCGGCGGACAGGAAACCGTCTTCGACAAGACGTTTGATTACGTGGGCCTGTCACGCACAACGTCGCTCAAGGCTCCGAAGGGCGCCAACCGAACGGACGTCGCCTTGCTGGAAGGCCGGAGCGCGTCCTACGACGCCGCTACGAAGGTGCTCTCGGTGACGACCGCCTCGTCAGGTCTCGTCACCGGATCGGCCACCCTGAGCGGGGGCAAGGTAACGACGCTTTCGTCTGCATGTACGTACAAGGGCCAGCACTACACCACCACTACGAACTTCGACGAGACGGCCACATACGAAGGGTCGATCAAGGCCAAGACGTTGCTGGCGGGAACGCTGCGCGCGCCCACCTCTGGCGCAGGCCGCTACGAGGTCGAGACCGCGACGAAGCTTTGACGACCGGAGAAGCTCGCCACGGTGAGGTCGAGGCCAACGGGGTCGCGTTCGCCCTGCACGAAGCCGGCCCGCAGGGCGGACCATTGGCGTTGTGCCTACATGGGTTTCCTGACACGGCTTGGACGTGGCGGCACCTGCTGCCCGAGCTCGGCGCCGCCGGCTTCCATGCCGTCGCCCCGTTCATGCGCGGGTACGCCCCGACGTCTCTCGCCCCCAACGACCGTTACCCGATGGGGTCCCTTGTGGCCGACGTGCTGGCGCTGCACGAGGCGTTAGAGGGCGCCGGTGACGCCGTACTGATCGGGCACGACTGGGGAGCGCCGGCCGTTTACGGTGCAGCCGCCTTCGAGCCGTCGCGGTTCCGCAAGGTCGTCGGTGGCGGAGTGCCTCCGACGCTGTCATTCCTGCAGGCGCTCTTCACCTACGACCAGTTGAAGCGGAGCTTTTACATCTTCTTCTTTCAGACGCCGCTCGCCGATGGTGTCCTGGCGGCCGATGACCTCGCCTTCGTGGAGCGTCTCTGGGCGGACTGGTCACCCGGCTACGACGGCTCTTTCGACCTCGAAAAGGTGAAGGAATCACTAGGGCCACCCGAGCGCATGCGTGCGGCCCTCGCCTATTACCGCGCCATGTTCGACCCGTCACAGGAGATCCCCGGGCTGGAGGCTCAGCAGGCAGCCGCCTTGCAGCCCGTGCCGCAGCCCACCCTCTACTACCACGGCCTCGAGGACGGCTGTCTCGGTCGGGAGGCGATCACCCCTGCGGTGCTGGACTACCTCGGCCCCGGCTCACGGTTGCTCATGGTGGAGAACGCCGGCCATTTCGCCCATCTCGAGCGGCCTGAAGTCGTGAACCCCGCGATCGTCGAGTGGCTGATGTCCTGATCGGTGCGGGCATGCGCACCGGTGCCGGCTTACTCATCGCTGCCGGCACCCTCATGGGCGCGGGCATGCGCAGCGGCGCCGGCATCCGGGACGTCATGGAAGCGAGTACGAACCGTCATCGAGCCTGAGCAGGCCGTCGGTGACGAGAGTGGCGGCTACGCGGGTAGCACGGGCGGGATCTTCCGGCCACCCGGCGGCGTCGGCAAGGTCGCCGTTGCTGACCGGACCGGCGGCGGCCGCGCGCAGCAGCCGACCCCTTCCTTGCCGGTCCGACCCCTCGAACGGCGCTTGTGGCTTCGACACCCGGGCGGAGCCTCGGGCGGGGTCAGGGGGTAACTCGCCGGTCGCCGCTGAGACTGCTCGTGCCCAGCGGCAATCGGGCTGGAGCGGGCACTCGGGGCAACGTGGTACGGCCGGCCGGCACAGCGTCGCTCCGAGGTCCATAAAGGCGAGGGCGGCGAGGGCGGCGCCGGGCAGCGGTCGGACAGCGGGGCCGCCCACTTTCTGTCCCTTCGTCGCCCGTCCCTTCGTCGCCCGTCCCTTCGCCGCCTGCCCGTCCAACGCCAGGTCGCCACCGGCCAGCACGCCGTCACCGACGGCTTGTGCCTGCGGTTCTAAGAGCCTCCGCCCGACTGCGCGGGCGAGGACCCTCCCGATATTGGTGTCGACGGGCATCGTCGGCTGGTCGAATGCGAAAGCCAGCACCGCCCGAGCGATGTAGCGACCGACCCCCGGCAACGCCAGCAAGGAGGCGAGATCTGACGGCACCTCTCCGTTGTGGTCGGCGACGATGGCGCCGGCGCTCCGGTGCAAACCGGCTGCCCGCCTGGGGTAGCCGAGGCCCTGCCAGGTTTGCAGGACCTCGCCGAGCGGAGCCCTCGCCAGGATGGAGGGAGTGGCGAAACGCGCCATGAACTGCGGATACCGCTCGGCCACGCGACTGGCCTGTGTCTGGGCGAGCATCGTCTCGGACACGAGCACGCCCCAGGGCGCTGCTGGCGGCGAGCGCCAGGGGAGGCGGTCCCGCTCGCGTCGGACGTCCGATGGCAGCCACCAGGCGAGCACCCGGTCCACAGGCGTCCGGGCGCGGGCGACCGTCAGTCCCAAGCGTCCCCGTACGGCCGCCGCCGCTCGGGCAGCGATGCCCGCTTCCAGACGAGCAGCTTGCGCCGGAAGTAACACACCTCCTGCCCGTGCTGATTGAACCCCTTGCTCTCCACCGTGACCACCCCCCGGTCAGGCTTCGAGCGCGACTCCACGACCTCGACCACGCGGGTCTCCGCGTAGATGGTGTCGCCGTGGAAGGTCGGGTGCTTGTGCTGGAGGGACTCGACCTCCAGGTTGGCGATGCACGACCCCGAGACGTCGGGCACGCTCATCCCGAGTACGAGCGAGTAGACGAGGTTCCCGACGACGACGTTGCGTCCCTGTGGAGCGTCGTTCTCGGCGAACCACGCGTCCGTGTGCAGCGGGTGGTGGTTCATCGTGATCATGCAGAACAGGTGGTCGTCGTACTCGGTGATGGTCTTACCCGGCCAGTGCCGGTACACGTCCCCGACGGTGAAGTCCTCGAGAGCTCGCCCGAAGGGACGTTCGTAGGTCGTCATACCACGCTTGTACTCCGCGCCGAACGCCGACGTCCAGCTCGCCGCCAAGTGCCATTCATCTGCGGAGGTCTACTCGCCTTCGCCGTCGTCGGAGCGAGGCGCTCGAGTTGAGAACGACAAGACCCAGTCCGGCTGGCTCTCGCCGTCGATCGTCAGCCGCCACGTGAAGCGTCTGTCGGCTTCGAGAGGGAGAGGCCCGAAATTCACGGCCAGGGCCACGTCGATCGGGCTGCCCTCACGGAGGTTGGGAGGCCGCTCGACCATGAGGTCGCCGCCGACCTCCATCGGCCGCTCCCCTTCGGGCGTCTCGACGAGGACCGAATGCCCATCCTCGTCGACGAGGAACAGCTCCCAGTGATGCAACGCCCCCGCCGCCGTCCAGTCGACGTCGATCTTCATGGCGACGGCGGAGGGCATGGCGCCCGGGCCGGTCACGCTCCAACCTCCGCCGAGGATGTACAGCTTCCCGTCGGCCACCTGGGCCGAGTCGCAGAGCATCATGGTCACTCGCACAGGCCGAGACGCTACCGGCCGCGGCAGCGGTCGCCGATTCATCCGCCTGCCGCGCGGCCGAGGCCCCCAGCCGGGGCGGACATGCAAAGGCGTGCTCCGGATCCGACCCCACTACCCTGTCGCCATGACGGTGACCGACCCCGATGCCGGAGGCCAGGCCCACCTTGCCGCTGCCAGTAGCGCCCACGAGCTGGCTTCGTCGATCGTGCGCCACGCCGTCGGGCAGCTGGCCCTGCTGAGCGACGGCGGCAAGCGCCTCGATGAGCACCAAGTGCTCGCCTACGACCTCGCCCACGCCGCCGCCGGCACCCACACGGCTGCTGCCGCCCTGCGCTACGGAGCTCACGGAGCCACCGAGGCCCGCCTCGCTACGGTATTCGTGGCCGACGTCGTGGCCGACCTCGTCGCCCGTACGGCCGGCCGAGAAACAGACTGGGGCACCGAGCCCGGCTGGCATCAGGAGATCTCCGGCTTCCTCGCGGCAGCTCGAGACCCGGCCCTGATCGGATCGCTCGCCGAGACGCCCGGGCCGACGCACCTCCATCCCGACTTCGAGCTCGTGCAGGACAGCTTCCGGCGCTTCGCCACCGAGCAGATCGCCCCTCGTGCAGAGCACATCCATCGCGCCAACGCCGACATCGACGAGGAGATCATCGAGGGCCTGGCCGCCATGGGAGGCTTCGGCCTCTCGGTGCCGGAGGAGTACGGCGGCTTCGCCACGGGCGGCGAGCACGACTACCTGGGGATGGTCGTTGCAACCGAGGAGCTCTCGCGGGCCTCCCTCGGCGCCGGCGGCTCGCTCGTCACCCGCCCGGAAATCCTCACGCGGGCGATTGTCAACGGCGGCACCGAGGAGCAGAAGCGCCGCCTCCTGCCCAGGATCGCCACCGGTGAGCTGATGGTGGCAGTCGCTGTGACGGAACCCGACTTCGGATCCGATGTGGCCAACCTCTCGGTGACGGCTACGCCAGCCGAAGGCGGGGGCTGGCTCGTGAACGGCGTCAAAACCTGGTGCACCTTCGCCGCCCGCGCCGATGTGCTCATGCTGCTGGTACGCACGGAGCGGGACCGGTCAAAAGCGCACCGCGGCCTCTCCCTGTTCGTCGTCGAGAAGCCTCATTCCGACCCGCATGGCTTCACCCTCTCGCAGGCTCCCGACGAAATGGGACGTCCGCCCGGTCTGCCCGCTGGTCGCCTCGAGGGGCGCCCGATCGACACCCTCGGCTACCGCGGGATGCACTCCTACGAGCTCGCCTTCGAGAGCTGGTGGGTGCCGGCGGAGAACCTCATCGGGGGCTCAGAGGGAGAGGGTCGGGGTTTCTACCTGCAGATGGCGGGTTTCGAGAACGGCCGTCTGCAGACGGCCGCCCGGGCCATCGGCGTCATGCAGGCGGCCTATGAGGCCGGCCTCGGTTACGCCCGCCAGCGCAGCGTCTTCGGCAAGCCCATCATCGAGTACCAGCTGACGCGCGCCAAGCTCGGGCGAATGGCCGCCATGATCCAGGCGAGCCGCCAGTTCGCTTACGAGGTCGCCGCCATGATGGCGCGAGGCGAGGGCTCGATGGAGGCATCCATGGTGAAGGCCTACGTGTGCCGGGCGGCCGAATGGGTGAGCCGAGAGGCCATGCAGATACATGGAGGTATGGGTTACGCCGAGGAGTTCCCGGTCAGCCGCTTGTTCGTCGACGCCCGCGTGCTCTCCATCTTCGAAGGGGCCGACGAGACGCTCTGCTTGAAGGTGATCGCCCGACGCCTCGTCGAGCAGGCATAGGCCTCGTGCGCATACTCGTCCCCCTGCCCGACCGGGATTTCGACACGACAGAAGTGGCGGTGCCCTGGCAATACCTCACGGCCGCCGGTCATGAAGTCGTCTTCACCACCGAGGGCGGCGGGACAGCGCCCGAATGCGACCCGAGGCTCCTGTCCGGCGTGCTCTTCGGCCAGCTCGGCGCCGCCGCCGAGCCCATCGCCGCCTACCGCGAGATGGCGGCGGCGCGCGAGTTCCGCTCGCCCTCGAGCTGGTCCGGCCTCGAGGTGGCTGACTTCGATGGCCTCCTCCTTCCAGGAGGCCACGCCCCGGGGATGCGCCAGTACCTCGGGAGCAGCCTGCTCCGGGAGAAGGTGGCGGCCTTCTGGGCGCTCGAGCGCCCTGTGGCTGCCATCTGTCACGGAGTCCTCGTGCTCGCCCGCACGCTCGATGCCGCCACGGGCCGCTCGGTCATCTGCCAGCGGTTCACGACGTGCCTCCCCAAGTACATGGAACGAAGCGCCTGGTTGCTCACTTCCTGGAAGCTCGGTTCGTACTACCGCACCTACCCGGAGTACGTGCAGGACGAAGTGACGGCCGCGTTGCAGGACGCTTCTCGTTTCCTACGGGGTCCCATCACGCTGAGCCGCCGCGGCACGGCGTGGGACGACTCGGCTGCTTACTCGGTACGCGACGGCAACTACCTGTCGGCTCGCTGGCCCGGGGATGCCTACCTGTTCGCCAAGACCTTCGTGCGGATGTTGTCGGAGGGCTGACGGGACCGACGGCGCGCAGTGGGCGGTCGGACGCCTCCCGCAAGTTTGGTCAGGCCGGCCCACCCAGCAGATGCGAGAGCCGCTCGGCGAGGACGCCGTCGTCACCGGTCACTTCGACGATCTTCGTCCGCCCCCGCTGGCCGGAGACAAGTCTCACCGACCGCGGAGCCACCGAGAAGGCATCGGCGAGCGCTCGCAGGGCGGCGTCGGTGGCGCGACCCTCGATGGCTCGAGATGTCACCCGCACGACGAGGGTGGAGCCGCCGCCATAACTCCCGCCCACGGCGGTGGCAGACGCCCCCGGTCGTACCCGGATTGTGAGGCGCACGGTGACGCCGCCGCCGGCAGCGCGCCGCTCAGGGGGCCGCTGCCTCCGACCGCTTCAAGCCCGCCCGCTCCCCCCGGCTGACGAATTTCAGCGCCATCTTGCGGCTCGCCTCGTCGATCATCTCCTCACCGAACATGACGGCACCCTTCAGCTCGTGCTCGGTCGCCTGCTTGTAGGCGTCGAGGATCGCCCAGGCGTGATCGAACTGCTCCTGGGTGGGCGAGTAGATCTCGTTCAGGATGGCGACCTGGTCCGGGTGCAGCGCCCATTTCCCGTCGTAACCCAGGATGCGGGTGCGCTTGCAGTAGTCCCGGAAGGCCTCCGGCTCCCGCACCTTCAAGAACGGCCCGTCGATGACCTGCAGGCCGTTCGCCCGCCCCGCCATGAGGATCTTCGAGAAGACGTAATGAAAGTGATCGCCCGGGTAGTCGGGGATCTGCACGCCGCCCGTGAGGACGGGCATCTCCATGGATGCGGCGAAGTCGGCGGGGCCGAAGATGACCGTTTCGAGACGGGGTGATGCCGCGCAGATCTCCTCCACATTGATGAGTCCCCGCGTCGTCTCGATCTGCGCCTCGATGCCGACGTGGCCGATGGGCAGCCCGACGTTCTCCTCGATCTGGGTGAGCAGGAGGTCGAGGGCGACTACCTCCGCCGCTGTCTGCACCTTCGGGAGCATGATCTCGTCGAGTCGCTCGCCGGCGCCGGAGACGACTTCGATCACGTCGCCATAGGTCCAGCGAGTGTCCCAGGCGTTCACCCGGACACAGATCACCCTGTCGTCCCACGGAATCTCGCGGATGGCCGTCGCCACCTTCGCCCGGGCCGCCTCCTTCTCGAGAGGAGCGACGGAGTCCTCGAGGTCGAGAAACGTCATGTCGGCCGGCACACCGGGCGCCTTGCCGATGAATCGCTCACTCGAGCCGGGAACGGAGAGGCACGAGCGGCGAGGCATGGTTCGAGTACGGGCGGACATAGGCGTATCTTCCCACCCGCGCCGATGGCTCAGCCAGATCGGCCCGCTCGGGGCTCAGGCGAGGTGCGACCTCAGGAACACGAGCGTGCGCTGCCAGGCGAGGGCGGCCGCCTCCGGGTCATAAACCTCCGGCCTCGTGTCGTTGAAGAAGGCGTGCTCGGTGTCGTCGTACACGTGCACGGTGACGTCGGTGTTGCCGCTCTCGCTGATCGCCTCGGCCATCTCGGCGGCGGTCTCCGGCGTCACCCAGTCGTCCTTCTCGGCAATTTGAAGGAGGACCCCCGCCTTGATGGCGGAGTAGTCGGGGGCGGTATCGTCCCAAGGGATTCCACCGTAAAAGGGCACGACGGCTTTGACGGCGTCCGGGCGCTGCCCGGCAAGGACGAGAGCGAGGCCGCCGCCCATGCAGAAACCCACGACTCCAACGCCGCTCCCGCTCCCCTTCTCCCGCATGACGTCGACGGCTCCACTGAGATCCTTGGCGGCGCGGCCGAGCTGGAGCGTCATCATCTTCTTGCCCGCCTCGTCAGGCTCCGTCGTCGCCTCACCGTGATACAGGTCAGGAGCCAGGGCGACGAAGCCTTCCCCGGCGAACCGGTCACACAACTCTTTGATGTGGGGGACGAGTCCCCACCACTCCTGGATCACGACAACGCCAGGGCCGCTGCCCGTCTCGGGGACGGCCAGGTAGCCCTGACCGGACGAACCATTGCTCGGGAACTCGATGATCTCACCCATGGGGACGAACCTACCGCGCCCGCGTGCCGAGCGGCAGGGGTGAGGGCCAGAACGACTGCTCCGAAGCGGCCGCAGACCCGTTGGGGTCGAGGTCAGATCGGGCGGCGAAGCAGCTCGGGGCCGGCTGGGCACGTGACCCGCGCCGCCACCTCGGCCGGAGCGCCCGTGAGGTCCGGGCCGATCGCAAGAGCGAAGTCGTCGAGCCCGACCAGATCGGCGCTCTCGCCGGCCCGTTCGGCGGCCGCATCGAAGAGCCACTCCGGCAGGGCACGGCCGACTCCGATAACGGCCCAGACCGGTACGCCCTGTTCCCTGGCGACCCGCACAACGACGGCTGTACCAGGGCTGACCAGTGCCCCGCCCCTCCCCCCAGCCGCCGTGCCGGTCCGGGACGCCTTCCCTGTGCCAGCCACCGACCCGCTGTGGCGCCCGCCCGCCGACGCGCTCCGGCTCGCCGACCCGCTCCCGCCCGCAGACCCGCTCCCGCCAGCAGACCCGCTCCCGCCCGCCTGCTCGGTCCCGGCCGCAGCCGTGGCGAGCACTTCGACGAGCAGGACGGAGGCGCCCGCGAGCGCCTCCCGCTCCTCACTCGACGTCCATCCGGTCACGTCCGATTCGGCGACGGCGGAGAGCGCCCGCATCGAGCGGCGCAACAGCCAGGGAGTGCCGACGACGCGGAGCGGGTAGGGCTTCGACGATTCGAAGACGGGCAGTGAAAGCTCCACGGGAGGCGTGAGCACGATGACGTCGCTGGCGGTGAAGGAGCGACGGAGCGCTCGCCCGACGCGGTCGGAAGTCTCATCCGAGCACAGCTCGGCGGCAGAGCGGCGGCCGGCGTCGAGCGGGTCGTCCGCCGCCGCCAGTCGGGCGCTCACCCACCAGAGCGGTCCGCAGGCCGGGTGACGGTCGAGCAACCGTCTGCACGCTGTGAGAAGGGCCGTTGGCTCCTGCTGGGTGAGCTCAGCAAGCGTCCAGGCAGCTTCGCTGGCGAGAGAGGCGGCGGGCTCGTCCTCGGCCCGTGCGATCCATCGCAGGCGCTCGATGGGGTGCATCACCCTCCGACGACACCGCCGCGGGTCATGGCGAGGACATCGAGCGCCTTGTCCAGCTCGTCCGCGGGCAGCAGGCCGAGCTCGAGGACGACGCTGCGCACGTCCTTGCCCTCTGACATGGCCTTTTTCACGACCTTGGCGGCGTTCTCATAGCCGATGTACGGGTTGAGGGAGGTCACGATCGAGGGCGAGGACAGGGCGTAAATGCGGCATCGCTCCTCGTCGGCGACGATCCCGGTCACGCACTTTTCCGCCAAGGCTCTCGACACCGAAGCGAGCAGTGCGAGCGACTCGAGCAGGTTCCTCCCGATCACGGGCAGCATGACGTTCAGCTCGAAGTTTCCAGCCGAGCCCCCGAAGGCGACGGCTGCGTCGTTGCCGATGACCTGGGCAACCACCTGGCAGACCGCCTCGGGAACGACCGGGTTCACTTTGCCGGGCATGATCGACGACCCCGGCTGAAGGTCGGGCAGATGGATCTCCCCGAGGCCGCAACGGGGCCCTGAAGCCATCCAGCGCAGGTCGTTGGCGATCTTGTAGAGGGAGACGGCCAGCGTCCGGCAGACACCTGATGCCTCTACCAGGGAGTCCCGAGCACCTTGGGCCTCGAAGTGGTTACGCGCCTCTGTGAGCGGGAGGGCGGTCTCTTCTGCCAGGCGGGCGATGACCCTCGGGGCGAAGTCGGGCGGGGCATTGAGGCCCGTACCGACGGCCGTGCCCCCGAGTGGCAGCTCGGCGATGCGGGGCAGGGCTGCTTCGAGGCGCTCGATGCCGTAGTCGATGGCGGCGGCGTAGCCGCCGAACTCCTGGCCGAGGGTGACGGGAGTGGCGTCCATCAGATGGGTGCGCCCGGACTTCACGACCTCGGAAAATTCCGTCGCCTTCTCCGACAGGGCACCGGCGAGGCTACGCAAGGCAGGGATGAGATCACTGACGATCCCCCGAGCCGCCGCCAGGTGGATGGCGCTCGGGAAGACGTCATTCGACGACTGTGAGGCGTTCGGCTCGTCGTTCGGACGTATCTCCCGACCGAGTCGAGCGCTCGCGAGATGGGCGAGCACTTCGTTCATGTTCATGTTTGTCGACGTGCCGGATCCCGTCTGAAACACGTCGAGCGGGAACTGGTCGGCGTGCTCCCCGGAGGCGACCTCCGCCGCCGCCGACTGCAGGGCTTCGGCCACATCGGCGTCGATGGCGCCGATGGCGGCGTTGACGGCGGCGGCGGCACCTTTGATGAGCGCCAGGGCGGCAATGAGAGCGGGGTCGACCCGCTTGCCTGAAATGGGAAAATTCTCCACCGCACGCTGGGTCTGGGCTCCCCACTCGGCATCGCGCGGCACGAGCACGTCGCCCATCGAGTCATGTTCGACGCGGAATCCTGCTGCCCCGTTTTCCTGCCCGTCCACGCTTGCCTCAGCCGTCATGTTCTCAAGGTAACGCAGCCATCCTTTGGCGGTGCTCAGACGACACCCAGACAGTCAATTTCGCCTGATTTCGTTGATCCGATTGCTGTTACGGGTATGTGACACTTGACCCTCCGGACCGGCGAAGCTTGCGCAACTCGGCTGGGCACGTTAGTTTGCCGCTCATTGTGAGACCTGCTGAGGGGTGCCTCGCGGCCGCACGTACCCGGGGAGTCACGCGGCTCCGGGGCAAGGTCGACAGGCGGCCACGCCGCCTCTCGCTTGTTGCCCTCACCGCGACGGTGCTGCTTTGCAGCGCCATCCTGCCCGCCATCGCCCAGACACCGGCCACCGCCGGCACGATCCAGACCCTGCACGCCAAGGCGGCCGCCCTGGCGAGCGAGATCGATGCCGCCTACGCCCAGCTGAACGTGCTCGACGAGGCCTACGACCAAGGTCAGACAAGGGTGTCCGAGCTGAAGGCGTCGATCGTTGACCAGAACCGCTCCATCCTCGGAAGCGAGCGCCAGCTGGCAACGGACAACGCTCGCCTGCGAAATGTCGCCATCGACGCCTACGTGAACGGTGCCTCCAGCGGGTTCTCCGTCTTCCTCAACGGCAACCAGCAGCAGCTCCCGATGCAGCAGGCCTATCTGTCGGCCGCCTCCGGCAACCTGAACGAGGCCGTTTCGAACGTGCAGATCGACCGCCACCAGCTCACGGTGCACAAGCAGCAGCTGGTGAAAGCCGAGTCCGCCGAAGTTGCCAGCGTGCACCAGATCGCCGAGGACGTCACCCAGGCCAGAGCCCTCACCGCCTCGCTCGAGAACACGCTCTCGCAGGTGAAGGGCCAATTGGCGCAGGCAGTCGCTGCCCAGGAGGCGGCGCAAGCAGCAGCTGCTGCAGCTGCAGCAGCTGCAGCAGCTGCCCGGCAGCCGCCTCCGCCACCTCCACCGCCGGCGCCGTCGAATCCGACGCCGCCGGTTACGGGTGGTGGATCCGGGTCGGTTGCGGTGCAGGCAGCCGAGTCGCAGCTCGGTGTCCCCTATGTCTGGGGTGGGGCGACCCCGGGGGTGGGATTCGACTGCTCCGGCCTCACCATGTGGGCGTGGGGGCAGGCCGGTGTGTCGCTGGCGCACGGTGCGACCGACCAGTACTACCAGATCGCACACGTATCGATGTCGGACCTGCAGCCGGGCGACCTGATCTTCTACGGTGACGCCGGCTACCTCTACCACGTCGTGATGTACGTGGGATCGGGCCCTTACGGCTCGGACACGGTGATCCAGGCGGAAGAGACCGGCACGAACGTCATGTACTCGCCGATACCGCCAGGCGCCTACGGAGCGGGCCAGCCCTAACCACGCCCCGCCAGCCTCGTTCGACCGACCTCGCCGGTCTCGGGACGAGGCGCACGGGAGGCCAGATGCAACACAGCCCGAGCAATTGGGTTTCGGCCGACGGCGAGGAGACCCTGGTTCGGTCGCAGACCTCAAGGGACCTTGCGGAGCTCCTCGTCGGCTGCCAGCCCGGCAGGCGGTGTGCGGCCGGCGGCCTGGCCTCGCGGGCCGGGTACGCCGGCGAATCTATAGGCGATCGGCTCCCGGTTCATCTGACATACCCAGGCTTGCCCGGTCTCGGTGCCCACAACACGCCCGAACACCGCCTCGGCGATGTCGGCGACGGGGATGAGGGGGAAGTCGGCCGCCTCCGCCAGCGCCCTGGCGTCCGGCCCCAACAGGGGTGTGTCCACGAGGCCCGGGCAGATGGCGTTGATCGTGATGTTGCGTGCTGCGAGCTGAGGGGCAAGGGCGCGAACGAGCCCTACGACGGCCGTCTTCGTCATGGCGTACACCGGGTCCGGCGAGTAGGCGATGAGGCCGGCGAGCGAGGCCGTGGCGACGATGGCCCCCCCTTGACGACGGTCGATCGGCGGCGTGACCGCCCGAACGCCGAAGAAGACACCGTTCAGGTTCGCCCCGAGGATTCTCCGGTACTGCTCGTCGGTCACCTTGGCGACATCGGGCTCGGGCGTGACGACACCGGCGTTCAAAAAGGCGATGTCGATCCCGCCGAAATGCTCCTCCACCTCCGCCACTGCCCGCTGCCAATCGGCCGGCTCTCCGACGTCGATGCCAACGAAGTGACCCTCCAGCTCCTCGGCTGCAGCCGCGCCACCTTCGGCGTCCAGGTCGAGGACGGCGATCAAGGCGCCAGCTGACCTGAGTCGCCGCGCCGCCGCCAGGCCGATGCCCGAGGCAGCTCCCGTGACAAGGGCCACCTTGCCGGCGAGCTCAGCGCGGCTCGCTGCCGGTTTGCCCTGCGGCCTCGCCTCGGGGGTGCCCGCTATCGGCTCTG
>Ga0187879_10000101_pt1 | contig 65555 bp, 51 predicted proteins | sample June2016WEW_19_1_FD_132423 | JGI IMG/M metagenome (GOLD analysis project Ga0187879, IMG submission 132423) | Peatland microbial communities from SPRUCE experiment site at the Marcell Experimental Forest, Minnesota, USA - June2016WEW_19_10 | ecosystem: Environmental > Terrestrial > Soil >... | reverse complement strand
TCCGGCAATCCGTCGAAGTCTGAGGGCTCAGCCGGAGCCACCTCGAACTGGTCTTCGGTGGTGGTGGTAGTCTGTATGTGTTGCCCCCAAGCTGCCAGTTCGTTCGCGGGAGTCAGCGTGCCCGGCCCAAAACCGCCGTCATTCCCGGTTGGATCGCAGCAGACGCTGGTGGTGGTGTCGCAACCCACCCACGGGGGAATCGTATCCCCTAAATAGGCCAGGTCAGAGAAAGGCAAGCTCGACAAAATACGGATCGAGCCGTTTTCGAGTGAGTTCACCCCTGCCACCGCATCGCCCACCGGTTGCTGCACCAATTGGTTTGTGATGCTGAGGGTCAACAGACCATCCGCAGTCAGCGGGCATCCGCAGCATTCCTGCATCGCCTGGCTGGTATCAAAGACGTAGATCATCGCGCAAGTTGAGCCGTTAGAAAGGGCGCCGGAGGCGGCCGTCGCATTTCCCTCGAAGGGAGCCGTGATATTGACGAGCGCATTTCCCGCCATATCCACGTTGGCGTTGCTGAAATAGTTCTGCAACTCCTGCCCAGCCTCCTCTTCCTCCGCCGCCGCCATCCCTGACCACGCGAACGTCGCGATGGCCGCTGCCAGCAGAATCATCGTGCTTGTGCTCAGAACCCTCTTACCTAAAAGCGCAAAGGCTCGTACACGCTTCATGGTGGAACTTCCTCCCCTGCCTGGCTGATAGCGGCGTGACCGTTCGTATCCCCCACCGGCGTAATGGTGGCGTTGCGGCAACATATCATACATACCGTCGGTTATGTCAAGTCTATTGGGCGCGTCCACCCGTGAAGAATAATCGAATATCCGCAGGGGATGCTTCCCGGCATGATACTCGACTCAGAAACCCTTTATTTTGTTGGCGGAGAAGATCTCACTTCGATACTATTTCGATACTATGTTGTAGGCGACCGTTCCGTCCGGATACTTAATCGAGATTGTCGGCGGTACCGGGATGGGGTCTGCGCCAGCAAAGACGAACGTTCCGTGCTCCATTCCGCGATAAGCCGAGTCCGGCATGACGAAAACGTATCGATCGAAGGCGTAGACGTTAAACGCAGCGACGCCACCTGACGACGACCTTCCTATCGAGACGACCGGTTCCGTCTGAAATCGTTCGGGCGGGTAATGCCCGAAGAAAAGCACATAGATGTATGGCTCTGGCCCTCTCTTAGTGATCACCACCCGCTGAGCCGGGTCACCCCGAGGCCCGAGATGCTCCATCACCTGTTTCCATCCGTACTGAAAATAGGGCGCAGCCAACACCGGGTAATCGATGAAGTACGATCGGATAAAGCGGGCCGCGTGAAAGAGAGTGCCAGCCGCCAGCGCCGCGCAGAGCGCGATCCTGAGCGCCCGGCGCGACGACGTCAGTTCCAGCAGCGTGACAAACCCAAGGGCGGAGAGCAGGATCCACGGAACCATCGCCAGCACGGCATGTCGAGAATCGGGATGGGAGAAAATCAACCACGGCGTGACAGGCAGGGTAGCGGTCGAGGGGTCGAAAACCATCCAGGCGGTAGGAAGTAGTTTCCCTGGCTCGGCGGAATTTGCGCCCAGCGGGCGAATCACCGCGGCCGGCAATGTCGCCAATACGGTCCAGCCAAGGAGGAAAAGGGCGGTCTTTCGACGCCTACCGGCCACCAGCGCGAACAGTGCGAGGGCAATCAGCGGAGCCTGCTCCGGAAGGAGTTGACCGAAACCCGGAACATGTATCAGTGTCCAATGATCCCCGAGGTCGCCGTGCACAAACAGGAACGATGGCGTGAAATATCCCACGAAGCCGGCGGCAGAGGTCGCCAGTCGAACCGAAAGCGGCGTGGTCGTACAACCAAAACAGCCGCCTGGCGTAAGGATTGACAACCAATCGAATCGCGCGTTCATTTGTGCAGGATACATAACAAATGACGCGGCGAGCGGGATGGCAAGGAGTACGAACAGCGCGGCCGCGCGCAGCGACTGGCCACCGGCGTCACGGAACTCGCGCCAGTACAGCAATGCCAAGAACGCAAGAAACAGCGGCGTGAACGCGTCGGCTATGGTAAACGAGTACAGGGAAAGACCGAAGACAAATGCGCTCAGATAGAGCCAGATGCTTCGGCGACTCTTGAGCCACAGCCAAAAGAAGAGCGTGGCGATACTAATAATGGCCGCGCCCGATCCGCCCTGAAGGGCGACACGGCTGAAGGACAGATGCCACGGCGACACGGCGGCGAACACCGCTGCTGCGGCAGCTCCGGGCCATCCCAGCATCAGCCCGGCCAGAGTCGTGATCGCGACCAGGTCGGAAATTCCCCACAGCGCGGCGCCTAACCGAACAGTGGTGACGTTAAGGCCGAGCACCTCAATCAGCGGTATCAGCGAATAGGTGAGCAGGGGACGGCGATAATCATTAAATCCCTCCTCATTCAGCGGAAGGAAGTGTCCGTGATGATCTCGGCCCGTCTTCAGGATGCTGTAGGCGTCGTAGCCCACGCAAGCCTCGTCCCAATGGAAGCCCGGCGGGACGCCATCGAGTCGGAACGTCCGGACGCCCACTCCGAAACCCAGAGCGAGCACAACAACTACGATGCTGAGCCGGTCGGTCACTGATCTCTTTACAGCAGGTTGGAGCAAACTACCGCGCAGTATCAAAGGTCGTGAACTGAGCTTGACGAGCTGGCGGGAGTGGAGCGCGCGTGAACCGCTCACTGAGCGGGCGCGGGAGCAGACCGTGCGGGAGGTACCGGTGTGGGCAGAGCAACTTCGCCGCTACCCTCCGGGCGCCCGGTTTTGGCTGACCGCACTTCATCTGGATTAGCCAAAACCCGGCGCCTTATTTCCTCCGGCATGGACTTCATGAGCTCGGCTCGCGACCGGGCGGCGTTGCCCAAACGGTCTTCCACTCTGTGCAGAAGGAAGTGATACTTACGATTCGACGGTTTGAGCCGCAGCATCTCCTCCAGTTCATGCTCCGAGTCTCTGAAATCGTCGCGCCGCATATATTCCAAATACAAGTCGCTATGCCACCGTGTCGCTCGCGGAGCCATTATGGTCCTCGCTTTGTACATGGTCAGCTGGTCTTTCCAATAGCCCTCTATTTTCCAAAAGCTTAATGACCACGCAATCAGTATCAGCGCCGCCACACTCGACCAAAGTATCCGATCGCCGGAACGGCTCCAGCGGACAAGGCAGTCGGCCGCGATCACGCACCATCCAAAGGCAGGCAGGTAGAGATAGCGATCCTGTACCAGATCCCAGACACCTCCCAGGTTCATCATCGGTGCGATCGAGACAAAGAACCAGATTGCACAAAAGAGGTAGAGCTTTCGGCGCGGACTGCGGCGAGCTGCCAGCCAACTACCCATCGCCAGCAAGAGAAGGAGTGCTACCGGAACGTAGAAGCGCGGCGAAGAAAAGCTCTCAACCCAGTCCAGCGGATGGGCCGGCCCCGCCAGCCACGGAACGCCCAGCATTGCGATGTAGTACAACATGACCTCGGGCGTCGTGGCGAACAACTCACGGACTGTTTGTGCATATACTCGCCCCACGCCAGGGCTCAAGTAGGCCACCCCGTAAAGACCCATTACCAGGTAGCGTGCGATCAGATACCCAACGCATGCTACCAAGTAGGGCGCGCATTTCTTCAGTATTTGCCATATCGTCAAGGAATGGCGGTCACTCTCCAGCTCGGCCCGTTCCCCGAAGATGAGCAAATACGCGCCCAGCAGAACCGGGAATACAATAGCCCCTTCGAAAGAGAAAAGCGCCGCGACGAAGCACGCCACCGAGCCCAGCCGCATGCGGCGGTCCTTTGGACGCTCTACAGCCAGGCAAAACGCCGCTAATTCAAATCCGGCCGCCAAGGGCTCCGGGATGGCCGAGATCCATGCCACCACTTCGACGTGAGCGGGAAGTACACCGAACAACAACGCGGCCAGCAGCCCCACCGTCACGTCACCGCTTAAGACAACGGCGGCACGGAACGCGAGCAATACCACTGCCAAGTTCAGCAGAATCTTGAATGCGTGCCAGGCAATAGTACTGTAGCCAAAGAGATGAAACCCAAGAGCAAACCAAAGGTTTTGCAGTGGCCGATAATAAGAACACTGCGGAAGCTGAGCGGGATTCCGAAACCACCAGACGTCATGAAAAAACGACTTCCAGATGAAAGACCACTGCCCAATAAGATGGTTTTGCTGGATGATGCCCACGTCATCGAAAACAAACCCGTTGGACAGACTTCGGAGCGAGACTAACGCAATCAGGCAGACAATCACGGCGAGCATCGCGGCGTTCACTCTGGCATCGAAGATCCGGCGTCTTTCCGACGTTGGTGTGGAGTCAAATCCGCGGCTCGGACTCGTTATGTCAAAAGGTCTTCTCAGCAACAGCAACCTGCTCATAGTTCTACTACCGTCAAAATGTCGGTATGGATCAACTCCGCTAAAGTAGCGGCCGCTCGCCGAAAAAGTTGGCGATCACTTTGGTCCGCCGGCGCTCCTTGCCGAACGGGCGCTCGAGGCTTCGGGCGGCCACGTCTGAAGTTGCTCTTCGCTTGTGATTCGGGAAAAGATAAATCCTTCTCCCGGCACAGCCATATAGTTCTTCAATAGCGCGGCCCGAGCATTGGGCGACACCCACTTGAGCAGATCATGACTCGGAAAAACCAGCTTCGGTGCCATCCGACCGGACATCAGATCGGCCGCAAGCCGTTCGCGCTCGCTCGTGCTCAGCACTTGGCCGTATAGCATCGAATAGAAATACGCGTTGGGTCGAAACACTCCGAGGCCTGACCAGCAGTCCAGGACAGTATCGGTGGGACTGCTGTGAAGTATCACCCATCGCAGCTGACTCAGCTGCCGCGTGTCGGTCCAAGCCGCGAACAGACTGCGCATCTCCAGGCCGGGGCTCACGCTCAGAGCCAGCAGCACGAGCGCCAGTGTGCCAGCTCCCAGGTACTGAGGAAGGGCGGAATTCGGCTGTGCGCTTGCGAGCTCCAAGGCCTTGTCCACGGCGGAGTTGAGAACCCCCGCGGCGTAGATCGCCAGCAACGGCATAAAACTGAGATAGTACTGTGGCCAGGCTTCGGGTAATTCAACCAAACCAGCGATTGCCCCGAGCGTGGCAACGAGTAGAAATTTGTCTCGCGTAAAGGCCCTGTCGCGCAACCGCCGCCATGCCTCCAGAAGAACTCCCACAATCCCAAGCGAGACCAGCATCGTATTCTGGTGAAAGACCCAGGGCAGCGCCCCAGGAAAAGGCAGTCCGCTCCGCCATTTCAAGTTTGTTGCAAGATTGGAATAGACAAACGCGCGGAGCGCGCCGTGAGCCTCGAAGAATGCCACCATAGCGAGGATCGGGACGCAGAAGCCGGCCACTTGCCACAAGCAGTTCGCGAGTCGGCGGAGATGCCTTCCTTCTCCCGCGACCAGGTACCAGAGCATCGCGAGGACAAGAGCCGGCAACGCGACCAGAATCTTCTGCGTGCACATCAGTGCACCACCCAACAAAAGTCCGCTCAGGGCGAACAGCGATGACTGCTTGCGGGCTACAACCGCTCCGAAAGCGGCAAACGTAGTCGCAAGGTATCCGATCCATAACGCAGTCCCGGGCACGTCGGGCCGAGCCTCCAGCGTCTTATGCATGAATGCGACACACGTACTCAGCAGCGCCGCTGCGATCCATGCGACGCGGCCGCCACCCCACATTCGTGCCAGTACAAAGGTCAGCGCCAGGCAGACCCCGGCAAACACCATGCTGGCTCGGCGCGCCATGAAGATGAATGCTACCGCCGCGTCAGGATTCCGCTCCACCGGGTACCAGCGATACAGCGGGACGAGCATAAACCAAAATCCCGGCGTGTGATGTTCCCAGAAATCGCGATATGGAATCAGTCCCTGCGATATAAGGAAGGCGGCGTGAAGGTGCTCGAACTCGTCGCGGTTAATTGCCACTGTTTGGAGAAGCCACAGCCTCCAGAGATAGAATATGGCGATCAGGATGAGTGCCGTCGTCATGACTATTAACGTAGGTCGTGCGGCGGCCTTTGAACGTCTGTGCATCTGAACTCGCGTGAATTCCGGTTTCCGGTCAGCGACGGTTGCAGCCTCCTCAGGGAGCAAACGACTCCTCCCAGCCTATTATGACGGGGAACTCCTGGGATCCACTCGCGGCGACTGGGCCGCGTTAACGCGTGAGGCTAAGATTGAACGACGTCGCAGATGGCGCTGCCCGGGTGTTACCGATGTTGCACAGCCTGACCGTGGCAGTGGCACTGCCGGGAAAGCAGTCCCATACGAACAAGGAACCGGGGTCACTTTGGGGGCTGGCGCTGCAAACCATCGATGCAGTCGCTCCGTTCACAATCGTGGCGGATTGTGCCGCGCAGCTATTGGAAGGAATCACGCCCGGATCAAATTGAGCTGTGGTCGCTCTGAGCGGCATCGATCCTTCCAGGCCGGCGCCGCGACGTGAGTTCAACCAGGCTCTTCCGAAGACCGACGCAAGGGGACCGGACTCGCCATTGCCGCCGAGACTTGCCGGCTGGTCAACCGTCCCCCCCGATGGGCCGCGCCGCCATTTCATGCCGTCAGCGATCGAGTGAACGGTCGATGCGGGATTGTTGACCTCCCACGTTACCCGGTTGCCTCCGGCCGTGTTGCCGATCGAAGCAATTGTCACTTGTCCGTCGAGCTGGATATTGCGATTGAACTGATTGCCTATCAAGTTGAGAGTGAAGACTTCAGGAGATGCCTGACTTGTATAAGGGACAAACAATGAACGACTTGTCGCCACGGGCCTATCGTCGTCGATGGTGTTGATCACCGTTCCGGTCACTCCCGCTTCCCACAATAGACAGGTCCGATCAGGACCGTCGAGGCCGCAGTTGAGTGAGTTCAGATAGACCGTGCCGCTGTCCTTCACATCAAAGCACTTGCTGAACCTGCCGATGCAAGTAACACCAAAGAAGCTGCTCGCAAACCCGGCATTGGCGCTCTCGATCATGAGGCCGATTGCGTCGGAGTCGTTGGAGTTGCGGGTAATTAACTGTAGCCGGTGAACCTCGGTCTCGGACTCATCAGTCTGCGGCTGCTGGTCAGCAAAGGTTATGTACCCTCCGACCTGTACCCCAAGGTGTGGGCCGTCTATCGCAACCTGGTCTATAGTGGTTTTGTCGGTGCCACCCAACCCTCGGGTGTCTGAACTGATGTAAATGCCGGTCATGCCGGTCGACTCGGACTCGCCACCCTGCGTCTTTCTTACGTCCAGGTTGATGCAGCGAAGGGTCTGGTTCAGGCCATTGAAAACAATGATCGCGGGCAGGCGATCCGGCCCGTTCCATGTCATTGTCGTACCGTAAACAAAGCCAGGCGCAATTTCCCCGTTATCGTATTCTGTGCTGCCGCAGTCGCCTTCCAGGGTAACTTGAGAAGGAACAATCAGTGGCCTGACAAGCGAGTAATTCCCCACCTCAACTCTTATGCGGCCGCCCGGCGGGATCTGACGGGCTGGCGCAGCCACGGTGCTTAAACCCCTGTTAATCGACGCCGTCGCGTCGTGGAGGACCTTGACTCGCCCGCCGATCGACAGCTTCGCTCCCAGCGTTATGGAATTGCCCGCATTAGCGGATCGGATTGTCGTATATAACCAGTCGCGCGTGGCGCTTCGTGGAGGGTTTGCGGCGTTCGAGCTATTTTCACCGTAATCGGGAAAGCCCTCGCAGCTGCCCCCTCCCTCACAATCCTTCGCCGCGGACGCCTGGTAGACGAAGCCTGAATAGGCTGGTTCACAGTTGCCCCCGGCGCAGCCGTAGACACGGTAGCCGAAGACCTTTGCCACTTTGTCCCAGGTAACCTGATTCCATCGGGAGCTACCCAGCGGCGCCGCGCCGTCGACGCCGACCGTCGAACTGCATGCGCTCTCGCCGAGATCCGCATCGACGGTGGTTACGCAATAGCGATAGGACGCGGTCCCGAGCGAACCTCCCGGCTGAGTCAGCGCGGTCGCCTTCAGATGCGAGGTTGGTGGCCCCAGCGAATTCGGCGACCCTCCGTTCGGAATCGCGACGGGCTCCCCTTCGTGAAAATCCTCGAGTCCCGGGGAACAGTCGGTCAAGACCTCGCTTCCCGCGGTTGCTGAGCAGGTTATAGAGGCGGTACTACTGCGGGGCTGGTAAAGCTCATCCGACTGAGACCTAGAGAGCTTCGGCCCTGAAAGCAGCATCGTCTGCATCCTGGGCGACTGCACTACCGCCTGGTTCCGCGTAGCTTTGGCTGATTCGTCCGCATATGCATTCGCACCGCGTGACTCGGACATCGGTACGATGATGCAGACCACGCTCAATCCAACCGCGAGAGCCAGTTTCAGCCACCTCCCGGCCCTGGTGCTGACGCCTTTGTCGCGGCTCAGTTCGATCTCTCCATGGACACTGACTTAGTCGCGCAAGGCTTGAGTCCGATCATGCGGTGATGTGCCAACCGATACAACTGCGGCGATCGCTGTGAATGTTCCGAGCCAAGGGCAGAGGCCAACCTGAAGACAACTGGGGATAGTCTCCCAGTTTGAGTCTTCTCTCAATGCACATTCGGTTTTTGCCGCCGTCGGCTCAGGCAAAAGATTTGCAGAGCAGGTTGGCCTTGAGACCAATCAACGGCGGGCACCATCGATGGATCAAGAAGTACAACGAGGGGCACCATCTGGAGACGGCGCGTCCGACGGGTGGAATGAGCGCGCCGCCCACACTCCGAACGATATCACAACCTGGATATAGCGAACGTAAACGTCGCTGCGTCACGGCCTGATATCCGCGCCCGCCGTAGCGCCAATCGACGATCAGGAGGAATCCGCCCGGCTTGGTGACTCGTGCCATCTCGCGAGCGATGCTCGCGCGGATGGGTGCCTCGGTCACTTCCTGGACAAACATGGTTGATTCGATGACCAGATCGAAAGTGGCATCAGGGTAGGGAATGTGGCAGGCATCAGCCACAATTAGAGTGCAAGCCGGAAGTCTCCGCCGCCCCCGCTCGATAACGGAAGGACGAATGTCGATTCCGTGCATCATTTGAGCCGGGAAGCCCAGTTCCATCAGATGGAGCAGACTCGCGCCGTCGCCGCAGCCGACATCAAGGACAGCAGCGTTACGACCCGAGCGCAGGCCGGCGACGGGCCTCAAGGCTTCGCAAATTGAGCGCTGGTTGGCCAAATATTGAAAGAGAAGACCCGGGTTGCGCAGCAGGTCGTCGCGGTCAGCGCCTTTCTCGACAACTCTATGCGCGTTCAGTTCTTCAATTTCGGTAGCGTTCATGTGCCCTTTCTGGCTCAAAGCGCGTTCCGGTTGTCCGTCCTTATTGCATATTGGCGATTTCCGCCTGTCTGGGTGGTCGTGAAATACTGCATGGGGTATGAACTGCGGCATCATGCTGCGCCCGCTGCCCGCAGCGAACCGGGAAAGACACGGTTCAGGCTTTTACCGGACATCTCCAGAGGATCCGAATCGATCCGGTAATAGCAACTTCCTCCGCTCCCAGCGGCTCCGAAGTATATTCCGCCGCGACGCGCATCGATTCATGAGACGACTCGATGAATCGCTCGTCGAGGTCTGATTCGTCATTGCAATCTGACAGGCACAGCACGCCGGTGCTGCAGCCGGGCGCTCCCTGCGTTAAAGATGCGTCGGTATTCCGAGCCCTGTGGGCGGCGGCGCGAGTTTGAGTCCGGCGGGCGGTTGGAATTCCGCGGCCTCAATTGACCGCGACGCGACGCTCGTGAGCACGGTTTTCCATGTGATCTCCACCGGCACCCGCGGTGTGGCCGGCTTCTGCGTCGATATCGGAGGGATCGCGGACGGCTTAAGAGTTATCGTAGTGTCCAGCTCAAGTGGAATCCCTTGCGGAATTTCGTCAGAGGCCGCAGCCGACGCCTTCCCGGCTTTCGCCATGGCGCTTTTCACAAACGCGTCGTAGTCCTTGGCACCCGGAGCATCGGTCGAATAGCACGCTTCTACAGAGTAACCGGCGCCATTGATCTCGCCCATTCCTGTGTACTGATCACAGCCATGTCCAGCCAGGGTCTGGTGTTTCCCGGTTTTCTTGTATTTGACCATCGGCGGCAGAATCCGTCTCATGATGAGTCCGCCAATGACAGAAGGAGGCGGGAACGACAGTTCGTAATAATCCTTTCTTTTTCCAGTCAGCACGAGAACCTTGTCGGCAGCGAGATCGATGATAAACCGCAAAGTTCCGATCACTATCTTCGCTTGCTTCCCCTCAATCATCTCTGTGTACGGCGTGGGGTTCCCGGCGGGGGAGGTGCTGCGCGTGACCTCATCCTGTCCCTGAATAATCACACCGGCACGAGCCACCACAGCCCAGCCAACTACTACGATAGACACGAAAGCAACTGCGCTCAGCCTCAAGATTTTCATTTTCTTTTTCGCGGAATACTCAACAGACTCGCAGGCGCCCGCATGGATCAAACTGGCACCAGATTCCAACAATCCTGGCGCGTGAACGGGCTCAAAGCGGCCAGAGATCGTTCGAACCAGGTTGAATCCTGCTCGAAACCGGCGAGCAGCCTTTGATGAATTCGCGACCTCCCCACCGGCCTCAGCCACAATTGGCTACTACTGGTTGTTGGCGGCCGTCTTGGTCTGGTGATGATCGGGGGATGCCAGCTCCTGCTCAATGACGTCGCGCAGGGTCTCAGAGTCCGTCGCCCCGCTTATGAAGTGGCCGTTGATGAGAAAGCTTGGCGTGCCCGTCATGCCCAGCTTTTTACCCTCGGCCGCCGTCTTTGCGATAGCCGGCGCCTGTCCTCCAGAATCCAAACATTGGCCGAATTTTTGCGGATTGAGCTTAAGAGTCTCGGCACGCGCCTTGAGGTCGCTTACCTCCAGCGAGCTCTGGTTGCTGAACAGCGCATCATGATATTCCCAATACTTACCCTGTTCTCCAGCACATCGCGCGGCCTCAGCCGCTTTCTCCGCATTATGATGCATCGGAAGCGGGAAGTCTGCAAAAGTCAGGGATGCCTTGCCGGCGAACGTCCCATCGACCAGTTGCTTAAGCTCAGGGGACACCTTCTTGCAATAGGGGCACTGATAGTCGGCAAATTCAATTATTTTGACCGGAGCATCGGAGGGGCCGGTAGTGGGTGCGTCGATTGCGCCGATTGAGACCGCAGGCGGCTCGAGCGCGATATGAACGTTAGCCTTCTCTCGCAAGTCCTTAATATATGCGAGCCCCGCCTTGGTGCGGCGGAGCTGGCGAATGTGGTCCAGAATCTGTCCGCGTACGGCAGAATATGGCTGGTCGCTCTGCAGCCCTTCATAGAACACTTCCAGTTGGTCTTCGGTTGGATCCTTCACCTGCTTGCCGGCATGATTCTCGAGCAGCTGCTCCACAGTGACCTTCTCGCGGCGCGCCTCGTTATCTACCAACTCCTGATCGATAAGTTTGTCGAGCGCAGCTTTTTCGGCCAAGTAGTACTTGTACCGGGCCTGGAGCAGGTCCGCGGCCTCCTTCTGCTCCAATTCATCAATTGTCAAAGGGCGCCCGGCCACCCGAGCAACGACTGACGACGCGTCGTCGGCGAGAGCCGGACCGTTGCCCAAACCGTTAAGCGCACACAGGATCGCAAGCGATATAAATACTCGGAAAATCACCACTACTAACCCTCTTTTTGTTTTGATTTAACTACCGGGACGTGCCGAGGGCACACTGCTGGTGCCCTCGGCTATATTGCAGCGCGGAAAAAGAGGAACGCATGAGCGGTCATGCGTTCCCCATCAGCACACAATCAAAGGTCCCCCGGCCCCTCTGTCGGACAGGTGCACGTGCCTCTAAGGCCGTGATCTCTTCCGGTCAGCTGGATGAATCCACAGTAGTTCTCCAGGACAGTTGCATCACCATCGGGAAATCCAAGCGTGTTCGGATTCGGAACGATACCCGGGCCATAGGACTGGAATACTGCTTCCGCAACGTTCGTCCCACCCGTAGCGAACTTATTCAGGTCATGAGTGAGAAAGGAAAGCAGCGAAGAACCCGCGGCACTGGTGAACACATGATTCGGACCGCCAAATACGAAGTTGTTCCCGCCGTTGGATCCGTTGGTCGGGTCGCAGACGGTCGCCCCGGTGCACTGGGCTGGATTAAAATAGCACGTCAAGCCTGCAAGGTTGAGGTTGGTCTTGACGACCTTGATGGTGCCCGAATGGATCACACCACCCGACAGGAGGTTGTTGGTCAGTTGATGGTTCACGGAAAAGTCAAGACGCCCCGCCGGCGTGATAGGGCACGCGCAACACGCCTCCATTTCCTCCGTTGGGTCAAACACGTAAATGTTGGCGCAGGCGTCAGGCGCTGCGTCGTACTCGTCGGGATCCACGATTCTCAACGTATCGTCCGGCCCAACTGTGTTCGCGTTATTGAAATAGTTGACCGCGAACGGATCCACAGCTGTTGAATTAGCTGCCGCCAAAGCAGCATTAATGGCGAAGAAAAACAACCCCACGGACGCCAGCCCTGCCAGCGCCGCTTTGACTACCCCACTTCTAAACATAACTGATTCTCCTTTTCCCGCCGAATTAGCGGGTAACATAGTCGCCCATCGAACAACCGATCGACTTTCGGTGACCCACATCATTTGGATTTCGCGATGACGCCTGAGGTGGGCGTTTCGATCGGGCACGTACATGCACCCGCGCCGCTACCCACCGAGGTGAGCCCGGCGCACGCTACCGGCAATCCGCTGAAGTCTGAGAGGTCAGCCGGAGCTACCTCGAACTCCGTTTCGGTCATTTGGGTATCCTGTATGTGCTGCCCCCAAGCCGTCAGTTCGTTATATGGATCCAGTACGTTACGCACAAAACCGTTGTAACTCCCGGCTGGATCGCAGCAGACGCTGCGGCTCAAGTCGCAATTTACCCATGGGGGAATCGAATCCCCGAAATAGGCCAGGTCAGTGACGGGCTCCGACGCAAGAATACGGATCGAGCCGTCGGTGAGTGAGTTTATTCCTGCCGCCGCATCGCCCACCGGAAAATCCGCCAAATTATTAGTGATGCTGAGGGTCAACAGACCATCCGCAGTCACCGGGCATCCGCAACATTCCTCCATCGCCTGGCTGGTATCAAAGACGTAGATCATCGCGCAAGTCTCGCCGACCTTAACGGCGTTGTTGGGGGCCGTTGCATCTCCCTCGAAGGGAGCCGTGATATTGACGAGCGCATTACCCGCCACTGTTATTTGGGCGTTGCTGAAATAATTCTGCAACTCCACCCCGGACTCCTCGGACTCCGCCGCAGCCATGCTGGACCACGCGAACATCGCGATGGCCACGGCCAGCAGAATCGCCGTGCTAGTGCCAAAAACTCTCTTACCTAAAAACATTTTGTATTCCTCCCTGATCGTTCTAAGCGCCAAAGGGATTCCAGTCGCAACGCGAGACAGTGCTATGTCATAAATCACAATCCTCCCTTCCCGCAGGATCTCCGCTTGGTAAACCCTACCCGCCGGCGGACTCCGGCACCCGTCTCGCCCGGCGTCGGGCGAGTCTAGGCGTCAGAGGTTAAGAAAACAAGTCACAGTTCCCGCCAAATTTTTCGCACTTCCAGTCCGTGGTTTCGGCTCTTGCTTCGACGCACGTGCCTTATAGCAAAAAATCCAAGCGCATGACAAGCGGAATTTCTCTTTGCCACCGGCCCCGATTTGAGCGAAACCCGCCAAATTCTTCAGCACTTCCGAACCGCTGTGTCCGCTCCCATTTTCGAATCATGTGCTCTATAGCAAAAAGTTTAATCGTAAGGCAAGAGCAAATGAGTGTTTACTCGCTTTAATCGATTTGATGGGACATCCTCATGCTGTCCACGTGAAAAAACCGTTCCTACCAGCACTGCTTTCACACGCAGTCGTCGATCGTCTGCGCCAGCCGCCCAAGAGCGCCGGACACGCCGTTCGACCTGCGCAGCTCGATGCGCGCGAACCAACGTTCGCCTGGCCGAGCCGGCGTATGTAACTGCGCACGACGCGCAACTCGACTGGGGCCGGCGCCGCAGCCACACCTTCAATCTGGGGATGCCGCTCTGAGCGGGCACTGAACATATGCGGACTGATCGTGAACGCCAAGCCATCGGTGATTAACCGCGCGTTAGCGCAGCGGGAACTTCCGCATCGCAAAAATCAACTCTAACTTCGACTGTCAATCCCAAGTGGGGGGCGTTAACGCGCGCCTTGAGCGCGCGGCCGCGCCTTACTTCGAAGGCAGGGGTTCCATCAACAGAGCCACACCCGGCTCGGCACCATTGGCAGGACGGTCCTGAGTTCCGGCGGGCGCAGATGGCGCCGCACCATTTGCAGGACGGCTTTGAGTTGCGCGGGGCTCAGATGCCGCCGCATCAGCGGGGCCACCCTCCTCGTGCTGCCGGCCAAGTCCGTCGAAGGAGGGAACGATCTCGCGGAGCATCCGAACCGTGCCGTCCGCATCTCCGGCTGCCGCCGCCCTCTCGAGCATGTCAACTCGCTGCAGCAGCGATCGCCGATGGGGCTCCTTTTCTCCGCGAACCCGCAAGATGCCGGGAATGCCGGATGGTTCGACCTTTTCATCGGCCGCAAACGTCTCCTCGCAGAGTTTCTCGCCGGGGCGGAGGCCAACGTACTCGATCGCTATGTCTCGGTCAGGAACCAGCCCCGAAAGTTGGATCAGTTGCCTGGCCATGTCGGTGATCCGTGTCGGTTCGCCCATTTCAAGCAGGTAGATCGCACCGGGTTTCATCAGCGTCGCCGCATGGAGGACGAGCTGCACGGCCTCCGGGATGAGCATGAGAAACCGCCGCATCGCCGGATCCGTCACCGTGACCGGCCCTCCGGCACGTATCTGTTCGAGAAATCTGGGTACGACGCTGCCGTTGCTGCCCAGCACATTGCCGAAGCGCACTGCTCCCAGCTTCAGGCCGGTTTCCTCCGCGATGGCTTTGACCACAAGCTCCGCCGTTCGCTTTGAGGCGCCCATGACGCTGGTTGGATTGACCGCTTTGTCGGTCGAGATGAGGACCAGCCGATCGACCGGTGCACGCGCGGCAACCTCGGCCAGCACGCGGGTTCCACGCACGTTGTTCTTGATTGCCTCGCAGGGGTTGAGCTCCATCAGCGGCACGTGCTTGTGCGCGGCAGCGTGAAACACCAGCTTCACGTCCCATTTCCGGAACGTCTCCTCCAGCCGCGCTCCGTCACAAACATCGCCAACGACCGCCGCAATCCTGCATCCCGGATTCCGGTCCTGGAGCTCCTGTTCAATGCTATACAGGCCGTTTTCATAGCGCTCGTACATGACCATGATTCGCGGTTTAAGCGCCGATATCTGGCGGCACAATTCCGAGCCGATGGAACCCCCTGCCCCCGTTATCAGGACACTCTGGCCCTCGATAACGCCGCGCAGCCGAGCGGGGTCCAGTCCCACGGGCCTGCGGCAAAGCAAGTCCTCCAACGCAACGTTGCGCACGTCGCCAACCCTCACCCGCCCCTCCAGCACGCTCGACAGGCTGGGGAGAATTTTTATAGGCAGCCCAAACGGCTCGAGCACCCTCATGATGCCGCTGATCGTCTCCGGCCCCATCCTCGGCATCGCAATCAGCACCTCCTGGGGGGCGTGCGCGGAAATGATCGCCGCCATTTCGGCCCGCGTACCGAGCACGCGAATGCCACGAATCATCCGCCCGACCTTCATGCGATCGTCATCAACGAACCCGACCGGACTGTAACCGTAATCCGGATTGTGCATCATGTCGCGGACGATCAACTCTCCCGCGTCCCCCGCGCCGAAGATAAGCACGCGTCTGCCCGGCTCGCGGTTGCCCCAGTCATACAAGATCCGCCGAAGCGCGCGCGCCCCGCCCAGCAGCACAATTACTACGATGGCATCGATGGCGTAGACCGTTCTGGGTATCCAGGGACAATCGATCGCGAGCGCCACGAAGGTCGCGAACAGCAGCGTTCCGACGACGGCTGCGGCCGCCAGATTAATCAGGTCCCACAGACCGGTATAGCGCCAGACTCGATGATGCATTCGGAAGGCGAATGCAACCAAAAACCTCGACACCAGTAACCACGGTACAGTTTGGAGGTACGCAGTTAGTTGTGGTGGCGGGAGTTTGCCATCGAAACGAAGAGCAAAAGCCGCATAGTACGAGAGTGCAACCAACCCGCCTTCTATCAAATGGATCAATATCCACTGGTAATTCAGCAGCCGCCGCAAAACCAAACCCCTCACAATTGGCCGTTCCGTATGAGCGTCGAACAAGTTAACTCCCCCTCGCTGCGAACGCAACTCGCGCCATCGCCCATCTTCATCAATCTTTGAGCACTTCTGCTAGCTAGAGTACCGAATTTTCTCTTTTGACGGCACGCCTCCTCCAGCGTCCCCTGCGATGCTCTGCGCCTTCTTTCTAGGGAAAACAGTTTCGGGACGCCAGCGATCATGGCACCCCAAATGAAGGCGCCGAGGATCATTTGGTGGCTTCGATGAGCATGGTCGTGCCGAGGATGGAGGGTAGTACGGGACGGACCGTCTTCAGCACGGAAGAGAATTTTACCGCTTGCCGAATCAGCCAGATCTTTTGGTACCGCTCCGAAAGCTGAATGTCCAGTAAGTCGCCGGCGTCGACGCACGTTCTTATGTTCACCTTGCGGAATGCGCCAAACAGTTCACCAGCCTCGCGCTTGGTGTAGATCTTGGTGCCAAGGCTTTCATTGTGGTGGAACATAACTTCGCGCGCCGAGCGCAACGGCTTGCCGCTAAGCGGGCCGAACAGCAACCATTCAAAGAACACGGTCATGCCCCGCGCATGATAGATCATGATCCGCGCCACCCCTCCCGGTTTTAACACCCGGTGGATCTCAGCCACCGCCTTTGGGGTGTCCGGAGTATGATGAATGACGCCGTACGAATAGACCAGGTCGAAAAAGGCGTCTTCGAACTCGAGCGCCTCGACGTCACCCACGGCAACGTCGGCGGCGAGACCGTCGAGCGTTAATCTTTCTCGCACCAGGTCAACGGAGGCCTCTGTCAGATCTCTTCCCCACAAACTGGCTCCGCTACGAGCCCATTGAATGAAATCCGAGCCGGAGCCCAACCCTACCTCGAGGACGCGCTTTCCGGCCGCTTCGCCGAATCGCGCGAAGCCAGGAATAAAAGGCGCGTACTCATACCTCGAGCTGTCTATTTCCTTAAAGAACCTGCGCCGATCAGCAGTACTCTGGCCGAACCGAGACTCGCAGGGCTCGCTTTGCCAATGCCGCCTTACGGCGTCCTTGAGCGAGGGATTTGCTTCGTTTAGCGCTCGATAGATTTCCGCACCCATGAATTATCCCGTAATCTTGGCGCTCCGGTGCTGGCGATCATTGATGGCAATCCGGGGCTGAGCGCGGCGCTCAAGGTGCAATGGCCTAAACTCGCGATTCAGCACTGCACCTCTTCGATTCTCTTCTAGCGTGATTGGTTCGTCTTGGCCGAGCGAGCAACAACAACTATTTCATTTCCCAGCTTCGGTATGAAACGTGTGAGCATGCGCAGAGACCGATCCCGCAGCGTTGAATGTCCAATGTTATGCCGATACTGATATCGTTGAACCTGGAAGCCGCAGTGCACCAGGACATCCCGAAGCTCGATGTACGAATATTCCCGGACATGCCCCATGTGCCCCAGATTATCCAGCTTGGACCACTCTCTGATCGGATGAGGGCCTGTGCGGCCGCGCCATATAATCCTGCCCAACGCATCGATGCCGAGCCCATTCGGCATCGTCAAATACATAAATCCATCCTCGTTCAAGAGGCTCCTGATGAATGACATCGTCTTTAGAAGATCAATGCGGAGATGTTCGAAAATCTCGCAGAACACTACGCACTGGAATTGTCCGAGCATCTTCGCCGCGGCGGAGCACGGCCGCTCCACATCAAGCTGCGCAACCTTTATCCCGAGCACTCGCTCTACGTGGCGAAATCGGTCCGGGTACAAATCCACGCTCACGACTTCCACTTCCGGGTGCGCCTTCTTCATGAAGTATTCAAAAACGAAGGGTGCGCCCCCGATATTCAGGCAGCTTGAAAATTCATAGTTGCGGGTTAAGAAATCGACGTCCCATAAAAGCCGGCCGGCGTGATACCGGACATATTCCTCCGCCCACGGCCAGAGTTTCCTGTCCAGGCCGAGTTCCGGGATTAATTTCAGGTAATCGGCGGTAGCCTCGTCTGCCTGCGCCCAACCATAAGATTTCGCAGGGTCCGGTGAACCACTCCCTTTGCCTGGAATTCCCATCCTTTTGAGTCCTGATTCAGACTCGCAGCAACTTGCCGAGATTGGAGCCGGAATTTGCATTTTCAATCCTGAATCGGATTAGCACCGACACCGGGCGTTTTGCAAATGCGAAGTTCGAGCCCGGTCTTAAGTCCAAACGGCTCTCCAGCGCGCTGCAAGGAGCCAGCTCTGCCTCGCGTTGGCATAAGATACCCTTATCGAACTCGCGGTTTGGCCTCTGCGGATCCAATTGGAGTAGTCGAGCAGCCTGCTATCAATCGCTGACATGAAGACCGTTACCCTTCGATCAAGAACAGGCCGGCTATTCGCTCGCGCGCACTACATCGCGCCGAAGGCTGGCGCTTCCAACCCGGAGTAAGAGATCCTCAACTGCGCCCAGCACCTCCGCTACGGTAATTGAGGTGATGCAGCGCTTGGCGTGCACGGTACATTCCGACAACTTGCAACCCGCGCATGGGACATCGTGAAAGATAACTCTGTGCTGATTGCCGTAGGGAAACCATTGCCCCGCCGGGTTCCGGGCGGTATAGATACCGACGCAGGGAACGCCCGCGGCGGCGGCCAGATGTATCGGCCCGCTGTCGTGGCCCAGGTAAACGTCTGCGTGCTTCATCACGGCAGCGGTTTCGCGTATGCCGAGGCGCCCGCAGAGATTCACGCTGGGTCCGTGCCATCGTGTCCGCATTGCTTCCGAGCGCTCGTATTCGCTGCCCGCGCCCACGACGGCAAGCCCGTAGCCGTCGGCCCTGACAGTGAGTTCCTCGATCATCGCCAGCCACTTCTCGGCGCCCCAATCCTGGATCCCGAGCGCCGAGCCGACGGAACAGACGATTAAACCTGCCGTTCCCCTTGCCGGCTTTACCGCTTCCAGCGCCCGCTCGCGCTCCGTCGGTGACAGGCGCAAATCCCAACTGGCTGAATCGTTGAGCCGAGCGTCGCCCAAGCTGCGCACCAATCGGGCGAGCCGCTCAGCCTCGTACTCGTAGCGCCTGCGCTCGGGAACCCAGCGATGCGGTGCGGTTCGCTCTGCGAGTGACATGTTCAGCATCGCTCGCACACCGCAAAGCTTGAAGAACGCCAGCTCCGAGAAGTGCTGTTTGAACTCACGGACCTCCGTCAAAACGATCAGCAAATCCGGCCTCCAGCTGCGGATCCGCCGGCACAGATCCCACCTTGTGCGCAGTCGCCCTCGAACATCGTGGTGATCGACCTCGAAATAATCATCGACCAATCCGGTACCTTCGAGAATTGCTTTGACCGGGACCGAAACCTTCGCCACCGGCGAGTTGGTCAGCATTCGCCGCTCGGCGTTTGGAAACCGGCGTGCAATCAGATGAAAGCACGGCAGACAGAGAATGGTGTCGCCGACACTTCCAGGGCGGAATATCAGCACGCGCGAAGGATCTTCCGAAACCATGGACGCGAGTGATTTTATTCTTGCTTGAGGCCGGGTCGGCATGGCTGATTCATCGCCCTCGTCTCCCTCTCAGAACATGAGGACCCTCACACCAAGACCACGCGGTCTGCAAACGCAAAGTTTGAGCCCGGATTTGAGTCTAAATCTTGGCTTCTAACAAAGCGGCGGCCTTTCGCCAGAAAGCCGGCATAGCCGCCACTTTGAGGCAGCCCCAGAGCGAACCCAGCCCATACATGCTATGAAAAGCCGCGAACACAAGCGGTGCCATGAACGCGTATCTTCCATCTCGCGCTCTTCTCGCGACGTCAATCGATGCGGCCAGGTCTGCGACAAGATAGCTTCCCAGGATCGCAAGCAGGAGCCACAGCGCCGCCGGCACAAACACACCCGCCAGTGCGGCTCCCGCGACGCCGCTCACAAAAGCAAGCGGTACCAGATGCCGCGGCGAAACCGAAAGGTGGCCGGCGTACGCGAAGCCCAAAACTACCCAGCACCCATCGCTGAAGGCCCGCTTAAGAAACGAGGTCCAGTCGGTACGTTGATAGTAGAAGCATGTAGCGCCGGGCACCAGCAGCATCTTGCCGCCGGCACGGTGCAGCCGGATGTTGAAATCCATATCCTGGGCGCGCGTCAGTCGTTCGTTGAAACCGCCCAGTTCGAGCAGCTTTTCCTTCCGGCAGCAGAAGAACGGCACCGCATCTACCGGCTCGGGCTCGGTCAGATTGACGTATCTGTAACGCGACCCTCCGACCCCGAACCGATGGGACATGCACTCTACGATTACCTTACCCCTCAGGCTGTCGTCGCGGGGTATACTGCGCCGCATCCCGCCCACGTTATCGGCATCATAAAGTCTCAGCGCCTCGACACACCGGCGAACGTACTCAGCCGAATACATGGCATGCGCATCGATCCGCATCACAATCTCGCCGCGGCTGGCGGCGATTCCGATGTTCAGCGCATAGGGCGTAACCCGATGCGGGTTGTCGATAAGCCGGATGAACGGGTATCTCCGCGTGTACTCGGTAACGATCTCCCGAGTGCCATCGTCGCTCATTCCGTCAACGATAAGAATTTCCAACTCTTCCTTTGGAAAGTCATTAGCCAGGACGCTGTCGAGACATTTTCCGATGAACTCCCGCTCGTTGCGGCAGGGAATGACGATCGACAGCCGGGCAGTGCGAACGGTCCGCTCTGCCGTGTCGACAATCCTGCGCAAGTCACTCCCACCTATCATGCAATTTTGACTATCACCGCAGAGCCGGCCTGATCGGGCATCGGTACTGGGAACTCGCGCTGGCCTGCAAAAAACTCTTCGACCGCGCGCCGAGCGCCAGGCCATGAGTTGTAATCATGAATCACGATCACGCCGCCGGCCGGGACTCTGGGATAGAAGAACTCAAGGCCTGCCATCGTGGGCTCGAAAAGGTCCGCGTCCAGATGCACGAATGCGAACTCGGTCCGCTCGATTTCGGGCGTGACGGTAGCGGGGAAGCGGCCGGTATGAACGATGACGTTGCCACGGGGCTCGATGGTACGCATTACCGCCTTCACGCTGGTATCAGCGAAACCGCCGGATTGTATCGGTTCCTCGATCTCACCTTCATCGAAGCCGCTGAAGGTATCGAAAAGGTGCAGCGTGCGCTCCGGGGCATACTGATGAATGAGCCGCGCGGTGAGTCCTTGGTAAACTCCCAGCTCGGCGAAATCACCTCGCACTCGCCGCACGATCACGTCGCGGAGCAGAAGCACAAGCATATCGCGGCGTACCGTGTCCCACCATTTCAGATCCGCGATTCTGCGACCTCCCGGGATCAGGAAGCCGTACGGGAACCGGGGGTTGTACCAAATCGCGCGCGGGTCAATATTCATACGGCTCTGAAGAAAGAAACGGTGCGGACCGCCGAGCAAAGGATGGATTTTGCGCGCAAGGTGGCGGCTGGGATCGCGAATGAACTTGTCGAGCTTCGAGGCCATGGAGAATCCGCCCTTTATCGAAATCAGCGCGGTTAAGTCAAGGAGCGTTCGGCACGCATCGCTACTGCCGATCACTACGTCGCCGGCAACGTCCCCCGTAAAGGCCTCTCGCAACGTGATTTGAAGGCCATTCTCGCGGAATGCCGGCGCCTGCTGAAGCCAAGGTGATCCCGCCAAACCATCGCTTGCCGCCGCACAGTCCGGCAGGCTGCGGGACCAGCGCCTAAAACAGCGTGTAAATAAAAGGCGCGACGGCGGAGAATTGGGCTAGGATGACCAGCGCACCCATCAAAATCAGGACCAGGATAAGCGGGGCCATCCAAAATTTCTTGCGTTCCCGCATCAAGCCCCAGAGGTCGCGCAGCAGATCCAACATCAGAACGGTCTCTCCATGCTCTCTTTGCTTCTGGAGCGGCTGACAACCCGGTAGCTGGTGCATTGCGGCTCAAACCGCCGCGCTACCGCGTCGTGCCCCAACGCTCGCCGCAGCAAGCCCATAGGCGTAATCACCACGAAGAACAGCAGGCTCAGGACGATCCGACTGTTGATCCATCCCAGCACTAGGGCCAGTGCGGTCCACAGGTGATAAAATTGTCGCAGCGCGGGTGGCCAGACCAACGCCGCACCGATCAGCAGCCATGCGAGGATCCAAGGCCACAGCGGGAAGGGCGAGCGATGCAGCCAGGGCAGCAGCAGGCCCATCACTATCGCCATCAAAGTCCCGGTCCAGAGGCCGAAAGTACGCAATTCCTGTCGATCGGCCGCCGGGGATGACAACATTTCTGTTTTAACCTAGTCGATTTCGAATTCTTGTTTCCAGGAATCGTCGCGACGCCATGGAGGTTGCTCGCCCTTGGCCAGAAGAAAGTTTTCGATCACCAGGTAGTCCATCTCAGTCCGCATGAAGCAGCGATAAGCGTCGGCCGGCATGCACACGATAGGTTCGCTGCGCACGTTGAAAGAGGTATTGACCAGCACGGCGCAGCCGGTGCGTTCGCGAAAGCGGGTAAGCAGGCGATGGAAGCGGGGATTGGTCTCGCGATGGACAGTCTGAATGCGAGCGGAATAATCGACGTGAGTTACGGCCGGAATCGAGGAGCGCGGTACATTAAGCTTGTCTATTCCGAACAAGGCTTGTTGCGTCTCGCTCATCGGCAGGCGCAGCTCGGCTTTGACCGGCGCCACCAACAACATGTAGGGACTGGGCCGGTCGAGCTCAAAGTATTGTCCGACCGCCTCGGCCAATACAGCCGGAGCGAAGGGCCGAAATGACTCGCGATACTTGATTTTGAGGTTCATCACCGCCTGCATCCGGGGACTGCGCGGGTCGCCGATAATGGAGCGCGCCCCCAGGGCGCGCGGACCAAACTCCATCCGCCCTTGCATCCAGCCGACCACGTTCTCTTCGGCCAGAACCGAAGCGACGCGGTCAAGCAGCTCCTCGTCGTCAAGCCGCCGATAGCGGGCGCCCATGGCGTCGAGCTGGGCGCGGATTTCATCGTCGGCGAACGCCGGTCCCAGGAAGGCACCGTGCATGCTGTCGCCCTCGCGCGGATAGCGCGGCTGCTCATAATACTGATGCCACAAGGCCAGGGCGGCACCCACGGCACCGCCGGCGTCGCCCGCGGCTGGCTGAATCCAGATGTCGCGATAGGGCCCTTCGCGCAGAATGCGGCCGTTGGCCACGCAGTTGAGAGCCACACCGCCCGCTACGCACAGGTATTCCGTGCGCAACTCGCGATGCACCGTGCGAGCCAGGCGCAACATGATTTCTTCGGTGACTTGCTGGATGGAGGCCGCGAGATCCATCTCACGCTGGGTGAGCAGCGACTCCGGTTTGCGCGGCCGCCCGCCGAATAGGGCGTCGAAAGCGCCATTCGTCATAGTCAGCCCGGTCGCGAAATTGAAGTAGCGCATGTTGAGGCGGAAGGTGCCGTCGGGCTTAAGGTCGATCAGTTCCTTCAGGATCAGGTCGACATACTTGGGTTCGCCATACGGCGCCAGGCCCATCAACTTGTATTCGCCGGAGTTGACTTTGAAGCCGGTATAATAGGTGAAGGCCGAGTAGAGCAGACCCAGCGAATGAGGAAAATCGATCTCCCATTGCGGGGTCAGCCGGTTGCCTTCACCAAGCCAAACCGAGGTGGTGGCCCATTCGCCGACGCCGTCAAGGCAGAGCACGGCGGCGCGTTCGAAGGGACTGGGAAAGAACGCCGAAGCGGCGTGGGCCTGATGGTGTTCGGTGAAGCGCAGCTGGGGTAATCCGGTTTTGGAACCGTCGTTGAGCTCGGCCAATTCCCGCTTTAGCAGCGACTTGAGATAGAGCTTTTCCTTAAGCCACACCGGCATCGCAGTCGCGAACGATACCAGGCCGCGCGGAGCGTATCCCAGATAGGTTTCCAGCAGGCGGTCAAACTTCATCAACGGTTTGTCGTAAAAGACAACGTCACTTAGATCGGCCAGCTTCAGTCCGCCCGCTCTAACGCAATATTCGATCGCGCGACGCGGAAACCGAGCATCGAATTTTTTGCGTGTAAAGCGCTCTTCTTGGGCGGCGGCTACGATCTCACCATCGACCACCAGGGCCGCCGCGCTGTCATGGTAATAGGCTGAAATGCCGAGGATATTCTTGGCTTTCATCTTCGCAATTCCAAACGCCAGCCGCAGCCATAGGCCGAAGGCACCGAAAAAAGTTCAGGGCGGCGCCAGCTCAAAACTGCCGTTGCGATGAGGAAGACGCCTACCCACCCAAACGAGGGCGGCTCGCGGTTTGCTTGGTGCTCAACAAGTGAAGCGCAACCAGCCGCTGCGCTAGGAACCTGGCAACTAGAGCATTGCCCGCGTTGTTCAGATGGCCGTCTACCCGGAAGTAAAGCGGTGTAGCCGAAGATTCATAGGCTTGCGTAACCGCCGGAAGAGCGACCATCCAGGGGAAGCCTTCGGTGGCCGCGAACTTCGCCATCACGGAGTCAACAATGCCAGCGTCGATCCCCTTTAGATGCGCGTCGCGAGCACCCTCAATGACTTGGAACTCCAGGGGAATAGAGACGACCCCAAACCCGACGCCTCTCGCCGCGCAATAGTCGAATCCCGCTCTCAGCAGGGTCTGAGTCAACTTCAACTGGCTCGAGAGCACCTGGCTCGGAGGGTTTGTGAAGTACTGCGCACGGGGAGTCGCCAAGCACAGTCGGAGGTAGAGGAAGTCGGAGGCAAACATCACACGTCGGGCCAGGGCGACGCTATTCAGTACGTGGGAGACCGACCTCACGAGACGCTCTAAGCGCCCACGGGGGGTCTCTGCTGCGTGGCTGCCAGCGGTATCCTGCGCGGAGGACCCTATCGCGACGTCGTTGACGCTGCTTGGGTCGGGGACAGGAGCGTCGAAAGGTGTGTTGGTAAAGAGATCATTGGGCAAGAACGCGATCAAGACGAGAGAGGGATGATATTCCGCGACGAGCATCTGGAGATATTGCACCTCCTGACGGGTGTTGTAGCCCTCGACACCGGCTTTGACTACGTCCACCGCATAGCCGCTCTGTTTTAGGAGGCTTTCCAGCAATACCGGCCATTCCTTTGCGTAATCATTGCCTTCTCCGAAAGTAAACGAGTTGCCGAGCAGCAGGATCCGGATGCATCCGGGACCAACGCCGGGAGAATGAGGGGTTTCATCGCGGAGTCCCTGTGCGTTGATCTTGTATTCCACCCGGTACTCTTGGTTTTGGACCACGACGTCGGCGTTGGGCCTATTCACCCAGCCTTGTGTCTTATCCGGAATCATCAAGGAAGTTCCATGGAGGTATGTCCTCTCTGGTAGAAGCTGTGGCCAGAAGATCTTCAGAGTCAGTTCGATCGCGACAAAGAGAAGGGCGGTTATGACTATGATTACCGCACCATCGCGAACGTGTTTCGCCGACAACCCCAACCGACCTGTCACGAGCCGCACCTCAATTCTTTAATTCAATACGTGATTTACAAGTTCGGGACGCTCTGAGCGCCCGCAAGGCCTCGTCGCTCAGCGGAACGCTGTGCGTGACATACCTCTGCGCGAAGTAGTTCGCCGTTTCGCCGAGCGGAGCAACCGAGAGTCCAAGCTGACACAGTGCCTTTACCCGCCAGTTCACGCTGCTACCGAGTCACCCGTACCTGATTCAGGACTCAGACACGTAGCCTCTAGGTTCTGCGCTGGAAACCGACCACAGGTAGCAGGCAAACAAGAACCAAGCCGCATCAGTCACGGTGCTGCGTAGCCCGAACGAGGTCACGTACAGGGCGACCTGGTAGTACAAGACGATCAGCGGAATATACCCTGCGTTGTGCCCGCACACCTTGACATACGCAAGGCTCGCCAAGACAGAGAAAATCAAAAGAAAAATTGACGACCCGGGCAGTGTCCAATCGAACGCCATCTGCCGCAGCAAGCTGAACACATTTGTGAGTTCGCTGCCGTTCGCGTTCGCGTAGGGCGAGACGTTAATCGGTTCGGGATTTCGCAGGATTCTGTATCCAAGCCACCCTGCTGGCCCGTCGAAACAGTACAGACCTAGAGCCGGCGCTTTCCACACGTCCCAGTTCTCACTGAACCACCTGGAAAACGCTGCCGCGTAACCCACGTACTGCACTTCGGCGGTGCGGACGCTGAATTTCACCAGTACCTCTTCACGTTGCGTCGAGACAGGAATTGCACCCGGAGCAAAGACACCCATACGTGCCACTTGAACCATCACATACAAAGCCGTCAACGCTACGAGACCCGAACCCAACGTTGTCAACGCGCGCCGCCAGTTGCGCCACAGCCGCCGGTCGCCAATATACGCGCGCGTCGCGCAATAGCTCGCAATCCAGTTGATAACGAAGCAAATCAGGCAGGTCCTCGCGCCGAGTACGAAGGTTTCGAGCAGCGCCGGCACCACCCCACTGAGCGCGGCAAGCCGCTCGAGCCGCGAGCCCCTGCGCGCGAAAATCATTCCTCCCAGGTAGCCAGCGAGATAGATAAACACGCTCAGAGCCAGGAACGAGGTCGGCTCCCGGTAGTTCGAATCGGTGTATCTCATCCCCGCGAAATGCGACGCGACCAAACTCACTACGCTGACCGACAAAAAAGCCCGTAGCGACTGGCCCGACGTCGAGGCGAGATATACCACCCCAGCCGTACCCAGGATTGTTGAAGCGAGCAGAAGCGGGAGTGCGAACGGCAGAGTCAGCTCTTGCGACGCTAGTCCCTCAGAGGCGGCGGTCCGATCCGAGGAAACCTCGCCGTTCCAGACCAGGAGACCCCCGAGATGCGCGGTACAACTCATAAAGAGGATCCATAGGATCCCCGGCCAGATCCGAAATTCGGGCGTGATCGAAAGACTCAGTACGCCTACCGTGGCCCACATCAGGCCGAAGAAAGCCCCGGGGGCCAGCCAGCTGCCAAGCTGATTGCGCGCCAGGCTAGCCTGCAGAATGATTAAGCCGACGACCGCTGCAGAAAGTGGCCAAGTGGTGTCCATCGAAGCGCGTTTAGTCCGGTGTTTGAGTGTGCTCAGCCGTGCGGCTCAGATCACATAACCGTACTGGTGCATCAGCGGGCTCGTTATCACGCTCACTACCTTGCGGTCGCTTCCCTTCATTTTCTCACGCCACTCATCGTCGATCCGAAGGTCCACACCGCCCGAGCTGAACTTCACCGGGTTGCCGCTGACTGCGTGATTGACCCCGAGCTGGACGTGGGTCCCCTGAATCATCGAGAGATCGGGTCTGCCAAGGCCGAGCCGATCCAGCGCACCCCCGATCGCCTCTCTCGGATCTCGCACGAGATCCTCATACCGTAACCGGGTATAAGGGATCCGGCGGTGCCTCGAGTGGGGGATCCCCGAAGCCCAGGCATTGCGCCAGGTCCACTGCAGCGCACTTGCCACAGCTCCTTGCCGAAGCAGAATCCGCGTGGCGCCGTCCTCGTCGAATGCGAGTTTCCGGCTTGCGCTCGAAATCCATTCCGGTTTGCGATGTTGCGAGGCGTCGTTGTCGCTGCGAAATATAGGTTTACCGCGTGAATTCGAGAACGCGACGGCCCGGCTGTCCCTCACCAGATGGAGCACCCTCAAATCGATGCCCGGAATTCGAGCCAGAATCAGCGCTTGTGACACTTCGCGGCTTGAGTCCACCACGACGCTCTTGCCCGCCACCTCGCGGATAGCGCGGTATAATCTGCTCAGGGCATCCTCGTAAACCCGTGGCAGTTCACTCCCGAGCAGTTCCGCCGGGACCCGGTTCAGCAGCATTAGCATCGGTGTATACCGCTCCCGAGCCAGCGACTTGTGCATGCTCAGCATCGCGCTAACGTCCAACTGCTCGAACGAGCCGAACGCCTTCTCGACCACAGCACGCCAGAACTCGCAATGCCGGAAGCGCTCGCCGCATCCGCACGGTTCGTTCTGCTCGAAGGCCTCGTGCCAGATGTTCCTGAGCTCGCCAACATAGACCGAGTCACTCAAACCATTGAGTATCTGCCCGAGCAGAGTACCTCCGCTGCGGCCATCACCGGCAATAAAGACTACTCGGCTGCCTTCCATGACATTCTCGGAACGGTCAATCCAAGTAACCGTATCCCTAAGTCTCTGCTCATTACCCGATGTAACCACGCGTTCCACAAACACATGCTCGCCGCGGTTGCAATTGCAGCGCCTACCGACCCGAGCCGCGGCACCAAAACGATACATAGTACCACATCAGCGAGAGTCGCCCATGCGAAAATCCTGGCGACGGCGTGTTCCCGCCCGGCTATTATCGCTAGTGTACCGACCGGCCCGGCCGCCGAATTAACCAGATTCCCGACAACCAGAATCGCCAGGGCACTGTATCCCGCCGAGAATCCTGGTCCAAACAGCCCCAGAATGCGACTGCCTCCCGTCCACAATACGAGCGCGACCCCCAGCGACGGCCAGACCGCCCATGCCACTATGGTCCGGGCCAACAAATCGAATCTGGTCCGATCGCCGCGACTCCAGGCTTCTGACAGGATCGGTCCGCCCTTCGCGTTGACCACACTCAGGACGAGGCTCCCCAGCCCTGCGGTCTTAGCCGCTGCTGAATACAGCCCAGCCTCCCCGGGCGACCTGAACAATCCCAGCGTCAGGAGATCGGCTCGGGATAGGACAACGTAACACCCCGTCGCCAATAGCAGCGGCAGGGACACTCTCAGCCACAAAACGGTCTCGAATCTTGGCTTCGATCCCCGCGCTGCCGCCGGAAGCACGATTTGAGAAACAGCAAACTGCAGGATTAGCGTGACGGAGAGAGAAAAGTATCTCGCCATCATCAACAGGGTCGCACTGAGATGCCCGCGCATACCCTTCAGCGCCAGCGCGGATCCCAGGCACAGCAAAGGATCGGCCAGAAACGGAAACAAATAGGCAAGAGCGACGCGGTTGAGAGAGTGGCTGATCTCGCTTTCCAGATTAGACAGGGCTGTGGCCGGGACGAGCCAGGTCCCGAGTAACAGCACTACAATGTCGAGGCTGCCCGGTCGTACGATCGACAAGACAATAGTCAGCAGCGCCGCCAATGCAATGCCGGCCGCGACGGTGAGCTGCCTGCTGCGCCGCACTATTCCCCGTAGTCCAGTCCAATCATCTCTCGCCGCGTAGCCGGGTACAAACCGCATCAGTGCGATAGGCAGCCCAAGTCCACTGAGCATTGCCAGGATTTGCCCAAGCGCGATCGCGTAGACGTAGTTGCCATACTCGGCCGCTCCCATCCAGCGCGCGAAAAGCACCTGCGAGCCGTATTGCAGGCCCGCGCTCGCGATCCAGATTAGAGCGACCGCCGCAGAACCCGCCAGCGGGTGCGTCGCCACGCCATTTGCTTCAGGCTCGGGAGCGAGCTCCCTTTCCGCGCCAAGCACTCGGGGCGGTTGTGCGGAACCAATGCTTTCCTTGCGCAATACCCAGGACCAGTTGTCAGAGGCGGAATGGACCCGGCGGCTCGTCGATGCCGGCGATGAGGACCAGGCGACGGTGCGCTTTGCAAAACTCCCGGGTGCACATAATGGCTAGCGGGCCGGGTCTCCGCGCGTTTCGCGGCCGGAGGCCAGCGCCAGCTCGCGCTCGCCTTCACCATAGGTCCATGGCTCCCGAGTAAGTATAATGAGGCAGGAAATGAACAACGTAATCACAAACCCAAGACCGCTGACCATGAGCACACTCGGAGAATACGGCTTATCCGACGCCTTCGGAGCATCTATTACCTTAAAGGCGAAATTAGCATCCACCATGGCGAGCTTCTGTTGTTGCAACTGGTCGGCGATGAGCTGAAAAAGCTGCTGCTGGAGCAGAGTGTCGGGAGTAGATCCCGCCTCGTCTCTTAGTGATTTCGCAGTCGCGGTGGTGGTTCTGACCTGTTCCTCTCGAAGTTTTGCTCTCAAGTCATCAATGTAGAAGCCGAGTATCGACTGCGCCAGCATGCGGTCGCGATCCTGGTAGTAAAGCGTTAAGTTCCCGGTGCTGATCGAATAGTCGCAGCTGAAGCGTTTCTGCAGCGTTCGAAATATCTCCCAGGAAGGATCCGGGTGTTGATTCCACGGACGCCAATGCTTCGTTCCCAGCAACCCCCGTTCGAGATGGTGGTTTTTCACCATCGCCAAGCTGAATTGGAAGCTCTCGACGGTCGACATGAGCTCTTCAGCCCGCGAGGTAGGCAAAATCTGCTCGACCAAAGACGAGACGTTGAGCGGCTGCTCCATGGCGGCCAACCGGTTTGGCATCACCTCGGATACCGGGCGCAGCACGGCTTCCGCCCGATACCACTTGGGCATCACGAACATCGCCAGGAAAGCGCAACCCAACGTAGCAACCGATGTTGCACACGCCAACAATTTCCAACTGCGAGCCAGCACGACCAACGCCGGCAAGCGCGGCGGTTGGAAGTGGCCGGCTCGGCGCTCCGCCGGTTGAGCCCGTGCCTCAGGCGCTACGGATGACGCGTGAGCCATCGCGGAATTTTCGCCTCCCACCGTGCAATCTTAGCATGAATTCCATGGCGCCACCTCGGTGCTCGTACCGGTTGCTGACCTCTCTGCCAAGCAGCCCGTGTCCAAATCCCGACGCGCGCTGAAGCGGGCATTGACCTACGCCGAGCACGTCATCGTTTCCTGATTATCACCTCAGCGCAGCCGCTGAAGGCGCCGACAGGCCACGTCCAACTCGGCGTCATCCTTCGCATAGCATAGCCGCACCAGGTTTTCGCCGCCGCCAGCGTGATAGAAGGCCTCTCCCGGAACCGCTGCCACCCCGCATTCGCGCAGCAGATGCATCGCCTTCTGCTTGCTGGTCGCACCCGGTAATAGCGAGACATCCGCCAGCACGTAGTAGGCGCCTTGGGGAACGCAGGGCGTCAGCCCGGCTGAAGTCAAGGCGCGGCAAATCCGCTCGCGCTTATCCGTGTAGTGAACCAGCAAGTCGTCGTAGTAGGAGCGCGGCAGTTCGTTCATACCGCGGGCCACACCGCACTGAAGCGGCGCCGGCGCACATACGTAGATCAGATCGTTCATGTGGCCGATTATCTCGGCCCACCGCCGCTCAGCGACGCTATATCCGACTCGCCAACCGGTAATGCTGTAGGTCTTGGATACGCCCGAAATGGTGATCGTCCGATCAGCCAATCCCGAGATCGAGGCCGGGCTCAAATGTCGACGGCCGTCGTACACGAAATATTCGTAAATTTCGTCGGTGAATATGAACAGGTCACGGCGGCACGCTATATCACCAATGGATTCGATTTCGCCGCGGTCGAATACCTTGCCCGAGGGATTGGCCGGAGTGTTGATCATGATCCCCTTGGTACGCGGAGTGATTGCGCGCTCCAAATCGCGCAACTCAAAGCGCCAGTCCGGGGGATGCATCCTGACGTAACTGGCGGTCGCTCCGACCGCTTCGATCGTGTTGAGGTGATATCCATAGTAGGGCTCGAACAGTATGACCTCGTCCCCTGGATCCAGCAGGGCGAGACAGGTGCAATAGAAGGCGCCGGTTGAACCCGAGCTTACCGTAATTTCAGTCTCAGGATCGGCACAGATACCGTTGAAGTCGCGCAGCTTCACCGCAATGGCTCGCCGCAACTCCTCCAGTCCATCGAACCGCGTGTAACTGTTAATCCCCTCATCAATCGCGATTTGCGCGCCGCTCCGCACGGGAGACGGCACGCCAGTATCGCATACGCCCTGGGCGAGGTTGATGCCGCCAAGCTTCTCGCATTCAAGGGTCATCACCCGGATCTCCGCCTGCGTAATCCGCTCCGCGCGCTGACTCAACCCGAGCGCCACTTTAACTCCGATCCGGCCCGCGCCTGGAGAAGAACTCTCGGATCTGCCCCGTTGTGTAATCCACTTGTTCAAAGGTGGTTTCAGCGCTCATCGGCAGCGAGATAACCTCGCGGCAAATGGCCTCGGTCTCAGGCAGTCCGGGATTTTTCAACCCCAGCCCACGATGCTCCCACATCGGCTTGGGCCAATGGACCAGGGTCTCGACGCCCGCCTCGCGAAGGTACTCGCGCAGACGATCCCGCGCCCGAGTCCGAATGACATAGTTCTGGAAGATGTCCCACTGGCCGGTTTCGGGAAAATGCGGCAACGCCAGATTGTTGATTCCGGACAGACCACGCCGGTAGCGTTCAGCCACTCCACGCCGATGCTTCAACCAAACCGGAAGGTGGCGCAGCTTAACACTGAGCACCGCGGCCTGAACATTGTCGAGCAGCGCGGTCTGTCCATGGTAGTGATACTCTCCAGTCTCGCGATCCTCCCCGTTGTAGCGCAGCCGGCTCGCCATCTGCGCGACTTGCGGATCGTTCGTGGTGAGCGAACCCCCATCGCCGAAGCCGCCCAATACCTTGAAAGGATAGAAGCTGAAGCAACCCGCGGCTCCCATACTGCCCGCCATCTGGCCGTTGAACGTGGCGCCCAGCGCCTGCGCCGCGTCTTCCACCACACTTATGCGGTGGCGCCGCGCGATCGACATGATCTGATCCATCGCGGCGACACGCCCGTTCAGATGCACTGGCAGCAACGCCTTGGTCCTTGGTGTAATCGCCGCCTCGATCCGGTCTGCATCTATGTTGTAGTCGGGAGCAACGTCGATCAGTATTGGAGTGGCGCCACAATGAATGATCGCCGAAACGGTCGCGACGAAGGTATGAGCTACGGTGATGACCTCATCGCCCGGACCAACGCCGATCCCCATCAGGGCAAACAGCAGGGCGTGATAGCCGCTGTTTAGGCCTACCGCGTACTTGACTCCGACAAATTCGGCCAGGTCTTTCTCGAACTCTCGGAGCTGATGGCGGTAAATCAGATCGCCGTTGCATAGGCAGTCCTGAATAGCACCATCGATCTCGGCCTTCAAATTTTGATAATGGAGCTTCGGATCTATGAAGGGTACCTTGTACGCCATCCTATGCTGGTCCTTTCTTCGACGACCCGCAAAACATTTGCCTCACCCCTGACACTACATCCGCGGCCCCGATGAAATAGAAAGCCTCGAGTGCTGCGCTGCTGGGCGCGGGTGCGTCTGGCAGGGTGATTCGGAGGATCGCGTGGCGCAGATGGCCGAATGCCTCAGCTCCGATAGTGGCGGCGATTTCCGCTGCCACTCCGCAGGTATGCCACGCGGCGTCCGCAATAACCAATCGCCTCGTTTTTGCTACTGACTGCAAAATCGTATCGCGGTCCCAGGGCTTTATTGAGCGCAGGTCGATCACTTCGCAATCGATACCCTCGCGTGACAACATCTCCGCAGCCAAAACCGACTCCTTCACCATGATCGACGTGGCAACGATCGTAACGTCCCGCCCTCGGCGCTGAACGGCTGCAGTTCCAATCGGTGCGCTGTACATCTCCTCCGGCACATGTCCGCTTTCTGCATAGAGCCAGCGGTCGTCTATATACAGCACCGGATTTCCATCGTTCACGGCGGCGATTAAGAGCCCTTTGGCGTCATACGCTGTAGCGGGCATTACTACCTTGAGACCGGGAATGTGCATGAACATGGCCTGAAGCGCCTGCGCGTGTTGCGCGCCTTGCTCACCGCCTCGATTGATTACTGCCCGGATTACCAGTGGCACCTTCACCTTGCCCGCAAACATATATGACCAGTTGGCCGCCTGGTTGACGATCGGATCGACAGCTAGAAGCATGAAGTCCATTCGGGGATGAAATACTATGGGACGCATACCCGCCAGCGCCGCTCCAACCGCCAGGCCCGTGGTCGCATTTTCGGAAACAGGGGAATCGATCACCCGATCGCGTCCGAACTGCTTTTCGAGGCCCTGCATCGAACCGCCCGCATACCACGGGCTCCACAATCCTTGTCCGATAATGAACACGCGAGAATCCTGACTGAGAAGCTGCGCGTGAGCTTCCCGCAGAGCGCTGACATAACTGAGCGTTCTCACGAATATTTAAAAACATGTTGCAGTAATTGACGTGGATCGGGCTCGGGAGAATTCTTTGCAAAGCCGACGGCGTCCTCGATTAGGTCGCCACATTCCGTCTCCACCGCATCCACTTCTTCGGGCGATTCCCCCTGGGCCAGCAGCACCTCGCGCAGGAGCCGAATTGGATCTCGCTCGATCCACTGCTTGAGGTCGTCTTTCCGTTTGATTCCCACGTCCATGTCCCACGAAGGGCCTACATGCCCGCGCCAGCGAAAAGTGCGGCATTCAATAAGAGTTGGGCCCATGCCATTGCGGGCTCTATCGACGGCGCGTGTCGCTGCGTCCCGCACTGCGAGAACATCGTTGCCGTCAACTCGGACGGACGCCACACCGTGCAATTGCCCTGCACTATCAATGTTATCACACACGCGCCGTTCCGACAGATGCAGGTGACTCGAATAGAAGTTGTTCTCGCAGACGAACAACACCGGCAGCCGGTACAGTCCCGCGATATTTAATGTCTCGTGAAAGTGACCTTCCTCGGTTGCGCCATCGCCAAAAAAGGACACCGAGACCCGCCGGTCGTTGCGAAGTTTCGACGCCAGCGCCGCACCCGCCGCCAGTGGGATCGTAGCGGCGACCAAAGGCACGGTTCCAAGTATCCCGACCTCTGGAGCACAGATGTGCATCGAGCCTCCGCGTCCCTCTGAGCATCCAGTCGCCCGGCAAAAGATTTCTGCCATCAAGGCCCGGATATCGCCGCCCTTGGCGATGTAATGTCCATGCGACCGGTGGCCTCCCCATACGTAATCCTCGCGATCGAGTACGGAACAGACGCCGGTCGCGACGGCTTCCTGACCTATATAGAGGTGGCAGGGAGTCTTTATTTCGCCCGCAGTCACCCGGTCGGCGACGGCCTCCTCAAAACGGCGGATGAGAACCATAGTGCGGTACATCCGCCGCAGCAACGAGATCGGCAGATCGCTGTGTGGCATCCTGACTTCCTTAATGCGCCGCGTCGAAGGATTGCGGGCGCCTTTTCGTGAGAATTGTCAGCACCGTTTGGGCGATTATTCCAAGATCGACCAGGAAGGATCGATTACGGACATACGCGAGTTGCAGCCGGATTTTCTCGGGCCGGATTCTCTCCATATAGGCCCGCTCGGGATCCGCGCTTCCCGCCAGAATGACACCTTCGTCGGAGTTCCACAGTGACGCCCAGTCGGTGATTCCCGGCCGCACACTGAGGATCGCTTTTTCCTCGTCGCTGAACAGGTTGACGTAGAAAGGCACCTCGGGACGAGGCCCTACGATACTCATTTCTCCGCGTAGTACATTAATCAGCTGAGGAAATTCGTCGAGCTTGTATTTCCTGAGCAAACGCCCGCACCGGGTAATCCTGGGATCGCTATCCGCAGTGGAGGGACCGCCTAGAAGCTCGGCATTCACCACCATGGTGCGGAACTTCAGCATCTGAAATGGGCGGCCGAAGCGGCCCACTCGCGTGCCGCTGTAGTGAATCGGCCCACCGTCTTCGAGCTTGATCCACACGGCGAGCAAAACAAGTATCGGGGCGAGAATAACGAGACCGATTGCGGAACAAGCAAGGTCGAACAGCCGCTTGATCATAGCGGCCAAGCGCCAGCATCGCTTAGACTCTCCCGACTTCTCTCCAGATTTCGCAAACGGGCTATCCCTTCACACAGCGGGACGCTTAGGCTTGGCCAGGAGAAACACAGCCATCCACGCCTGCCACTTGAGCACGGGCAAACGTAGTAGCAGATTGTCGATATTCTCCAAAATCCGGTCAACCGGCTTGAAAACCGGAGTATTTCTCAATGGCACCGAGGCTAGCCTCAACAGATTGAAGCACTTTAACACGCGCACCTCGTCAAAGTAGCCGGTCGCCGAATAGATCTCGGTCTTCCCTAATATGTGCTCGACCTCCCACGCCGTCCTGAGATGCGGTGTCAGCTTCCGGTATAAGTGAAATACTGGATTGTGCTTTAGCGCTTCTCGGCAAATCACCCCGCCATCGGGCTTCAGAATTCGGGCGAGCTCTCGGTACGAAGTCGCCAGATCAAGGTGATGCAGGACGCCGTCAATATGCACATAATCGAAGTAGTTGTCCGGAAACTCAGTGGCTTCCGCGTTCATGACCTCGAAGGTAGCGCAGTTCGCAAGACCTTCCTGCGCGGCTGCTTTACGGGCGTTGTCAACGGAGACGGGCGATATGTCGATGCCGTGAGCATCGGCCCCTGCCTGCGCTAAGAACCTGGTGAACTCGCCATTGCCACAACAGTAGTCCAGGACCTTTTTGCCTTTACAACGCTCTCCTATCCAGCCTTTAACAAATTGCTGACTGCTCTTGCCGACGGAATAGTAGTATTTGTCATTGGCTTGATACTGCTCGTCTCCGGACCGCTCACCACGCAATTCGTCGTGGAATCGAGCCTCGGCGACGTTACGGTCAATGCTTGAGGTACTCTTTTCGATCATGGGTTGACTCCAAGCTAACTCACTTTAAGGTTATTTGTGCGGACCGCGCCGGTTCCGAGCCCTGAGCTGCTGGCAGGGGACTTCCAGCCCTAGTTCAGTGCCAGGCTGGCATCGAAGCGGCGCATCCACAGCTCCAGAACTATAGGATTAAAGATGTCCTTGAAGCTGATCAGACCTCGATCCTGTGGCTGCGAGCAATACATCGCATAGCGCCGGCCCAGCGCGGCCTGATCGATAAGACCCTGACGCGCGATCAGCATCTCGCCGCTAAGCAGCTCGCGCACTTGACCGCGCAGTTCATGCTTGAGCCACTCGCTCTGAGGGTTGATAAAACCCTGCTTGTCCTTGCGCCACACTATGGAAGCAGGAAGGTAAGGCTCCATCGCCTTGCGGAAGATCCATTTGGTCCAGCCCTCTCGCAGCTTGAGTTCCGGCGCCAGCGGCACGAGCATGCCGGCCAGGCGATAATCCAGGAACGGCAGCCGGATCTCACGCGCGAACGCCATCGAACTGCGATCCTCGTAGTGCACCAGCCCCGGAACCGAAAGGCGGTACAGGTCTTCGCGCTGGCGCTCGGGCAGATGCGCTTCGCCCAAGCCCACGTCCAGACGAAAATCCTGTTCCTTGAGCAGCGGGCCGCGGATGTCGATCTCCCGCGCCCGCATCAGCGCGGGCAGGTAGCGCTTGGCCTCGCTCAATTCGAACTGCGAAAGCACCGTACGGCGCTTCCAGAACCCGAACAGCACCCGCGCGGCTGAGGGCAGCCGCCCGCTCCCCAGCAGATCGCGAATGTAAAAGCCCACGAACTTGGCGTAACCGCACAGCAGCTCATCAGCGCCCTGGCCGCTCAGAATCACCGTGATGTCGAGTTCCCGTGCCTGCTGCATCAGCAGGTAGTGCGCCACGGTCGAGAAGCTGCCGATCGGCTCGTCGTTGAAAAAAATAACCTCGTTCAGAAGCCTGAACCATTCGGCTGGCTCGCGTCTGAGCTCCACGTAATGAACCGGGCACTTGAGATGGCCAGCCATCCGTTCCACGAAGGGTTTCTCGTCGAATTGGGGACGGTCAGAGATTGCCGACATCGCGTGCAGGTTCGCACCCTGCCCCAGAGCATGACGCATCGCGGCCGCGATAGAGGAGGAATCGACCCCGCCGGACAACAGCACACCAACCGGGACGTCGCTTCGCAGTCGAATCCGCACCGCATCAAAGAAGGTTTCGCCCAGGGTGTCCGCATCGCGCCGCAGGTCGCCGTTCAGGCTGCTCTGCTCGGGCATAGTCCAATAGCTACGCGTCCTCGGCGACAAGCTCTCTCCGCGCAAGTCGAAGCTTAGGTTGTGACCGGCGGGCAATGCCTCGATCCCATCGAAAAAGGTCTCCTTCTGCGCGTCCAGCAGGCTTTGTTGAATGAAGCGCCCCGCAACCCGGGAATTAACTGCAAATCGCGCGTCCGAGGCGGCCAGGATCGCCTTGATTTCGGAAGCGAAATAAAATCCGCTGGCGCTGCGATAGGTATACAGCGGCTTGATCCCGAAACGGTCGCGTGACAGCGTGAGCCGGCCCGCGCTCCGGTCGAGCCATGCCAACGCCCACATCCCGTTGAATTTCGCGAATGCGGCTTCCCCCCACACCGCGAGCGCCCACAAAATCACCTCGGTGTCGGACTGGCTGCGCAATTCTACCCCGTGTGCCTTCAGCTCTTCGGCAAGTTCTCGATAATTGTAAACCTCGCCGTTGTAGATGATTCCGTGGCTCCCATCGGGCAGGAACATTGGTTGGCCGCCGGCGTCGCTCAGATCGATGATAGCCAGCCGGGTGTGCCCCATCACCAGTTGATGCTGTCCCACCCGGCCGGTCCAGACGCCTTCGCCATCGGGGCCGCGATGGCGAAGCGCACCAACCATCCGCGCGAGCGCCGCAGCCGAGGCCTCAGAGGGTCTGGTGCAGAGGATTCCTGCTATTCCGCACATGGATTAACTTGTGGCTATTGACGGAAGCGGTCTCGCGCACGAATTCGGGATCGTTTGGCGTCTGACTAATGCCAAGTGAAGGTGTCGTTAGTCGGCTGGAGGCCGATCGATATCGAGAGCATCGTGCGGAAAGATGCCACGTTACCGAAATTCAGATGGTCAACATACTCGAAGGAGACTCGCGCGTGGGCCGAGCCCACGGCCGGAATGGATACTCTGCCGACGAACGGAATCGGCACCGTGGCCAGGCCTGGAACCGCCTTGCCGATCTCGACCGGGATTTGGAGCGCATCGAAGGCGACGCCCCCGCTGCGCTCCTTGACCAGCGCCGGGCCGTAGACCGAAGCCGGATAGGGAGCGTTGGAGCCAAAAGTCGGCGCGCGATCGGTCAAGAACAGATCGCCGGTCAGCTTCAGGTCGTTGCGGAGCCATCGCCCGAGCGCCAAGTCGATCTCACTCGCATTGGGGCCCAGGGGATCGCCCATCTGATAGGAATTGTAGGTCCAATAGAGCGAGTCGCCGTGAGTCGAGTAGTTGGGTTCGAGGATTGTATACTCGAAGCGCAGGTCGGTGCGGCCGTCGCGCGTGAGGTACGGGAGATAGAATCCACCCTGGTAAGAAACCGCCTTGAATGGAAGGAAGCGGCCGATGCCGGGAACCTCGGTGGTAAGATTGTCCTCGCCCAGCATCTCCTGGTACACGAGCAAGCCGCGTAATTTGGGAAAGCGGATCCTCAGCCAGATACCGCCGCGCGAGTTGGTTTGTCCCGAACTGGGACTGCCGGTATCGAAGCCGGTCGCGCGGCCGAAAAAGCCCGGCAAGTTGTAGGAATCGTTGTACCGGCCGCCGAACATGATGACGTGGTCGACGCCGAACTCGAAGTTCGGCATCGGTTTGAAGGCAAAGACCTGGCCGCAAAGCCATGGATGCGCCCAGTAGCGCTCGCCGTCGAGCTGGCCGAAGAAGATGTTGTAGCGGAACTGGCCGAGGTACTTCCCAAACCAGGGCAGCAAAGAAGGGTGGACGTTCTGCAGCCTAAGCGCCGGGAACGGGGCCGCATTATCGCTCTGTGAAAGCGCGGCGAAGTGGCCGGTGCCCCACCACATCTCCTGCTGCCCAAACGAAATCGCCTTGTTGCCGAGACTCAGCACGACCTCGGTGCCGAGCGGGCGAAGCCGATCCGTGTTGGAGAGACCGCGCGTCACCGGGCCGGCGCCCGCGCCTTCGCCATAGCCGGTCAGAAAACTGCCGAAGCCTGCCCATCCTGACCATCGGACGACCTCGTTGGTGCCTGCCCCCGTCGGTAGGCCGTCGTTGTTCGGCAGCAGCGGTGTGTCTTCGACGGCATGAAGGCCGCCCGTGCCGCCGGTATTCCAGTAACGCGACCCGCCGCTGGAGAAGATGCCCTGGGCTTCGATGCGCGACACCGGCTGAAGCATCGTGGGCAGGTCGTCCTCACGGTTGTCGCGCAGCCAGCCGATTTCCTCTCCGAGCTGCGCCTTTAGTGACAAGATGATCTCGCGCGCCAGCGGATCTTTGCGCTCGGAGTCATCCACATGGCGCTCGGCCTCGCGGGTTAGACGGGCCGCCTCGACGCGGCTGATCGGCCGTACTTCGCTCAGGTAATCGTCGAGGTAACCAAGGCCGTCAAGGGTATCGAGCTGATCGTAGATGGGGCTGTCGAGCGGGATTTCCACGACGTAGGTAGACGCCCGCACGTCCGCCGCGATCGCGAGTATCAAGCTCGCGAGCAGAGCGGCATGGACGAATTTGATGCGAACAGTCAGCGTGGGACGAATGATGTTGCGGGTGGCGCCGATTGAGCCATGGCACGCTCGTGACGGAGCTCGGCCAAGCGGGCGCGTGCATCAGCATCGGCATCGCGCTTTACGAGCATATGCGGCGCGACCTTCGTATGCGTGATCCTTGATACTGATACTTTCGGCCCGTCCCGCGGAGGTGGCATGCCCGCCAGATACAGCCACAAGACCTGGCGGACGTATTCGCGAGTCTCGTCATAGGGCGGCACACCGCCATAGCGCTCGACGGCGCTTTCGCCGGCGTTGTACGCCGCCAGAAGATCGGCCAGGTTGCCACCCGGCAGAGCTGCAGCCTGACGCAGGCGGATGAAATCGATGAAGCGGGCCGCGCCGAGCGCGCTGTCGATCGAATCGTAAGGATCGTCAACACGAAATTTCTGCGCGGTTGCGGGCATCAACTGCATAAGCCCAATTGCGCCGCGCGGCGAAACCGCGTCGGCGCGTCCGGCCGATTCCGCAACGGCAATGGCCGCGAGCAAGTCGGGATCGATCCGAAACATCGCGCCCACGGCGCCCATCAGCGCACGATCGTCGATCGGGCCTTCGCTTCCAGCGGCAGTGGTTTGGAAGGCGCCCGAGTAGGCCGTACCGGCCATCGCCATCAGGCCGAACGCCGCAACCAAAATAATCGCGGTGCGACTCATGCTCGCCTTAAAGATTGGTCGCGAGAATTCCAATCACCGCAAGCGAGGTCGCGGCGTTGACGATGATCTGCGTGATATCCTTGGCTTCCTGCACCTGGTCAACGTACCGCAGGGTCTCCGGCACATAGATCGTGTCGCCGCGTTCGACCTCGACACCCATCAGGCCGCCCGAGATTGCCGGCAGCAACGGAAACAACGCCGCTTTCCCGCTATGGCGTACACTCTGGTCAGTGACGATGTCGCCACCGGCGCGGATCAGCATGATGTGGTCGGCGTCGGCCCACTGCGTCGGTCCGCCCGAACGCTGCAGGTAGTCGCTCACCGAGCGGCCCCGTTCGTAGACGATCGCACTCGGATTGAAGACCTGGCCCAGGATCGCAACGGTCGAGGGACGCTTGGGAACTATGACTTTGTCCCCCTGCTGGAGAACGATGTCGTCCGGCGAGAAGGGCAGTCGGTCGAGCGACTGCAAGTGCAGCACCACGCGTCCGCTTGCTTGCTGCGACTGGGTCTCTGAGAGCACCCGCTGCACTACCTCAAGGGTCTGCGCATCATTGTTGTTAGCCCCGGACTGCTTCGGCATAATCGAGAGCCGCGCGGCGTCTGCCTGGAGCCGGCGGCGGCTATCGTTGAGCTCCTTCTGCTCCAGGTCCTGAATCGATTGGCGGACGAATACCGTGGCCTGTAGATAGCCGTCAGCTCTCAGTCCGCCGCAACGTTCCAGCAGAGAGTCCAGCCGCTCACCTTCGCGAATCGCGTAGGGACCGGGCCGCATTACTTCTCCCTCGACCAGCGCGATCCACGGTTGGTGCCAGTCGGACGCTTCGGCGACGAAAAGCTGATCGCCGGTCTCCAGCGCCGGATCCTCGCCCGCTATACCATCGAGCGCGCTACCGAGCGCTATGTCTTGGTACACAAACCGCGTAGTGCCATCGATCACTTTGGTGCGCGCGAGCTCGGCCTTGTTCAGGTAGGTGCTCTCCTTGACACCGCCGGCCTCATAAACGAGGTCACTTACGCGCATCCCCGAGCTCAGGATGTAGCTGCCCGGCTTGCGGACGGCGCCGTTGATGCTCACGTGGGGGAGATCGGCAATGTCGGTCTCTGCATAAACCGTCAGCTCGTCGCGCGGCTCAAGCACGAGGTTGACCTGTCGCGAAGCGGGGTCGCGCAGCGCAGCGCCGAGGTCGACCGGCAGATATTGAACGCGGCGGTCGGGACCTTCGATCCGACGGATGAGCGCATACCCAAAATAGGTACGATCTGCAACGCCCTCGCCTTCGCTGATCAAATCCGACACCCGCATAGCAGACCGCCACTCATAGGTCCCTGGGCGTCGTGCGTTGCCCTTGAGTGTCACCACGTTGTTGCGATCCGGTAGCACGGTATAGACCTTGACCAGATCGCCGTCGCGCACCGCGAAACTGCTGAACTGCCTGCTCAACAATCCCACGTCGAGGTCCACCCGATGGTCGTGGTTGTCGATGCGCTCAACCTGGAGGCGTTGCGAATAGCCAAACGCGCCGACTCCGCCCGACATACGGAGCACCGCTGCCAAATCTTCCTGGCCGCGCAGTTCGTAAATGGCGGGGTCTTTCACATCCCCGGTCACCGCTACCACATTGCCAATTACCGGGACGAAGATTACGTCGCCCTGCTCGAGGCGCACGTCGGCGGACGTATTGCCGTGCAGAAGCATGTCGTAGAGATCGATCTCGCGGATCAGCTGATTGCCGCGTCGTAGCTCGATCCTTCGCAGCGTGCCGATCTTGCTGATGCCGCCCGATGCGACCAACGCGTTAGAGACGTGCGACAGCGCGCTGATTGTAAAGAGCCCCGGATGCTCGACCTTGCCAATCACGAACACCTGAATGGTGCGGATCGAACCCATCGTCACGTCCACTTGCACGCCTGTGATCTGTTCGGCGCGGCTCTCGATAAGCTTTTTCGCTTGCTCGAAAGTCAGGCCGGACACTTCCACCGGTCCGATCTCCGGAATCAGCACGCTGCCGTCCCGCTCGACCTTGAGATGCGAGGTGCGGTTAACGCGGCCCCACATCAGCAAATTGAGCCCATCGCCAGGACCCAATATGTAGTCCGCACCAACCGGCACGTCACCTACCGGTGCGAAAGTTGAGACCGGACCGCTGAACAGGGAGTAGCCGAATTGGCGCAGATCTTCGGGGGTCGGATTGCGCACCGGTTGCGATGGGGAGGCGAGCGAACGAAAGGAGAGTTCGATCGATGACGGACCCTCGCCGTTCGCCCTCGCCGCAGTGTCGGCCGGACCTCCCGGAGTCTGATTCAGGCTTGAAGTCGCGGACGGACTCGCCGCCGACGACGGCGCCATGCTGGCAGCGGCTACACAGCCCTTAAGTTGCCCAATTTGCTCGCCCGATAGTCCCATTGACGCGGCCGTCGCCTCTATCTGGTCGGCGGTCAAGTGCTTGGCCGCCACTCCCGCGCACAGACGCTGCATCGCCTCCGGGGAAGGGGGACCACTTGCAATCATCGAGCGTGCCTGGTTCATCTGCTCCGGGGAAAGAGATATGGGTGCGCCCGGAGCGGTGGCGCTGTCGAGTACTCCCGAACTGGGCGCAGTGTCAGCCGGAGCAATTACCGATCCGTCGCTGGTCGAGGGTGACTCCGGGTCCGTCGCTGATGCTGCAACGGTTTGAGCCTCCACAGATGCGCTTGTGAACCAGACAACCACTGCAACCATTGCTAACGCGCCGAACAGGCTCGCAGTCCACTTAGTGACTTGGATCCAATGAATGCCCATCTTCATGATCGTCTTCTTCCGTTGAGTTGCGCCGAATGCTGCAACACCCACTGCCGTCTATGCACTCCCTCGCGCCATAATCGCCTCGTCACGAAGGCCATGTTCTCACTGCGCTTATGCCTTTCGAAGCCAACTGATCACGTCTCCGAACTCGGCGCGCCATTCTCGTCCGGTACTCGGTATGCGGGAAATACGGGGCTTGGCAAATTGCGGCTGTTCAGCCCATCTCGCCAGCCAACGCAAAGTTCGATCGCGCTCCGCGACCGCCGCTATCTCGGGCCGCACGGAACCGCAAACCCGTCAGGATTGGCGCACACGCGTCCGCCCAGCCATGCAGCTCAGGCATAGCTTTGGTTACGTTTTACCACTCTGTTCGGTGCAGAACTCATCGCCGAACCAGCGGCACCAAGCTTCAGAACGCGGAACCTCTTGTCAGTCTCCCCCGCGTTCGCTGACAGTTCGGGCGCGACCGTAACATCCAAATCAGGGGATTGCAAGCGAGATGCCCATTTGGTGTGCGCAACGCCTTCCACTGCGACATCGGGAAAGCGATAAGGTCCGCTACGTCTTTGTCGACGGCTGGTATCCGCCGGTGCGGATCGGGAAAAAGCGGGTGCGAGTACCGGTGCTCCGTGCAGCCGGCGGGTGTTGGCGCGGGCGCGGGATCATCCGGCTGCGCCACTCGCTGCGACCGCGCTGCTCCTGGTTCTTCATCGACAGCGTCTCCTCCGGCGCCCGCCGCCAAGCGGGCACAAGTAGCGGCTCAACTCGCCGGATCATGACGCTTTTTTTTCTTTTCCTCAAACTTCGCGACACTACCGCGAACTCGGCGAGACCTCGGCACCAGGTTGCTACCCAGCCGGCACTTTTTCCTACATCTTGTCGTCCGTTTGACAGCGCTGAGGGTATTCATGATATTTAGCCGGACCGCCGCCTTTACGTCTGGGTGGGGGATACTAGCGATCACACCGCTTTCAGCGAGACAGGAGATTCCACCATGAAGCGTGTATGCACCTTTGCGCTTTTAGGTAAGAGGGTTCTGAGCACAAGCACGATAATTCTGCTGGCCGCGGCCATCGCGACGTTCGCGTGGTCAGGCATGGCGGCGGCAGAGGAAGAGGAGGCTGGGCAGGAGTTGCAGAACTATTTCAGCAACGCCAACGCAATTGCTGCGGGAGATGCCCTCGTCAATATCACGGCTCCCTTCGAGGGTAATGCAACGGCCCCCACCGCGGCTGCGCGAGAGGGCGAAACTTGCGCGATGATCTACGTCTTTGATACCAGCCAGGCGATGGAGGAATGCTGCGGATGCCCGCTGACCGCAGATGGTCTGTTGACCCTCAGCATCAGCGGCAGTTTGGCGGGGAACCCGGCGGCGTCAGAGACCATCCTCAACGACGGCTCGATCCGTATTCTCTCGACCTTGCCCAATGCCAGTCCACCTCCACCGCCGGTGGAGACTCCCGCATATGAAGGTTGCGACCTCGCCACCGGCGTCTGCTGCGATCCAACCGCGCAGGGCACCGGCTTCACGCTGACTCCCGGTAGCGAATTGGCGGCTTGGGCGCAACACGTACAGACTACCCAAACCACCGAAAACGAGTTCGAAGTGGCTCCGGCTGACCCCTCAGACTACGGCGGATTGCCGGCAGCGTGCGCCGGTCTCGTCAGCGTGGGTAGCGGACAAGGCGTCTGCACCTGCCTCTTCGTAACGCCGACCCCGACCCCGTCCGCCACCCCGACGGCAAGTCCAACGGCAACCTCCACCACAACCGCAACCGCGACGGTAACCGCAACCGCGACGGCAACTACAACCGCAACCCCAACCGTAAGCGCTACGCCGACGGCAACCGTAAGCGCGACGCCAACCCGAACGGGAACCCCGACGGCAAGCGCAACCGCGACGGCGACCGCAAGCGCGACGGCAACCTCAACGGCAACCGCCACCGCAACCGCTACGGCGACGGCAACCCGAACGGCAACCGCCACCGCAACCGCTTCGGCGACGGCAACCGCCACCTTGAGTCCGACTCCGACGGCGACCCCGACGCCGGGCTGATGAGCGGCAGAATCCGCCGGTCGGCAATCCGATGCGCGACCATCCGGAGTAACGACTCGTGGTCAACCGAGTCGAACAAATTCGGACATCGGCCTCAAGCACCGGCTTCACGCTGGCGGCGTCTCGAGGGCGCTAACCTGCTGCCGCTGGTGCGTGCCGGGCGCGAAATTCGTCGATGGAGTTCGCCAACACCGACCGAAAAGCTTTACTCACTCAAGCGGCAACCGACCGAGCGAAGCCGCCTGATCATGATTTAATTCAGCCGGCCGCCGGGAACATATCGCGCTCGTCGCGCGGGACCGGCTCTCATCCCAAGCGCGAACCTGACGTGCGATGATACGCCCATCGCCGCACGCTTGCGCACGGATCGATCATCCCATCGGACCCTGGTACACCTCGGCGAAGCGAAGCCCGAGCTCCATGGGAATCGCGAGGTTGGCATCGCGATTGGTCTTCAGGCAAACGACTGCCGGTCCGTCCGATGCCTTCGCGCCCTTCAGCGCCGCTTCGAGGTCTTCCATGCGATCGACGTAAAACGATTGGCAGCCCAGGCCCTCGGCGACTCGGTCCCATCGCACTGTCCCCATCTCGGTGCCGAACGTCCGTCCGTAGAGCATCCGTTCATTCGGCTCCTCCATCGTCCATGAACCTTCGGCGAACACCACGGTCCTGACGTTCAGGCCTTCGCGCGCCGCCGATTGCATCTCCATGAAGTTGAACCCCGCAGCTCCGTCGCCGCTCACGCACACCACCTCGCGCGCCGGGTTGCCGAACTTCGCTCCAATGGCGGAAGGGATTCCCGTGCCAAGCATGCCTAGTTCAAGAATGTTCAGGTACGACCGCGGCTTGGTCGATGGCAAAAACCAGGCTGCCCACAACGAAGTGTTGCCGCCGTCGGCGACATAGATGCTGTCCGAGCCGAAGACTTTGCCGATTGTTTGCATCGCGAGCGCCGGATGAATCCCGGGTCCGCGCCAGGCCACGATCGGTGCGAATCGCTCCTCCCACCATTTGCGGGCAACCTCTCGATAGCGCTGCGTGTCCTCCCCGCCCTTGGGCCGGACTCGCTCCGTCTTGAGCACACGCAACAGGCCCTCGAGCGCGCTTTTCGCGTCGGAAACGATCCCGAGCGCCAGCGGCCGCGTGACGCCCATGTTGCGCTGATCGATATCCACCTGGATCAGCTTCTGATTGGCGGGATCGCCCCAGTACTTGTCGTAAGGAATGTCAAGGTTACCCATCCTCGAGCCCGCGACCAGGATGACGTCGGACTCGCGGCGCGCGAGGTCCGCACCAACGCCGTAGCCGTACAGGAAGTTGGGATGATCGACCGGCACCGATGACCGCCCGGCTATCGTACCGATGACGGGACAGTTGAGCGCCTCGACGACCGCCAGGAGCGCTTCGTTTGCTCCGGCGCGATCGACTCCGGCGCCCGAGATCACAATCGGCCGTTTGGCGCCGGCGAGCATCCGTGCCGCCTCCTCGAGCTGCGCTTCCGAGGGCCGCGGACCCGCTGCCCGATACTGATCCGGCCTCAGCAGCCGGACCTTTGCGTCGTCACCCATCGCGTACATCACGGGCGCCGGTATCTCGATTTGAATCGGCCCCGGCCTCCCAGTCCACATTTCGCGAAAGGCAATCCTCATCACTTCGGGGATACGCTCCCACGACAGAATCGGACCGCTCCATTTGACCACCGGCTTGAAGACTTCGAGCTGATCCTGACCCTGGAAGGTCGCCGGTGACGACGGATAAACGATCCCCAGGCGATGCTGCGCGGTGAGAACGACGACGGGCACGCCCTCGTGCCGCGCCGTGATCACGCCGGGGATCAGATTCGCAGACCCGGGACCGGGGTTACCTAGCACCACCGCCACCTGGCCGGTCGTCTTGTATAGCCCTTCCGCCATGTGGACGGCGGCGGCCTCGTGGCGAACGGGGACGAATCGCACTTCGTACTGCTCCAACTTGGCGAGAATCGGATCGACCTCCGGACAGGGGATTCCGAACACGAACCTGACACCCTCGCCGACCAGACATCGAATAAGAAGCTCTGCTCCAGTAATTTCGCTCATAAGATCCTCCCGTGGGGCCGCCGGTTAGTCGGCATTGAAGCAATAAAATAATCGAACCCAAAAAAAAACGCCTCAGGCGGCAGCGGCAACCCCTGTCCTCTGAATGCGGACACTACGATCGAACCCAAATCCGAGGCAAGCCGCGCCTCAGCATTCGAATCTGGACCCCTGCTCCGTCGAACCCAAACCGTCGCTAACTGCAATTACCAGGAGAACAAAATAGTTAGTAATCTAATTACGAGTAAAGCCGCAGCGGTCTCTGCCGACAGCTCTCCGAGCTGCCGATAACTCTCGAATTGAGCCTCGCTGAACCACTGGTCGGCGGTCGAAATCTGCGGATAATCTGGGTTGGTGATCCGAAATTGTCGGATATCTGCCGTAGCCTGCGGGTTCCCGCCTGCCCTTTTGCCAGATGCCTCCTTGGCGGTCAGCGAGGGTTTGATCAGTATCAATGTTCCCGAGCAATCTTCCCGCGGACGCTCAAGCGATTCGAGATGTTCCGGGGAGTATTTAATGGTGCCGCGAAGGCATCGTGTGACCGGCGACGCAGCATCCGTCAGGCCAGTGATGTCGATGTCGATTTCCGTTCCAAAGTCGATTCGGCACCGCCGGATGAGATCGCCCAGGTCTTGGAAGCAGGGCTTTGGATCCGCACCGCAATCGACCATTACGATGAACTGGCAACCCCGCTGTACCAGAGAGTAAACCCCGGTGTTGTCGAAATGGCCGCCATCTGACAGATAGCAATATTCCTCCTGGTCCGTTGTTTGAGACAAAAACTCTTTAAGCGTGTACCACGGCCAATGCCGCGCCTGCGGCGAGCGCCACGACAAATGATTCGGGGTGGGAGCCCAATAGCCCAGCCGTATATTGAAAAACGTCATCAGCATTGCGACCGCGCTGCTGAGCGTCATCGATCCCATGTTCGGACTGACTGCGGCTCCCGACACCGCCATCGCGGTTCCCAGGGTCAATCTACCGGCCATGTAGCACCCCGCAGGTCGATATCCAATGACAGCACCACAATAGAGTTTCGAGAGCAGAAACGGTTCCGCGAGCCGCTGCGCAGTACTTAGATCGTGTCCGCCGACCAGGTTCAGAGTGGTGTTGATCAAGTGGTACGGCGCGCCGGATTGACAATTCTGCAGTCTCCAAAGTGGTAAATCGTCTCCGCTGTCCGCGTCGGAGATTTCAGGAGTTGTCTCAAGCCGCTTGAGATTCGAAGCCCCAAGGTATGCTCGCGTGAGGCGCGCTTTGTAAAAGGTGTGAAGTGAAAGCGCGTTGGGGTCAACATACCAGCCAAATGTGCCAACCCAGCCGCCCATGAGGGCTAGTCCTGTGAACGCAAAGAACTCGGCCAGATCTTCAGGTTTGGTTATCGACGCAGCCGGCCGCCGATGAATCAGGACGCCGAGAACAATCAGAGCGACGAGAAAAACCAGATACGCCAAATCCAACCATCCAAAGCACCAGCGATGGTTTCTTATTGAAAGCGGCACACTTTCCCGCAAAAGACAGAACAGGCTGATCGAGACAAATGCAAAAGCACTCCAGTAAAATATCCGCATCTCCGTCGCAGAGTGCCTGGTAATCAAGTCGCCGAATGACGAATCGACGGCCTCGGCGACAAGCAAGCCGATGATGACCAGTGCTGCCACCGGCGCGATCGCGAAGACGGCCTGGCTCGCTAGCGAGCGTCTCGCCTCCCCGCGCAAATCACCTCCGCCGGTCGGCGATGCCTTCCACAGGGTAAACGCGATGCTGGCGAGCGAGCCGAGAACTGCGATCCAGCCTCCGGCCTCAGCCGCGTAGCTGTGCCCTTCCGTAACAACATAGTTCCAGAATTCCTGTACGGAACCGAAAAAGCCTAGCGCCACACCCACCGCAACGAGCGCGACCAGGATTACTTCACTGGCTTGCGTCAGGCGAGTCCCTAGTTCGTCAGGCGTGGGCTTGTGAACTGTCGCGGGCGCATAGTACGGGAGCCTCAAGCGCGCATATTTGAGCTTGCGAAATAATTCGGAATGACAGCACCAGAACAGGGACACGAACGCGACGAGTAACCACACTAACGACGCAACCGCTGTAACAAGTTGTGAAGGCAACGGGTTTGTCGGATCTCCGTTCCACATCACCTCGTAGGCACCTGCGCCTGTCACAATTACGCCCGCAATAAAACCACCCGCCATGGAGAGCCGGCGTATGCCTCGACTACCTTGCGGCTTGCTATCCCAAGTGTTGATCACCCAGGCAAAGGAGGTCGTCACGAATAGTCCTCCCAGGAAAATCAGAGGCGCTAACACCAGATGAACTCTTTTGGACCACTCCGTACCTCCGACTACGACAGGTACCCCGAAAAATTGCTGCCCTTGAAAATAGACGAAATAAAGCTGAGTCAGAAGAATTACGACAATCATCAGCGGAAGAAGAATTGACCAGGTGGCAAGGAGATTTCGAAAGCCGACCGTTATCGCACGCCAGGTATCGAGGCTGAGCGCGCCCTTTCTCGGCGTCAGGTAGTTCGAGAACAGCCGCACGTGATGAATCGGGTCAACGCCGGCGGATATCGAGCTATCGGTGATTCCAAATTTTTCCTGCAATCTGTAGGGTTGCTCTCTGTTTGGCTTGATTTGTTCAGGCGGAGGAAACACACCTTTATCTTTGTTTGTGGTTCGCGAAAGCCACGCACTCCACCATCCTCCGATAAATCCACCACCGGAAACGGTCGACAGATAGTCGAACTGAGTCAGCAGATTGAGCTCCCTGAACTTCTGCAGCACTCCCAGACAATAGGTGGCGCTGCGAATTCCGCCGCCCGACAGGGCAAGACCGCTGAGTTCGCCGGACAGCTCAACGTCCTGCTCAGGACTCAACTGTTTAGCGTTCTTTCGCCGACAGCGGATCTCGCCGAGTTCCTCTTTGAAGACCTCAATGAACCTGGCCGGATCACCCGAACAGCCCGGACGTTCAGGATTTGCTTGCGCACCTTTAACTGCTGCTGCCATTTCGCCCCCCCGATTCGCCGCTTACGAAGATGTAATGCGGCGCGGTAAACTTCTGGTTTACATCGTGAGAAAATGCAAAAACGAAATCTAGGAAATCGGCGTGGCTAAGTCTAGGCAGGGAACGCTGCACCCTCGCATACCGGCCGCCACGCGGTCGGCCGCCGTGTGCCCCGCGGCAGTGGCCGCGCGCGACAACGGAGCGCGGCCTTAACGGTGGGTGCCGGGCGCGCCCCTGCTATAATCTCCTCCGATGCCCGACCTCGACGTAATCCTCGCCCCTGCGCTGGCTCCCGATGATCTCGTCGGCCTCGAGCTCCACTTTCTCGACGCGATCGCCACGCGCCAGACGCCGCCGGTCCTGCTCATCTACGCGTCGCCGGGCCGCTCCATCTCGATCGGCCGCTATCATTCATTTTGCGCAGCGCCCGAGCACGACGGAATCAACGTGATACGGCGTCTGACCGGCGGTCGCGTCGTCGGCGCGGGGCAGGGATGGCTCGGCCTTGCGCTCATTCTTCCGACTCGTACCGCACTGCTGATGGAAGACACCGCGCCACTGAAAAACCTGGAACCCGAGCAGATCATGAATCGCTACGCGCGCGGCCTCCTGGCCGGGATGCGCGCGCTTGGAATCGATTGTTTCTACCCCGGCCGCGACGCGATAACCTTCGAGCAGCGCGAGATTGCCATGTGCACTTTCGAGACTGACGCTTCGGGCGCGATGCTTTTCGAGGCGGCGATTGCGCACAATCGCGGAATGGAAGAACTCGTCCACGATTTGGAACGCATCGACCCCGACGGCGCGCTTTCGTGCCGCATGTATGACGCTGCGTCCGCCACCAAGGTGGTGCGCGAGCTTGCGCGCGACGTCTCTTTCGACGAGCTCGCCGGCGCGATCGCGTCCGGCTACCGGAGTTCGCTCGGCCAGACTCGGCGCCGCGAGTTGACCGCGATCGAATCTGCCCAGGCGCAGCATCGAGGGCAGGCTTTCGCCAACTCAAACTGGATACACCCACCCGTCGCGGGAGCATCGCCGATGCTCACGAATCGAATTGCATCGCAACTCGGCGCCATCGAGGCGGCCGTCGCGCTCAAAGCCGACGGCACCATCGAGGCCGCGCGGCTCAGCGGGGATTTCATCGCCAATTCGCCCGCTATCGCCGAACTCGAAAGCGAACTTCGCGGCCACCCGCTCGACCTGGCATCGGTCTCACATGCGGTCGCAAAGACATTTGGCGACAATGAAAACGGCAATTTCTTTCTCGGCGCGGGCGAACTGTCCAATCTCGTGCGCCTGATCGCGGAAGTAAATTGAAAGCCTCCGATCGCAGCGCAAGCGACGCGGCCGTCGTCGAGAAGCTGATGCGGGAACTTGGCGACGCGCGCAAAACCGTTCAACGCCGTGCGATCGATGAACTCGTGGCGATTGCCGGGTCAGGCAACCCAGTCGTCACTGAAAAACTTCGCGGCTCAATCGCAAGCGCCGATCGCCGCGTGCGATGGGCTGGCGCGTACGCGCTGGGCCAAATCGGTGCGGGCGCGTTTGCGATGGACTGCGCGGACGCGCTGTGCGAGGCGATGTCCGACGACGACGGCGATATCAGGTGGGCGGCGACCGACCTGATGGTCCGCCTCGGACGCGAAAATCTTCCGGAGATTAGCGCGCGTCTGCTCAAACTGGCTGCCGATCCCGCCAGCGGTCGCAACGCGCGCAAGATGGCGCTCTACTGCATCCGCGACCTCGATATCGCCGGCCCTGAACTGCTCGCCGTCGTCGAGCGCGCCGTGCACGACTCGGATGTTCACGTGCGGCTGGCGGCGTTGGCAGTGCTGTCGCGGCTGCGCGATTGGCCAGAAGCGGCGGCGAGAATCATGCTCGGATGCCTCAAGTCCGATCCGGATGCGGGCGTGCGCCGCGCCGCAGCCTCGGCGCTCGGCAACATTCAAAGCGCCACCGCGGAGGCGATGAGCGCCCTCATATCGGCGGCGGCCGACCGCTCCGACGAGTCGCTCGCGCGAGCGGCGCGCGGCGCGCTAAACCGGCTGGAGAAACGGTAATGGCAACGAAAACGAACCGCGCCGCGGCGAATGATCCGGCCGCCCGGCTTGGCGATCCGCGCGTGCGGGAGTTTGTCGCCGGCGCGCGCATCGCCCATCTGGCGACCGCCGACGGCGCCGGCGCTCCGCACAACGTCCCGCTCTGCTACTGGTTCGACGGCGAGCGCATCTACTTCGCGATCGACGAGAAACCCAAGCGTCAAACCGGTCTGGCGCTCAAGCGGATGCGCAATATCGCGGAAAATCCGCGCGTCGCTATCGTGATCGATCACTATGAAGAAGATTGGTCGCAACTCGCGTACGTGCTGATTCGCGGACACGCCCGCGTGGTCGAAGACGCCGAAGAATACATCGGCGCGATACGTCATCTGCGCGACAAATATCTGCAGTACCGAGCGATGAGTCTGACGCCGGAGAAAAATCCCATCGTTAAGATCGAACCGGTCAGCGTGCACGTGTGGGGCGCGCGTTTCATCAGGGGTGACCCCTGCACCCAGTGTTAAGAGAAGATGCGTGACTACGCGCCTTGACGAAATCGCACTTGCGCTCGGCCACGCGCGACTCGACGGATGGCTGTTCTATGACTTCCGCTTGAGCGACCCGCTCGCGTATCGAATCCTCGGCCTTTCCGAGGACGGCATCGCAACCCGGCGATGGTTCTGCTTCGTCCCGGCGCATGGCAAGCCGCGGGCGATCGTGTCCGCGGTCGAAGCGCATCGGCTCGACGCGCTCGGCGTCGAAAAAATCGTCTATCGTTCGCACGACGAAATGCTCGCGGCATTGCGCACGGCGCTTGGCGGCGCGCGGCGAATCGCGATGGACTATTCGCCGGGATGCGCAATTCCGTACGTCTCGCGCGTCGATGCGGGCACGGTCGAAATCGTCCGCGCGATGGGAATCGAGGTCGTCACGGCGGCCGATCTTATTCAGCGCTTCGAGGCGACCTTGACCCGCGAGCAACTGGCCAGCCATCAGCGGGCGGCTCGCGCACTTCGATCGATCGTGGACGAAACCTTCAGTGAGATCGGGCAGTTGATTTCGGCGGGGCGGCCGGTCAGCGAAGTCTCCGTGCAGGAGTCCGTGATGGCACGGTTTGCCGCGCAAGGTCTGATGACCCACGCGCCGCCGATTGTCGCCGTCAATGAGCATAGCGCCGATCCGCATTACGGCCCGACCCCGAAACACGACTACGCGATTCGCCGCGGCGACTTCATCCTGCTCGACTTGTGGGCCAAGGAGACCGCGCCCGACAGTATCTACGCCGACTTCACCTGGGTCGCGTTCGCCGGCGACAAGGTTCCCGCCGAACACGCGCGCGTGTTCAAAATTGTCGCGGATGCGCGCGACGCGACGGTGGATCTGGTGCAGCGTCGAGTCGCAGCCGGTGAACCGGTCAGCGGCCGCGAAGCCGATCGGGCTGCGCGCTCGGTGATCGAGGCAGCCGGCTTCGGCGACGCCTTCGTACATCGCACGGGCCATTCGATCGGCCGCGAAGTGCATGGCACCGGCGCGAATCTGGACTCGCTGGAAACGCTGGACGACCGCACTCTCATCGACAGCACTTGTTTTTCGGTCGAGCCGGGAATCTATCTACCGGGAAGATTCGGCGTGCGCACTGAGCTTGATATGACGCTCGAAAACGGGCGCGCGCCGGTCAGCGGCGAGCCGCGCCAGCGCGAGATCGTCGCGCTCCTGGCTGGGGTCACTTAATTGAATGTGAAACCCACCGTGGGTTTCACACTTCCTTGGGCAGGGGTGACCTCCTTCGGCTTCGCTCAGGACAGGCTCTGCGCCCAGTGAAAAGTGAAAAGAGAAGACGCGGGCGGAGTTTACGTTCTGGACAGGTTTTCACACTTTTCAGAACTGACGAAAATCGCGACATCGTGCTTAGCGCATAAACTTTCGCACACTTCGCTAGATCGTCAGCGAACTGATTTCGGAGTAGGATCGCCGGCCGGAGGAACTCATGGCACCGCGTTTTGACGTAACGTCGGGTTACGCACCATCCGGCGCTGCAAAGATCTACTTCGAAAGCGCGGGCACCGGGCGAAACCTGATCTTCGCTCACGCCGGTATCTCGGACTCTCGAATGTGGGACCCGCAGTTCGAGTCGTTTGCCGAACGATTCCGTGTCGTACGCTACGACCATCGCGGTTTCGGCAAATCGAAGCTCGCGGACGAGCCTTATGCGCTTGCCGACGACCTATTGAACGTGCTTCGTCACCTGAGCGTTGCGAAGACGGCACTCGTCGGGTGCTCCATGGGCGGGACCGCCGCGATCGATTTCGCTCTCGAGCACCCGGAGATGGTGGCCGCGCTGGTTCTCGTAGGCTCTGGCGTCAGCGGATTGAACGATCCGAAAGAGCTGTCCGCGGAAGCGATCAAGCACTGGATAGAGCTCATTGGCCTGGTCCAAAAAGGCGATGTCGAAAGGGCGCGTGAAATGGACGCAAAGTATTGGATCGATGGCCCTTCGCGCGACGCGGCAAAAGTCGCCCCGGCCTATCGCGATCGTGCTCGCGAACTTCATCGCGAGAATTTCTCGATCGAGCGCTTCACACGCCAAGAGGAGCCGCTGAAGCCGCCGGCAATCGGCAGGCTTTGCGAGATTACGGCGCCTACCTTGGTTGTGATTGGCGATAGCGATTCAGAAGACCTACTAAGACTCGCTGAACGCTTCGCTGTTGAGATACCCAACGCCAGACTCGCAACGATTAGTAATGCGGCTCACCTACCTAGCTTGGAACATCCGGACGAGTTCAATCGGATCGTCAGCGACTTCCTCGATTCTGGGTCCTAGATTGCAATCTATGCGAGTATCAGTCGGCGACCGTCTCCTCTTCGCTCACGGTGAGGCGTTCGCATGGAGAGCAACGTCTGTGTGTAGCTGAAGCACTTCCAGATCTCCCCAGATCGGAAGGAGAACTAGAATCAAAGCCGTTGTTGACTTCCAACACCTTGCTAGATCATCAAGTATAGCAGCGCAGGATGACAACGGTTGTCCTGGGATGGGAATTGCGAATGATGCGTGCATACCCTTCGGTCGCGCTCCTTTTTGTGCTTACAGTTGGTGGAGGATCGAACCCGAGGTTTTTTCAGATGCTCCAACCCACAGTCATGACTCTCTCCGAAGTGCACGTTCACGTCCGTCCGCGCGGGCCGGCGGAGTTCGTTGCGAAGGATTTCAGCAACGTCACCAGGCTAGGCGACACCATGGTCTGGGATCCCGCGGTGGACGGGATCCTGTGGGGCGAGAGCCGGCAAAACCAGAGCGGAGATCATGGCGGCGAACGGCATCTCGATTCCGACGAGGTTCTCTACCTCATCTCCGGCGCCTTTCGGCTGTCAATCGAGCTTGAGGCCGGTCCGGCGGAGATTCCCGTCAGGGCTGGGCAGGCGGTAATCGTGCCCCAGGGAATCTGGCATCGCCTGCTGGTCGACGAGCCCTGCCACTTTCTATACTTCGGCGGCGGCCGCACCGAGATTCGCCGTCACATCTGATCTTTGGCGACCTGGCCGGAGCCGCGAGCAGAAAACTGCTTTCTTCCAGGCTGAGGCTGGGCACAACCTCGCGTATCGGCGCTAAGTGAACAATAGTCGCCCACTTCCAAGCCCAAGGCGGGCGTGGCAAGCATAGTTCGAGCAGGATTCGGGCGGTTATATTCGATCTCGACGGGACCCTCGTCGATACCGAGCGGTTGCATTTCGCGGCCTTCAACGAAGCGTTGCGGCCCGAAGGAATCGAAATCCCACGCGACGAATACTTCGCGCGGCTGATTGGACTTAACGATCACGATTGCTTCGCTATCGTGCTGCGCGAGAATCGGATGGACGCAGCCGAAAAACACATTGCAGGCCTGATTGCGCACAAAAGCGCGGTCTATCAAGCGATGCTTGCGGATCGCGAGGTTCTCTACCCGGGCGCCGAGAAGTTCGCGCGCGAATGCGCGCATCGGTTCCCGCTGATGATCGCGACCGGCACGCTGCGCGCCGAGGCCGAAGCGATTCTTCGCCGCGCCGGACTCCGCGAGCTGTTTCTCGACATTATCGCCGCGGAGGACGTCGAGCGCGGCAAGCCTGCGCCCGACGGTTTCATCGCGGCGCTTGGCCGGCTTGGATTGATCCTCCGCCGTCGCGATCCGATCCGGGCGCACGAATGCATTGCGGTCGAGGATACGCGGGCCGGAATCGAAGCGGCGCATCGCGCGGGCATGAAAGCGATCGCGCTATGCCATAGCGCGCCGGCGGCCGATCTGGCGGCGGCCGACGTGGTGCGCGATTCGATTTCCGGGCTTGACCTGGACGAGATTTTGCGCGCGCTGCAGGGGTGACCTCCTTCGGCTTCGCTCAGGACAGGCTCTGCACCCAATGTTAAGGCCGCGCTCCGTTGTCGCGCGCAGCCCCAGCTAACGGCTTAATACTGGCCTCCCGTGCCAACGGGTCTTAATGCTGGCCAGCCGTGCCAACGGCCAGGGGTGCCCCCTGCACCCGATGAAAAGTGAAGAGTAAAATGCTTAAAATCGAAACCCACGAGCGATCGCAAGTTTTCAACGCCCTGACAGGAGCACGATGATGGCGGCGAAGCTGTACCAGTTTGTCGGCAGCCCATTCTGCGCCAAGGTGCGCAAGCTGCTGGCGTTCAAGGGCGTCGAGTTCGAAGCGGTCGAGGTTGACTACCTGGAGCGCAAGGAATTGATGCTCGCGTCGGGCCAGATAATGGTGCCGGCGGTCACGCTCGACAACGGCGAGACGATCGTCGATTCCGCGCGAATCGCGATGCGCCTCGAGGAGCTTTATCCCGAGCCGACGATTTTCCCCGCCGGATGGCGCGGGATGCATCTCGTGCTGGCCGATTACATCGACAACCAACTCGAGGACGCGCTGTATCGCGTCGCGCTCGCCGACGAACTCGCGATTCACATTCGGGAGGGTGCGGATCGCGCCGCGCTATGGCGTCTGATTCGCGAGCGCAAGTACGGCGTGGGTTTCGTCGATCGAACCATCTCGGATCATTCGGCCAACTGGGAACGCGCGCGCGCCGCTCTGGCGCCGTTCGAGGAGCAACTGGCGAGCGTGCCGTTTCTGACCGGCAGGATTGGGCTGGGGGATTTCGCGCTCTACGGCCAGTTGTTCTACCTGGCGTTCACGGGCGATCTGAAAATTCCCGCCGACATGAAAAATCTGCGCGCGTTTTTCGGACGGGTCGATCGGATCAGCTCGGCGCTCGAGGAAGCGGCCGGGTGACGGGCTTGCTACGCTATTTCGGCGATTGCGGTGGTCAGGAAATGGCTGAAGAGCGCGCCGGTCGAGTCGAGTGCGACATCATATAGCGACGCGGTGCGACCGGGCACGAACGCCTGATGGCCTTCGTCGGAGAGCGCGTACAGTACACAAAGCAACAACGCCAGGTAGGGCCGCCGCGCCATCGGACCGCGGACCAGCAGCCAGAAAAGCACTCCATATTCGGTAAAATGCGCGCCCTTGCGAACCAGCATGTGGCATACGTCAACCGCCGCCGCGGCGATTCCGGGAACTATCCACCGCACAATCGGGTCGATGATCTGGGCGGTGTTGACGGCGGAAAACGTCGAGGTCGAGAGTGTGAAGATCAACGCGCCCCACAAAACTACCGGGATCCATTGGCCGAGCGGAGCGGGCTCCGAAGCGGCCGATAAAGATTTCGCCGCTGGCATCAGTTGGCCGTCGTTCCCATGAGCGACGCGCGGCGGGGGTTGCAGCCGGAAGTCATGCGGAGATTTTGGGCGAGCAGCTTTTTCATGAAGATCGGAAACGTGTCAGACTTATCAGTCATCGCTTCGAGTTACCAGTGGAGCCAAGCGCCGCGCAATTCTATAAGGAAGGACGCGAGATGGACAATCTGCTGAGCATACAAAGAGCCCAACCGGCGCCGCCCTGCACGGTGGTAATATTCGGCGCGTCGGGCGATCTGGCCAAGCGCAAGCTGATTCCGGCGCTGTGCAATCTCGTTGCGTGCGGCCAGGGCATGATGCCGGCAAAAAGCGCGGTGCTGGGATTTGCGCGGCGCGAAATGTCGCTCGACGAGTTCCGCAAAAGTGCGCACGATTGGACCGCCCGCTTCTCGCGGATGAAAGTCGATGAGGCCTGCTGGGCGGGGTTCGCCGACGGGCTGGACTATCTATCCGGGCTCGACCATCCCGACGGCTTCGCAAAACTTAAAGTGAAGCTTGAAGCTATCGAAAAAGCGCGCGGCCTCCCGCCCAATCGCGTTTACTACCTGGCGACCCCTCCCGAAGCGATTGGCGAGTCGGTTGAGCGGCTTGCGCAGGCCGGCCTGATCAGCGCGCCGAATGCGCCGAACTTCTCGCGGGTGGTCGTCGAAAAACCGATCGGCCACGATCTGCCGAGCGCACTGGAAATCAACCGGGTGCTGATGAAGCATCTGGACGAGTCGCAGGTTTTCCGGATCGATCACTACCTCGGCAAGGAAACCGTGCAGAACCTGCTGGTGCTGCGCTTCTCGAATAATATTTTCGAGCGCCTGTGGGGCAGCCGCAACGTCGATCACGTGCAAATCACCGTGGCGGAGGCGGAAGGGGTGGGCAGCCGCGCCACGTTTTACGATCGTGCCGGCGCACTGCGCGACATGGTGCAGAACCATATCCTGCAAACGCTGTCGCTGCTGACGATGGAAGCGCCGGTGTCGCTCGACGCGAGGGCGATCACGGACGCGAAGCTCAACGTGTTGCGTACGATCCGTCCGATCACGGCGGCGGATGCGCGCGCGAATACGGTGCGGGCGCGGTACGGCGCGGGTATCGACGCCGACGGCAAGCCGGTGGCCGGTTACATGGATGAATCGGGCGTCCCCGACAATTCGCGCGCCGAGACGTTCGTCGCGCTGAAGACGTATATCGACAACTGGCGGTGGTCGGGGGTGCCGTTTTTCATCCGGACGGGCAAGCGGATGAAGCAGCGGGCGAGCTCGATCTACGTCCAGTTCAAGGACGTGCCGCAAATTCTGTTCAATCGCGATTCGGCGGTTCCCGCCAACGCGCTGACGATTCGGATTCAGCCCGACGAGGGTTTTTCGTTCGACGTGATGACCAAGCGGCCGGGGCTGGACCTGGTGCTGCAACCGGTGCGGATGAATCTCAGCTACAGGACTGCGTTCGGCGACGGCGCCTCGCCCGACGGATACGAACGACTCCTGCTCGACGTGATGGACGGCGACCATACGCTGTTCCCCAGCGCGCAGTTCGTCGAGAAGTCATGGGAGTTCGTGCAGGGAATATTGGATTCGTGGAGCGACCGCGCACGCGTGCCGATGGGCGAGTATCCGGCGGGAAGCTGGGGACCGAATGAGGCCGACGAGTTGATTGGCAAGGCAGGGCGAGTATGGCATGAACCTTGACCCAAAAATTGTTTCGCGCAGTGGCGGACGCTGTTCGGGCGCCGGGGCACGCTGCTTGGCAGGGATGGCCGCCCTCGGCTAACATCTCTTGCGGCTCGCGGCTGCGACGGCGCAGCGCCACCAAGCATCCTCGATGAGACCAAACACGGCTTTGAGCACCCGCGCTTTGAGGCGCGGCAGTTCGGATGATCGCGTGCGCATTAGAGTTCGGCGGCGGGAGTGCCGCTTGACGAAACCATAATTCCACGAGGACCGGAGAGCTGCTTGGCCGACAACAACAAGGTGGTAATTATCGGCGCCAACGGCACCATGGGCGCGGGCGCAGGGTGCGTATTGGCGGGGGCAGGATATAGCGTCACGCTGCTGGCGCGGAGGTCCGACAAAGCCGCCCAAGGATTAGCGGACGCGCAGAACGATGCGCGCGCGGAAGCGATCGCGGAGCGGATCTCGCTGGGCGCGTACGACACCGACCTCGTCCGCGCGGTTGGCGAGGCCGCCATTGTGTTCGAGTCGCTCGCCGAAGATCTGCCGCTCAAAAGGCAATTCTTCGAGCTGATCGACAAGAGCCGGCGTCCCGACTCGATCGTGGCGTCCGGTTCCTCGGGACTGTCGGTCACAGAAATGGCGCGCGGACGAAGCGATTCGTTTCGCCGCAATTTCCTCGGCGTGCACCTTTTCAATCCGCCGCAGGTGATCGTCGGCACCGAAATCATTCCAGGCGCCGATACCGATCCGGCGGTGGTAAGGGACGTCGTCGCGATGCTGACGAAACGGCTGGGCCGCAAGGTGATCGTCAGCAAAGACATGCCCGCGTTCGTGGGCAATCGGGTCGGCTTCAAGGTGCTGAACGAAACGGCGCAACTGGCCGCCGAGCACGGCGTCGCGTTTATAGACTATTTGATCGGGCCGCATACCGGGCGCGCGATGGCGCCGCTGGCGACCGTCGATCTGGTCGGATGGGACGTGCACAAGGCGATCGTCGACAACGTCCATGCCAACTGCGAGGACGAGGCGCACGAGTCGTTCGCGATGCCCGCGTACATGACTGCCGCGCTGCACAAGGGATGCCTCGGTGACAAGACGCCCGAGCGCGGCGGCTTTTACCGCCGCGCGGGCAAGGAAGTCTTCGTGCTCGATCCGAAGACCGGCGGGCACGAGAAGTACCAGAAACCCGCGCCGATCGAATTCGTCGAAAAGATGAAACAGTTGCATCACGTGGGCCGCTACGGCGAGGCGTTGAAGGTGCTGGCTGAAGCCAGGGGCGCGGATGCCGAGGTATGCCGCCGCGTGGTGCTCGGCTACGTCAGCTACGCACTGAACCGGGTCGGCGAAGTGGCCGCGAGTTCGGCCGACGTGGACACGATCATGTCGTACGGCTTCAACTGGGCGCCGCCCACGGCGATCGTCGATTTGTTCGGCGCGAAGAACACGGTGGCGATGCTGCAAAAGCTGAAACTGACGGTCCCCGCGGTCGTCGAACAAGCTGCGGCGCGCGGTGGAAGAATGTTCGCGGGCGGCATACTCGAATATGGCCGCACCTTTGTTGGATGATTAGATTGTTGGATAATCGAATCGAATGACCGACAGGAGCGCGCGATGACGAAATCAGCGCCGGTGTACGTATTGGGTGGAGCGCAAACCGACTTTGCCCGCAATTGGTCGAAAGAAGGAAAACATTTCGTGGCGATGATGCGCGAGGCAACTCTGGGCGCGCTCGAAGCCACCCGGATCGAGCCGCGCGAAGTCGAAACGGCTCACGTCGGCAACTTCGCCGCCGAGCTGTACGCCAAGCAGGGTCATATCGGCGCATTTTTCCTCGAGATCGATCCCGCCTTCTCCGGGCTGCCGACCAGCCGTCACGAAGCGGCATGCGCGTCGGGCTCGATCGCATTGATCGCGGCGTCGGCCGATATCGAAGCAGCACGCTACGACCTGGCGTGCGTGGTCGGCGTCGAACAAATGAAGACCGTCGATTCGACCACCGGCGGCGACATCTTGGGCACCGCGGCGTGGTACGAGCGCGAAGCCAAGGGAATCGAATTCCCGTTTCCGAAACTGTTTGGCCGGCTCGGCGACGAGTACGACAAGCGCTACGGCCTCAAGGATGAACACCTCGCGCACATTTCGGCGGTCAATTATTCCAACGCGAAGCGCAATCCGAACGCGCAGACCCGCAACTGGTTCATGAGCGAGAGTCACGCGCAGCACGCAAGCAAATTCAACCAGGTCATCGGCGGCCGCATCAAAGTCAGCGATTGCTCACAAGTCACCGACGGCTCGGTCGCGCTTTTCCTCGCGTCGGAAAAATTTGCGAGCGCGTGGGCCAAACGCAACGGCAAGACGCTCGCCGACATTCCGCGCATCCTCGGATGGGGCCATCACACGGCGCGGCTCGAATTCGACACCAAGGTCGCCGAGAGCAGGGACAACGCCTACGTGTTGCCGCATACACGCCAGGCAATTCTCGACGCCTTCAAGCGCGCCGGCATTGCGTCCGCCGCCGAGCTGTCGGGAATCGAGACGCACGACTGCTTCACCACCTCCGAGTACATGGCGATCGATCATTTTGGAATCACCAAGCCGGGCGAATCGTGGAAGGCGGTCGAGGAAGGCGTGATCGAGCTCGGCGGCAAGCTGCCGATCAATCCGAGCGGTGGGCTGATAGGCGCTGGCCATCCGGTCGGCGCGACCGGCGTGCGCCAGATGCTCGATTGCCATCGGCAGATAACGGATAGCGCGGGCGAGTACCAGGTCGAGGGTGCGAAGAAATTTGCGATGCTGAATATCGGCGGCAGCGGCACCACCAGCTGCGTGTTCATCGTCGGCAAGTAAGCGCGGCGATTTCGAATTGTCGAAGCGGCGGTCCCCAAACGGATCGCCGCTTTTCATTTGAATTCCCGATTGGCTCGCGCGCGCCGGCGCGGCACAATCGCCGGATGTCCAGGGAAATTCCGTTCACCCTCGTCGATGTCTTCACGTCGCGGCCCTTCGGCGGCAACCAACTCGCGGTCTTTACCGACGCGGCAACGCTCAGCGCGGGCGAGATGCAGGAGCTGGCGCATGAGATGAACTTCAGCGAATCGACGTTCGTGATGGCGGCTGAATCTGCCCACGCCGCGCGGCGCGTGAGGATCTTCACACCGAGGCGCGAGCTTCCGATGGCCGGGCATCCAACGGTAGGCACCACATGGGTGCTCGCGAGTCGCGGCGAGATCGCGCTCGAGTCGGCGAATGTCGATGCGACGTTGCAACTCGGGATCGGGCCGGTGACCGTGACGATCGAGAGTACTGGCGGCAGGCCGGACTTTGTCTGGATGGCGCATCGCGAGCCGGAGTTCGGCGCGAAGCGTCGCGATCGCGGGCGTGTCGCGAAGGCGCTTGGAATCGCCGCGGCGGACATCCGCGACGATCTGCCCATCCAGATCGTCTCCACCGGCGTTCCGTTCGTCTTTGTCCCGTTGCGTACCCTGGACGCGCTCGCGAGATGCGTTTCCAGCGGCGCGGCGCTCGCGGCGCTGTTCAAGGCGGGCGAGCAGTTGCTACCTATATCTATGTTCGTCGCAAACGAGTCGGGCGAGTTCTCCGCTCGATCGCGAATGTTCGCACCGCATACCGACGCAATTCCCGAGGACCCGGCGACTGGAAGCGCCGCGGCTCCGTTCGGCGCGTACGCAGCCGCATACGGATTGATCAAACCTCAACCGTGCGCTTCGTTTCTGATCCGACAAGGCGTCGAGATGGGACGGCCGAGCGAGATTCGTGTCGAGGTCGTGCGCAAAGACAGCGGCGCATTCGCAATCCGGATCGGCGGCCGATGCGCGATCGTCGGCGAAGGTGCGATGTTCCTCTAGCGCGCGGGCGCGGCTATTGTTGTGCACATGGATGACCGCCAAATCCCGTCGGTAGGCGAAAACGCTCCCGAGTTCGCGCTCGCTGACTCGACCGGTGTGGTTCGCCGGCTCGGCGACCTGATCGCAGGGGGAATGTGCGTCGTCGTTTTCTACCGTGGACACTGGTGACCGTTCTGCCTCCGCCAGTTGGCGGATTACTCGGAGCACCTCGACGATTTTCGCGCAGCCGGCGCCGAGCTGGTTGCGATCTCCGTGGATGACGCCGCTCGTGCAGAGCCGTGCCGCCGCGAGCTCGGCATCAAATTTCCGCTGCTATGCGACACTCGGCGCGAGGTCGTCAAGGCATACGGCTTGCTCAACACGCGGGAAAACGGCGGAATCGCGTTTCCGGCCTCATTTTTGATCGATCGCGATCGGGTCGTGCGTTTCCGCGCGCTGGAAGAAGTCGCCTCGCGCGTCAGCGTGGACCAATTGGCCGGACTGGTGCGCGCACTTGGCCGCGGCGTCGAGGCGCCGGCGACGCCGCGCCAGCGCGGCGTATGGCCCGGAGCGATGTTCATCCGCGCGACGATGAACGCACTTCGCCGCGGCGTTCGCGTCCCGAATCGATAAGATCAAATCGCGTCAGCGCTCCCCGGCAAATTGAAATCACGCGTTGCATTTTTCAACTTTCCATCTGGTCTCGGCGATCCTATGATTCTGCACGCGGAGTTGGCATGAATCGTTTATATCTTGTGGCGTTATCGTTTCTCCTCGCGGCCGGATTCAGCGCGTGCTCGGGCGAGGGTATTTCCGAAGCGCCGGTCTCTTACATGAATCCGGAAGGGGTCCGCGTCGAAGCGCTCGCGATGACTTCGCCGCGGGCCAACGCGGCCGCGATTCGGCTCCGCGACGGACGCGTGCTGATTTGCGGCGGCACGGCGACCGGAGAGGTCGGCGGCGTGCTCGCCAGCGCCGAGCTCTACGATCCGGCGGCGCGCAGCTTCACGCCGACCGGCGCTATGACGGTCGCGCGAGCCGGACAGACGATCACGATGCTCCGTGACGGACGCGTGCTGCTCACCGGCGGGGTTCAAAATGCCGGCTTTCGCTCGCAGCTCGCCAGTGCGGAGATTTACGATCCGGGCGCCGGCACCTTCAGCGCAACGGGCTCTATGGGGACGCCGCGCGAAGGGCATACCGCGACGATGCTTCGCGATGGGCGCGTGCTGATCGTCGGCGGCAGCGGCAACGGCGTGAGTACGTTGGACTCGGCTGAGGTTTACGATCCTTCGAGCGGCACTTTC